>JABAHQ010005985.1_pt1 | contig 13763 bp, 16 predicted proteins | sample 7062091 | NCBI WGS metagenome assembly JABAHQ01 (sample SAMN14534359, study PRJNA622989) | marine sediment metagenome | biome: marine biome [ENVO:00000428]; feature: marine pelagic biome [ENVO:01000023]; material: deep marine sediment [ENVO:00002113] | place: India: Gulf of Kutch | collected...
CTGCGCGAACTGCACGCTCGAGGGTTTCGCCAATACCTGTTTGAGTGGACCCAGGCGGCGGATTGGCTGCTGGCCGATTTCGTCAATGACGGTGGGCTAGTGCCAAAGTGGACACCTCCACACGACATTGGCGGGGACGCTATCACGGCCATTCGCGACTTCAACCGCACGCTGCCAGAAAGCGAGCGCATTGAGGTGCACGCGATTGACGTTCACCTTCCGGATTACGGTGGCACAGATGGCTGGGTTTTCATTCTGGGTATGCTGGCGAGTCACCTTCCAGATCAAGGACCGATCACCGCGTTCCTGGATGGCGACCACCAAACCTACGAGAGTCACAGATCCCTTCTCCAGGCGCTGCAGGCCGAGTTGCAGGACGGGCGATCCGATCTCGTCGCCTCCTGGGGCAACTACTGGTATAACACCGTGGTCGAAATGGTCGAGGTCGAGCTTAAAAGCATACCCGTCCGTGCCATCAGGGAGAGCGACTATGATGAGTCGGTGCGCCTGCGCGAGGAGGCCATCAAGTGGCTGGCCGAACGCAGGATAGAGAGCACGCCCCACGGCACGCTGATCAACATCGGCTCCACCCATGCCCAGAAAGAACGACTCTGGGGCACCGAGGACATAGAGTGGCTTGGAGATTATCTGGTTCACAAGAGCCCGGCTACTGAGGAGTCAGTCTTCGTGCTGTGGGTCCCGGCCGCGCACATCGTGGCCGCTCTGGGAGACGAATACCCGGATTTCGACCTGGCGGCGGCCTCCCCGCGAAACGAACTCCTAAGGGTAATGAACCAAACCTGGCCCCATCAGATCGTCTTCCTGCCGCTGGACGACCCGCTATTTAGCAATGGGAGAGTTCCTATCAACTCCTCGGGAGACATCTATGTAGGCGTTCCCAAGCGGCACTACGATGCGATCCTACTGCTGCCATTAGCCCATCGGGAGTATCTCGGCGACTGAGGACTGTTCGCGAACGAGGAGTTCAGATCTTGCTGTTTGACGTTACTTGACAGCCGGTCGCATTGTGAAGGAGATGAGGCAGCGGTAGACCCCGAGCAGGAGAAGTCGGAACGCGGGACAACCAGCGTCCTTTACCCGAGCTAGGGAAGTTGGCTACAATGTGTCGTGAGGATGGATGGCCAAGAAAACACCCAGACGTGGTGGATCCTCGAGCGGGTAGAACACCCCCGCTTCCCCTATCGGCTGCGAATTGAGCGCGGGGGCGCTCCCCTGCTCGTCCTCCGGGTTGGCGACCGCTGGCCGGGGAGCAAGGGCAATATCTTCTGCCTGCGCGAGCAGGGCCGTGACTGGCCGCCCCCCCANNCCCCCAGGAGGAGGTGGAGCGGGTCCCGGTAGTGAACCTGCGCCGGTTTGGCAAGCGCCTGTCGATTAGCTTGGACCGGCGCACCCGCAGGCGCTGCGATTTCCTGTTTCTCAAGAAGCCCTACAAGCACCGCCCCGGGGAGTACGAGCAGGTGTTCTGGCAAACTCAAAAAGGGCTCAAGGAGCGGCGTCCGCGGGCCCGGTTCACCATCTACGGGACAGCCACCCTCCACGTTCTGATCGACACCAACGAGCGCTACCCCTGGCGGTTCACCGGCTCCCAAGTGGAGCGCAGATCGCTCCCCGTGGGCGACTACGCTCTGTGGGCTCAAGAGCAGATCGCCGCTGTGGTGGAGCGGAAGACCTTCGAGAACTTGCTCCGGGAGCTCTCCGACCTGCGGGTCCTCCACCAGAAGCTGGGGGAGCTTGCCACCTTCCCCAACCCGGCCCTGGTGGTGGAGGCGAACTACGCCGATTTCCTCAAGCCCGAGAAAACCCGCCCCTTGGGAGCTCGTTACTGCACGCGGGCCCTGGCTGAGGTGGCCGTGCTCCACCCTGCCCTGCCCGTGGTGTACGCCGGGGCGCGCAAGCTGGCCAACGCGTGGACCCACGCCTTTTTCCAAGCGGTGGCCGGCCACGGCCGGGACCGTCCCCTGCCCCAGGTGCAAGAGGCAGCGGCGAAGTACGCGGCCTCCTCCACGGCCCGCGGAGGGCTGGCGCTGCGCATTCGAAAGGCGATCCTGGAGGACCTCCCCCCCAGCTTTCCCATCGGCCTGCTGCGGGAGCACTTCCCTGAGGCCCCGGATGAGCTGCTCCGCCGGGTGCTCCACGAGCTCCGCACGGAGGGGCGGCTGCGGTGCGAAGGCCGCGGCCGCAGCGCCCGCTGGACCAAGCTCTTCTGACCGCAGTGCACAGGGGACTGACCAAAACCCCGGCAGGTGACCCGGATGCTCACAATTAACACCCTGGCTTGCGGCCGATGACTATTTCGGTTCCCGTAAGGGAGGTCAGGAAGAACCAACTTCGGTTCCTTCTGTAAATCCTCTGTACGTCCTCAAACCCGGCCCGTTCCAGAAACGGTTTCATCAGGACAGGCCGGCAACTGCCAGAGGCGAAGCCCAACAGGCCCCTTTCGTACAGAGATTCGTATAGCGTCTTGCCCTGCTTCTCTTTGCTCATGGCGACCAGCACAAGCTTGCCGCCCGGTTTCAGCACCCTGTTGAATTCAGCGACAATATCTGGGATCTCGTGGAGGTCGATCAGATCGAACATGAATGCATTGTAGACCATATCGAACGTGCCCTCAGGATACGGTAGGGTTCGGGCGTCCCCCTGTCTCAAGTTGACTCTATCGAGCAACCCGTGCTTGGCCAGTTTGTGCCTCGCTCGGTTAAGCATGGCCTCTGTAAGGTCGAGGGCGCAGAGTTTTCCTCTGTCGCCCAGCCGCTTGGCGATCTCCACGGTGGCCCTCCCTGTGCCGCAGGCCACTTCCAACACTTGATCGCCTTGCTGGATTTCGGCCATCCCAATGGCCTCTTGATGGTGGGCCAGGTCGTGAGCAGTGAACAGATCATAGAGCGGTGCTAGTCTGCTGTACAGCTCTGCTATGTTGCCGGAGTAGCGGGACTTCTCGATTATTTCCGGATCCATCCCCGGATTCATTGGCTGATATCCTTCCTGAAAAGCAGGGTCAGTCAACGCGCGAATGTACGCACTTCTGGTTGCCAGGTCAAATGACCGTCAACTAAAGGAGCACCAACCTGTTCAACTATTTTTTCAGCAGGGCTTCTGCCTGGTAACGATGTCCTGGCGCTCCCACGATCTCAATCCTCTCCAAGTCGCCTTCGCCCAGCCCCCGTTCTGCGAACTCCTGTATCAGGGGCATCCTCTCAGGTTTCAGTCCAACAAGGGCGGCGCCGACCGCCTCCACAGCGACCGCATCGCGGCCCGCTACAAGGATATTCAGGCGCACCTTTGCTCCGCTCACGCCGGTCTCCCGATGGAAGTAAGTGCCATCGAGCACAGCGAGATCTACACCTCCTACTGCCTCATAGATGTCTGCCAAGAGAGGGTAAAAGATCTCCTCCTTGTGGAATTTGGCCTTTTTCGGCGTGGGAATGCAGCCGAACAAGTTCTTCAGGATGCTGCCTTTCTCGTAGGAGCGCAGGATGTGCGTGTCTACGAGGACGTTTGGTTTGAAGAGTATCGGGGATAAACCGATGTCCTGACCGGCCAGGTGCAGCTCTCGCTTCTCCGGATCGTCCGAAAGGTTGAACGGCGCCACTCGGTCGGAGAAAAGCTCGCTCCAGATTTGCAGCCTTTCCCAACCGGTGCCCTTGTAGTTGTCCGATTCGGCCAGGTAGATCTTGGGAGATCTGTCGAAGCTGTTGATGATCGCCTCGACCACAGCGATGGTCGTGTGGCATTCCTTGGCCTGGTCGAAAACCCCTACTTTCACAACGACAGTCCTATCTGAGGCGTTCAGATCATCGATCCCGCCGAGAAGCTCGAGCGCCTCCCTTAGCGATTCCTCTTCATTTCCATCAATTTGGACTAGCGCTACTCTTGCGCTCAAATCGGCACCTCCGTCAAGCGAGCCAGGCTCTCTTCGGGGAGCGGCACATCAGTTGGGCGTAAAAAGCTAGAAATAGCTCAGCTCTAGCCCTGCCGACCCCCTATCCAGCCGCTCCCGCTCCTCTGGAGTAAGGCTCCAGCCGAGCGCCCCGGCGTTGGCCTGGACTTGCTCGGGGCGCTTAGCTCCAGGAATCGCCACCACCCCTGGTTGTTCGATCAGCCAGCGTAGGGCCACTTGAGCGGCGGACTTCCCGTGGGCCTGGGCGATCTCCTCTAGAGCCGCAACGACTTTCAGAGCGTGCTCCAGGTTTTCCGGGTTTTTGAACAGGGGATTCCCCTGCCGTACGGCGTCATTCGGCAAGTTCTCCCGGCTATATTTGCCGCTGAGAAGACCTTGAGCCAGAGGGCTGTAGGCGATGATCGAGATCCCTTCATCGCGGCAGTAGGGGAGGATTTCCTGCTCGATATCCCGCTGAAGGAGATTATAGCGCACCTGATTGGAGACGATCTTCCTCTTTAAGTACTGTTGCGCCTCTTGGAGCATGGGAGCGGGGAAGTTGCTCATCCCGACATATCTGATTTTGCCCTGCTGAATTAACCTGTCCAGCGCTCCCATCGTCACGCCGAGCGGGACGTAGGAGTTGGGCCAGTGGACTTGATAGAGATCGATCGTCTCGATGCCCAGCCGCTTGAGGCTCTCCTCGCACGCCTGGATGAGATCCCCCGCTCGCAGGTGTCCGCCGGAGACCTTCGTAGCAATGAGGACTTCGTGCCGACGGTCCTTGATCGTCTTTCCGACTAGTTCCTCCGAGCGCCCCTCGCCGTAGACCTCGGCGGTGTCGATGAAGTTGATCCCCAACTCCAGGGCTTTATCGGCGGCGGCGCGGGCGTCTCTCTCGCTGAAGTCCTCGCCAAAGCCCCAGCCTTCGGTGCCGAACTGCCAGGTTCCCAAGCCGACCTTGGAGACCTGCAAATCACTCGAGCCTAGCTTCGCATATTCGACTTCCATCGATGGCTCCTTTACCTCTCTTCCTTGAACGCAAACTGGCCCCAGCCCAGGATCTCCTCCAGGGGCCTCCGGGCTCGGGGGCCGAGCTCGATCTCCCGGTGCTTTTCGTTCAGCCCGCTTAGGTCCCCATGCCTGCCGATGACCACCAGCGTGATCAAGGTGTAATCCTCCGGGATCCCAAGTGCCTCTTTCACTTTTGGGGGGTTATAACCGGCGATCGGGTGGGCGATGAGGCCCATCTGGGTCGCCTGCAAGACAAGATTCTCCACACCAAGACCGCAGCCGAACAAGAAATAATCGCGATTGTCGCTCAGCTTGCAGTCCAGGTCCCGCTGGGAGGCGACAGCGATGATCGCCGGGGCGGGCTTGGCCCAGTAGTTCCCGCCGGGGAGGGCTTCCTTCACCGCCTCCAATTTTTCGCCGGTGGCGACGACAAAACGCCAGGGCTGGTTGTTAAAACAGGAGGGGGCGAGGTGGGCCGCCTCAATCAGCTTGGTAATCTCTTCCTTGAGGAGCGGGTCCGGGGAGAGGGCCCTCCAGGCCCGTCGTATCTGGATGAGCGGGTTGATCGCGCGGTCGGCCTCGTAGAGGTCCTTCAAAACTTGCAGGACTTCTTCGGCGTGGCCCTCCACCTCGACATCCTTCCACCGCCACCTGAGGACCCCGGCCCGGTCGATGAGGAAGGTCGAACGGAGGGCGCCGCCGCCCTCCTTCACCGCCCCGAACTCGCGGGCCATCTGAAGCTCCGGGTCGGAGAGCATCTCTATCCTTAGCTCCTGGGCCTCGACGAACTTTGCCTGGGCCTCGGGCTTATCGGGGGAGACGCCGAGGACGGCCGCCTCAAGTCCGGCGAATTCCTCCAGCTTCGCTGTAAAATCCTGAGCTTCCCGGGTGCAGCCCGGAGTATTGGCCTTGGGGTAGAAGTACAATACGACATACTGGCCGAGGTAGTCGCGCAGCCTGACTGTCTCTCCCTTGTACGAGGGGAGCTCAAATTCCGGCACTCGGTGGAATAACCTCATTATCACCTCCAACTCCCCACTTTGCCGCATTATACGGGGAAGGGACAGGGCGAGCCAACCGGGCGCGTCCCTCAATCCTCGAACTTCGGGCCGCCGAGGTCGCCCGCATTGTTGTAGCCCCGGCTCTCCCAGTAACCGCGGTAACCCGGATTGTCGGATAGTTCAATTCGGATAATCCATCTGGCCCACTTGTAGCCCCATTTCTCTTCAGCCACCAATTGAAATGGAAACCCCTGCTCCGGCGGGAGGGTCAGTCCGTTGATCCTGTCGGCGATGATGATGCTCTTCTCTAAGATGTAATCCAAGGAAAGCGAGGTGCTGTACCCGTCGGCGGCATAGAAGATCACCGTGTTGGCCTCCGCGGTGGGTTGGACCAGCTCAAAGATCTCGCTCAAGGGAATGCCTTCCCAAAGTGCCCGAACCGCCCAGCCTTCAACGCAGCGGAGGATGACGACCTTCTTCATATGCGGAAGTTTCCCCAGCTCAGTGTAGCTGAACCTGCGAGGCTCTTCCACCAGCCCGCCCACCTCCAGCCGGTATTCCTCGATGTCGACCTCTTGGACCCCCTTGATGGAGTTCTCCCGGAAATCATCGACCGAGCCGAGCTTCTGTCCCTGGTATTCGCGGATCTCCACCACCTGGACCGCTTCATCAGTGGTGGTCTCTTCGCCGCCGCAACCGGCAGGCAGCAGCGGCGCGGCCAGGAGCAACAGATAAAATGCAACTGCTTTTCCCATTCTATCCTCCTCTTTAATCGATGATCGCCTTCTGTCACCAGGCTTCCACTTGAAGAAATAGACCGATACCTCTAAGGAGGGTCGCCTCCTCTTCTGGCGCAATAGCCTGACCTGGCACAGCTCATCAGGCGCTTGTCCAGATACAGTCTTGGAATAGACCCGGGAACACCATTTGATCTACCAGATTATATAATCTGCTAAGGACGCCTTCAACTAAGGGTTGTCCATCCGGTCGGAAAAAGGATTGAGCTGATCCATGTTTCCTGTATCAGGGGAGTTGACAGAGCTTGAATCTGCCGATATAATTTGTTTGGCTGATGGTTAGAATAGCTAATTATCACCGGCAGTCAGAATTTGCCGGTGCAAGAGACTTGATTCCCATAGTCGTTGCTCGACACCCAATGCCCGGCCATAGAGTACCCTCGCGGATTGTCCGCTGCGACACGGGGCGATCCTATCGAGGCCAGAAGGGAGGTCCTCTGATGCGCTATAGTGTCAAGACAAGGCTCGAGCCACGGAGGGTCATCGAGCAGGCAAGAAGCCAGTTTGGAGAGGAAGGTATCGGGCTGGAAGCGACGGATGAGGGTGGCGGTGGCTATGTTTCCATTACGGCTCGAAGTGGTGTGACGAAGAAGAAGTCCGAGGTCGAGATTTTGACCCAAGAATGGGACAAAGCAGGTACGACAGTTCATGGGAGAGATCAAGGGTTAGAGTTGGCGAAAAAGAGAGGTGTCCTTTGGCAACGAAGGAGCAGCGATGCGGATTGACCACCGCAAAAAGAAATCAGAACCGCGCCGGGCTGAACTCGTACCCTTGCTCAAACGCTGGAGCGCCTGGGCCCTACTGGCCGTTGTGGTGATTGACTCCCTCAGCGGATACGCCATCTTTCACCACAGGATTTTCGCCGGATTCCTGAACAAAGCGGTGGCCCAGCGGCTGCACATTACGATCCAGCCCGCGATAGCTTTCCTACTCCTTGCCCACGTGCTACTTAATCTTCGCGCTCTGCTGACGGAGAGAGGCAGGGGAAGCCGCGTATTGGATTTGACCCTGTTTGTAGTCGGATTGGTATTGTTTGGAGGCTCGGTCTATCTCGCCAGCCTCGGATGAGAAAAGGGGAGAAGGGCAGTTGAAAGCAGCGGGAAGAGCAAGTAGACCTGATTGAAGAGTTGGATTTGAAAGGAGGTTTCAATGAGAAGCGCAGCTACGCTTCTTAACATTGGCCTGCTGCTGGCAGGCCTTCTGATGTTCGGCGGGCTAGGCTTGACGGCCCAAAAGGATCAAGCGCCCTTCGAGCCCGTCGTCGGACTGGAGCTGGTGGCCGAGGGGCTGGTAGCGCCGGTGGGCCTCGTATCGCCTGAGGACGGGACCGGGCGGCTGTTCATCGTGGATCAGGTCGGGGTCGTCAAGATACTGACGGCTGAGGGAGAGCTGGTTGAGGAGCCCTTCATGGACCTGCGCGACCGCATGGTCGAGTTGCGGACAAACTTTGACGAGCGGGGGCTTCTGGGATTGGCCTTCCATCCAGATTTCGCGGACGATGGCCGCTTCTTTGCCTACTACAGCGCTCCGCTTCGGGAGGGAACTCCTGCTGACTGGAACCATACCAGCCACGTCTCCGAGTTCCGGGTCTCGGGGGCAGACCCGAACAGGGCGGATCCCGACTCGGAGCGGGTCCTGCTCCAGGTGGACGAGCCCCAGTTCAACCACGATGGCGGGCAGCTCGCCTTCGGCCCCGATGGCTATCTATACATCTCGCTGNNTCGCCTTCGGCCCCGATGGCTACCTCTACATCTCGCTGGGCGATGGGGGCGGCGCCGACGACGTAGGCCTTGGCCATCCGCCGATCGGCAGCGGCCAGGATATCTCAACCCTACTAGGTAGCATCCTGCGCATCGATGTGGACAGCGGCGACCCCTACGGCATTCCCCCCGACAATCCCTTCGTCAGCCGGGAGGGACGCGACGAGATCTTCGCCTACGGACTTCGAAACCCCTTCCGCTTCTCCTTCGACGCCGGCGGCGACCAGGAGCTGTTCGTCGGCGACGTGGGGCAGAACCTCTTTGAGGAGGTGGACATCGTCACCAAGGGCGGCAACTACGGCTGGAACATCCGGGAGGGGCTCCACTGCTTCGATCCGGCCAATCCCGACCAGCCGCCCGCGGAGTGCCCGGACACCGGCGCAAACGGGGAGCCGTTGCTCGACCCGATCATCGAATATCCGCATCCCGGCCTTCCTGGTGGCATCGGGACGACCGTGATCGGCGGGTTCGTCTACCACGGGAGTGCCCTGCCTGGGTTCGAGGGCCGCTACATCTTCGGGGACTGGAGCACGAACTTTGATCAGGGCGACGGCACGCTCCTTATCGCCACGCCGCCTTCCTCGGCAGGGGAGTCCTGGTCGATCGAGGAGCTTCGGGTCGCGACCAGCGAAAGCCGGCGGCTCGATGCGTTCTTGCTCTCCTTCGGCCAGGATGCCGACCGCGAGCTCTACGTCCTGACCTCGGAGACCCTGGGGCCGACCGGGGACGCGGGCAAGGTCTTCAAGTTGACCCCGGCGGTGACGGTCGATGGCATGGTCGGGGAGGAGGAGTATCCTCACACCACCGAGGTCGTCGGGGTGAGGGTCTACTGGTATAACGACGCAGAGAATATCTACGTCGGCTTGGTCAGCCCCGGGAAGGGCTATGTGGACATCGGGTTCGACCCGGAGCGTCGGATGCAAGGGGCGAATCTCATCCTCACTGCGGTCAAGGACGGCGAGATAGCGACCCGCGACGACTACGGAGTAGCCCAGACAAACCACGCTCCCGATACGGGGCTCGGCGGGGAGGACAATATCCTTGATGCCGCGGGGGCGGAAGATGAAAATGGCACGGTGACCGAGTTTGTCATTCCGCTCGACTCCGGGGACCGGTATGACAAAGCCCTTGAACCGGGGGAGAGTTACACCATTATCGTCTCCTATCACCGGACGAGCGACAGCTTCAGCACCTATCATTCCGAGCGGGGATACGGAGAGATCACCCTGGATAAGCCAGTCAAGGAGTAAAGTAACGGGGAATCAAGAGCCCAAGGGAGGGCAGCTTCCCCATGGCCGCCCTTCCACTTGCCTATTGACGGGCTGGGAATTGTCTCCGTCCGGTCAGTGGGAGTAAAATTTGGTCGCTAAGGCGGGGACCGGCGGCAGGGGGTGAAAGGTAAAACTAGCTCCGGGCTGAAATGTCACTAGAATTTTGGAAGAGCGTCGCCACGGCTGCGGTCCTGTTCTTGGCCCTCATCGGAGCCGGGACCATGCTCCAGGTCTATCGGCGGATCAAGTTCAAGATCTTTCCCGGCTCAAATCGGGGACTGCGAAGGTCGCACCGCTTGATCGGCGATGTCGTGATCGGGCTCGCTCTGCTTACAGCGATGCTCTGCTTGGCCTTTATGCCGCGCGCCCTCTACTCGGCTAGAGTGACCTGGCACATCGCCCTCGCCAGCCTCTTCCTTCTCAGCCTAGGGCTAAAAGTCTACATCGTCCGGCGACGACGCGCGCTCCTGCGCTACGCCATCGGGCTTGGCCTGCTCCTGTTGCTGCTCGCACTCGGAGTCTTCGCCACCAGCGCGCTGTGGTATTTTCTGATTTAAGCCGGGCAAATAAGGCGCTTAGCCTGAAGCTCCGTTATTCGTCGTTGGTGAAAATGTAGTCGTCCCCGCCCGCGCCGGCGTGGCAGGCGATGCATCCCGTATCCGTGCCCTTCGCTACTCGACCGGCCAGGGCCATGCCTGCGGGATTCTGGTCAATCGCACCATCGGGCCCGTATTTCACCCAGAACCAGTCATTATTTGCCGGATCGTATCCCGCTTCGCGCTGGACCATCACAGTTACAGAGGCCAGGAATTCCTCGGGCGAGGCAGAGACGGTCTCCAGGGTCGCACCTTCCCCGCCGAAGTTGTCCTTTATGATCACATGGTATGGCCTGCCGTCCACATTCACCACATTGTAGTACATCTGCAGGAAGGCCCCGTGCGGCGAGGTCCCAGGGTAGACGCCGGATTGCATGGGCCAACTTGGGTAACCGCCCATGGCCGTCCACAGCTTGCCGGCAAACTCGACATCGGCCTTCCCGCCGAAGGCCATCTCAGGCCCCCTCTCGCCCTGAGTGATGACCAGAAAAGCAACCGCCAGCACCGCCAACGCACCTACCACCAGAAGAAACGGGTTATTCATCGCTCCTCCTTTCTATCCCAAAATTAGCACAAGATTCATAATCTGACCACCCATCGTTGCTTGCTCAGGCTGCTGCGACTCATTCCTCGATGGTCCAGAGACGGGATTTGCCACGATATAACTCTTAGATAAACAGGGTGATCGCCGCATCCTTGGCCTCGTTGATGAACGTCCCCACCGTGCCGTAATCGTCGATCCACTCCTCCTGAAGGTCTCCCCTTTGTAAGCCCATCACCTCCATGCTCATCTCGCAGGCGATGACCTTTCCGCCCAGGGCCTGGTAATCCTCCAGCAATCGCCTCAGCGAGGTCACCTTGGCCTTCTTCATCCTCCGGCGCATCACCCGGCCCCGGAGATTCATCCTGGAGGGGGAGCCCCGTTCCCGGTGGTCAGGGCGCTCATCACCCGGTCGAGGTCGCCGGAGTGGACGACGTCGCCGCCTTCCATCCCTTTCCCTCCCTAGCATACTAGCATAGAGCCGTCTCGCCCAGCCGCTCCAGGTAGCTCTCCCGTTCGCTCATCTGCTGGCCTTTCCGCCGGCAGAGATGAGGCCTGCCCGCTTTAGGGTAGACATTCTTCCCGAAGTGACTGCAGGTGCGGCAGGTGGAGGAGGCGGTGAGATATCCGTCCTCATGAAGGGAATGGAGTATGTGCTCCAAACCCCGGCCAAAGGTCTCCAGGTCCTCCGGCGATAGTTGCTTCACATAATTTTCCAATCTGCTAGCGGGGGCGANNACCGCCCGCCTGCCCGCCGAGGTTAGCTCCAGGTGAACCCGCCGCCGGTCCCCCACATCCCGGGCCCGGCGGACCAGCCCCTTATTCTCCAGATTATCGATCACCCGGCTGGCGGTGGCCGGCGCGATGGAGAACCGTTTAGCGATGGCGTTGACCCCGCGATAGTCCGAGTGGGCCTGGGAGAGGAAGAGAAGCACCTCCACCTGAGTGGGTGAGAGCCGCTCCGCCGTCCCCAAGCGGCGAACCGCTGACTCGATTCCCTGGTGGAGCCGGAGGAGGGCCCGAGCAATCCGCGCCTCGGGAACTTCCACCGCCCGGCGCAAATCTCCGAGATCGCCCATCAACCCTCCCCCACGAAGGCCACCTTGACTTCCTCGACATCCCATAACGGCTCCAGTCGCTCGCGGATCTCTTCCTCCAGGGCGCCGGCGAATTGGTAGTCAGACGGAAGGTCCAGCTCGACTTGCACATGTCCGTGGTTCACCGAGACGCCCTTCACCAAGTTAGCCTGCAGTATCTCCTGGCCGGTCTTGGGGTTGATCACATGCTTCAGCCGCTTTCTCAAGATCCGCTCGTCGGTGGGGACCTTCTCCTTGAGCAGGCCGTGTCGATGTTCGTAGTTGTCGATCGCCATCTGCAGGGCATCGACGGCCAAGACCGCGCAGTGCACCTTGACCGGCGGCAGGCCGCCCAGCTCCTCATCGGCCGCCTTCCAGCCTATCTTCTTTGCTTCCTCCAACGTCTTTCCCTTGGCCAGCTCGGTGACGATCGAGGCAGTGGCAATGTTCGAGGCGCAACCATAGGACTCAAACTTGATATCGGCGATCCGCTGGGTCCCTCCGTCGATCCTCAAGTAGAGCTTGACCATGTCGCCACAGGCGGGATTGCCCATGGTGGCCGTAGCATCGGGATCCTCCATGCGGCCGATGTTTCGCGGATTCAAGAAATGGTCCATTACCTTCTCCGAATAGGGCAGGGGCATTATCCACCTCCTCGCTTCATCGGGCTGATCCGGCGCAGCCGCTCCACCACCTCGCGGGTGGCCTCGCCCGCACGGTCCAGCTCTTCCCGCCTGTTGTACCTTGAGAGGGTATACCTAATCGAGCCATGGGCCCGTTCGTGGGGGTAGCCCATCGCCATCAGGACGTGGCTCGGCTCCAGGGCGCGGGAGAAGCAGGCTGAGCCAGTGATTACCGCGATCCCCTTCATATCCAGATGGAGGATCAGCGACTCCCCCTCGGCGAATTCAAAAGATATGTTGACGTTTCCCGGATGGCGCCTCCCTCCGTTGCGCGGCCCGTTGAGCTCTGCGCCTTCGATCTGCAGCAGCTTCTCCAGCAGGTAATCTCGCAGTTTTCCCACATTCGCAGAATCTTCCGCGGTAAAGGTCTCCACCGCCTTGGCAAAGCCCACCGCCCCGGGAATGTTTTCGGTCCCAGCACGGAGGTCGAACTCGTTGTAGCCGCCTTCGGCAAGCTTGCTCAGCTTGGTCCCCGCACGTACGTAGAGCCCGCCGACGCCCTTGGGACCGTGGAGCTTATGGGCGGAGAAGCTCGCCAGATCTACGTTAGCCTCTCCGACATCGACAGGCAGCCAGCCAAGGGCCATCGCAGCGTCGGTGTGGAACAAAACGCCACGCTCGCGGCAGATCCGCCCGATCCCCACGATATCTTGGATCGCTCCCACCTCGCCGTTGACCCACTGGACGCTCACCAGGATCGTCCGATCTCCGATTGCCTGCACGAGCTGATCCGGATCAATGAAGCCGTCCCGGTCGACATCGAGGTAGGTTATCGAAAAACCCTCTTTCTCCAGGCTCCGGCAGGGGTGAAGGACTGACAGGTGTTCGGTCTTCGCGGTGATGATGTGATCGCCACGGGAGCGGTTAGCATAGGCCGCGCCCTTGAGCGCCAGGTTGTTCGCCTCCGTCCCCCCGGAGGTGAAGATGAGCTCCTCCGGCCCCGCCCCGATCCGCGAGGCGATCGTCTCCCGGGCTCGGTCCAGCGCCTCCCTAGCGGCGATCCCCGGGGTGTGGCTGAACTGCGATGAGGCCACGGCGTAGTCCTCGGTGAAGTAGGGAATCATCGCCTCCACCACCTCCGGGGCGACACGAGTGCTGGCCGCGTTGTCCAGGTAAATCAGGTCGC
>JABAHQ010006222.1_pt2 | contig 13760 bp, 17 predicted proteins | sample 7062091 | NCBI WGS metagenome assembly JABAHQ01 (sample SAMN14534359, study PRJNA622989) | marine sediment metagenome | biome: marine biome [ENVO:00000428]; feature: marine pelagic biome [ENVO:01000023]; material: deep marine sediment [ENVO:00002113] | place: India: Gulf of Kutch | collected...
TACCAATTCAACAAAACCGTCGCCGGATACTTTTTGTTTCTGCACGCGGGGGCCCTGCTGGCTTTTGTCCCGTCGTTTTTTTCCTGGCCCGCCGTCGGAGTCATGTTGTTCCTGCATTGGTTGACCGCCTCGCTGGGGATCTGCCTGGGATACCACCGATACCTGACGCACCGGGGGATGACCCTGCCCCGATGGCTGGGCTACTTTCTGGTTTTCTGCGGGTCGTTGGCCTGTGAAAACGGTCCCATCAAGTGGACCGCGCAGCACCGGATGCATCACGCGGGCTCGGACACCGACCGGGACCCCCACAGCGCCAAAAAAGGATTCTGGTGGGCCCATTTCCTCTGGATGATAAACAAGCATCACCTTTTCGATGATCCCAAATACTATGTAAATTATGCCAAGGATATCTCCGACAACCGATTTTACCGTTTCCTGGATAATTATTTTATCCTGAACCAGTTTGTTTTCGGATTCCTGCTTTATGCCTTGGGGGGCCTGCCGTTTGTGGTGTGGGGAGTTTTTGTCCGCCTGGTCCTGGTCTACCACAGCACCTGGTTCGTCAACAGCGCCGCCCATTTTTTCGGGTACCAGAATTTCCCCTTAAAAGACGACCTCTCCACCAACTGCTGGTGGGTGGCCCTCATTTCCTACGGCGAAGGGTGGCACAATAACCATCACGCGTTTCCCAAATCCTCCCGGCACGGGCTCCGGAGGCGGGAAATCGACATGACCTGGTGGGCCATCTGGGTCCTCAAAAAACTGGGCTTGGCCACCCATATCCAAGTGGCCAAGCTGACGCGGACTCCCGCCCAGGCGGACACTCCGGGCGCCCGACCTCGATTTTCCGGGGAAATGGTCAAACAGGCCGCCTGACCCCCCTCCGGGCTGCCGGAAGGGTTGATCGACGACCGCCGGTTTCATTTTTCCGAGCCCCCGGGCCCCGGGCCGATCTTCCCAGAAAATTAAAACAGCTCACCAATCCACGCGGCGCACGCCGGGGATTTGGGACACCGTCATCACCATATCCTCCTTGTCCGCTCCTTTTCTTTTTTTCACGGTGTATTTGACTTCGATTTCGTTATTGGCGTGGTCGACCATCAATTTGGCTTCCTCCACGAGCACTCCGTGATCCCGGAAGATTTCCTGACACCTTTTTTTCACGCCGTCGAAACTGGAGGACGCCACGTAGAGAATCAGGCTTCGAAATTCGGCGATGGGCACCAGGAGCTCGATATAGCGGAGAAGAATCAAGACCGCCAGGGCGGCCACCGTGGTACAGACCGCCAGGGCATAAAACTTCTTTCCGATCACCACCCCCAGTCCCGCCACAAACCAGATGCATCCCGCGGTGGTCAAGCCTCGGATCATGTTTTTTTCCTTCATGATGGCGCCCCCGCCCAGGAAGCCGATCCCCGTGATGATGCCTGCGACCACCCGGTCGGGATTGATCACCGAGCCTTCGGTGTCCAGGGTCACCATCGTATACTCGCTCCCCAACAACAAGGTGGTGGCCCCCAGACAAACCATGACGTGCGTCCGCAACCCGGCGGGACGACCATGCATTTCCCGCTCCAGGCCGATCAAACCGCCCAAGAAGAGGGCTAAGAACACTCGGAAAAGGACGGAGGCATCGATTCCCCACTCGGTTGGACTCATCAGGTTTTCCTTTTAAGGTTAAGGGTGGGTCAAGGATTCAATTCGAATTCCACGTGGTAACCCGAGTATTTTCGCAAATTGATCACCCGCTTTTCGAAAATCAGGTATTGGCCTTTGATGCCGATCAGGTGGTCGGTGAATTCGGGCACCTGATCCAGGTTGTGGCTGACGATTTTCCGGGGCAGCGCCTGAATGGGATACACCAACTCCCAAACTTTTTCTTCCGGCCGCCGGTAGGGGCAAAACTCCTTGGGAAACCACTGATACGCTTGGTTCCGGACCTGGGTCAGATCGACATCGTCGATTTCCCCTTTGAGCATTTTTCTCCAGTTGGTTCGATCGGGCATGTGTTTGGAAACCGCTGTTTCGATCCGTCCGGAAAGGATCCGCTCGGGAACTTGGGCGATGATCAACCCCTGAACCGCTCCCTGATCGATCCAGCGGTCGGGAATGTTGAAATGACGGGTGACGCCCACTTTGACCCCGGAAGTCAACGAAAGATAAACAAAGTGGTCGATGTGGCAGTATTGCCGGTAAAATTCCCGGTCGGCCGGGCCTCCCTGTTCGTGTTCGCACATTTCCGGCCGGACGGCGCACAGGGCATTTTCCGGCAGGTCTCTCGCGCAGGGGAAACAGTATCCCTGGTTGTAGGTTTTTTTAATGACCCGCCCGCAGGCGACGCAGGTGATTGTCCCGGTGAATTTCAGGGTCAGCTCGGTTCCCACCCGGGAGGTGATGGGAACCGGTTCCTGATCCAAGCTCAAGTAATATTGGATGGGCTTCGCGGCTTCATGGGTCATTTTGCGAAGCTGGCCCGAAACTTTCATGCCATTTTTTCCAGGGTCGCGGGGTAAGGGTCACAACTGGTTGCGTTGGATCCATCTCCAGGTAAAGTGATAAAGGCCGACGAGGCCCACAAACACCCCGAGGATGACAGCGATGGAATCCATAATCAAGAACGAGACCAGAAACAGAAGACAATAAGACAGGATGTGCCTCAAAAGGGGTCCCTTGGCCATGCCCGGGAATTCCTCCTCCAAACCTGATTTATTATAAATGATTTTCCGGATCGGGAAAGCACCGGAGGAAGCCTTTCCCTTGCGCCGGATCATTTTTCCCGATCCCTGGAGGACGACGGCCGGGCTCCGTTTCCCTCCAAACCGCTTCCCCGGCCGGGCCGGGGGCTCCGAGGTTTAAAACTCATTCCTTTCCCCCCCAAGTGGGCGACCTGGCTGGGAAATTTTTACGTCCGGGCCCTTCTTATTCCTCTTTTGCCTTGGGTTTCCGCAAACCGGGGGCGGGGACAGGGATCGGCGGTTGCCTCCAAACCAAATTTAAGTTATTGTAATGGATGGACTTATCATTTAGGAGGAGACTTGGGATGAACCGTCCAACCCACCACCCCGGTCTGCGAATCCCCCTGCAGGCGATTTTTTTGTTTCTGTCTCTTTCCCTGGCCTTCGTCTCCTGCAAGCAAGAGGAGGGCGGGTATAAGACTCAGGCGGAAAACTCGACTCCCCACGTTCAAATGAACTCGGAGTCGGTGGCCATCCTGGAGGACAGGCTCTTTTTCAAAGAGGAAAACCCCGTGGACGAAGCGGGGATCGAAGAAGAGTCCCTATCCCCCGGATCGTTGGAAGACGTACAAGATCCCGCGGAATCCGAACACTGATTTCTTCCCTGGCAAGCCTCCCAGAGGCCTTCCGGGACCGTCCCCGATTCCTAGGGCAAAACGAGGGTAAAGAGTTTAAACAAGATCATGGACACGGCCGCGGTGAAGGGCACGGTGGTGATCCATGAAACGATGATTTTTTTAACTATGTTCAGATTCAGGGTGGGAATTCCGCGGGCCAGCCCGACCCCGATCACCGACCCCACGAGCGTGTGAGTGGTGGAAATGGGCATGCCCAGCTTGGAACAGATCAGGACCACCGTGGCGGCCCCGAATTCCGCGGAAAATCCGCGCGAGGGGGTGATCTCGGTGATTTTTTCACCCACCGTTTTGATCACCCGGGCCCCCCAGACGAGCAGCCCCAGAACGATGAATCCGCCTCCCAGCCCAAGAATCCAGACCGGCATTTGGACCTGGGTTTGCACCTGCCCGTTCTCCAAAATGGCCACCACCGCAGCCAGGGGCCCGACTGCATTGGCCACGTCGTTCGACCCGTGCGCGAAAGCCACATAAAACGCGGTGATCATCTGAAGGTATTTGAAGATGTTTTCCGTGGCCCCAAACTGATCTTTCAGGGTGCTTCCCGTTCCATCGGCCACCGCCTGAACCAACCTCCGCGCCCCCAAAAATCCGGCAAATCCCACGGCCATGGAAAGCAAAAGCGCCTCCCCGAAGGGAAGGTCCAGGTGCAGGTTCTTGAGACCCTTGTACACCATGGAATTGGCAAGGACGAAAAAAACGACCCAGACCAGGTAGGGAACCATTTGCCGGGCATGCAGCAGGGGATGGCGGGTGTTGAAGATGAATTTGGTGAGCAGGCGAAACAATAGAAACGACACCAGGGCGCCCATGGCGGGGGAAACAATCCAACTCAAAATGATCTCCCCCACTTTGCCCCAATTGACCGCCTCCACTCCCCCGGCCACCACCCCGAACCCCACCACCGCGCCGACGATGGAATGGGTGGTGGACACCGGCCAGCCCAGGTAACTGGCGATATGGAGCCAGATGGCGGACCCCACGAGCGCGGCGATCATCCCATACACCAGATGCAGGGGAACCCCCTGAAACATGGTGGGATCGACCATGCCCTTGCGGATGGTATCCGACACGTGGCCGCCGACGAAAAAAGCCCCCACAAACTCCGCCACCGCCGCCACCAGAATGGCCTGCCGGAAGGTGAGGGTCTTCGATCCCACACTGGTGCCCATGGCATTGGCCACATCGTTGGCCCCGATGTTGCAGGCCATGTAGATGCAGGCCCCGATAGCCGCAAACAGAAGGAAGGAATGGAGATCCAATCCGTACTCCGGGAAATGATTCGACGGGTAACAGCGGACGGCGGGTTATTGGGATAAGAACAATCGCAGGGTTTTGCCGATCTGTTCCGACTTATCGGCGACGGCCCCCAGTTTTTTGATGACCTCGTTCCAAAGCAACAGGTCAGCGGCCTTCAACTGATCGCCCAGGGAGAACAGTTTTTGGGCCAGGTGAAACTGCTTTTTATCGGCCTCCCATTCCAGGGTGCCCAGCATTTGGGAGCCTTTTTCGACCTTCTCCGCCTCCGCTCCTCCAAAGGACGCTTCGAGCAGCGCGTCCAATTCGCAGATCAGGTCACACGCCTGGTTGGCTGTTTTTATAACATGGACCACCAGTTCACTCAAAGGTTTCTTGATCAGTTCGGGCGTTTCCAGATTTTTAATCTGCAACAGGACGGCCAGGTCTTCCACCCCGTCGGCGATGTCGTCCTGCGCCGAAAGAAGATGCATGAAATCCCGCTTGTCGACGGGCAGAAAGACGCTCTGGTGCAGAGTGCGCCGGATGGTGTCCTTGATGCCGTCGGCATCGTGTTCCAGCTTTTGGATGAGGCCGGAAATTTCCGAAACCGTCTCGTAATCCCGGTTTTCCAAGGCGTCAAAAAGCGGATTCATCTGCTCGACGCAGGCCCGGACCTTTTCGATATGATTCGCCAAAGGACGAAACGGCGATTTCGCAAACATGGAAAAAATGGAACGCATACACCCTCCGCATCCGGTCGGGGGGTGAGTCGGGCGGGCCGCCCCCCGGCCGCGGGAACGAGAAAACGAATTATAAATATCCCCCGTTCTCCCCTCCCCCGTAAGAGTCCACCGGTGTCGTCAATGTAGGCTATTTGGAAACCCGATGCAAGCGAATAAGGGGGCAACGGGTTTAATTCAGGGGGGTTACCAGCCTCCCCCCATGATCGCCAACCAGTCTTCGAGGCGTTGGATCTGAAGGTAGGAATTGGTTCTTCGGACCTCTCCCAGGGGGGCGTGGGGTTGGTCGCCGTAGTGGTGGCCGGGATAAAGCACAATCTCGTCCTGGATTTTGGCCAGCCGTTGGGTGAGGGTGCGAAACATCTCTTCGCTGTCGCCGCCGGGAAGGTCCACCCGACCGCATCCCTGAAGAAATAACGTATCCCCGGCCACCAGACGCTCGCCCACCCGGAAACATTGGGACCCGGGCGTATGCCCCGGAGTATGCAGGCAGGAAATTTCTACCCGACCGACCCGGAGGCGGTCTTCACTATCCATCTTCCGCATGTCCGAGACGGGGATGCCAGTCACCTGGTGGAGGCCTTCCGCCTCGTGCTTGTTCACGTAAACGGGGACCGATTTCTTTTCCAACAAGGCGGTCAACCCGGCAATATCCAACCCGAAAATCTGACCCCCCACGTGGTCCGGATGGTAATGGGTGACCAAGGTCCCGACCAGATTCATGTCCTCCTGCTCGAGCTGGTGCCACAGGCCCTCGATATCCCAGGCGGGGTCCACCAACACGCATTCCCGGCTCTGGGGATCCCCGATCAGGTAAATGAAATTGGCCATCTGGCGGGCGGAACTATCCCGCCTTCCCACGTCCACCCCGCACAACAACTGGCGAAAATAGATGTCTCCCGGATCGCTCAAAATTCCTCCGAAATGGAAAAGGGTTTCTTTATTCGATCAACGATTCATTTAAGAGGCCGGCCAACCGGACGCCGGCCTGAACCAGGCGTCGATGGATAATTTCCCGGCCCCTCTGGATGTATCCCTTGGAAAGCCAAACCCGCCCCACCGCGTTCCGATCCACCACGTAAGCAAAAGTCAGGGCCAGCTTTCGTGATTCGTTCGCCCAATCGACCACCGTGGATTGGGTCCACCGCGTCACTTCTTCAGAAGTGACGCGCCGGTTCAAATTTTCGGCGTATTGTAACAGACTTTGTCCCCGGAACCGGAGAAGATCTCCATCCCACAAAGCATGCAGATTCGTCTCTTTTCCCTGGAAAAACAAGAGAATGGTATTTCCGCCCCGATCTTCCCGGTTCCCCAGGTGGAGGGGCTGGTGGACATCGGCCACCAGGTGGGTCAAATATTTAACGGCCTCCTTCTTGGCCGCCCGAGAGCGCTTGGGATCTTCCAGCCGGGCGGCGAATTCGCGGATTTTTTCCACCACACAATTGCCGCGGGGACAATCCCGGTTTCGATGGTAGGTCCATTCGTATTTTTTTATATTCGCGTAGTGCCAGGGGCCCTGGTCCCGCTCCTGGCGAATTTCGTCGGCCCAAATTGCAACATCGGCCAAACTCTTTATGTTAAAATTTTCGCGGATTTTACGTTGAACACGGGGGAGAAGGTGCCGGTCGGCAATCCATCCCGCAATGATATGACCCTCCGGTCCCCAGGCCCAACTCGAGGGGACCGGGTGGACCAGTCCCCCCAGGACCAGCCCGGCAACCCCCATTCGGAGGGCTCTCTGGAATCGGGCGCCACCGGAAACACGCCCCCAACGCATAACAATCCTTAAGCCATCAATCCGTTTTGCGAACGCTTCGCNNNNTCGCTCGATTTATTACACCCTCAAATTCTGGGTTCTGATCACCCTGTTGTCCATTGTACTCGGAATTGCGGCCCTGGGAACGGCTGTTTTTGATCGAACGGGGGACACGGCCCACAAGATCGCCCGGCTCTGGTGCCGTCTCCTGTGCGAATGGAACGGCATTCGGGTGGATATTTCGGGTCTGGACAACATCTTACACGATCGGCCCCAGATCTTCGTCGCCAATCATCAGAGCTACTTTGATATTTTCGCTTTGTCGGGGTATTTGCCGGTACAACTTCGGTGGGTGGCCAAATCCAGTCTGTTCCGGATCCCGTTCATAGGCTGGTCCATGAAAGCGGCCGGATACGTGAACGTGAATCGGGAAGACCGTAAAAAAGCTTACCAAGCGTTTTTGGAAACCATTGAAAAAATCAAATCCGGGTATTCGGTCGTGGTGTTTCCGGAAGGCACCCGGTCGGAAGACGAAACCGTTGGACCGTTCAAGAAGGGAAGTCACTTGCTGGCGGTTCGGTCCCACGTGCCCATGGTGCCGGTGACCATTGTGGGCAGTGGAAAAATCATCCGCAAGGGCAGCGCCATCATTCGGCCCGGTCCGGTGCGGCTGGTGATTTCTCCTCCCCTAACCCTCGGGACCTCCTCGGACAAAAAGGGGGAAGAAGCGCTGAACGCCATTCGCGATACGATTTGTGAGACGCACGCACGGCTCACGAAGGGAGAAAGAAAAGCCGAGGCCTGAGGGGACCGGCCCCCCGGGTTCGTCCCGGGTCGAAATTATCGCTTTTCTTTTTGAATAAAGTTCCAGATTTCCCTGGGGTGCTCCCGCAAATCTTCAATGTTCCGCCACACGGCTCGAATCATCCCGGTCTTATCGATCACAAATGTGGTGCGCTCGATCACCTTGGTTTTTTCCCCCAGGTCATCCACCTCTTTGATGACTCCGTAATTTTCGGTCGTCTTTTTATATTCGTCCGCCAGCAGCGTGAACCCGAATTGATAAATTTCAATAAACTGCTGGTGGGACATGACGCCGTTCCAACTGCACCCCAGAAGCTCCACCTCGCGGGTGCGGAACTTCCGGTTCCATTCGTTGAAACCGACCATCAGCCGGGTATCCTCAGGACTGTTGTCCTGGGCGTAAAAAGAAAGGACCACCCATTTTTTGTCCTGGAAGTCTTTAAGTTTTACGTAAACTTTCTCTTCCGCCGAGGGGCTGGTTTTTCCGGCTTTGTATCCATAAACCGCAGGAAGATCGAAGGCGGGCGCACGATCCCCTATTTCGAGTGCATCTGACATGAGAACCTCAACGGAATCAGGATTAAAATTATTTTTCGCCAAACGCCGTTTTCAGCAAAGGCTCCACTTCCCCTTTGGCTTCCATCTCATCCAGAATGTCGGTATCTCCGTAAAATTTGCCGTCGATGAACACCTTGGGCAAGGTAGGCCAGTTGGTCAACCGGTTCAAGGCTTCGCGTTTTTCCATGTTTTCCAGAACGTTGACCACCTCATACGGATACCCGTATTTGTCAAAAAACTGAATGGTTTCCACGGTGAAGCCACACTGCGGGGCGGTTTTGGTTCCTTTGCCGTAGATCAGGATTTTGTGTTTCTGAATTTCGTCTTTGATTTCGTTTTCAATATTGGACATTTTTAAACTCCTATCAAAACCCAAGGTTCGGTTTTAGCAAACAGAACCCCATTTCATCAAAACTTTCAAGAGATCAGGGAAATATCGGTTAGCTGGGAGTCGCGGTCTTGATTTCCGCGGCATGGATCCTTCCGTCCTTCATGGCGGGGTTCAGGAGTTCCTGAACCGTCCGGTGACGGGACATCAGATCCATCTCTTCAAAACTTTTTGAGGTTACATGAATTATGAAATGATCTTTCATCCCCGTCTTGTCCAGAACGTTCACTTCCGCGTCGGGAATGCCTTTTTGAATTATACCGATTAAATCTTCGATCGAAATCATCCGCTCTCTGTATCTCCTTAGATGGCTGGTTGTTAGAATGGGTTGCAACATTATAAGATTTTAATTTACCAAAAAAGTTTTAAATTTTCACCCCGGGGGCCTGGCCCCCGAGGAAAAGGCCGGAATAAGATAATTAGCCAATTATCAAAAAGTTAACCCAAAACTGGAAAAAGGGGCCCCCGGCGCCCCAAGTTGACGAATTTTACCTTTTTTCAGTATAATCAAGAATCGATATTGGGTCAGGCATTATCTAAAAACCAGATTCTCAAATTTCAGGTTTCATAGGAGGCATCGATGGCCGTTTCATCCCAATTCGTAAAAATCACCCCCAAAGCCATAGAAGAAGTGAAAAGACTCATCCAGGCCGAAGGAAAACCCGAAATCGGTTTGCGCCTGGGGGTTAAAGGGGGCGGGTGCTCGGGGTTGTCGTACGACCTTCAATTTACCCCCCAGGAAGAAAAAGATACCGTTTTCGACGCCGACGGTTTTAAGGTATTTATCGACCCCAAGAGCGTCATTTATCTGAAAGGGATGCAGCTCGATTACCAGGATGGACTGCATGGAAAAGGATTCGTCTTTTCCAATCCCAACGCGACGTCCACTTGTGGTTGCGGAGAGTCCTTTTCGATCACTTGAATCTGAATCCGGCCTCGGGGACCGGTCGGCGAAGCCATCGAGGCGCCTCCTTTCAACGGCAGATCCCTTTCAGACGCGTCCAGCCCCGAGTTTGCCGAGGACCCAAGGGGTGTGGACCGGTAACTTTGACTAGGCAAGCGCATTGGGCCGAATCTCCTGATGCGCTTTTTTTTTGAGAATTCCCCTATGGAATCCGCCCTTACCGTGAAAGAAGAACACCAGCAGGTCCGCCGCAAATGCGGATATTTCTGGATGGAAGACTGGGCCCTGGCCCAGGCCACGGGGAAAGACGTTTTCGAATATCTTCAAACGCAGACGACCAACGACATCAAAAACCTGGAAATCGGCCAGGGCCAGGCGAGCGCCATTGTCGATCGGAAAGCCCGTTTGATCGCCCCGTTTTCGGTATTCCGAACATCGGAAAACACCGTTCTTTTTCTCGTCCAAGCGGAGATCCAAGAGCGGCTTCTTCGCCACCTGGAAACCTTTTTGTTCCGGGAAGACGTCACCATCAAGTCCCTTTCAGAGAAACTTCTGGCCTTCCAGGGGCCTCTGAGCGCCTTGGTGATGAAACAATTGACCGGTTTGGATTCCCTTCCCGAAAAGCCTAACGATTGGGCCTCCTCCCGCTGGGAGGGGAAGGAGATCCAAGTCATCCATAAATCCTTTACGGGGGAGGAAGGTTATCTCTTGGTCCTCAACCCCGCTCTCAAGGATAAAACGATCTCCCGGATTCAGGAATTGGACCCCCCCCATCAATGCCTCCCCATCAGCCTGGACACGTGGGACGTCCTTCGAATCGAAGCGGGAATTCCCCTTTATGGGCGGGATATGAGCGACAAGAACATTTTGCCGGAAACCGGATTGGAGCATACTTCGGTGAGCTATCACAAAGGCTGCTACATCGGCCAGGAAGTGATTGCGCGAATCAAAACTTACGGCGCGCCCAACTTTGCCCTCATGGGCCTGGAAATCGAAGGCGAAGACCTTCCCCCGGAAAATGCCGAAATCCGGTGGAACAACAAGAAAATCGGCACCCTTAAAAGCACCTGCCATTCCCCTTTCCTGGGAAAAAACATCGCCCTGGCCTACATCCACAAAGACCACCGCAGTCCCGACCTGAACCTGGAGGTGACGATTCAGGGGGAGACGTACTCCGTCAAAACCTGCCTGCTGCCTTTTTATCAAACCCAAACCCGGAAAGACCATTCCCGGAAGCTGACGGATCAGGCCTTGAAGCGGTACGAAAAAGAGGAGGATCTGGAAGGGCCGATCGCCCTCTTGCGCGAAGCGATCGAACTGGACCCCAAGAATGCCCAGGCCTACGAGGCGTTGGGCGTCATGCTGTCGAAGCAGGACAAACTGGACGAAGCGATTTCTGTCATGAAACGCCTGGCGGAAATCGACCCCACCGAAATCATGGCCCACACCAACCTGTCCATTTACTACATGAAACAGGGCCGGATCGAGGATGCGGAAAAGGAAAAAGCCGAGGCCACCGCCATCCAGTTCGAGCAAATGGTGGCCCAAAACATGGCTAAAAAACAAAAACAGCAACAGGAAGAAAAAGCGCACCAAGAGCGGGAACGACAAATCGAAATGTTCAAACAAGTCCTGGAAATCGATCCGGTGGACCAGATCGCCAATTTCGGGTTGGGATCGGTTTACTATGAACAGGGACGGTACGGCGAGGCGGTGGACCCCCTTCGAATCGTCATTCGGGAGAATAAAGATTACTCCGCGGCTTACCTTCTTTTGGGAAAAAACCTGGAAAAACTAGACCAGCGGGAAGAGGCTCTGGAAGTGTATCGTCAGGGGATCGCCGCGGCTTCAAAAAAAGGCGATCTGATGCCCCTCAAAGAAATGCAAAACCGGCAGCATCAGCTGTTGCATTCCAACGCCTGAGACTTCAAATACCCCCACATCTCCTTGCCGGGAAACAGGACATCCTTCTGCACCAGTCCCTGGGTAATGTTCACCCCGTGATCCAAANNATCCAAAAGGAACCAGAACTTCAATAACAGCTTTTCCTCCGGCGTGGTGTAGGGATCTTCCCATCCGGTGACCGACTGGTGCCGGGTGAGCGCCTCATACAGGGACTGGGGAATATTCAACCGCTTTTTCTTGAGGAATCCCCGATAGCCTTCGAGCAGGATGGGCTGAAATTCCTTCCGGCTGATCTTGATCAACTCCGAAACGCTGGGCACGTGTTGGGCGTGGTATTGGAAAAACTTCAACTTGTAGTACTGGTGAATCGTTTCCAACCGGAAATAACAATGCAGGTTGACGACGTTGGGCCCGTAGATTTGGATCAGGTAGCGACGAATGAGCGGTTTGCCGGATTGAAGGAGAAGCTTGTTCAGGCGCCCCCGTTCAAACAGGTGAATCCGGACCGTGCTTAAATGTTTCAGGCATTGCGTTTCAATGTCCCGTTTTAATTTTTCCGATTGAGAGGGAATGCGATACCAGTAAATTTCTTCTTCGGCCACCTGGAGGGCCAGCCGGAACGCATCGGATATCTGATGGTTGTTCGACCGTTTGGCCTGGCGAGCGATCTTGTAGGAATTGTCCGGAGAAAACCCCAAAGCCACCAACTGATCCTGAAACTGCTTCCGGGTTCCCATCAAGAACCCTCCTCGTTCCTTGATATGGTCTTTGGCCTTGTTCACCCCCCGCAAAGCCAGGCTCACATCCCGGGGGATCAGGGTCAGTCCGTACTGCCGGGCGAATTCGTAAATCTCCTCCAGAGTTTTGTAATTCAATTTGTCGATATAGAGAAACTTCTGAATATTGGATTCACTGAAACCGCAACTTTCAAAAATCCGGATCTTTTTGTATTTGACCTCTTCCCAGTATTTCCGCGTCCCCTCCTTTTTCCGGAATTGAGCCTGAATTTCCGATTTGGCTTTGAAGAAATAACTCCGCAATAAATACCACTTGATCTTCAGCGTATTTTCGATGATCCATCGATATTTCGGGGTCAGGATGGTGAGCTTCGGGTCATCCAGAAGCTGGATTTCCCCGGTTTCCAGGATGTATTCCAGGAGTTCGAGATGGCGTTCCAGGAGGAGGGGATTGATTTGCTCAATAAATTTCCGGTACAGCGTTTTCCAGCGGTAGATGTCGAACGAAGAAACGGCCTCTCCGTTGCTTTTCTTTTTATCCAGGGTCTTTTGGATCCGCTGGATCCCCTCCTTTTCGATTTTTTCAAACAGATCATCGCGGGCGAGGATATCCCGGATCTTGATCTGCTTGATGCGGCCGATGACGTTGGGAATCTTATCATCGATCGCCCGGTCAAACTCCGGGTAGGTTTGTATGGGGAGAAAATAAATCTCCTCTAGAACCTGAAGGACTTTGTCGAGAGAAACGTCTTCTTTCTTGACGACCCTGCGGTAGGAATCAAAATCCAGGGTCTTGACCCCGGCCTGGCAGTCCCGGATATCGTTTAAATAATGCCGGGCCTTGACCAGCTCTTCTTTCTGGGCGTAAGGGTCATTGATAATTCGCAGGAAGAGATTTTCCGCCTTTTGAAGGTCCCTTTGGGCCAGCATCTCCAGCCCCTGAGTCATGGGATCAAATACAAACATGAAACCCAACCCCTGCTTTAAATTCGATTTATTTCATCCATCCCCTCCTCCGCCTGTCCTTCTCATTCCCATATATACCAAATTCAACCCTGAAAATTCGGGTGCGGTTTTGAGGGGAACCGTTTTAATAACGGTTCAAGGCCCCTTTTGAGCTCCGTGCAGAAGGTCCCAAAGGGAGCGGGGTGCTCTTAAAAAAGCCTAATAATCAAGGGGTTAAACAATCTAGCCCGAAAACCCCAAAGTCACATAAATAAAAACAATTCCATATTATCAACATGGTGTTTAGATGCCCTATTTCTAAAGAGGGATTTCAAAAATGGATTAAAAGGAGGGATTTGAGGGAGAAAAGCAAAAAAAAACCGGTGACCGCCGAGATTATCGGCGGCCACCGGC
>JABAHQ010001440.1_pt1 | contig 13754 bp, 21 predicted proteins | sample 7062091 | NCBI WGS metagenome assembly JABAHQ01 (sample SAMN14534359, study PRJNA622989) | marine sediment metagenome | biome: marine biome [ENVO:00000428]; feature: marine pelagic biome [ENVO:01000023]; material: deep marine sediment [ENVO:00002113] | place: India: Gulf of Kutch | collected...
CGCCGTACACTCGTCGAGTCCGAGCCCAGCCGAATCACACTCTCGGGCGTGATGCTGCTCGCACCCGTCGAGAAGATCCGGACGACATGCGTCGCGACGACCTCCTGTCCGTCGGAGTCGGTGACCAGCTTACTCGTCTCCTTGACCGACGCGTTGAACTTCCCGCCCGTCGAATAGCTCGGTTCGCCGTATCCGGTCCGGGTCGACAGGTCGAACACGAAGACCGTCGAGTTGTCGAGGTCCGACAGCCGCGCGTCGGTCATGTGCTCAGGTCAACGCCCGACAGATTGGCGTTCGGGTGGTCGGTCATACCCTTCGTGAAGACCGGCTCGACCCGATCCGTATCGTCACGCTGCGCGTCCTTGTCCGACTTCGAGATCCCGCCGGCGAACGGCTTGACCCCGCTCGCGACCTGTGCCTTCAACTCGGCCGCGAGGTCCTTGTAGTGCTCGTACTGCTGCTGGAAGTCGACCGACGCGTCGCCGTCCGACTCCCTCACCTTGCGTGCGAACCCGGCGGCGATCCCGCGTGCCGCCGCAGCCGACGCGGCCCACTTGTTGCCGTATTCGCTGATGAGGCCCGTGATCTCGCCGTCCGTGAGCAACTGGTCGGCCGTCGACGTGTCGCCCACCTGGAACCGGACGAAATCTCTGTTCGAGGTCGAGATGTCGCCGTTGTACGTGAACGCCATTCACTGAGCCCCCGCGTACCAGACCGTCGCTGTCGGTGCCGTGCTCGACGTGGACGTGAGCGTATCGACGCGCGCACGGACCTCGGTGATCGGCGCGTGCGTCGATTCCTGTACACCAGCGCCCGTCGAGGACCACGTGAGCAGCGTGATGGCACCCGTCGATGAGTCCGGGTTGATCCGGCCCTGGATCACGACAGAGAGCGTAACCGCGCTCGTCGAGTTGCCCTGCGTCACCTCCACGCCCGAGTGCCTGTACGTACCCGACAGCTTGTTCCACGACTGCGCGCCCGTCGACGACACGCTGTTCGCGATGTTCCGTCCGCCGGAGCCGAGCTGTACGAGGTCAGGCATCGACCGCCACCAGTCTGTTCGGCTTTCCGTCGGTCTCCGCCAGGTCCTCGACCGACTCCCTGCCACCCTCGCCCTCGCGTGTCGTCCAGTTCTGGAGCATGTGCTCGCACTGGAGGACCCGGCCTTCGATCTGGTGGAGCTTCTTGAGTAGCTGCTTTTCTTTCGTGTCGAAGTCCTCGTCGAGTATGTCGCGCTTCTGCTTGTAGTCGCGTCTCAGGTTGGCGAGCTCATTCTGCGTGCTCTCGCGGCTGGACATCTGGACCTTGATCTCATCCTTCACGTCCTGCCGGAACGCCGACATCTCACCACGGCCGTACTGCGCGACCGTCTTGAACAGATCGCACACCGGGGGGACGTAGACCTCGATCCCGAGCCCCTGCGCGAAGCCCAGCCACGCCTCGAGCGCGGGCCGCTGCTCATCGTATTCGTTCTTCGACGAGAAGTCGATCCCGTAAACGTGGATCTCCTCCGGCTGCGCGAGGATCGCGGTCGCCACCATCCACGACGGCGACGATGTCTGGTAGCTACCGAACCGACCGAGCTTCTCGATCTCATCGATCGGGAGCTGGATGACGTTCGGGACCTCGGGCCATTCGGAGGCGTCCATCGCGATGAGCGGGATCGAGAGGTTCGACAGGAACCGGAGATGCTCGCCGAAGTTGTCCTTGTGCTCCAGCAGCTCGCGCTTGTGCGTCTCGAACCACGCCGTGAACCGGCGGCCCTTCATCCCCGGCAGGACGTGGAGGTTGTTCATCCCCCAGATATCGAAAGAGCCGTCCTCGAACGGCGCCTGGTCGCGAGAGCCCGTGAACCCTACGATCGCGATCTTCGTCATGTGGTCGTGCTGAACGTGACGGAGCTGAGGCCGACGACACCGTAGCGCGAGGTCGACTGGCCGACCAGCATGAGCCCGTCGGACGCGGCGTTGAACGTGGCGACGTTGTTGGAGCCGTCGAACGTCGCACCCGTCGACTTCACCTGGATCGAATCCGTCGCTGTCGAGGTCGATAGCGTCGCGACGGAGATCGCGACCACACCGCCGTTCACGGGGTCGTCGATATTGATGACCCGCACGCCGCCCGACGTCGCGTTCGAGACCTTGAAATGGCCGAACGCGCCGATATTGACCGCCGTGGACGCGGTCGTGACCGGCTCCATGATGAGGTCGGCGTTGACCGGCCTGTTGAACTTCTCCCTACCCATTTACGCCTCCATCGCCGCGAGGGCGTTCTCTTTGCCCCGCACCTTGACCAGATACCAACCGCCGCCCAGCGACTTCGGGAAGTCGCCGTCGTCCCGGTGGACCTCGACGACCTGCTTGATCCGACCGATCCCCTCCAGCGCCCTGCGCGACCGCTGGTTCGGGAAGGCCGAATCTGGGATGATATCGTGGTAGTTGTAGACCCGATCCAGCTTGACCGGGTAGTGTGTCTCGACTCGGTATGGCATCTCAGTCCTTCCAGGGGCAGCCCGGCATCACGAAGATCGTGCGCGTCTCGCCGGTGACGACCTTCTCGATCGCCCGATCGACTTTGAGCTGACGGCGCCTGTCCCTCTGGCCGTCGAGCGCCTCGTCGGGGATCAGATCACCCCGTTCATAGGTGCGCCCATCGACGGTCACGTCATCGCGGGCGCGGTAGGGCATCAGGCAGCGGTCGCGTTCGAGAAGAACTCGCCCAGCAGGCTCGACACGAGGTTCATGTCGAACGCCGCCTTCGCCTCGATCTTCACCGCGCCCGACGCGATGTCGTCCTTCGGGATCCGCCGGATCTGCGGCGCGGCCGCGTTCCCGCCCAGCAGGCCGGTCCACGAGAACACGTAGCCGGCGGCGGGGATCATGAGCCCGGGGTTCGGGGGCGCGTGGACCAGCAGCGCGTTCCGCGCGCCGTTGATGAAGCTGGTCGACACGGTGGCACCCTCGGCCGCCGTATTCTCGACCGCACGCGCGACGAGCACGCGCTCAACGCCGAACACCATCGCGAGCGTCGTCTCGTTGGCGGTGGCCGGGTTGCCCGGCCCGGCAGCGTGCTTGATCCGGTCGAGGATGTCGGGGTGTTCGGTCAGGTCGTCGAAGACCTTCGCGCCTTGCAGGAACCGGTTTGCCATCCTGCCCGTGTTGGTCAGCATGGTCCGGTTGCGTGTCTTCACGTCCGAGACCGGCGTCGAGGCGTCGTTGTCCCATGTGGTCGACGGGGTCGTATCCGCGTTCCACAGCGACGTCGTGAAGAAGTTGGTCTGGAACTGCTTCTCTCGACGGATCAGGATGTCCTGCGTGAGAACGGTCGCCAGATCGCGCTCCGGCTGGAGCGGCGTGTCCGCGTTCCGACTGATCTGCGGATCGACGATATCGTGGACGCCCCACTCGTCGCAGAAGTAGCTTGAGGTACTGACCTCGAACCCGCGAGACGCGGTCTCCGATCCGGGCGCCCGCTTCTCCGACTCGGCCCGCAAGAAGAACTCGCGGTCGTAGGTGAAGAACTTGTTGCCCTGCTTGTCGACCGGGACGACCCCGAAGACCTGCGTCGCCACGAAATTCTCCGCCTCCTGTACGAAGGCGATGGAGAGATCCGTGAGCGGTCGATTGACATGTACGCTAACACTCGTCGGTTGTGGCATTCTTCAGTCCTTAGCTGCTGAGCTGACCAGCGTGCGTGAGAAGCGCCCGGATGAACTGGTCCTTGCCGGTCGACAGCGCGTTCAGCGCGTGACCGAAGACGTAATCACCAGCACTCGCCGCGAGCACCGCCTTACCCTGGGTGGAACTCTTGAGCGGACCCAACCGGGTGATGGCCGTACCGCCCGTCGAGCTCGCGCGGACCTTCGCGACCGAACCGGGCTGTGCGACCGGGATCACCGACGCGTCGGTACTCGGCTCGTCCGTGATGGGGCCCAGCACGGCACCGCCGTTCGTGGTCTGGAGCGCGGCTTCCGTGCTCGCGTTCAGTGTGACCAGCATCCCGAGCTTCGTGGAGAGGTCCGCCGAGGTCGGGAACGAGAGAGGTCGGAGGTTCTGTGAGGCTGCCATTACTCATTCTCCTCGAGATATCGCTCGTACAGCTCCGGGTGCTCGCTCCACACCCTGGCCCGGGCCTGTGCCTCGCTGAGGTTGCCGTTCGACTTCTGGATCTCGGCGACGTGCTTCTGGACTTCCGCTTCGACGCTACCGTCGGGCGGTGAACCGTCCCGGCCGGCCTCGCTGAAGAGGTCCGACTTCTCCATCTGCGTCTTCGCCGCCTTGAGCTTCTCATAGACGGCGCCGAACGCGTCGGGGTCGGACTTGGCCAGCGNNCCAGCGCCTCGAAGTGCTGCGCGTCGTCGTCCGGCGAGAATCCGAGGTCCTGGAGCTCGCGCGCCTTCTCGATCGCGTCCTCACGGCGCTGCTTCTCGTCACGCTTGCGGAGCTCCTCACGTGCCTGCTCGGCCTCGTTTTCCGCCTTCTCGACGCGCTCGGTGAGGGAGGCGATCGCCTTCTGGACTTCCTCGTCCTCGATCTGTGGCGTGGGCTCATCCGACTTCCGGATGCCCAGCGCCTTGAGGACCTTCTCGACGATCTGTTCCTCGTCGGGCTCCTCGACCTTCTCGATGCCCAGCTTCTCACGCAGGGCGTCCAGGCCGTCCTCGTCGAGATCGTCGATCGCCTTGAGGACCTGGTCCGTGGTCAACTCTTCCACGTCGTTATCCCTCTTCAGAATGGTGAACGTCCTCTTGTTCGCTGCCTTGTCGACGAGCGAAATCTCGTCGACGTCGATATCGGTCAGTCGTCGCGGCATAAAAGAAAAAGCGCCCCCAGCCCCGTTTCGGGGCGGAGGGCGCGCGAAGCTCCTCCAGATGTGGATTCGGCTGTCTATCCTACGCTACGGCCTGCCTCATTCGTTGTCAAGTGTTCGTTTTCCGCTAACACCCGGTAGACATTCACCCAACGGCACAGGTGACATCTGAACGCCTGTTTCGTTTCGGTGTCCCATGCACGGCGCGTCCGCTGCTTGACGACCGCCACCAGCTCCAGATCGATATCGGTCTCGCCGATCGTGGCGTTACAGGTCCGTTTCCCCTGCGGCGCGCGACAACGGAGCTTCATCCCGTCTTCGCCCTGCCGCCGATGGAGAAACCCGTGAACTCGCCAGACCTGACCATGCTCCAGAGCTCCGGATCGTTCACCTTCGCACCGATCATCCACGTACCCTTTTTGATTGGGTCGTCGCCGTGTTTCGTGTCCTCCTGCGCGATCCACGACTCGATGAGATGCAGCCTGTCCGTGCCGACCTTGACGAGGTGCTGGACGCCATCGGCCGAGGCGTCGCCGTCCTGGACCTTCTTCATGAACCGCTCGGCGGCGGCCCGGATATCGGACTCGGAATAGAAGTCGCCATGAGCGTCAGGATCGTCCGGGGTCGTGGGTTCCAGGACCGGACCCCATACCTTCTGCTCCTCCTCGTCGAGCTTTGTGATGGGCACGTAGGTCTCCCAGCGTGATCCCGCCGCCTTCTCCAGCTCGACCTCGAGCGCCTTGTTCACGTTCTGCGCGGCCCGTGTCGCGACCGCGAATGAACACTGCTCCCTGTCGCCCTGCTGACCCCCGTCGCTACAGGTCCCCTCCCAAGCGGTGTTGAACGCGGACAGAAACGCCTCCTGACCGGCACGCCCGAACCTGTTGCGTATCCGTTCGGGCAGCTCCGAGATATTATCGAACGGCATAGGTCCCTCTCAGTCTCTCGATATGCGGCTTCTCCGACTCCCAGACTTTCTTCTCGCCGTCGCCCAACGCCTTTTCCGTGGCGCGGATCCGCGCCACGAGTTGTGAGAACGCGGTCGGGACGACCGACGCGAGGTGGTCGGATCCCCACATCGTCCGGTCGAGCGTGATGTGACGTTCCACGACTTCGGCCCCGAGCGCGACAGCGATGACCGTCGGCTCGAGCGGCTGTTCGTGGCCCGAGTACCCGATCCGGACGCCCTCGTAGGTCCGCTTGAGCGACCGGATGCACCGTAAATTCAGTTCGTCCACTGGCGCCGGATAGGCCGAGTGGCAATGCATGAGCGTCAGGTCGGTTTTCGGGATCCGGTCGAACGCGGTCGTGATCTGGAGCGGTGTCGACATGCCCGTACTCATGATCGTCCGTTCGGCGCACCGCCCGACGTTCCCGACCAGTTCGAGGTCGGTGATGAGCGCCGACGGGATCTTGACGTACTCTGGCTCATAGCGGAGCGCGAATTCGAGAGACGGCATGTCCCATACCGACATGAACCAGCCGATGCCGTGCTCCCGGCAGTGGAGGTCGATACAGTCGTATTCCTTCTCGCCGAACTCGACGATCTGGCGATATTCGAGGTCGGATATATCGCCCCACGGCGTGCCGCGCCGTATCCGGTCGGGGTCGTGGTGGAGCTCCGGCGTCCGCTTCTGGAGCTTGACGTGATCGGCACCGGCCCACGCGGCGGCATCGATCAGCCGCTTCGCGACGTCGAGCAAGCCGTTGTGGTTGACGCCGATCTCCGCGATGATCTCCGTCACTCTTGCTTCCACTCCTCGTCGCCGAGTTCCTTGTCGAGCTGTTCCTTCATGTCGCGCGACATTTCCCGCATCTCCTCCAGGTGCTCCCGAACGCTCTGGAGATACTGGTGCCACCACTTCGTCACGCTGTCGATCCGCATGACCAGCAGGAACATCAGCGCGTCGCTCGCCGACAAATCGGTGTCTCTCTGAATCCGCTCGACGTGGACCCGCCAATCGTCGTTCCACGCGGATAGTATCTGGTCCTGTAGCTCCTCGTGTGCTTCGCTCACGTCCGTCATACAACCGCCTCCCGTACGTACCCCGCCAGATTAAGAATCCTCCAGATGGAGCCGTTGAACCCGTCCCGCCAGAGCTGCTTCTTCTGCATCACCCGAACGGGGTAGTCATTGTCATCCAGCGCCCGTTCCACGATATCCTGCATCTCGTCCATGTTCTGCGACGTGACGAGCGCCCAGTCTTCGTCCAGGTCCTCCATGAACCACCGGACCTCCGCTTGGTCGCCGAGCGCCACAGCCGGGACCCCGAGACCGAGCGGCACGATGACGGAGTGCTTCCGCATCCCGAGAACGAGGTCCATCTCGGCGTAATCGGCGGCAAGCCTCGGAGCCGCTTCTCGGGACGCAGGAGGCTGACCGGGGTAATACCCGTGAATGATATCGTCGTAGTCGTGAAGGTCCTGCGGACAATGCCGAAACCAGCGAATCTCAACCCCTTGCGTTCGAAGCCAGTGGAGCGTCGTGCCTAAACGGCACATGAACCCCCAATGGGTCTCGGCATCGGGCCAACGTTGGTGCTCACGGTCGGTCGCCACGCAAACTCCGACCTTGAATGTCGTCTCCGGGTCCGAGCATTCAGAGCTCGGCTCACCCGGCTTGATCCAGAACGCGGCGTCAGGCACCCATTTTGATCCATAGATATACGGGCGGTCATGCCGTTCGCTGTAGCGTAGTGAGCCCTCCTGTGTGTTGGGTAGCTCGACCAGGCCGATAAAGTCTCGGTACGGAAACTCGTTCCAACCGATCGACTGTACGACGATGGGGATGTCGATGGCCGACCAGTCGTCGCACCGTGCCTGGAAGACGCCGTGTTCCTTGTTCATGATGAGCCCACCCGGTCCGATCACGAGGACCGACGCTCTCTCGTTCACCTCGTCCACCGGGATCGCCTCGTTCTGGACGTCGATATAGCGGATGTCGAGCTCGCGGCCCGCCATCGCCTCGAGGTGCTGCCGCATGGCCGCCTGGATCATGCGGTCGCCCCAGTTCACGTTCCATGCGCCGGCGTGATAGATCATGTCAACCCCTGTGACCATGTGAGCGGGCCCGGCGCGAACTCGTGGTAGCCGTTCCGCACGACCATCTCCGCGACCGCCCAGTCGAACTCGGTATCGATGTCGACCGAGGCGATATCGTCCATCGGATACGGGATGACCGTGCGACCGTGGAACCCGTGGTTCCGCTCCAGCCACTCCTTCGTCGCCACGTAGACCGCACCGTTCGTCGCCAGCAGGTCCGCACCGACCTGCTTTGCCGCGCTCTCGCCGTGCCTGCGGTACGGGAGCCCGTGGACGTCGCGCACGGAAATCACCGGCAGTCCGCCGTCCGCCAGCTTGATGCAGGCGTCGATATGCACCGGCCTTCGGAACGGCGACGTCGGTTGCAGCATGACAACGACCTCGGCGTCGTATTCGTTCATCGCACGGATGGTAGCACCGGACGCCGTGTCCGGTGGCGTGCCCTCGTCGAATGCCTCGAAGCCGTGAGACTCGGCGAGCTTGCGGATCTCGACGCTGTCGCTCGTCACCACGACCGTATCCAACAACTCCGATCCCGACGCCGCCTCGAACGTCCACCCGACCAGCGGCTTGTCTCCGAGGATCCGCATGTTCTTGTTGGGGCACCTGCGGCTCGCCTTCTTCGCCGGGATAACACCGAGAGTCATATCCGCAGAAGCTCGTCCTGGTTGATCGTCGCCGGGTCGCCGAACTCCAATCTAACATCGCACCGGCACTGGATGTGGATCGGCGGATGCAGCGCCGCCGGTCCGACCGGCGATTGGAACTGTTCTTCGAGTCCGCGTTTCTGGCCCTGCATCGGCGCACAGATGGGACATACACGTTCGTCGGGCGCAACGATCCAGACCCGGACCGTCCGCCTCGTGTCGAGGAAGCCCTTGTCTCTCGCCTGCCGCCATAGTTCCTGTCTGCCCGACTGTGCCGCGTTCAGCGTCTCATTCCGTGCGATCCTCCGTGCGCGCTGGTTGAGCTTGCGGCGGTAGAACCGTTGCGTCCGCTCCTCGATCTGGCGCGGGTTGAGGTCGCCACGCGCTTCGAGCCCCCGACGGAACGCCTCGACCGACTTCGACTCGCGTTCCGTAAGCCCCACGATCTCTCTGATCCGGCGTGCCATCTCGTCGACCGTGAGCCGGCCTCGCTGTCCCTCGGCGATGATGGCACGGATCCCCATCTTCGTGTTCGCCGACACTTCCGCGACCAGGTTGGCGGCGAACGTCTCGGCGTTGCGGATGGCGCGCGGGTCGGCCTCGTCGAACCCGAACTCAGTCCCGACCGTGTCGATCGGCTTGTCCTGCTTCTGGACGTCGAAATCCGCCGTCCGCTCCGCGACCTTCTCCTGGATCTCGAAAACCAGCGGCCGCCAGTCGTCGAGAAGGGCATCGTCGAACAAGGAGAAGGGAAGCGCGACGGGATCCAGGTTCCGCTCTATCAGGTCCCGGACCGCATCAAGCGACAGCTCGTCCCGGAACTCGTCAACGGCCTTCAGGAACCCTCTCGCCATCTCGGGGATACGTCTGTCGGCTATGCGGTGGATCGACTGGAACTGACGCCCCCCGCGTCGCGGCACTAGAGCTCCTCCTCCACCCTTGGGGGCAACCCGATCTTCTCGCGGATAAAGTTCTCGGTCTCGAGGTCCAGCACGATGCCGGCCTGTGCGAGGTTGGCGAGCGCTTTCGACAGCTCTTCCATGTCCAGCGTCTCGATATCGCCGTGGCCGATGACCGGGTGCGCTTCCAGGTCCATGCCGTTGAGCTCCAACAGCCTCGGGATCGCGTGCCGGTTGAACGTCGTCTTGATCGCGTCCAGCAGCGTCGCGATGAACATGACGAACAGGCTCGTCTTCGACGATGCGAGCGCGAAGCTACCGACCCTGTCCTGGCCGAGGAGCGTCATGTCCGAGAGCATGGAGGAGGCGATCCGCTTGTCGTACCGCTGGATGACCTTGTCAGTGTCAATCTGCTTCGTGCCCGGCGAGCCCTTGAGCTCGAAGTCCCACTCGAAATTGCCGTCCTCGTCGATCGTCGAGGGGAGAATAAGGCCCGATTGCTCGTCGTTCCGGACGTTCTGAATGATCGTCTTGAACTCGTTGTAGGCCGCCTTGTCGTCGGTCCCGGCGTCGGAGCGCATGGCTCTAGCCGGGGCGCGGCCGACCGGAAGGCCCGTGAGGTCCCGCTCGATCCCGATCGCCTCGTATTCCTCGATCCGCTTTTTGAAAAGCCAGGGCCGGAACGCGCCACGGATGAGCGAATGGCCTTCGGGGTTATTGCCTTCGTGTCTCGTGCGGTAGAGCAGTGCTTTTTCTATCGGGACGAACCGCTCCTCAAACTCGGGCGACGGGCGTTGGAACATGCCCTTGATACCGCCCTCCTCGTCGAAGCCCCACCGATCGAGCGACTGCTGCATCCGGAGCGGTAGCTTCCGCCAGCCGATCCGACCGTCGGAGAACTTGCTCGACGTGCCAGGTGTATCGGTCCGGCCCACCCTGCGTTTGTAGACGATCTCGTGATACGCCCAGCCGTGCGGCACCATCGACAGCGCCTCGGAGACGTGCGCCTTCCATGAGTGCGACATGTCGTGCATCGCCGAGTCGATGAGCTCGACCCGCTCGTCCTGGTCGGGGTCGATCTCGTTCGAGCCCGGGTCGACCCGCCATTCCACCTGCCGCACGGCCACGTCCACGAGCAGAAGGATCGAGACGATAACGGGGTCGTTGAACCGCATCTCGTCGAGGATGCGGTGGCGCTTCTCGCCCTTGAGCTGCCGAAGGAACTCCTGGTCGAGGATACCGCCGTGCCGCTTGAGCCCAGAGCGCCCGCGCTCCGAGAAAAGGTCGATTCGTGCGGGTTGCTGCTTCTCTACCGTGGTAGCCATTTGTCCGACAATCTAACGGATAACCCTACATGCGCCAAGGATTCGACTGGCCGAACCCTACGGGCGATGCGGACGGGTCCTTCCGGCCCTTGAGTGCCAGGTGTGTGAGCAGCCAGACCAGCGCGTCGAGTCTGTCCGGCGAGTCCTCACCCGGCACCCACGTACACATCTGGTCCTCGAGTTCGTCCGATCGGACGCAGTGTTTGACCTGGCCACGCTCATAGAGAGACGCGACGGGTTGGGCGCGGGTGTGCTTGCCGCGTGAGGCGTGAACCAATTTTACGGGAACCGTCGCATCGGCGGTGTGGACCGTGTGTTCGACCATCTCGCCGCCGTTGTTCTTCTCAGCGACCACGATATCGGCGCTCCATTCCTCGTACGCACCGACGACCCTGTCCGCCCAGACGCCCGGCTTCATCCGGTCGGATAGGTCGGAGAGAATGTAGGGCGTGCCTTTCCATACACCGCCGACGATGATCCCGGTCTCGTCGGAGTCTTCGTGTGAGGTCGCTGCGGGATCGACGCCGATCGCGACCTGTTCCAAGGCATGTAGGGGAGGGAAGTCGGCCCTGCTGCGCTCGATCATGGTCCTGTCCCACAAGGCGCCGGGCATCTCGTCGAGCAACTGCGCGTGGATCTCTTGCGCGCCCAGCGTCGTGCCCTCGTACGGCGATATGACTTCCTCGTAGTAGATCGGCGATAGGTTGGCCTTGTTATCGTAACTCGAGCCGGTTGTCAGGACGTAGCGTTGTCGTTTCTCGCAGCGTTCGTGGAGGTCGCGGATCACCGCGATCGGCTTCGGCGTCGTCGCGACACAGACCTTCGGGCTCTCGACTTTCGCCTCACGGAGCCCGAACATGAGGTTGTCCCACGCTTCTTTCGAGTACTTCCACGACGCAAGCTCGTCGCAGAGTGCGGTATCGCCTGAGAAACCACGTAGCTGTTCGGGGTTGGCACCGGAATAGATCGTGGCGTAGGCACCCGTCGGCCACGTGACCCTGCGTTTCGAGGGCTCGTAATTCGGTGTCTCGGACGGGTGTGTGTTGCGGAGCAGTCCTCCGGGCCCCTCGATGATGTCGTCTCTGGCGTCGCCGGGCGTCTCCGCGATCAGCGCGATCCAGCGGTCTTCGTTCCCGTCCATGGCGCGGCGGTGGACCCACTCGACGCCTGTTCGCGTCTTGCCGAACCCTCTCCCGGCCATGAGCAGCCAGACGAACCAGTCACCGTCCGGCGGGAGTTGGTTGGGCCGTGCCCAGAACGGCCAGTAGTAGCGGAGGTAGAACTTCGCGTCGTCGGACAGGTTGTTGAGCTCGGAACGCAGGTCCTTCTCGGAGATAGAGGTCGCGAGTTCGGCGGGGCTTCTCAATTCCGGCTCGCCATCTCTCGTATCCGCTGGACGAAGTCGTCGATCTCGGTCTCGACCCGCTTGATCTCGAGCGGTCCGCCGTCCGGCCCGGTGATCTCCGTGCGTTCGCGATACCGTTCGGGTGCGTTCGCCTTGAGCAGCACGATCAGGAGCGTGTCGGAGTACTCGCGGACGAATGCGCTCGGCTCGCCCTTGTAGAACCCGACCGGCTTCTTCACGCCTTCCGTCGCACGGCGGACCGCCTCCGCTTCGAGGTGGTCGATCGCCATGTTCTGCGCTTTACGGAGCGCGGCCTGGAACTCGTCGTCGTCGAGCCACTGGTCGGTATACTGTGTCGTCCGGTGGATGCCAGCCGCTTCTGCCGCACGGGTCTTCGAGGCGGTCAATACAAACGCTTGGAGGAATGCCCTTTTTTTAGGGTGTCGAATCTCAGCGAACAGCTCCTCGGAGTGGTCGGGGCATGGCGAGCCGTTCACCTTGCGCTGGCAGGGTGTCCCGTCTTGCGTCGTCCCACCGTAGTCCCCACAGACTGCCATACTGTACGAATGTAGCGTGGGGACGGGGTAGAATCAAACGTCCGTGCCGGTGGAAAGCTGTTCCACTTTCCGAGCGCCGCTTCTCGGCTCCCGCAGGAGTGGAATGACACTCCATTTTCCAAACAGCCATCGGAGCTCGGTCAACATATTCGACTCCGACTTGATTTGCCGGACAGGGTTGTCGGGGGCGTTGGCGAAATCGACTCGGATTCCATTTTCCGGACACGGCCTCTAGTGCCGTCTCCAAAATCGAAAGCCATTCGATTCGCGAAGCCTGTCGACGAGATCCGCGAAAAAATGGAACGTGAGCTGATTCATGAAACCTCGACTCGGGATTGGATTCAAAAATCGAATGCGGCTACATTTCCGAAACCGCTGAACGGAAATCGCAGGAAAGTGGAATCGCACCCCATTTCTGAAACCGTGCTCCGCACCGTATCCGGAAAATCGACTGCGGTTCGATTTGCGAAACCGCCCTGTGAAATCCGCAGAAAAGTCGAAAGCGAGTTCATTTGTGTGACAGCCTCTCACCTAACGCAGGAAAGTGGACTGCGATTCTATTTCTGTGACACTGCCCCGAGATCGGCGTGAATGTTGGACTTTCACTCGTCCGTCTCGATGATGCCGAAGGCGCGGCGAATGCGCTCATATTTCGGGCACGTCTCTGTGATGCGGTGCCCGTGTTCTGTCGTCTGTCGTGCCGGTGAGCACGGCACCAGAGAATCAATCGCATCCTCCAGCGCCTTTGCGAGTGCGTGACGGGCGTCAGGTATGTCGTCGAAGCGAAACTGCCCGTGTGCAAGTAGAAGCCGCTCCAGCGCCTTGCCCACCGCACTCTCCGGGTCGAACGTGAGTCGCTTATAGTCAAGATCAGACCCCGCCACGTAGCGGTTTCTGTACAAACCATCCATCAGCGCCCTCGTCGCCTCGGCGTGGGCGGCTTCGGCACGGCGTAGCCTTTCGTTCTCCGGCTCCCAATCGTCCTTATCCGCCTTCGCAACGTTGCCGGCAGCGATTTTGACCTCCAGCAGCGTCTCGTACCAGCGTTCAGCTTCGGGGTTCGGCATATCGGTCCACTCCGTGATACAGGTCCACTCGGCAGTCAATACTCATGCAGACGTAGGACGCTT
>JABAHQ010015182.1_pt3 | contig 13754 bp, 11 predicted proteins | sample 7062091 | NCBI WGS metagenome assembly JABAHQ01 (sample SAMN14534359, study PRJNA622989) | marine sediment metagenome | biome: marine biome [ENVO:00000428]; feature: marine pelagic biome [ENVO:01000023]; material: deep marine sediment [ENVO:00002113] | place: India: Gulf of Kutch | collected...
CACCAGCTCCTCCAGCGGCTTCTTCGGCGGGGTGTCGGGCCACGCCTCCGGCACGCCCAGCGGCGTGAAGCAAACGACGGTGTAGCGTTCCGGGATGTCGAAGAACGGGCGCATCACCTCGTCCGGGAAGAAGGTCGTGAAGAAGCCGGTCCCGTACCCTAGCGCCCGGGCGGCGTTCATCAGGTTGCCGGCGGCGAGGGTGGCGTCCTGGACGACGTACTCGGGGTACGGGGCCTCGCGGTCGGCGAGCACGGCGATGTAGACGGGCGCGGAGAGGGCCCCGTCCAGGGCCTGCGCCACCCGGCGGCGGACCTCGGCGGGATCCCCGGGACGGTCCGCTTCCAGGTAGCGGCGCATGTACGCATCTTCGGCCCGCTCCGCGAGGGCGTCCAGCCTCGCCCGGTCCCGCACCACCAGGAACTTCCAGGGCTGCTGGTTGCCGGCGGTGGGGGCGTGGCGGGCGGCGTCCAGCACGATGCGGACGTGGGCGTCGGGCACCGGCGTGGAGGTGAAGCGGCGCACGGTGCGGCGTTCCAGGAAGGTCTCCACCACCCGGCGCTGGGTCTCCGAGTACAGTCGTTCGCCGGACGCGGTCGTGACGTAGCGCTCGATGGGCGAGCAGACGTCGCCTACGACTCTCCACATCCCGTCTTCCCGGCGCCAGAGGAGAGTGAAGTACGAGTCCAGGTGCCGGATCCGCCCGTCGGGCGTGTCTTCTTGGTACCGGAACACTGCGTGGGTGTAGCCCAGCCTCGCGCCTTCTTCCACCCGAAGCAGTTCGACGGGCATACGCCAGCCGGTCTCGGCGAACCAGGCCTCGTGGAACCGGCGGTAGCCGTCCCGGCCGTCGATCAGCTCACCGGAGGCCGTGACGAAGAACAGCTCGTCGCCTTCGGTGACGGTCGTGAACAGGCCGTCGAGGTCGCCGGCCTGGACGGCCTGCACGTACACGTCGAACGCCTCCCGCAGGCCGAGCCCGGGGGTGTTGACCCGCGGCTCCTGAGCGGCGAGCCCCGGAACCTGATGGAGGAAGAGAAGCGGCAGGACGAAAGCGCCGGGTTTCATGGAAGCCTCGCGCCGTGAGATTGAGTGTGCCACGAAGAGGGCGTCGGTTTGCGTCGTTCCGGGTCATTGCGTCTTGAGTGCCTGGACCGGGTCCACCCTGCTCGCGCGCCGGGCCGGCACGTACACGGCGAGGAGTGTCACGGCGAGGAAGAGGGCCGGCACGATCAGGAAGGTCAGCGGATCCATGGGCCCGATGCCGAAGAGGAGGCTGCGCAGGAGCTGGGCGCCGGCCACGGCCAGCACGAGTCCCGCAGCGCCTCCCACGGCCACCAGGCCGAACCCCTCCCGGAGCATCTGCCGGACGACGCGTCCCGGCTCGGCTCCCAGCGCCATGCGGATGCCGACCTCACGGCTGCGGCGGGCGACGGCGTAGCTCACCACGCCGTACAGCCCGATGCTGGCCAGGAACAGCGCCAGCCCGGCCAGGATGGCGGAGACGGTGGCGCCGATGCGCCGCGGCACGAGCTGGGCGCCCAGGTGCCGTTTCATGGTCGTGGTCTGGACGACGACCATGTCCGGGTCCATCTCCCGGAGGACGCGGACCCCTGCCTGGAGCGCCTCCTCCTCCGTCCGTGACGTGCGGATGACGGCCATCAGGTATGCCGCGTAGTTCTGGCTGTAAGGGCGGTAGATGAACGGCCGGGGCGCTTCGCCGATGTTACGGACCTTCGTGGTGCGGGACACGCCCACGACCTCCAGCGCCGTTCCGTCCTCCCTGCGGATGCGTTTGCCGATGAGGTCCTGGTCGGGCCAGAACCGCCGGGCCATGGCTTCGTTGATGATGACCACGGGCGGCCCGTCGGCGACGTCGGTGGCCCGGAAGTTCCTGCCCCGCAGGATCGGGATGCCGGCGGCGTCGAAGAACCCGGGACTGACGCGGGCCTGGTCGACCTCGTGGGACACGCGGCCCGGCGGCGGTTCGATACCGGGCACGTTCACGTCGATCGTCGTGATGGTGGTCGTGGTCAGGTGGAGGTTCTCGGTGACGCCGACGGCCGCGACACCCGGGTGCTGCCGCAGCCGGTCCAGGTAGCTCCGGACGAACACCCTCCCGGCCTCCGGGTCGTACCGCTCCGACGACACCACGAAGGAGACGAGGGCCGTCGGCTCCGCGCCGAAGCCGGGGGCCACGTCCCGGCTGGCCAGGAGGCTCCGGAGGAAGAGGCCGGAGCCCACGAGAAGGACGAGGGATGCGGCGACCTGGCCCGCGACCAGGAGGTTCCTGAGGTTGAAGCGCCGGGACGGCCCACCGCCGGTGCTCTCGTCTTTCAGCGAGGGCGCGAGGTCCGGCCTGGTGGACCGGAGCGCTGGCGCCGAGCCGAACAGCAGCCCGGCCACCACGGACAGCGCCAGGCCGAAGAGGACGACGGCGCCGTTCAGCTCCAGCTCGGGGTGAACCCCTCCTGGCAGAGGCAGCTCCATGGCGGACAGGGCCCGGAGAACCCAGGCCGAGAGAGCGAGCCCCAGCACACCACCGCCGGCGGCCAGCAGTGTCGTCTCCGTCAGGAGCTGGCGGACCAGCGTCCAGCGCCGCGCGCCCAGGGCCAGGCGCACGGCGATCTCCTTCTTCCGGTCCATCCCCCTGGCCAGGAGGAAGGACGCCAGGTTGGCACACGCGATGAGGAGCACGACGCCCACCAGCACCAGCGCCAGCGTCGCTGCCGGGACCAGGTAGCGGTCCGCCACGGGGTTCAGGATCACGTCTTCCGTCGGGACCGGCACGAAGCGACGGCTCGCGTCCCACGTGTCGGGATAGGCCTCCCTCAAGTGGGCGGCGACCCCCGCCAGCGCCACGCCGGCCTGCTCCAGCGTCACGCCGGGGCGGAGACGGCCCCTGGCGAAGTACGACTGGCTGTCCCGGCTCTCGAAGGGGTTGCCGACGCCCTGCTGCATCTGGTTCACCATGGAGAGGGGCGCCAGGACGGCGGGGCTCACCCCGCGCAGCAGCCCCTCGTACTCCGGCGGCGCCACGCCGACCACCTCGTAGCCGTGGCCGCTGATGTGAAGGGTCCGGCCGACGACGTCGGGATCGCCTCCGAACTCGCGCTGCCAGTAGCCGTGCCCCAGCATGACCACGTAGTGGCCGCCCGGGCTCACGTCGTCGTCCGGGAGAAGAGTCCGGCCGACGGCGGCGTCCAGGCCGAGAAGGGGGAAGTACGTGCCCGTGACGACCTCTCCCAGGACGCTCTCCACCCGGTCNNGGAGGAAGGCGAAACCCGCCGCGGCGACCTGCTGGAAGATGTCGCGCGTGCCCTCGCGCACGTCCCGGTAGTCTGGGATGGACAGGGGCGCGTAGGGGAACACGTCGACGTGGACGTAGATGTCCACCAGCTCCTCGGGATCCTCGAACGGGCTCTGTCGGAAGAGGAATCCTTCCACCGCACCGAAGATGCAGGCGTTGGCCCCGATCCCCACGGCCAGCGAGAGGAGGGCGACGGCGGTGAAGCCGGGGCTGCGGAGCATACGCCTCAAAGCGTAGCGCACGTCCCGGGCCAGTGCGTTCATGGCGACGTCCTTCGGCCGTCCTGGATGTCGATCAGCTCACCGCGGCCTCGCGCCCGGCACCGCAGAGGCGCCGAGGCCCCCGAGCGAAGATATAGCGTACGCCGGTTCACCATTCCAGGACCACATCGATGGCGAGGTAGTAGAGCGCCGTCAGGCCTTCGAACCCCGAGTCGGTCCCCACCAGGAGCCACAGCGACCCGTCGGCGCCGCTGGTCACCGGGATGTCGCTGCCCCTGACCTCCTTCCGGCGATACGGGGTGTCGAGGCAGTCCGTGAGGCCGTTCGCCACGTCCCCGATGACGCGGGCGTGCTCTCCGCCCGCCGCCTGCTGGCCCTTGTCCACGTTCATGCGCCACAGGTCGGTCCCGGCTTCCGCCACGACATCCGGCACCGGCTCCACCGGCGCCCCGCCCGCCTTCACGTAGACACTCTCGCCGGGAGCGCCGCCGATGCCGGGACAGCCGGTGGGCGCGTTCGTCGCCATCTCGATCCGGATGGTCAGCCGGTATGCCCGGTCCGGCTCGAGCCCGTCGATCCGACGCTTCAGGAACATGAAGAGGTCGTCGGAGGTGTTGAGGCCGGCGATGTACACGGCCTCGCCCTGCTCATCCAGCTCCTCCGGCAGCGGGCGCCGGTCCACCACCAGGGCCATGGCCTCTTCGCCGCCCACCGGGTAGTCGGCGAATCCCGCGACCCAGCCCTGGTCGCCGAGCAGGAAGTCGAAGCGCCGTTCCACCAGATCGGCGGGACCGGCCGCATCGCAGCCGACCACCGCCACCAGCATGAGGATGGGCCATCCACGGTTTCGCCGTTCCCGCATGGTATCGTCCCTCCCGGACGGCACGGACACGCCGTGCGGCGTCGTGCGAGCCCGCGCGCACTCGATCCGCTCTGCCTCGTCCAGAAAACGTTCCCGTCGGTCAATTCTTGACGTTGTAATGCTTGATGCGCAGGAACGACGGTGGCGCGGCCGGCGTCCTGCCGGTACCGTCCAGTGCGCCTGCGGCGCAATCGGCATGCGGCTCTTGGACCGGGGGCGGGAACGGTAGAGATGGCAATCCAGGTGTGGTCGGACGTGAGGTCGCGGGGGTGCGGGGCTTTGGTGCTCGTCGTCGTCGCCGGGCTCGCCGCTGTCCCCGCGGCGGCGCAGGAAGAGTACACCCCGCTCCAGGACACCATCCCCCTGGACACGATCCGGGTCCAGGTGGGCTCGCGGGTGAGTCCCCGGCTCCCCCTTCGCACCCGGAGCATCCAGGCGCTGGAGCGGGACCTGATCCGGGCGCTTCCGGCCCGGACGGTCTCCGACGTGCTGGCGTGGGCCACGGCCGTCGATGTCCAGGCGCGCTCCCCGGCCCAGAGCGATCTCGGCATCCGCGGCGGCTCCTTCGAGCAGGTGGTGGTGCTGGTGGACGGCGTCCGCATGAGCGACCCCCAGACCGGCCACTTCGACCTGGACCTGGCGCTGCCCCTGGACCGGGTGGAGCGCGTCGAGGTGCTCCGAGGTCCCGCCTCGGCGCTCTACGGCGCCGACGCCATGGGCGGCGTGGTGAACGTGGTGACCCGGGACGCCGGCGCGCCGTGGCGCACCCGCATCGAGGGCGGCGCGTGGGGCACGGCGCGCCTGTCGGTGACCGGCGGCGTCCAGCACGACGACGGCCTCGGCATCCGGGCCGGTGGCGAGCTCAGCCGCTCCGACGGGCACCGGCCCGGCACCGACTACGAGGCGGCCCTGGGCCAGCTCGGACTGAGCCATCCCCTGGGCACCGGCGAGCTGTCCGCCGCCCTCGGCGTGGTGCGACGGGACTTCGGTGCCCGGGACTTCTACGCGCCCTATCCCTCCTACGAGCGGACGCGGACCTACACGTCCGCCGTCCGGTGGGCCTCGTCATCGCCGGGCTCATCCGGGTTGGAGCTGGGCGCATCCTATCGACGGCACGACGACGANNGCCTCGACCCAGGCCGGAGCGGACATCCTGGCCAGGGCGACGGTGGCCGGCATCGCCGTGGCCGTGGGTGGCGAGGTCTACGGAGACGTCCTGGAGAGCGGCAGCCTGGGCAACCGGTCCGAGAACCGGGCCGCCCTGTTCGGCGAGGCGGTGGTGGGGCAGGGAGGGCGGGGCGTGCTGTCCCTCGGGCTGCGGGAAGACTGGCACCAGCGCTTCGGCGCGGTCCTGTCGCCCTCGGTGGCCGGGTCGTTCCACCTGGGTCCGGCCCGCCTGCGAGCGGCCGCGGGCCGATCGTTCCGCACGCCCACCTGGACCGAGCGCTACTACCGGGATCCGGCGAACATCGGTCGGCCGGACCTGGCGCCGGAACGGGCCTGGTCCGCCGAGGCGGGCCTGGATCTGGGGGTGGGGGACCGGACCACGCTCGGGTTGACCGCGTTCTCCCGGTGGGCCGACGATCTCATCGACTGGGCACGGGATGCGGCCGCCGCCGACACCGTGCCCTGGGAGACGCGAAACGTCGAACGCGCCACGTTCCGGGGGGTCGAAGCGGACATCGCCGTCCACGGGCCGTGGTCCACCCGCTGGACCGCGGGCGGCATGGTGCTTTCCGTCGATGCCGACGAAACGGCCGGGTTCGTCTCCAAGTACGCCCTCCGGCCCCTGGAGCAACGCATCACCCTCGGCGTGCGCCGGAGCTTCGGGACCCGAGCTCGACTGAGCGTGCACGCCCTGCGGGCACGGCGAGCCGATGGGACCGACCCGTACCATCTCCTGGACCTCCGGGGAGCCGTGGCCATCGCCGGTGTCTGGGTCTACCTGGACGCCACCAACCTCCTCGATTCCGCCTATGCCGACGTCACCGGCGCACCCGCGCCCGGCAGAGCCCTGTTCCTGGGCCTGGAGGTGGGAGCGGACTGAATCCCGTGCATGAAGACGGGAACCACGCATCATTTTCCAGGAAGGAGCTTCACATGAGGAGCGCTCGGGTACCGGGCACACTGGCCGTGGCCCTCTTCGTCGGCGCGGCCTGCGCTCCCTGGGGTGACAACCAGAACACCCTCGGACTCGATGACACCGGGACGGTGTTCCTCGTGCAGGAATCCCAGTCCACGGACGTGATGGAGGCCCTGTACGTGGGCCGTGTGACGAAGGACGAGACCGGCTGTCTGCGTCTCGAGGGCCCGGACCGACACGCGGTCTTCTGGCCTTACGGCTTCAGCCTGGACGAAAAGGGTGACGAGCTGCGTGTGAAGGACGCCGGCGGCGCGCACGTAGGAGTCATCGGCGAGACGTTCCGCCTGGGTGGCGGCGAGGTGGCGACACTCCATGACGGTCTGGGGCTGTCGGAGGCCACCATCAAGCGGGCCAACGAGCTCTGCCCCGGCCGGTTCTGGTTCGTGGGAGAGATCCCCACCGGGTAGCCGTCGGCTGTCCCGGCTTCGGGATCGCGGCGCCGCACACCGGGTCCGGTGGCGGCGCCGTTTCAGTCGATGGGCTCCAGGTTCGCCACGATGCTCTCCCGGCGCGGCTCCAGGAACGGCGGGAGAACGACCTCTTCCCCCAGCCGCTCCGGGTCCTCGTCCACCGCGAAGCCGGGGCCGTCCGTGGCGATCTCGAAGAGGATCCCGTTGGGCTCCCGGAAATACAGGCTGCGGAAGTAGTACCGGTCCACCTTGCCGCTGTTGGGCACGCCCAGCTCGTTGAGCCGGTCGGCCCACGCGTCGTACTCTCCCTCGTCGGGCGTGCGGAACGCCACGTGATGAACGGCGCCCGCGCCCTGCCGGGCCACCGGCAGATGGGGCTCGACGGCGACGTGCAACTCGGCGTGCGGTCCTTCGCCGGCCATGACGAAGACCTGCACTGCCTCGGAGCCGTGATCGGGGTCGTCGTACTCCCGCACCCGGCGGAGGCCCATGACCTCCTCCAGCATCACGGCCGTCGGCTGCAGCGCCGGCACGCTCAGCACGACGGGGCCCAGGCCCCGCACCTGGCGCTCGGCCGGCACCGGGCNNCGCTGACCTTCCGGGTCCTTGAAGTCCAGCGTCAACCGACCGTCCCGCTGATGGATCTCACCGGCCGCCACATCGTGCGCCCGGAGCCGCTCCGCCCACCACGACAACGTGTCCTCGCCCCTCACCCGGAGGCCGGTCCGGACGATGCTCCGCGTGCCGCGCCGCTCCCGGGGCAGGTCCCAGTCGAAGAAAGTCAGGTCCGTCCCCGGCGATCCCGCCGCGTCCGCATAAAACAGGTGGTACGCGCTCACGTCGTCCTGGTTGACGCTCCGCTTCACCAGCCGCATCCCCAGCACCCCGGTGTAGAACCCGAAGTTCTGCCGGATGCTCGACGAGATCGCCGTCAGATGATGGATGCCCTTCAGGTCCATTGCGTCACTCCCGTTCTCGGGCTCACGCCTGCCGACAGGTTTTTTTCACTGCAGAGACGCGGAGCACGCCGAGAACCGCACAGCAACTGTTTTCTGCCGCGCGGAACGGCTGGCATCAGGGGCTGAAGTCAGCCTCACCGGAATAACCCGGGAGTTCTCTCCGCGTGCTCTGCGTCCCTGCGGTGAAGATGCTACGCCGCCGCGCCGTCTTCCACCTGCACCGCCTGCGCGGCAAGCTCGATCTGCACCTCGTTGCCCACCAGGATGCCGCCGGCCTCCAGCGCCTGGTTCCATTCCAGGCCCCACTCCCGGCGATCGATCTTCGTCGCGGCCTCGAAACCTACCCGCTGGCCGCCCCAGGGATCCTGGCCACGGCCCTGGTACGTCGCCTCCAGCGTCACTTCCCGCGTCGTGCCACGGATCGTCAGGTCGCCCACCACCGTGAACGACGCACCTTCGTCCAGCCTCAGACCCTCCACCCGCCTGCTGCGGAACGTCAGCTTCTCGTGCGTCTCCGCGTCCAGGAAGTCTCCCGAGCGCAGGTGAGCGTCCCGGTCCGCCGCTCCCGTGTCGATGCTCGCCGCCGCCATGTCCACCGACACCACGGACGCCGCCGGGTTCTCCTCGTTCACCGTGATGCGCCCTTCCACGTCCGGGAATCGGCCCCGCACCGTCGTGAACATCATGTGCTTCACCGTGAACTCCACCGACGTATGTGCCGGATCGAGCTGCCAGGTCGTCGCCATTGTTCCGTCTCCCATCCCCTCCGAGTCCTGTCCCGTGCGGCCCGCGCCGCATACCTTGGCACTAATTATCTCATTAATGAGATTTATGTCAAGACCCTCCGGTGCGCCGGCGTGGACGGGCGTTCCGCGGTCCGATCGGTGGCCATGCGTCGCGGTGGGGGAGGGTGGGTTGCGGCCGTGCGCCGGTTGCACGATGTTAGCCCGCCCGACGAATCCCCGAGAGGACACGAAGCGAGCGATCCATGTCCGAGCTGCCCCCGGCCACACTCGAGGGCTGGTATGCCCTCCATCAGATGTTCGCCATTGACTGGCCCATGATCCGGGCCATGGATGCGACAGACCGGGCGACGGCGACGGAGGAGGTGGCGGCGTTGATGGCGGAGCTGGCGGAGCCCGGCGCTGGCTGGACGGCGTCGTACCGCCTGGGTGGGTGGTGGTGCGGACCTCATGCTGGTCCATTTCCGGGAGACGCTGGATGCCCTGTCGGAAGCGGAGCTCCGGGTCAAGCGGTCTGCCGTGGGGACGCTGTTGCTGCCGACGTACGACTACACGTCGGTGACGGAGACCGGGCTCTACCATGCGACGGCGCAGGCGGCGGCGGAGGCGGAGCCGGGTTCCGATGCCTACCGCGAGCTTCTCGCCGAGCTGATGGAAGCGGAAGCCGGGAGCCCGCACATCCGGACCCGCCTGTACCCGGAGGTTCCTGAAGGGATGCGGTACGTCAGCTTCTATCCCATGAACAAACGGCGCGTGCATCCGGACAACTGGTACAGCCTGCCGGTGGCGGAGCGAAACCGTCTCATGCGGGAGCACGGCATGTCCGGCCGCCGCTATGCCGGCAGGATCTTCCAGGTCATCACCGGGTCCGTGGGCTTCGACGACTGGGAGTGGGGCGTCACGCTGTTCGCCAGGGACCTGGTGTTCAAGGATCTGGTCACCGAGATGCGCTACGACGAGGCCAGCGCCCGCTACGCCGAGTTCGGCTCGTTTTTCGTGGGGGTGGAGCTCCAGCCGGAGGAATGGGCGGACTTCCTGGACGTGGACTGATCGGGTCCGCTACCGATGCCGGCGGCCTCCACCCGGGGCCCGTGAACTCCCCGGGCCGATCGGGGTAATCAGGCCGCTCGGTAGTGAATTCCGTACGTTGTGGGGGAGAGGGAGCATGAAGCGCAGCAGGGTCATCGGTGGCGGAGCAGGCGTCGTGGCGGTTGCCACCGCCATCGGCGTCTCGGTGGGTGCCTGGCAGGGCAGTGATGCCGTCCCGGCAGACGGTCCCGCCATCACGGTGTACAAGTCCGCCAGCTGCGGGTGCTGCGGCCGGTGGGTGGAGCACCTGCGGGACAACGGGTTCGTGGTGGAGGCGGTGAACGTGCGGGACCTCATGGGCGTGAAGCGGGAGCACGGCGTGCCTCTCGACCTCACGTCGTGCCACACGGCCATCGTGGACGGCTACGTGATCGAAGGCCATGTCCCCGCTCACGCCATCGAACGGTTTCTGACGTCGCCGCCGGACGGCGTCGCAGGCCTTGCCGTCCCCGGCATGCCCATCGGGTCCCCCGGCATGGAGGGTCCGGATCCCGAAGCGTACGACGTGCTGACGTGGAGCCGTGACGGCCAGGTGGACGTCTTCGAGAGCATCCGGCCCTAGCGGTGACGCATGGCGGGCGGCGAGGACGGCGCGGACGGGCGCCGTGCGGAGCGAGGCGGGGCTGCCGGAACGGGCTCGCCCATCGACCCACAGGTGGCCATCGGCCACGTCCATCTCAAGGTCGCGGACCTGGAGCGGGCCCTGGACTTCTACCACGGCGTGCTGGGGTTCGAGGTCACCCAGCGTTACGGCCGGGGCGCGGCCTTCCTCTCCGCCGGCGGCTACCACCACCACATCGGTCTCAACACCTGGGAGAGCGAGGGTGGCGGCCCGCCGCCGCCGGGCAGCACCGGACTGTACCACCTGGCCATCCGCTATCCCGGTCGCGGCGCCCTGGCCGACGCGCTGCGCCGGCTCGCCGCCGCCGGGATCGAGCTGGACGGCGCCAGCGACCACGGCGTCAGCGAGGCCCTCTATCTCCGCGACCCCGACGGCAACGGCGTGGAGCTGTACCGGGACCGGCCCCGGGAGGAGTGGCCCCGGACCGCTGACGGCGAGCTGGCCATGGTGACGCGGCCCCTGGATGTGGACGCGTTGCTCAGGGGAGCCTGTGACCCCCCGGCCGGGCTCGGTACCTCCGCCCTACAGAGATCCAAGGCCGGGCTCAATCCACCCGAAGCGCCTCCATAGGCGCCACCCGCGCCGCCCGCAGTGCCGGCACGCCGGCGGCCACGGCGGCCACGAGCAGCAGGAGCACGGTGGCCGCGCCCAGGCTCACGGGGTCCAGGGGCTTCACGCCGAACAGCAGACTTTGCNNCGCCGGCGATGCCCAGGACGAGCCCGGCCCCGGCCATGGCGAGACCCTGGCGAATGACCATGCGGACCACGTGGCCCGGTCGTGCGCCGATGGCGATACGTACACCGATCTCCCGTACCCGTTGTGAGACCGCGTATGCCAGCACCCCGTAGAGCCCGACGGCGGCCAGGACGGCCGCGAGGGCGGCGAAGACGGCCATGAGGACCGCCGTCAGCCGTGGACGCGCCACCGACTCGGACATGATGGCGTCGATCGTCCGGGCTTCGGAAAGGGCCAGCGACGGGTCCATCTCCTCGAGCTGACCCGCCATGGCGCGGACCAGCGCGCCCTGCGTGGTGCTGGCCCGGACGACCATGTGGAGCGAGCCGAAGTACGGCTTCTGCGGATAGTGCAGGTACACCGCAGCCCGCGGCTCGGTGTCGTAGCCCACCAGGCGGACGTTCTCCACGACGCCGACGATCTCCACCTCCTCCAGGCCGCTCCAGCTGATGCCGATCCGCTTGCCGATGGGATCCTCGCCCGGCCACTGGCTCTCGGCGAGCTCCTGGTTCACGACGGCCACCGCCGGCGCGTCCTCACGGTCGCGCTCCTCGAACAGCCGCCCGCGGCGGAGCNNCGCGTTCCTCGAACAGCCGCCCGTGGCGGAGCCCGATGCCCATGACCGGGAAGTAGTCGCCGATGACGTTCCGGATGTCCGCTACCGGCCAGTTCTCCCGGGGCGGTGCCGGCCGGTCCAGCGGCCGGAACGACGTCGCCGAGCCCATTCCGTCCATGGGCAGCCAGGTGACGCCGCCGGCCGCCTCGACGCCCGGAAGCCGGGCGACCCGGTCCTGGTACTCCCGGAAGAAGCGGATGTCGGGCTCCTGGCCCTGGTACGCGGGCCCGCTCAGCGACACGTGCGCCGTCACGACCTGCTCGGCGTCGAGCCCCGTGTCCACAGAGGTGAGGGACACGAAGCTCCGGGCCAGAAGCCCGGCGCCCACGAGCAGGAGCAGCGACAGGGCGACCTCCAACACGACGAGCCCGTTGCGCAGGCGCCCCGCCGTCCGGCTCGGCCCGCGCCCCTCCGCGTTCAACGTCGCCGCAGGCGCGATCCCACGTGCCTGGAGCGTCGGCGCCAGCCCGAACAGCAGCCCCGTCAGGACCGTCAGCACCACGGAGAAGAGCAGCACGGTCCCGTCCACGCCAGCCGCTTCGATACGCGGCAGGGAGAACGCGTCCGGTACAGCGCCCGCCAGCAAACCCGTGCCCACGTGGGCCAACCAGAGGCCACCCAGGGCCCCGGCGGCCGCCACGACCAGGCTCTCCGCGAAGAGCTGTCCCGTGAGCCGACCGGCGCTCGCGCCCAGCGACGTGCGCACCGCCATCTCACGCTGCCGCTCCGTCGCGCTGGCCAGGAACAGGTTCGCCACGTTGCCGCATGCGATGAGCAGCAGCAGGCTCACCGCGCCGAACAGGATCCACAGCGCCGGCCCGGCCTCGCCCACCACGTCCTCGCGCAGCGGCACGACGTTCGTCGTCCAGCCCGCGTTGAAATCCGGGTACTCCTCCCGCAGCCCCGCGGCAATGGCCCGGAGCTCCTCCCGCGCCTGCGCTACCGTCGCACCATCGGCCAGGCGCGCCACCGTCTGCAGGTACCGGCCCGTGTTCGTCTGGTCGCCCCGCAGCGGGAACGACGCCCACAGGTCCGCATCCTCGCTGAACACCACGTACTCCGGGCCCATGACGCCCACCACCACCGCCGTCTCGCCATTGATCGTCAACGACCGGCCCAGGACCCCCGTATCCCCACCGAGAAACGTGCGCCAGAACCGGTAGCTCAGCACTACTTCCTGCTGCTCCGTCGCGCCTGCCTCCGGCGTGAACGTCCGGCCCAGCGCCGCGTCCATCCCCAGCAGGTCGAACCACCCCGGACCCACCATCTTCACTGCCGTCTCACGCGGCTCGCCCACCCCCGTCAGCGTCAGCGGCTGAGCCACGAACACCGCGTACGACAGCCCCTCGATCGTCTCGCTCCGCTCCCGCCACGCACGCACGTTCCCCGGGTTCGCCACGTTGCTCGCACGGTCCCGCGGCATGTTCCACTCCCACAGCGCCACCAGCTCTTCCGGGTCCTCGTACGGCAGCGGNNACCACCGCGAACCCCGGACGCCGACCCAGACGACGCAAGGCGAACTGAACGTCCCTCACGAGATGATCCACCGTGTACCCTCCGCCTCTCGTGCTTCGATCCCTGAACGGACGCGTCAACCGCGCCCACATGTGATGAACCGCCAGACTCCACGCCTCGCCCACGTACCACAGCGCGCCCCGGACACCGCCCGAGTCGCCGAACCGTCGCCCATGCTCCCGCTCCAGGTCCGCCAGCATCGAGTCGCCCACGTACCCCCGCGGCAGCAACGGCCGCACCAGCACTCGCACCAAACGACGGATCATGCCTCCTCCAGCAGCTCCTCGAGACCCCGCGCCAGGTTCTCCATCGCCGCGTGAGACGTGCGCAGCGCCGCCAGGCCCTCGTCCGTCACCTCGAACCGCCGCAGCCGACCCCCACTCCGCGCATCCGCCGGCGTACCCGTCGTCCACCGCACCCAGCCCTTAGACTCCAGACGGTCCAGCGTCGTGTAGAACGCGCCCCGCGACACCTCACGCCCCGCTCGCTCCTCGATCTCCCGCCGCACCTCCAGCGCGAACGCCTGCTCAC
>JABAHQ010003356.1_pt2 | contig 13751 bp, 13 predicted proteins | sample 7062091 | NCBI WGS metagenome assembly JABAHQ01 (sample SAMN14534359, study PRJNA622989) | marine sediment metagenome | biome: marine biome [ENVO:00000428]; feature: marine pelagic biome [ENVO:01000023]; material: deep marine sediment [ENVO:00002113] | place: India: Gulf of Kutch | collected...
GCCCACATCGTCGCCGATCCGGTGCGGCCGCCGCGCAACGTCTCCGAACTGGGCAAGGGCAAGCGGTGGCTGTGGGCCAAGAGGTTCTTCGCCAACTACTACCTCTGGAAGATCCGGCGCGGCGCCACCCGAAGCCCGAAGTGGGTCTGGTAGGGGCCATTCGGGATTCATCGCCCCTCGGGGCGTTCACACAGGTCCGGAGGTGAGGAAGCTTCGATGTTCGAACGAATGACAACGTTCTCCATGGACCGGCCGAAGACGGTGATCGCTCTGTCGCTCCTTCTCACGATCCTGTTCGGCATCCAGTTTCCCAGGATCACCATCGACGCCGACCCGGAAAACATGCTGGAGGCCGACCAGCCCGACCGCGTGTTCTACAACCGGGTCAAGGAGGAGTTCGGCATCCACGACCTCATCGTGGTCGGCATCGTCGACGAGGAGGGCGTGTTCCGCCCCGAGGCCCTGGAAAGGATTGCCCGCGCCACGTCCGAGATCCTCAGGATCAAGGGCGTGATCATCGAGGAGCTGGTGAGCCCGTCCACCACGGACAACGTGAAATCCGCGGCCGGGCTGCTCGACATCCGGCCGGTCCTCAGGGAGGTGCCGGGCGACCCGGACGCCGCCCGGGGCATCCGCGCGGATGTGGCCGAGAACCCTTTCCTGCACGAGAAGATCGCCTCCGCGGACGGGACGGCAGTCGCCCTGTACGTGCCCATCGAGCGCAAGGACATGAGCTACCGCATCGCCGCCGATATCAGGGAGATCCTGGACCGCGAGCTGCTTCCCGGCCAGGCCTACCACCTGGCCGGCCTGCCGGTGTCCGAGGACACCTTCGGCTACGAGATGTTCATCCAGATGGCCATCGTGGCGCCGCTGGCCTTCATGCTGATCCTGCTCATCGTGCTCGCGCTGTTTCGGCAGCTCGCCTTTCTCGTGCCCATCGGCTTCACCGCAATGTTGTCCGTCGTGTGGGCCATGGGACTGCTCATCGGCATGGGCTTCACCGTCCACATCATGAGCTCCATGATCCCGGTCTTCCTCATGCCCATCGCCATCCTCGACGACGTCCATATTCTGAGCGAGTTCTTCGACCGCTACCGGGTGCTGGGCGACAAGCGCAGGGCGGTCCTGGAGGCCATGCGGCCCCTTTACAAGCCCATGCTCTATACCTCGCTGACCTCGGCGGTGGGCTTCGCCTCGCTGGCGCTGGCCGACATCCCGCCCGTGCGCGTGTTCGGCCTCTTCGTCGCGTTCGGCATAGCGGCCGCCTGGCTGTTGGCGCTCACCATCGTGCCGGCGGTGATCAGCCTCATGGACGACGACAGGCTGAAGCGCAGGCTCTACCGGGCCGAGGGGGCGCCGCATACCTTGCTCGACCGTCTGCTTCGACCGCTCGGCGGGCTGGCCTTCTCGCGCGCCCGTGCCGTGCTCATCGTTGGCGCTTTGGCGCTCGCCTTCGGCGTCGGCGGGCTCATGCAGATCCGGGTCAACGACAACCCGGTGAAATGGTTCCGCGAGGGCCATCCCCTGCGCACCGCCGACACCGTGATGAACCGGCTCTTCGGTGGCACCTACATGGCCTACCTCGTCATCGAGGGGAAGGAGCCGGAGGTCATCAAGCGGCCCGAGGTCGTTGCCTACTTGGACCGCGCCCAGAAGGATCTTGAGGCCGACCCCCTGGTCGGCAAGACCTCGTCCGTCGCCGACATCGTCAAGCGCATCAACCTGGTCCTGCACGACAACGACGCGGCCTACGACGCGGTGCCGGACAGCCGCGAGGCCGTCGGCCAGTTCCTCTTCCTGTTCCAGACGACCGGCGATCCCGACGACCTCGACAACTTCATCGACCGAGAGGCCAGGAAGGCCAACATATGGATCCAGATGAAGAGCGGCGACAACCGCGATATGCAGGCGGTCGAGGACCGCCTGGCCGCTTTCGTGAGCGCGAACCCGCCGCCGGAGGGGCTTGCCCTGCGCTGGTCCGGCCTGACCTATATCAACAAGGTCTGGCAGGACCTGATGGTCGTCGGCATGCTCAAGGCGGTGCTGGGCAGCTTCGTGGTGGTATTCGTCCTGATGCTGGTCGAGTTCCGCTCCCTGGTGCTGGGCATCCTGGCCATGCTGCCGCTGAGCGGCGCGATCGTTGTCAGCTACGGTCTCGTCGGCTGGACGGGACGGGACTACAACATGCCCATCGCCGTGTGCGGCGCCCTGTCGCTCGGCCTCGGCATCGACTTTGCCATCCACTTCCTGCAGCGGTTCAAGGCGCACGCGGTCGAGTCGCGGGACCTGGAGGCGACCCACCGGCACATGTTCGCAGAGCCGGGCCGGGCCATCGCCCGCAACGCCATCGTGATCACGCTGGGATTCCTGCCGCTCACGGTCTCGACGCTCCTGCCCTATGTGACCGTGGGTCTGTTTTTCGCTTCGCTCATGCTCTTCTGCACCCTGGCCACCCTGTTTATGCTTCCCGGTGCGCTGCGTTTCGTCGGCGCCCGGGCCATTCATGGAGGCGCTTCGTGAAACGGTCTGTCTTCTGCCTGGTCACGCCCCCGTTCGTTGCGCTGGCGGCGCTCGTGGGCTCGTCGATGGCTCTAGCCCAGGGCGCGGGTGCCCCGTCCTCGGCCGAGGACATCATGGCGCGCTCGCAGCGCGCCTTCCACTACGCCGGGAGCGACGCCAAGGGCAGGATCACCATGGAGCTGATCGACCGGGACGGAGACAAGCGCGTGCGCGAGCTGACCATGCTGCGCCGGAACCAGGAGGAGGACGGGGAGCAGAAGTACTTCATCTACTTCCACGAACCCGGCGATGTCCGGCGCCTGACGTTCATGGTGTGGAAGTATCCCGAGCGCGAGGACGAGCGCTGGATCTTCGTCCCCGCCGTCGACCTCATCCGCCGTATCGCGGCCGAGGACAAGTACTCGAGCTTCGTCGGCTCCGACTTCAGCTACGAGGACGTCTCGGGCCGCGACGTGGCCGAGGATACGCACACCCTGCTTCGCGAGGAGACGCTGGGCGAGCGGCAGGCCTTCGTCATCGAGAGCGTTCCCCGCGCACCCGCCGCCTTCTCCAAGCGCGTCTCGTGGATCGACCAGGAGACCTTCCTGCCCCTGAAGGAGGAGTACTACGACGCCCAGAACGAGCTGCACCGGGTGTTCACCGCGGACCGCATCGAGGACATCGCCGCCGGCGAGGGAGAAGACCGCCGGGTCTACCCGACCGTGATGAAGCGCACGATGCGCAACGTGCAGACCGGGCACCGGACCGAGGTAACCGTGAACGCCGTGACCTACGACCTCGGCCTCAAAGACGCCGACTTCAGCGAACGGCGCATGCGACGGCCGCCGCGAGACTGGATCCGGTAGCCGTGGCCCGCCCGATGCCCGTGCGTTGCGCGCCTGGGATCCGACAGCGAAGCGCCGCCATGGGCCGCCTCCTGCTCCTGTCCGGTTTCGGCGCACTGGCGTCGGCCCTCTCGGCGCCGGCGTTCGGCCAGGAGGGCCAAGGCGACTGGGGTCTCGACTTTCGCGGCTTCGCGCTGGGGATCTATTCGGGGCGGACGACCGGCCACATACCGCCCGGTCCGCAGGGACGCGCCCTTCTGCTCGGCGAGGAGCGCCTGCGCCTCGACCTCACCGCCTGGCCCGAAGCCGTGGAGGCGCGGGTCCAGGTGAAGCTGGACGGCGTCCACGACGCGGTGGCCCGGGACCTGGATCTGGACCTGCGTGAAGCCTATCTCGACTATACGACGGGTCAACTGGACCTCCGTCTGGGGCGCCAGATCGCCACTTGGGGCGTCGGAGACCTGCTGTTCATCAATGATGTCTTCCCCAAGGACTGGGTCTCGTTTTTTTCGGGTCGGCCCCTGGAGTACCTCAAGGTCGGCGTGGACGGACTGCGCGCGCGCTACTCTTCCGACATCGTCAATGCCGAGATCTTCGCCGTCCCGCGGTTCGAGCCGGACACCTTGCCGAGCCCGAGACGGTTCTTCCTGCACGACGACTATGCCTCCGTCACCGACCGGGATGAGGACCTGCCGGAGACGACCCTCGACAACACGGAGCTCGGTCTCAGGCTGTACCGTTGGCTTGGCGGCTTCGATGTCTCGGCCTATGCCTATCGCGGCCACTGGCGCTCTCCCGCCCAGCGGGCGGATGATCCCGACAGCCCCACCCGGGTCACGGCCGTTCATCCGCCCCTCTCGGTCTACGGGTTGAGCGCCCAGGGTCAGGCGCTGGACGGGATTCTCAGCCTCGAAGGCGGGTACTACGACTCGCGCGACGACAGGCGCGGCGATAACCCGGCGGTCGCCAACTCGCAGATCCGCTTCCTGGTGGGCTACCGGAAGCAGTTGTGGCAGGACTTCACGCTCGGCGTGCAGTACTATGCCGAGATCATGGCGGACTTCGACGCCTACAAGCGCTCCCTGCCCGCTGGCTTCGCCCGCAAGGAGAAGTACCGGGACATCGTCACCCTGCGGCTGACCCAGCTCCTGGAGCACCAGACGTGGAAACTGTCGCTCTTCGCCTTCTACAGTCCGGCGGACCGCGACTATCTGCTCCAACCCCAGGTTGCCTACAGCGTCTCCGACGAGGTCTCGCTGGCGCTCGGGGCCAACCTGTTCGGCGGCGCGGAGCGAAACACGTTCTTCGGGCAGTTCGACCAGAACGACAACGCATATGTCAACCTGCGCTACGATTTCTGAACGGCCGGCACAAGAGGTCCGATTGACGAAACAGGCGGCGCATTGTTCAATTGAGTCGTTGAGCGTCGTGAACCCGGAGGCACGCCCTTGTCAGCGCAAAGCTCGAAGCATCTTCTTCTCGATCAGTTCGCCAATGCGGCCAAGGCGCTGAGCCACGCCCACAGGCTGGATCTGCTGGAGCTCTTGGCGCAGGGCGAACGCAGCGTCGATGCCTTGGCCAAGGTGGCGGGCCTCACCGTGGCCAACACGTCGCAGCACCTGCAGTACCTGCGCCGGGCCGGCCTGGTGACCTCCCGCAAGAGGGGGCTTTATGTCTTCTACAGCCTTGCCGGCGACGATGTGATCGACCTTCTGCGCGCCCTGCGACGAACCACCGAGCGCCATATCTCCGAGGTCGACAGGGTGGTCTCCGGGTATTTCAACGAGCGCGACAGTCTCGAGGCCGTTTCACGCAAGGAACTTTTGAAGCGGACCAGGGAAGGGCTGGTGACCGTCCTGGACGTCCGCCCGTCCGAGGAATTCGAGGCCGGTCACATTCCCGGGGCCGTCAACCTTCCCCTCAAGGACCTCAAGAAGCGCCTGAGCCGGCTGCCCAAGGGACAGGAGATCATCGCCTATTGCCGCGGGCCGTACTGCGTCCTGGCCTTCGAGGCCGTCGCCGCCTTGCGAAAGAAGGGGTTCAAGGCGCGGCGGCTGGAGGAGGGATACCCGGAATGGAAGGCGGCCGGCCTGCCGGTTGAAACCGACTCGGCCGAAGCCTGAGGTCTCGCCCGCGTCTTCGGCCGCGCCCGCGACCTCGGCGCCCCCGCCGGCCTCGCACATCGGGATCCCATTTATCGGCTGGGCGGCCGGGTTGAGGGCGAAAACTCTATTTCCACCGGATCCGCGTGGCCTCCGCCCACGCCGCCCGCCGGCACCTCGCGTCTGTGCGCGGCCGGCTCACCTGCGGGTACAGCCGGTGCTCCGCGCTCCACCGGCCGCCGTCCGGCAAGCGGCGGCGCTACAGGCCCCGGAGCGGCGCTTGCCGCCGGCCAGCCCGATCGCCTCGGTCGGGCTTGATCTGAGCGGACGGATTGCCTAAACAGCGCGGCTATGAAGGCCCGCGCGTGGGATTCGGGGCGTGCGCGCGCGGCGGCTCTGGGCCCGGCGCGAAGCGGCCGGGCGGGGAAGTCCCTATCTGTTACGACATCCGGGGCATGCGATGACCAATCCTGATACTCGAGCCGCGGGCGAGGCCATGAGCTATGTGGTCGGCGCGGCGCTCGCGGTTGGCGCCGTGCTCGGCCTCTTCTTGATGGCGCGGGCCACCGACGGCGTCATGGAGTTCCATGGCTTTCTGTTTGTCGCCTTCTGCGTGCTGGGCATCTTCTGGCTGATTCACCGCCATTACGCGCCGGCGCCGCGCGCCGAGGGTCTGCGCTACAACGACGAGGTCGTGCGTGCGGGCGCGGTGCTCTCCGTGTTCTGGGGCGTGGTGGGATTCCTGGTCGGGCTTGTGCTCGCGCTGCAGCTCGCCTTTCCGGTCCTCAATCTCGACCTCCCCTGGACCAACTTCGGCCGCCTGCGGCCGTTGCACACATCGGCGGTCATCTTCGCCTTCGGCGGCAACGTGCTTCTCACCACCTCGTTCTTCGTGGTGCAGCGGACCTGCCGGGCCCGGCTGGCGGGCGAGCTGGCGCCCTGGTTCGTCCTTCTGGGTTACAACCTGTTCATCGTCATCGCGGCCACGGGCTACGTGCTCGGCGTGACCCAGAGCAAGGAGTACGCCGAGCCGGAATGGTACGCCGACCTTTGGCTGACCTTGGTCTGGGTGATTTACCTGTTGGTTTTCCTGGGCACCCTGTGGCGCCGGCGCGAGCCGCACATCTACGTGGCGAACTGGTTCTACCTCGCCTTCATCGTCACCATCGCGATGCTGCACATCGTCAACAACCTGGCGGTCCCGGTCTTCTGGGCCGGAACGAAAAGCTACGTGCTCTTCGCCGGCGTGCAGGACGCGCTCACGCAGTGGTGGTACGGGCACAACGCGGTCGGCTTCTTCCTGACCGCCGGCTTCCTGGGCATCATGTACTACTTCGTGCCCAAGCGCGCCGAGCGGCCGGTCTATTCCTACCGCCTGTCCATCATCCACTTCTGGGCGCTGATCTTCCTCTACATCTGGGCCGGGCCGCATCATCTGCATTACACGGCCCTGCCGGAGTGGACCCAGACCTTGGGCATGACCTTCTCCATCATGCTGTGGATGCCGTCNNTCGGGCGCCTGGGACAAGCTGCGCACCGACCCGGTCCTGCGCATGCTGGTGGTCTCGGTCGCCTTCTACGGCATGAGCACCTTCGAGGGCCCGGTGATGTCGATCAAGGCGGTGAACTCGCTCAGCCACTACACCGACTGGACCATCGGCCACGTCCATTCCGGCGCGCTGGGCTGGGTCGGCTTCATCACCTTCGGCGCGCTCTACTTCCTCTTTCCGGTGCTTTGGAAGCGCGAGCGGCTCTATTCGGTGAAGCTGGTCAACCTGCACTTCTGGGTCGCCACCATCGGCATCGTGCTCTACATCAGCGCGATGTGGGTCTCGGGCATCATGCAGGGCCTGATGTGGCGCACTTACGACGCGCTCGGCTTCCTGGAGTACTCCTTCGCCGAGACGGTCGTGCGCATGGAGCCGTTCTACATGATCCGGGCGCTGGGCGGCGCACTGTTCGTCGCGGGCGCCCTCATCATGGCCTACAACCTGTGGCGCACCGTGCGCGGCGACATCCGCGAGGCCGAACCGCTCGCGGTTCCCTCGCCCGGCCCGGCCATGGCGCCGGCAGAGTGAGGAGGGATCGGCGATGATCAAGCACGAGACCATCGAGAAGAACTCGATCCTGCTCGCCGTCGGCATCCTCGTCCTGGTCGCCATCGGCGGCCTTGTGGAGATCGCGCCGCTGTTCTACCTGGAAAGCACCATCGAGGAGGTGCAGGGCATGCGGCCCTACACGCCGCTCGAGCTGACCGGCCGCAACATCTACATCCGCGAGGGCTGCTACAACTGCCACAGCCAGATGGTCCGGCCGTTGCGCGACGAGGTGGAGCGCTACGGCCATTACAGCCTGGCCGCGGAGAGCATGTACGACCACCCGTTCCAGTGGGGCTCGAAGCGGACCGGGCCGGACCTCGCCCGGGTCGGCGGGCGCTACTCGGACGAGTGGCACGTGGACCACATGGCCGACCCGCGCAGCCTGGTCCCCGAATCGGTCATGCCCGGCTATCCCTTCCTGGCCGAGCGGCCGCTGCGCGCCGACGACATCGCCGACCATCTCAGGGCAAACCGGGCGGTGGGCGTGCCCTACAGCGACGCGATGATCGAAGCCGCCGAGCGCGACCTGAGGGCCCAGGCCGACCCGCAGGGCGAGGGCGTCGAGGCCCTGCTCGCGCGCTATCCCAAGGCCGCCGCGCGCGACTTCGACGGCAACCCCAAGATGGTCTCGGAGCTCGACGCCGTCATTGCCTACCTCCAGGTGCTCGGGACGCTGGTCGATTTCGACGTCTACGAGCCCGAAGACTACCTTCGCTAGAGGAGGCCGCCATGACCTACCAAGACGTTGTCTCCTTTTCCGGGCCCTACGGTCTGATCTATTTCCTGATCCTGTTCGTCGGGGTCCTGGTCTACGCCTTGTGGCCCGGCAACAAGAAGAAGTTCGAGAAGGCGGCCCGCATGCCGCTCGAGGAGGACTGAGGTGGCCGGCGAGAAGGAGACCGACGCGCTCACCGGAACCGAAACCACCGGCCACGAGTGGGACGGCATCAAGGAGCTGAACACGCCGCTGCCGCGCTGGTGGGTCTGGGTGTTCCTGGCGACCATCGTCTGGGCCATCGGCTACTGGGTCGCGATGCCCGCCTGGCCGCTCATCGGCGACTACACGCACGGCATTCTCGGCCATTCCAACCGGGCCAAGGTGGCCGAGCGGATCGAGGCGGCGAAAGCGGCGCAGAGCCGCTATCTGGAGCGCATCGAGGCCCGCTCCCTGCAGGACATCCGCGACGACCCGGAGCTGCTCGAGTTCGCCCTCGCGGGCGGGCGCTCGGCCTTCGCCGTCAACTGCTCGCCATGCCATGGCCTGGGCGCGGCCGGATCGCCCGGCTACCCCAACCTCAACGACGACGCCTGGCTGTGGGGCGGCAAGCCGGAGGACATCGCCCGCACCATCAGGTTCGGCATCCGCGCCGCCCACGACGAGACCCGGGTGAGCGAGATGCCGGCCTTCGTCCGCGACGAGGTGCTCTCGCGCGAGCAGGCGGCGGACGTCACGCAGTACGTGCTGTCGCTGTCCGGGCGCAGCGAGGACGCCGCCGCGGCCGCGCGCGGCGCCGAGATCTTCGCCGAGCAATGCCTCGCCTGTCATCAGGAAGGCGGCACCGGGTCCAGCATGTTCGGCGCGCCCAACCTGAGCGATGGCATCTGGCTCTACGGCGGCGAGAGCGAGACGATCGCACGGAGCATCGGCGGCGGGCGGGCCGGGGTCATGCCCGCCTGGGTCGGGCGGCTCGACGAGGCCGCCGTCAAGCTCCTGGCGGTCTATGTGCACTCCCTGGGTGGCGGGCAGTAGCCGGGCTCCCCATGTTGAGGAGGAGAGCGCTCCGGGCAGATGAACGAGGCGGCCACGCGACACGAGATTGAAGTCCCGGTGCCCGAACCGGACATCGGAGCGGGGCTTGAGCGCCTCGAGGTTCAGGCCGTCAACGGGAACGAGCGCGGCTCGCTCTACCAGAAGCACATCAAGATCCACCCCAAGCGGGCGCGCGGCACCTACCGCCGGCTCAAGTGGGCGGTTATGGCGCTCACCCTGGCGGTCTACTACCTGGCGCCGTGGATCCGCTGGGACCGCGGACCGAACGCGCCGGACCAGGCCATCCTGATCGATTTCCCGGCGCGCCGCTTCTACTTCTTCTTCATCGAGATCTGGCCGCAGGAGGTCTANNTACACCTGTCCGCAGACCGTGTGGACCGACCTGTTCCTGGTCGTCGAGCGTTTCGTGGAGGGCGACCGGGCCGCGCGAATCCGCCTCGATCAGGCGCCCTGGTCCGGCTCGAAGGTCGCCAAGCGCCTCGTCAAGCACGGGATCTGGCTGCTCATCGCGGTCGCCACCGGCGGCGCCTGGGTGTTCTACTTCGCCGACGCGCCGAGCCTGGCCGCTCGGCTGGTCGCCTTCGACGCGCCGGCGGTCGCCTACATCACCATCGGCGTTCTCACCTTCACCACCTATACCCTGGGCGGGCTGGCGCGCGAGCAGGTCTGCATCTACATGTGCCCGTGGCCGCGCATCCAGGGCGCCATGCTCGACGAGGACTCGCTGGTGGTGACCTACCGCGAGTACCGCGGCGAGCCGCGCGGCCCCTATCGCAAGGGCGAGACCTGGCAGGGGCGCGGCGACTGCGTCGACTGCAACCAGTGCGTCGTCGTCTGCCCCATGGGCATCGACATCCGCGACGGCCAGCAGCTCGAGTGCATCACCTGCGCGCTGTGCATCGATGCCTGCAATGAGGTCATGGACAGGGTCGGCCGGCCGCGCGGGCTGGTCGCCTACGACACCCTGTCCAACCTGGCGCGCCGGGCCGCCGGCGCGGCGCCGCGCACGCACCTTCTTCGCCCGCGCATCATCGCCTACGCCGCGATGATCACCGCGGCCGCGCTGGCCATGCTGGTCGCGTTGAGCCTGCGCCCGAGCCTCGATGTCAACGTGCTGCACGACCGGAACCCGTTGTTCGTGACGCTCTCCGACGGCAGTATCCGCAACGGCTATACCCTCAAGGTCATCAACAAGCTGCACGAGGCGCGCGACTACCGGCTGTCGGTCGAGGGCCTGGACGAGATCGCGGTCGCCGTGCTGGGCCGGGCCGCGGGCGCCGAGCCGCGCTTCACCGTGAAGGCGGACCGCCTGGCCAGCTTCCGGGTTTTCCTGACCGCGCCGCGCGCCGTGCTCGCGGGCGCCGCCGCATCGGTGCGCTTCGTCGTCACCGATGTCGAGGACGGGGCGCAGGCCGCCTACGACAGCGTGTTCCGGGGGCCCGAGCGATGAGGGGGGCGCAGGAGCGCAAGGTGACCGGCCGCCATGTCCTGATCGGCGTGCTGATCTTCTTCGCCGTGGTCTTGGCGGCCAACGGCGCCTTCGTTTACCTGGCGCTCGACAGCTGGACGGGGCTGTCCACCCGCAACGCCTATCAGAAGGGCCTGCGCCACAACGAGATCCTGCGCGCGGCCCAGGCGCAGAAGGCGCTCGGCTGGCGCGCCGCCCTGGAATTCGAGGCCGGCGACGCGCGCCGCGGCCGCCTGCAGGCAACGTTCCGGGACGAGCGCGGCGATCCCGTCGAATACCTGACCGTCACGGCCGCGATCCGCCGCCCGACTCACGAGGGCTTCGACCAGGATGCGACGCTCTCGCGCAGCGGGCCCGGGCGCTACGCCGTGGACCTCGAGCTGCCGTTGGCCGGGCAGTGGGACGTCCGGGTGTCGGCGACATCGCCCCATGGGGCGCGCTACGAGATCGAGAAGCGGATATGGCTGAGGTGAGCGCGCCAGGCGAGGCCGCCGCGGTGACGGCGGCCGAGGAGCGGATCCTCCGCGAGCCCGCGGCCTTTGTGCGAAGCGGGCCGGACGGCACCGCTGAGCTCAATCTCGTGATCGAGAACCTGCACTGCCCCAGCTGCATCCCGCGCATCGAGGGCGCGGTGAGCAAGCTGCCCGGTGTCCTCGAGGCGCGCGTCAACCTGAGCACCCGGCGCCTGCGCCTGCGCTGGCGCCGCGGCGCCGTCGAGGCGCGGGACCTCGTCGCGGCGGTCACCGACCAGGGGTTCAGGCTGGCGCCGTTCGACCCGGGCGCGCTGGTGCAGGGACCGGGCCGCGAGGGTCGCGCCCTGCTGCGGGCGCTGGCCGTGGCGGGCTTTGCCGCGGGCAACGTGATGCTGCTGTCGATTTCGGTGTGGAGCGGCCTGGTCTCCGACATGGGCCCGGCCACGCGCGGCCTCATGCACTGGCTCTCGGCGCTCATCGCGCTGCCCGCGGTCGCCTATGCCGGCCTGCCGTTCTACCGCTCGGCGCTGGCCAGCCTGCGCGGCGGGCGCCTCAACATGGACGTGCCGATCTCGCTCGCCGTCCTGCTGGCCGCCGGCATGAGCCTGTTCGAGACCATGAGCGGCGGCGAGCAGGCCTATTTCGACGCCGCGGTGATGCTGTTGTTTTTCCTGCTGATCGGCCGCTATCTCGACCTGCGGGTGCGCGGCCAGGCGCACTCGGCGGCGGAGAACCTCATGCTGCTGCGCGCGGCCGCGGCCACGGTGATCGCGGCGGACGGCGGCCGGCGCGCCCTGCCGGTGTCGCAGGTCGCGCCGGGCATGCGCGTTGCGGTCGCCGCCGGCGAGCGGATCCCGGTCGACGGTCGGATCGTCGTGGGGCGCTCGGACGTGGACACGAGCCTGGTGACCGGCGAGAGCCTGCCGCGCGCCGCCGGCCCCGGCGCCGAGGTGTTCGCCGGCACGCTCAACCTGAGCGGCCCGCTCGAGATCGAGGTCAGCGCCGCGGACGAGGGCACGCTGCTGGCCGAGATCGTGCGCCTGATGGAGGCCGCCGAGCAGGGCCGGGCGCGCTATGTGCGCCTGGCCGACCGGGTCGCCCGGATCTACGCGCCCGCCGTGCACGGGCTCGCCGCCGGGACCTTCCTCGGCTGGCTCGTCCTCGCGCAGGCGGACTGGCAGGCGGCCCTGCTGACCGCCATCGCGGTGCTCATCATCACCTGTCCGTGTGCGCTCGGCCTGGCGGTTCCCGCCGTGCAGGTGGCGGCGGTCGGCCGCCTGCTGCGGCGCGGGGTCCTGGTCAAGTCGGCGGACGGGCTGGAGCGCCTGGCCGGGATCGATACCGTGGTCTTCGACAAGACCGGGACGCTGACGCTCGGCCGGCTGGAGCTGGTCGACGCGGACGCAATCGCGGCGCAGGACCTGCGCCGCGCGGCGGCGATGGCGGCGGCCAGCCGCCATCCCCTGGCCCGCGCGCTGTGCCGCGCCGCCGGCCCGGTGCCCGCCGCCGCCGCGGTCCGCGAGGAGCCGGGCATGGGCCTCGCCGCGACCATGGATGGGCAGGACTGGCGGCTCGGCAACGCCGCGTGGTGCGGCCTCGCCGCGGCGGGGCCGGCCGAGGCGGCGAGCGGCCCGGAGCTGTGGCTCGCCGGGCCGCGGCGCGACCCGGTACGCTTCGCCTTGCGGGACACTCGGCGCGCCGACGCGGCGCAGGTCGTGGCCTGGCTGAGGCGCGAGGGGCTGGCGGTCGAGCTGCTCTCCGGCGATGGGCAGGCCGTGGTCGGCGAGGTCGCCCGGGCGCTCGGCATCGAGTCATGGCGCGCCGGCTGCCGGCCGGCCGACAAGATCGCCCGGCTCGAGGCGCTGGCGGCCGAGGGGCGCAAGGTGCTGATGGTCGGCGACGGCCTGAACGACGCGCCGGCGCTGGCCGCCGCCTTCGTCTCGGCCTCGCCCGCCGAGGCCGCCGACGTCAGCCAGACCGCCGCCGATCTCGTGATTCAGGGCGACGGCCTCGGGCCGCTCGTCGAGGCCCTGCGGGTGGCGCGCTCGGCGCGGCGTCTGGTGGTGCAGAACTTCGCCCTCGCCTTCTCCTACAACTCGGTCGCCGTGCCGCTGGCGGTGGCCGGCCTGGTGACGCCGCTCGTCGCCGCGCTGGCCATGTCGGCCTCGTCCATCGCGGTGACGCTCAACGCGCTCCGGCTCAACGTGATCGGGCGCAGGGCCTGAAGCCATGACCGCGCTTGCCTATCTCATTCCCGCGGCGCTGTTCCTGGGCATTGTGGGGCTCGGCGCCTTTCTCTGGGCGCTCAAATCCGGCCAGTTCGAGGACCTCGACGGTGCGGCGCATCGGATCCTGTTCGACGACGAGGACGGCGCCGGCGCTCCAAAGGACGCGGCCGAGCGGCCTGTCGAGAGCGGCAGGCACAGGGACTAGTCCTACAGCATCACAAATTCTGACGAGGTTCAGTCTTTTCAAACACTTGCAGGGTGGT
>JABAHQ010020248.1_pt1 | contig 13736 bp, 13 predicted proteins | sample 7062091 | NCBI WGS metagenome assembly JABAHQ01 (sample SAMN14534359, study PRJNA622989) | marine sediment metagenome | biome: marine biome [ENVO:00000428]; feature: marine pelagic biome [ENVO:01000023]; material: deep marine sediment [ENVO:00002113] | place: India: Gulf of Kutch | collected...
TGTCGCAGGTTCGAGTCCTGCTAGGGGCACTCAAAATAAAATAAACCGAGAATACAAACTTAAGAAGGGTGGAGTCGTACTTATGCTTAAGGCAAGAAAGAGAATCAGCAAGCGCCAAATGAAACAAGACAAGTTGGTTACCTACTATTTCAAAACGGTCGATTATTTACAAAATCAATCACGAAATCTCATTTGGACGCTCGGTGCAATTCTAATCGTCATTCTGGCCATTTTTATTTTCTCGAGGAAGCAGGCAGAGAAAGAGCAAAAAGCGATTACGGCATTAACCGAAGCCAGAGCTGAATACGCAGGAAATAATTTTGAGGCAGCGGAAGGGAAACTACAAAATCTGATCAACAGCTACGGCGGTACAAAAAGCGGTCAAATCGCAACATTCTATTTGGCAAATAGCAAGTTTCATTTACAAAAGTATGAGGCAGCGGAGAAGCTATTTCGAAAATACATCGACGAAGGGGAGGATGAGATTCTCAGGGCGTCAGCATATTCGGGAGTCGCTGCCTGTCTGGAGGAACAAGGTAAATTCCATGAAGCCGCTGAAATGTATCAAACAGCGGCAAAGAAATCTCAAGACGAATTCATGACACCGAAAAATCTATACGATTCAGCCAGATGTTATTCGCTCGCGGGCAACAAAGAGGCAGCGCGAGAGGCTCTTCAGACTCTGATTAATGAATATTCGCAATCTCAAATTAAGAACGATGCGGAGACCTTGCTTGCTCAATTAAGTTATTAAGCTTTAAAAATTTACTTGCAATAATTAAATATTTTTACTATATTGCCTTCTTGAAGTGGGTCAAATGGCCCACTTTTTTATTGTAGGGACTTATTTGGAATGAAGAACATTGAGGAGCAACTCAAAGAGATCTTATTGCCGATATTGGAGGATGAAAGAATCAACTTAGTTGATATCCAAATAAAAGGGAAGCCCGGTAGCCAGGTATTTAGAGTGTTTGTGGATACCGAGGGTGGCATCACGTTAAACAAATGCGAATCGATAAGTAGACAGTTATCAGATGAGCTAGATATGCGTGATCTCATCCCAGGAAAATATCGGCTTGAGGTGTCTTCGCCGGGAATTGATAGACCATTGGTAAGTCGCAATGACTTCAGGAGAAATTTGGCCAGAGATGTTCAGCTAATGTATGAAGCTGAAACAGAGCCAAAGACTTTTCAAGGGAAAATTATTTCGGTGACAGATGAGGCTGTGGAAATACAGGGGCAAAAAGAGACAAGAATAATTCCTTTATCCGATATCAAAAAAGGCAAGCTTTGCCTGCCTTGGTGATGTATTTTTTAGCGTTACAGGAGGAATGCAAGTCAAATGAAGAGCGATATCGTTGAAGCTTTCTCACAAATTGCCAAAGAAAAAAATATTGAAAAAGAGCTTCTCGGCGAAATATTGGAAAGCACGATTTTGTCAATTATCAAAAAGAAATATGGAAGTGCTGACAACTTTGATATTTTCGTGAGTATGGATAAAGGTGAGATTGAAATTTATCAAAACAAAGTGATTGTTGATGAAGTAACAGATGAGGTCACAGAAATCGACCTGAATTCGGCGCGAAAGATGGAACCTGATCTCGATGTCGGCGATGAATTCGTTGAAATCATCGATCCCATGAGTTTTGGGCGACGCTTGATCATCGCTGCCAAACAAAATTTAAATCAGAAGATAAAGGATGCCGAGAAAGAAATAATTTACGCGGAATACCGAAAGCGCATTGGAGAGATCATCATTGGCGATGTACGTCAAATAAATCGAGACGAGTACTACTTGAACATTGACACGACGGAAGTGGTTCTGCCGAGACGCGAACAAATCCCAACAGAGAGGTATCGCAGAGGCGATCACGTCCGAGCTATCATCAAGTCCGTGGAGAAGACGAATCGGGGATTGGAAATCATTGTCTCGCGCGCGGATTCTCAGATTCTGGTTCGACTGTTCGAATTAGAAGTACCGGAGATATATGACGGCATCATCGAGATCAAAAAAGTTGCCAGAGAACCCGGCGACCGTGCAAAAATTGCGGTTGTGTCGAATGACAAAAGAATTGATGCTCTCGGCGCTTGTGTGGGCATGAAGGGCATCCGAATTCAAGCCATCAGCAAAGAATTGAACAACGAAAAAATTGACGTCATTAATTGGCACAGCGATCCGGGTATTTTTATTTCCAGAGCGTTGAGTCCCGCCAAAGTCAACAAGGTCATTGTGGACCAGGCGAAGAAAAAAGCGATCGCAGTGTTGTCTGATGACCAAATTTCGCTTGCCATTGGCAAAGGTGGTCAAAATAGAAGACTGGCGTCAAAGTTGACGGAATACGAGATTGAAATAATTAAAGAGAGCGAATACGAAAGTATTATGCAAGCCACCTTGGGCGAAACCGAGGACTCTAAATTGGATCAGGTAGATGGTCTAACGCCAAAGCTACTTGACACGCTGCAAGAAGCCGGATATAGCAATATTTACCAAGTGAAAGACGCCGGCATGGCAGGACTACTGGAACTTCCGGGTATAGGTGAAAAGACCGCAAAGAAGCTCCTGAACTTGATTGAAAAGAATGAAGAAGAAGAATAGGAAGCTGTTCACATAAAAACTGGAGAGTTTGAACTTTGAGTAAGAAACGCAGAGTTTATCACATTGCACGAGAACTGAACATCTCCAACGAAGCTGTTATCGAGTTTCTTGGCAAGCGGGATAAGTCTATCAGCACGCAGATGAGTGCGGTGCCGAATGAACTCTACGATGAGATTTGCAAGGAATATAATCAAGATTCTGTAGCTGTCGACGAAGGGCAAGATTTTCGGCAAAGATTAAAAGAACGGAAAATTCTGGATGAGCTGCGTAAGAACAAAGCGCGTATGGAGCTCGAGGAGAGAATACGATACGCTACCCAGCTCGCCACGGAGCGCCCCAAGAAGCCGAGAGAGACGCAAGAGGCTGAACAGAGGGAACCAAAGAAGGTGGAAAAAGACGCGCCTGTAGACAAGAAGCCAGAAGAAAAAGAAGTCCCCGCCAAAGAAGTTAAAGAAGAAGAGCCGGATGAAGAGCTCTCTGTTGTGGAGCTCATTTCAAAGGCTAAAAAAGAGTACGACAAACGAAGAAAGGCCGCTGAAGAACGGCAGAAAAAAACGACAAAGCCACCGAAAGAAGAGCCAGAGGCAAAGAAAAAATTCGAAGAGGAAGAAGTCGCCGACGAAGAGCCGGCGGTTGAAGAAGTGCCTGAAAAAGATCGCAAACCTGAAGTCGATGAAGTAGAAGCCAGGAAGGAAAAAGAGGTAAAGAAAGAGAGAAAGAAAGGTAAGGAAAAGAAAGAAGAAGTTGAGGCAAAGAAAAAGAAGGCAGAGAAACCGAAGGAAAAAGAAGAGGCGGCTGCAGCTGAGAAGCCTGCAAAAGAGACTCCTAAACGGAAATCCAAGAAGAAGAAGAAGCGGAAGATAAGTGAAGAGGAAATTGAGGCATCCATTCGGCAGACATTTGCTGCCATGGACGAAGGCAAACCAAAACGTCGGAAGAGAAAAGCTAAAACTGCGCAAGAAGAAGAAACGACTGAAGAAAAACAGGTTGTTAAAGTCAGTGAGTATATTTCCGCTGCCGAGCTGGCAGACGTCCTTGATGTGGAGCCCAACGATCTCATAAAGAAATGCCTCGAACTGGGAATGATGGTGTCTATCAACCAGCGGCTGGATGAAGACACGATAGTGGCGGTTGCCGATGAGTTTGGTTACGAAGTTGAAATCGTGGAGGAGTATGGGTCGGAAGTATTAGATCAATTTGAAGAAGAGGAAGTTGACGACGAAGATGCCGAACCTCGGCCTCCTGTGGTAACTATCATGGGGCACGTTGATCACGGAAAAACGTCTCTCTTGGATCACATCCGCAAAAGTAACATTATTGCTGGTGAAGCCGGAGGAATCACTCAGCATATCGGTGCTTATGAGGTGTCCGTAGACGGTCGCGAGATCACTTTTCTGGATACTCCTGGCCACGAAGCTTTCACTGCTATGCGAGCACGTGGTGCGCAAGTCACAGATCTAGTCGTGTTGATTGTCGCGGCCGATGATGGCGTTCAACCACAAACCGTCGAGGCCATCAATCACTCAATGGCGGCTGGTGTACCGATCGTGGTTGCCATAAATAAAATTGATAAACCCAATGCTGATATTGAACTTGTCAAGAAGCAACTCTCAGAAAACAACATATTGGTCGAAAGTTGGGGCGGAAAGTACCAGAGCGTAGAAATATCGGCAAAATCGGGCCAAGGTGTCGATAAGCTTCTGGAGATGCTCCTGCTTGAAGCAGATATTCTCGAACTAAGGGCCAATCCAAATCGTGGCGCGCGAGGCATTATTGTTGAATCTGAGCTGGATAAAGGAAAAGGACCGGTTGCCACTGTTCTTGTGCAACAAGGCACACTCGGGGTTGGCGACAATTTCGTCTCGGGTCAATTCAGTGGTAAAGTACGAGCGATGTATAACGAGCGAAAACAGAGAGTTAAATCAGCGCCACCATCTACTCCAGTCGTCGTTGTCGGTTTTGAAGGCGTACCTCAAGCGGGTGACACATTTATCGTAAGAGAATCAGAACGTGAAGTCCGAGACATTAGTACAAAACGTCAACAACTGAAACGCGAACAGGAGTTCCGCCGCAAGCGACATGTTACGCTTGACCAGATATCGCAACAGATTAAACATGGTGAGGTCAAGGAACTAAACCTCATTTTAAAGGCCGATGTGGATGGCTCAATTGAAGCGCTAAGCGATGCGCTCATGAAACTTTCAACTGACGAGGTAGCTGTCAACGTCATCCATAAGGGAGTAGGAGGGATCTCTGAATCCGACGTGCTTCTGGCCTCTGCGTCTGAAGCAATCATCATAGGATTTCAGATCCGACCCACACTTCAAGCTCGGGAACTGGCTGAAAAAGAGGATGTGGATATACGTCTCTATAAGGTTATTTACGACGCGGTGGAAGACGTAAAATCAGCACTCGAGGGATTGCTGGAACCGGAAGTCACTGAAGAAGTCACAAGTACGGTTGAAGTTAGAGAAACGTTCAAAGTACCGAAAGCTGGCACTGTTGCAGGTTGCTATGTTCTTTCGGGCAAGGTCATGCGCAATGATCTGGCGAAAATATTTCGGGATGACAAACTCATCAACGAATCGAAAATTGGTTCACTCAAACGATTTAAAGACGATGTACGTGAGGTTTCCGCCGGCTTCGAATGTGGAATTGGTCTGGATGGCTTTGATGATATAAAGAAAGGCGATGTAATCGAAACATACAAAGAAGTCAAAAAGGCACGTAAACTATAGGAAGCAAATGTTAGTGGGTGTCTGCCGCATCGACCTCTTTATCCCGGATAGTGGATCGCTAAAGTCAAAAAGAACAATACTCAAAAGTATCAAGCAAAAGATCAGAAACAGGTTTAATGTTTCTGTAAACGAAATAGAGCCGAATAACAAATGGCAGAGAATGTCTTTGGGTATTTCAATGGTTACAAATGAACGTAAATTCATTGACATGACCATGAGCGAAATACTAAAATTAATAAATGGTGACACCAGACTTGAACTACTCAATCACATTATTGAAGTTTATTGATAGGATATGCGACAATATAAACGTTCAAAACGAGTCGCTCAACTTCTTCGGGAAGAAATTAGTAAAATTATTACCCAGGAATTGAAGGACCCGTTGATTGGAATGGTCACAGTTACGACCATTAAGCTGACTGAGGATCTAAAATCTGCGCGGGTGTTTGTCAGCATAATTGGAGACAATGACGCGATAAACAAGAGTCTCCGAGGGCTGGAACGAGCCAAGAATTGGATCCGTTCTGAGTTAGGCCAGCGCACTGACTTGAAATACGTGCCAAGACTTGATTTCTATTATGATGACACAATTGAGCACGCTCAGAATATTGAGTCGCTTCTAAAGCAAATCCATAACAACTGATTGCTGATAACGGTCGATGACGCGCTTTGAGGAACAACTTGATGCTGATCAAAACGGAAGAATACTGTGCGTAGACAAACCGGAGGGTTGGACCTCATTCGACGCCGTAAAAAAAATAAGAAAGCAGCTCAGAGTGAAAAAGATTGGTCACGCAGGAACATTGGATCCATTTGCAACCGGTCTTTTACTAGTGTGTACCGGACGTGCGACCAAACAAGTCGAAAAATTAATGGAGTTGGAGAAAGAATACATCGGAGAAATTGAGCTTGGAAAGGTGACCGACACATACGATAAGACCGGTAAGATATTGGCGACTCATGATACAAGTCATGTTCAATTGGGTGATGTTACGAGGGTGTGCTGGTCATTTCAAGGTGACCTCCTGCAGAAGCCGCCCATGTATTCAGCGGTAAAGATAAATGGTGAGCGGCTGTACAAATTGGCTCGTCAGGGGAAAACGGTCGCGAGACAACCAAGAAAAGTTAAAGTTTATGAAATAGAGATTTTGGACTTCAAGAATCCAATTATCGAATTAAGAATTGTTTGCTCTCGGGGAACCTACGTTCGTTCCATCGCACATGACATAGGCGAGAAATTAGGTTGTGGAGCCCATCTGAAATCGTTAGTCCGCACGCGAATAGGATCGTATCGTCTACAAAATGCCCATTCTATTTCTGACCTAATCCAAACATACGAAAATACATTCGAATCCTAAATGAAAATATATTGGGATCTGACGAGTGTCCAAAAAACCCAAAATAGTGTGATAACTGTTGGAACTTTTGATGGAGTTCATTTAGGGCATCAGCACATAATTGATGAACTGAAAACGAGAGCAAGGTTTCTGGGAGCACAGACAACTTTGGTTACCTTTGATACCCATCCCCAAATTGTTCTAAGCTCTCCCGATAAACCAGCCTTGAAGATATTAACCACGATTGAAGAAAAACTTGCAATTCTTGAAAAATTGGATATTGACCGTGTGGTGGTGATAAAGTTTAGCAAGGAGTTTGCAAATACAAACCCCCATGAGTTCATTAAGAATATATTATTTGAACAAGTTGGTTTTACTGAAATTGTGGTTGGGTACGATCATGCCTTTGGCAAGAATCGAGAAGGTGATATTGAGACACTTGTGAATTGGTCGAATGAGCTCGGATTTTCCGTCAATGAGCTATCGCCCTTTATGTTAAGTGAAACGCGTGTGAGTAGCAGCAAAATCAGAGAAACCATCCAAACTGGAAATATCAAGCAAGCCGAACAATTGCTCGGCCGAAATTACCCCCTCAGCGGAAAAGTAGTAAAAGGAGACGGACGCGGAAAAGATTTGAATTTTCCCACAGCGAACATCGAACCCAAAAGCAAACACAAATTGGTTCCACCTGATGGCGTCTACGCTGTTTATGTACGACTCGGAAGCAGGAAATTCAAGGGAATGATGAACATCGGCCACAGACCAACATTCTCAGCCACACAACATGCATTGGAAGTGCACATTTTTGATTTTAACGACGAAATCTATGGCGAAGACTTAACCATTGAGTTCGAAGATAGAATTCGTGAGGAGATTAAATTCTCGCGTCCCAACGAACTGATCAAACAATTGCGAAAAGACAAAGAACATAGCTTACAGATTCTCTGACATTGAGTTTAGGAGGAATGATGCCTTTAACAAGCGAACAAAAAAAAGACCTCGTTCAGAAGTACGGTGACCACGAGAACGACACGGGAAAAGCTGAAGTGCAAATTGCAATGCTTACACAACGAATAAATGAACTGACTCCGCACTTCAATCTGCATGAAAAAGACCACCATTCCCGACGAGGATTGCTAAAATTGGTGGGAAAAAGAAGAAGTTTGCTTGACTATTTACAAAAGAAAGACATCAATCGTTATCGAAAGATCATCAGTGAGCTTGGAATTAGACGATAGGAATTGTCGTCTACACATATTTATTATTTAAGGAGTATATTTAAGCATGGTTTACTATGAAGAATTAGAACTTGATGGCAAGAAATATTCAATCGAGACCGGCAAATTAGCCAAACAGGCCGATGGCGCTGCGGTTTTAAGGTTAGGAGATACCATTGTGCTTGTTACTGCGGTTGGAGCCACTGAGGAAAATGAAGATCTGAGCTTTTTTCCTCTGACAGTAGATTATCGGGAAAAGGCCTACTCCGTCGGCAAGATCCCGGGTGGCTTCTTCAAGAGAGAAGGGAGGCCAAGCGAAAATGAAATTCTCAGCGCGAGGCTTATAGACCGCTCAATTCGCCCTTTGTTTGATGAAGATTTCAAGAATGAAGTGCAAATCCTGGTCTCGGTCTTGTCAGCAGATAAGGAGAATGATCCCGATGTCCTGGGTATTACGGGTGCATCCATTGCCCTTATCTTGTCGGATATCCCATTCACCGACCCCATCGCGGGTGTTCGCGTTGGCATGATTGATGGTGAACTCGTCCTGAACCCCCCCTTCAGTCAATTGGAGAATAGCGACCTGGACTTGGTGATTTCTGCCACGCATGATTCAATCGTAATGGTTGAGGGGGAAGCGAATGAAATTAGCGAGTCTGACATGCTAGAGGCGCTGAAATTCGGACATGAGAAAATTCGCGAATTACTGCAGCTACAGACCACTTTGGGTGAAAAAGCTGGAAAGACAAAACGGGAGATTGTTCGAAAAGAATTGCCAAAAGATTTTGGCAAAATGATTTCAGAAAACGCCAGGAAGGAACTCGTTAAAATCCTGGACTTGAAAGATAAAAAAGAACGCCAACGAGCATTGAAATCGTTAGCCCAAGACTTAACGCTGAAGGCTGAAGAGCAGTATCCGGATTATGTCAGCAACGTGAGAGACAAAATACAGGAAATTGAAAAAGAAATCGTCCGAAATAAAATCGTCAAGGAAGGCAAACGCATCGACGATCGCGGCTTAGATGACATCAGACAGGTAACTTGTGAGGTTGGTGTCTTGCCGCGTGTGCACGGGTCTGCGCTGTTTACCAGAGGCCAAACCCAAGCGTTGGCGACAACTACTTTGGGTACGAAAATGGATGAGCAAAAAATGGACGAACTGGAAGGTGAATTCTGGAAAAGCTACATGTTGCACTACAATTTTCCACCATTCAGTGTCGGCGAGATTAGACCAATGCGAGGCACAAGTCGCCGGGAAATCGGACATGGCTATTTGGCAGAGCGTTCCCTAAAGCCCGCTCTGCCTGCGGATGGTGTGTTTCCGTATACCATCCGCATTGTGTCAGATATTTTGGAATCGAACGGCTCATCGTCGATGGCAACTGTTTGTGCCGGCACCCTTTCGCTTATGGATGCCGGCGTCCCCCTGAAGACGCCAATTGCCGGTATCGCCATGGGTTTGATAAAAGAAAAGGATGATTTTTACACCCTGACCGATATTTTGGGAGATGAAGATCATCTGGGCGACATGGACTTCAAAGTCGCAGGATCCGCAAAGGGCATTACCGGTTTTCAAATGGATGTGAAGCTAAAGGGGATTCCAGCGGACGTAATGGCAGATGCCTTAGAAAAAGCAAAGACGGCGAGAATAAAAATTCTGGAGGTCATGAATCAAGCCATTGATAAGCCTCGAGAAGATCTCTCTCCATATGCACCGAGAATCAGCTACATGAAGGTTGCCATCGATCAAATCGGGCTCATCATCGGTCCCGGTGGGAAAACCATTCGTGATATTACCGAAAAATCGGGAGCCACAATCAACATTGAAGACGACGGGACTATAATCATCGCTACAACAGAAGAGGAGGCCAGCAAAAAAGCCAGAGAGATGATTGAATATCTGATTCAGGAGCCTGTGCCGGGACAGACGTATGTTGGCAAGGTAAAGAAAATCACGAACTTCGGGGCCTTTGTTGAAATTCTGCCAGGGAAAGAAGGGCTACTCCATATTTCGGAAATCGAACATCATCGGATCAACCGTGTTGAAGATGTGCTCAAAGTAGGTGAGGAAGTTGAAGTAAAGGTCTTGAGCATTGATGGGAATGGCAAACTGGATTTAAGCCGCAAAGCCCTTTTGAAGAAGACTTAAAACGCATCGAAATTATGCAGAGCACAGAGACTGAATTCAAGAAAACAACATTAGAGAACGGAATTCGTGTCGTCACCGAGCGAATTCCGTACGTTCGATCCGTGTCCATCGGTACCTGGTTAACAGTCGGATCGAGTTATGAGACAGACCAGACAAACGGGCTTTCACATTTCATAGAACACATGATGTTCAAAGGCACCCGGACACGAAAAGCTTTCGAAATTGCCCAAAGCCTGGAATCGGTGGGCGGACATCTGAATGCCTTCACAGGTAAAGAGATCACATGCTACTACGCTCATCTGTTGGATGAGCATCTCGCAATCGCGATTAAAATACTCGCAGACATCCTGTCCAATTCCATTTTCGATAAGCAAGAGATGGAAAAAGAAAAGCAGGTGATAATCGAAGAATTAAACGCCCTTGAAGAAACCCCCGAGGAGTTGATTCACGATCTGTTCATGAGCGATTTGTTTCCCAATCATCCTCTTGGTTATTCCATAATTGGAAAACGTCAAAATATCTTGAATTTTAAGCGACAGGATATTTTTCAATTCCTAGCAGACCATTATTCTACCGAACGCATGGTCATTGCCGCGGCCGGAAATGTCGACCATCGAGAATTGGTGCAGCTCGTGGAAACTCAATTCAGACGTTTCCATCATTCTAATACCCTCAAGCAGATTGAGCCTTGCGATTTGAGACACGGAAGAAATGTTATTGAAAATGGGGCAATTCAGGCACATATTTGTCTCGGCACTCAGTCATATTCCTACCGAAACCCCAAAAAGTTTGCTTTGTTGGCTCTCAATACCTTGCTTGGAGCCGGAATGAGTTCAAGGTTGTTTCAGAACGTTAGAGAAAAATATGGCTTGGCGTACTCAGTGTATTCGTTCATTGACTTTATGTATGATACCGGACTTTTTGGTGTGTACATTGGCACAGACAGGCAGAAAATTGAAGATTCTATTGGATTGATTCAGGATGAACTTGAAGGGCTAACCCAAGAGCCCGTTTCCGATGAAGAGCTTCAGCGAACGAAATCTCAACTCAAAGGGAGTCTGATGCTGGGCTTAGAGAGCACTGCAAGTCGAATGAATCGACTTGCAAGAATGGAAATCTATCTTAATGATTATTTTACTTTAGACGATACTTTAGAAGAAATCGATAATGTTACACCGAATGATGTTTTGGAGGTTGCGAACGAATTATTCCGTGAGGATAGGATCTATACAACTGTTTTGAAGCCTGGGGCTGTGGTTAAATCCTGAAAAAGGAGGGAGGCAAAGACCCATGATCATCGGCGTTCCTAAAGAAATTAAAGCTAATGAAAACCGGGTGGCAGTCACCCCGGCTGGGACTGAGTTTTTCAAGAATCAAGGCCATTCGGTATTAATTGAAACGAATGCTGGTATAGGCAGTGCCTTTACCGATGAACAGTACAAAAAGTCCGGTGCCGAAATTGTTTCAAAGCCTGAGGAGATTTTCCAAAGGGCCGAGATGATTATGAAAGTAAAAGAGCCCCTGCCTAAAGAATACAAATTAATTCGTGAGGGACAAATTGTATTCACGTATTTCCATTTCGCCGCTTCTCAAGAACTGACGCAGGCCATGATTCGTTCGAAATGCGTTGCAATTGCTTATGAAACCGTACAAAATGCATCAAATGCCCTGCCTTTGCTTATTCCAATGAGCGAAGTCGCAGGCAGAATGGCCATTCAAGAAGGGGCAAGATACCTGGAAAAGCTACATGGAGGAAAGGGTATGCTATTGGGTGGCGTGCCTGGTGTCGAACCCGCAAGTGTCGTGATTTTAGGAGGAGGGATTGTTGGCATGAATGCAGCTAAGATTGCGGCAGGACTTGGAGCTAAAGTTTCTATTCTGGATACTAACCTAGACAAACTGCGGTACCTTGACGACGTCATGCCCAAGAATGTGATTACAGTTATGTCGAATCCGGCCAATATTCGCCGTGCCATTTCCGAAGCTGACCTTCTGGTTGGTGCAGTCCTCATTCCTGGTGCGAAAGCTCCAAAGCTTGTGACACGGAATATGTTAAAATTAATGAAAAAGGGATCCGTAATCGTGGATGTTGCCGTGGACCAAGGAGGATGTATCGAAACCATCAAACCAACCACGCACGATGATCCCGTCTATGAAATTGACGGCGTGATACATTATGGCGTTGCCAATATGCCAGGGGGCGTTCCCATGACCTCCACCATTGCGCTAACAAACGCGACATTACCGTATGCGCTTCAAATCGCAAAGCTGGGATTTCCAAAAGTTGCAAGCAAGAAGCCTGACATCTTGAAGGGCGTAAATATTGCTTACGGAAAAGTCACTCACGAAGGGGTAGCAGAGGCGTTCAACCTACCCTATACATCTATCCAGGAAATTTTGTGAATTAAACGCCCAAATATGTTCACTCCCATCCTTGCTTACCACAAAGTCAAAAATGATTTCGATTTAAGTATAACCAGAGTCACGCCGACACAATTTGAGAGACAAGTCCGATACCTTTTCCATAAGGGATATAAAATCACCTCAATTAGCGATTTTGTAAACTTGTCCTTGTTTGATGAAAAAAGCGTTGTTATTACATTTGATGACTCTTATGCATCTGTTTACGAACATGCATTACCTGTGTTGCGGAAGTACAATTATACTGCCACAATTTTTGTAATCACTAACTACGTGAATAAGTGGAATGATTGGGACTATCCCTTGCCAAGAAACAGAAATATGCATTGCAGTTGGGAACAGCTAAAGGAATTAGCGGCAGAAGGGTGGGAGATAGGTTCGCACACAGCGTCACATCGAAGTCTCACACAACTTTCGAACTCAGAATTACGACATGAATTGGACGAGTCCAAGTGTCAGTTAGAAAAGAGGATCCAGAACAAGGTAAACGTCCTTTCTTATCCATTTGGGAAGTTTGATGATCGCGTGATTCATTTTGCTAAAATGTCCGGCTATCAAGCAGCTTGTACTCTTGGGCATAAAGTGTCCAAAACTAAAGAAAAGCTCCATACCTTAGAAAGACGGGGAGTCTATTTTTTTGAACCTTTCCATCTATTTAAAGTAAAACTTCAAGAAGGCCTCTGGGCGCGATGCGATGACAAAAAGCAAAGAGCGATTACGTTTTGTTCGCACGGTTCCATTTTACTTCAAACTCTAAGATCATACAGAAATATTACTTGATTAAGTTTAATTTCAATTTTATGTTATATTCGTCCAAAAGCTACCTGCTTCAAGTCGAATGAAAAACCTTGGCATTAAAAAACTCTATTATTCGATTAGTGAAGTTAGCGAAATGACATCGTTAAAGCCTTATGTGCTTAGGTACTGGGAAAGTGAGTTTAGTGAACTTCGACCTTCAAAAAATCGAGCAGGAAATCGAATCTATCGTAAGAATGACATCGATTTAATCTTGTTAATCAAGAAATTACTTTATACCGAGAAATATACGATTGAGGGAGCGAAGCAAAAATTAAATGAGTTAAACAATAAACCGCAGAATGTCCAGTTGAACCTATCTTTTCATGATGGCAAAAATAACGAAAACTTCATTGAGGAATTCAAGAGCGAGTTAAAAGACATTCTCCGGATATTGGATGAATAAGAAGAGAATCATAATAACTCGGGGCGTAGCGCAGTCCGGTTAGCGCACTTGACTGGGGGTCAAGGGGTCGCTGGTTC
>JABAHQ010033727.1_pt3 | contig 13720 bp, 18 predicted proteins | sample 7062091 | NCBI WGS metagenome assembly JABAHQ01 (sample SAMN14534359, study PRJNA622989) | marine sediment metagenome | biome: marine biome [ENVO:00000428]; feature: marine pelagic biome [ENVO:01000023]; material: deep marine sediment [ENVO:00002113] | place: India: Gulf of Kutch | collected...
CACAACTGGGTAATTGATCTGGAAAGTGGTGAGGCCGTGGCTCCCGATGAAGGTTGTACCGGCCATATCCCTGTCATCATCAAGGAAGGAATTATTTATATAAGGCCAAGCATTCCGTGATCAGGCCTGTTAAAACAACCTGTCCGTATTGCGGTGTCGNNTCGGTCTCTGTCAAGGGCGACCCTGACCATCCTTCCAATTACGGACGCCTGTGCTCCAAGGGCGCGTCGCTGGGTGAAACCCTGCCTGAGGACGGACGCCTGCTATACCCGGAAGTTAATCATCAAATAACAGACTGGGACAGTGCACTCGATCATATTGCAGAAAACCTTCTTGATGTCATCAATAGCCATGGTCCGGAAAGTATCGCCTTCTATGTTTCCGGGCAACTGTTGACGGAAGACTACTATGTCGCCAACAAACTGATGAAAGGCTTCATCGGCACGGCAAATATCGACACCAATTCCAGATTATGCATGTCCTCGACTGTCGCCGGTCATAAACGGGCATTTGGCAGCGATACCGTTCCGGGCTGTTACGAAGACCTGGANNGATTGTTCTGGTCGGCTCAAATACGGCCTGGTGCCATCCCGTCCTGTTCCAGCGCATCAGCCGTGCCAAACAGCTAAACCCTGACATGCAGATTGTTGTCATAGACCCGCGCAGAACCGGCACCTGCGATATTGCCGATCTTCACCTCGCCATTGCTCCCGGAAGAGACGCCCTGTTATTCAACGGCCTGCTCCATTACCTCTATCAGAATGATGAAATGAATGAGGCATTTGTTTCAGACCATACTGACAATANNACACCTGCTGTCGCCATTCAGTGCAGCCTTGATATCAACGATCTTGAACGGTTTTACCGGCTTTTTGCTCGTACCGAAAGGGTCGTAACTGTTTTTTCACAGGGGGTCAACCAGTCAACGAGTGGAACTGACAAGGTCAATGCCATTATCAATTGCCATCTTCTGACAGGTCGCATAGGACGTCCGGGCTGCGGTCCTTTTTCTGTAACAGGACAGCCCAATGCAATGGGTGGACGGGAAGTGGGAGGGCTCGCCAATCAACTTGCTGCGCACATGGAGATTAAAAATCCGGATCACAGGCGTATTGTCAGGGAATTCTGGCAATCACCGCAGATACCGGAGTCTGATGGACTCAAGGCTGTTGAAATGTTTGATGCCGTTGATCGTGGCGAGATAAGGGCAATCTGGATCATGGGAACCAATCCTGTCGTCAGCATGCCCAATGCCGAAAAGGTTCGCCGTGCGCTGAAAAAGTGCGATTTAGTTATTGTCTCGGACTGTGTTCGAAAAACAGATACCACTGCCTGCGCCGATATCCTGCTTCCTGCCCTGCCCTGGGCAGAAAAAAACGGGACGGTTACCAACTCTGAAAGGCGCATATCAAGACAACGTGCATTCCGCCCCTTATCCGGAGATGCACGGCCTGACTGGTGGATTATTTCAGAAACCGCAAAACGCATGGGATTTACGCAGGCCTTTGACTATACACATCCGGCACAGATATTCAGCGAACATGCATGTCTGTCAGGAACAGAAAACAATGGTAGGCGTGATTTTGATATTTCTGTGCTTGCCGGAATGGATCAGGATTCATATGATCAACTTCAACCCATCCAGTGGCCTGTAAAAAGGGATACATCAGGGAAACCTTCATCAACCAGGCGCCTGTTTGGAAACGGGCAGTTTTTTAATAACAACAAACGGGCAAATTTTACNNACAGGCCGCATCAGGGATCAATGGCACACGATGACACGCACCGGTAATGTGCCACGTCTCAATGAACATCGCCCTGAACCCTATGCGGAAATCAATCCGCTCGATGCCGGACACAGGGATATACAGCAGGACAGCCTTGTAAAAATATCGCGGTCCGGATCTTCGGAACCTGAAGACTGCATCATTGTACGTGCCCGTATTTCTGACACTCAGCAAGTCGGGAGTGTCTTTGTCCCTATGCACTGGAATACACAGTTTTCATCATCAGCCCGTGTCGACACCCTGGTCAGCGATGATACCGATCCTGTTTCAGGGCAACCAGGATTCAAGCAGACGTCAGTAACAGTCATCCCGTTCCCGGTAAAGTGGCAGGGTTTTATCCTTTCGCGAAGAAAAATCGGATTTCACGATATCAGCTACTGGTGCAGGATTACAGGAAAGGGATTTTACCGTTATGAACTTGCAGGCGAACAAACCATCAATGACTGGCCACGATGGGCACGTGCACAGCTTTGTACATCTGACCATGATATCAACTGGATAGAATACCTCGACAGGGCAGCAATGCAGTATCGTGGAGCAAGACTGATCGACAGAAAACTGGAAAGTTGTATCTTTATTTCACCGGATCAGACACTCCCATCACGCACATGGCTTGCCGGATTGTTCGAGAAGAACAGCATTGATGACCATGAACGAAACGGTCTACTGACCGGCGAGGCTGTCGGTGAAATCATTGACAACGGCCCGGTTGTATGTGCCTGCTTCAATGTTGGCCTGAATACCCTGAAAGACGCAATTGAAAGTAAAAACCTGCTCAGCGTAGAGGAGATTGGTCGTACGCTTAAGGCAGGAACCAATTGCGGTTCCTGTATACCCGAGCTTCGTGCTTTACTGACTGGCAAATAATAATTCTACAGACTGACAGTTTCTCCCATCCCCGGTATCTGTGCCTGCCAGCCGTCCTTTGCCAGCACAGAACGCAATGCCTGTTTTTTTTCTTCTTCTCCATGAACAAGAAATACACGCGGTGCGGCAGCACTGAAATTATTCAGCCATTCCCGTAACTGGCTCTGGCCTGCGTGAGCCGAAAAACCTCCCAGCGTGTGAACGTTTGCCTTTACCACCACTTCTTCACCGAACAAATGCAGCGTTTTCGCACCATCAATCAGTGCCCTTCCCGGGGTACCATAAGCCTGATATCCGACAATAATCACATGCGTTCCCTTGCGCCAGAGATTGTGCTTAAAGTGATGTCGAATACGCCCCCCGTCACACATACCACTGCCGGCAATAATGATGGCACCGCCTTTAATGCGGTTAATCGCAATTGATTCTTCTGCTGTTCGTGAATATCGCAGTATCGGCAGAAAGCTGTGTAGCGTGGTAGCGCGGGATTCTGCCATCTGCTGCGCATCTTCCTGATTGAACACATGCAGATAGCGATGGTAAACCTCTGTCGCAGCAATGGCCATCGGACTGTCGAGCATGACCAGTTGCTGTTTAAGTTCACCTGCCTGGTAAAACTCACCAAGCCGAAATAAAAGCTCCTGTGTGCGCCCCACGGCGAAAGACGGTATTAATACATTCGTTCCTTCATCCGCCGCCCCGGAAAGAATATCATGCAACTCATCCAGTGTTTGTTTATGGGACCGGTGGTCGTGATCACCGTAGGTAGACTCCAGCATCACCAGATCTGCCTCGTTTATGATTTCCGGGTCACGCAACAACGCTGCACAGTCATTGCCAAGATCACCCGAAAACACCAGTTTCCTTGTTACCCCCTTGTCCGATACATACAATTCCACCAGTGCCGAACCGAGAATATGACCCGCCTCACGAAAACAAAGCTCTATACCTCCGGCAACAGTGATTCGACGGTCATAGGTAACCCCTTCGCATTGGGCAAACGCATTTTCAACGTCCTCCAGCGTATAAAGTGGTTCCAGCAACGGCTTGCCGCTGCGTGCGCGGCGGCGATTCTGCCATTCAATATCACGCTCATTCAGGAAAGCAGCATCTTTCAGCATGATTTCCAGCAACTCAAGCGTCGCCCGGGTTGTATAGACCTTCCCTCGATAACCGTCACTCACCAGTTTTGGCAGCCGCCCGGAATGGTCGAGATGGGCATGGGACAGAATTACCGCATCCAGTTCTTCGGGGTCAAACGGGAAAGGCTGCGCATTTTGCCGCACTTCTTCAGCACGCCCCTGATAAAGACCACATTCGAGCAATACCTGCACGCTGTCTGTCCGGATTAAATAACAGGAACCGGTCACACCTTCGACCGCACCAAAAAATGTCAGTGTCGCCATCATACACTCCCGCTGCAAACCATACACAAGCATACCATTCCGGTTGAAACAGTTCATTTCCCGGTCGCAAGGCGCCTGTTTATCCGCTATTATCAAATAATACAAAACTGTCTGTCAGTAACAGCATGTCCCGGAATCAGTCTACAGATATCAGGCCAGATAAATTCCTTCAATTTCTGGCGGGTGTCCTGAAAAGCTTTCATCATAATAACGGCCTGCTGCTGGCCGGTGCTATCGCCTATTACACCCTGCTTTCAATTGTACCGGCGCTGGCCCTGATTCTTCTGCTGCTGTCCGGTGTCATTGAACAGGAACGCCTGTTGTCGACCCTGCATCATTACCTGACACTGATGACGCCCAATGCAGCCGACACCCTGCTTAACCAGGTTCGTCATGTTATTGCCCGGCCGGAACTGGTGGGCGGTATTGGCGGCATCACCTTGCTGTTATTCAGTGGTCTTGCTTTCCGCATGACCGGCAATGCCCTGCAGATTATCTTTGTTCATCGTGGTATTCATGTACATCGTAATATTTTTCATGGACTGATCCTCCCCTATCTCTATGTCTTCGCACTGGCGGTGAGTATTGCCCTGATTGTCACTGCCGATGCCGCCTATGCTGTTTTGCGCAATACAAGTCTGCTTAGAGACCTGCCCTTGCCGGACAATGATGACGACCTGATTAACTTCATGATCGGCTTTTCAGGCGAGGCCCTGCTGCTGATGTCCTTTTATCTGGTCATGCCGGTCGGCAGAACCACGCTGAAACATGCCGCTCTGGGAGGTATCAGTGCTGCATTCCTCTGGGAAATAGCAAGGCAATTATTGACGCTGTGGTATACCCATATNNACGGTCGTCATACTGTTGCTGATTATCGAGGCCGGCGCCGTCATTCTGCTGCTCGGTGCCCAGGTCATCGCCAATTACGAAAAAGGAAAGGAGTCAGGGCTATAAGAGTCTAACGAAAAAGCCCGGACAATCACTGCCCGGGCTTTCCCGTCATAACACAGGCCAGGAGTGTCGCCGGAACTAGGCCTGACGACGGCGACTGGTCATGGCACTGATAATCTGGTCTTCCAGTTCAATACGCTCGGCCAGATGCTCTCCCAGCCTGGATAAATCCGTTTCCAGTGTATCCACTGACAGGGTATGATCGGAACTGTCATACTGATCATTAAAATCGAGAATGGTTTGTGTTGTTTCCACAATCCGGCCATAGACCTTGTTTGCCACATCCAGCACTTCCTGACGACGCTCTCTTCGTTCATCAATAAAACGATAGAGCCTGAAGTGGGCATCGGCCGTGTAGTCAATCATGGATTCACAGAATTTTTCAAGCAGTTCGGAAACAGATTCAATATTGGAGAAAGGGTGTTGTTCGGCGAGGTTAGAGTAAAGACTCAGCATATCGGTACGTTCCTTGNNATCAGTTCATTGGAATCCGATCGACGGTCATGCATCACAGCCTCATTCATATTGCCTCCTTTGGCCTCGGCACTTTTTCATTATTTTACCATCCGGGACCGCCGTTGCGGTCGTGACAGGCCTATTATCCGGCTCGGCTCTTAAACCAGCCTTAATGAGGGCTGCCAGCCTGCCACAGGCATCCTGCAATTCCGGGGCCAATTCTACATTTTGCTCCCCGTGATCGCCAGATATCTCTATCCCGTAGAGGGTGATTTTTTTTGGCAGGCAGTTCAAGGCATTAGCGAGATCAAGTGCGCTTTTCACCCCCAAACCGTGAGACGATGAAGGAAGATACTCCCTCTCCAGAGCATCAGATGTCAATTTTACGACATTTCCATACCCGGAATCCGACATCAGTGCATCGACAATGATGACCGATAGCTCCGGCGACAAATAGTTCACCAGGCCAGGACCGGGCCGATCAAGCCGCAGCAGTTCCGGCTCACCGACCGCGTATTCATTCTCATTCGAAAGCATCGCCTCCAGTTCATCAATGACCTGCCAGCCCACCCTGTCTGCGCCGAACGGCGAGCCGATGCCGATAATGCGGATCATTGCCTGTCCACAGACAGGGTCAGAAAATGCGTCGAGCAGGAAATACACGGATCATAGTTGCGAATCACCTGTTCGGCACGCAGTCGCAGCGCCTGCTCATCGCTGTCCAGCCCCAGCGTCATCAATGATTCATGCAGGTCGGCCTCGATGCGCGCCTGATTCTGACTGGTCGGTGGCACGATGCGCGCCGCCCTGACCAGCCCATGCTGATCAATCTCGTAACGCATCCACAGAATGCCGCGCGGCGCCTCGGGACAGCCATAGCAAACACCGGCACGCGGTGAGCCCTCCACATAAGGGCTGGTTGGCAATGTGTAGTCATCCAGTAATCTGACCGCCTCATGCAGGGCATAGAGGATCTCCACCGCCCGGGCAATGACGCTGTGAAACATGTTATAGCTCGGCAATTGAATTCCGCAGTCCTGAATCAGCTTCAACACATCCTCGGGCAGGCGATCGTGATTCAGGTTCAGACGTGCCAGCGGCCCGACCAGATAGGGTTTACCGTCAAGGTGCGCATGCAATGCCGTTGAATGCGGCACCTGGAATTCCTCAAAGTGGTCGGCATATTCATCGATGGCGATATCCAGCCCACGGCCGGACACCAGACGCCCCTCGTTCATCGGATACTCATTCGCATGACGCAATGCGACACAGCTAAACGCACCCTGCTCTTCCGGCAAATCCAGTGATACCAGCCAGCGCAGCAAGGCTTCCGCTTCCGGAATAGCGGCTTGCAGCTTGTCCTTCAACACGCTTACCTCGGCAACAGTCGGTGCATGATGAAAACCGCCGNNCCGGATGCACGGAACGGCCACCGAACAGTTTGATCAGCTCATTGCCCAGCCCCTGCAGGCGCAGGCCACGCTTCACTTCATCCGGCCAGTCTTTTGCCATGTCTGCCACCGACCCAAAACCGAGAAAATCGGGCAAGGCCAGCAGATGCATGTGCAGGCTGTGGCTCTCCATCCATTCACCGCAATACATGACGCGGCGCATGGCACGTATCCAGTCATTTGTTTGTATGCCGTATAACGATTCGATCGCATGAACGGCACTCATCTGGTAGGCGACCGGACAGATGCCACAGATGCGTGCCACGATATCCGGCACCTCATCGGTGCTGCGTCCCTCAAGAAACTTCTCGAACAGCCGTGGTGGCTCAAANNGCTCATCAATGGCGTTGTCCCTTATCGACAGATGCAGCGCGCCCTCCCCCTCCACGCGCGCCAGCATCGGCACGCGGATCGCGATATCACGCTTGCTGTCATTCCCGTCAGTCACGATCAACACCCTGCACTGTTATGGCTACATCACGAAAGCCCGGCGCATGATTATTGATAAAGGCAAAACGGCGGGCAATGTCATCGGGCAACAGGCCCAGACCGGCAAAGCGATTTACCAGCGCCTCACCGTTCAGTTCATCGGATGGCCCGTAACAGGCATAACAGCCACGATCGAATCGCGGACAGATTGCGCCACAGCCATTGCGTGTTACCGGTCCCATGCACGGTTCGCCCTTTGCGACCATCACACACACCGCCCCGCTGCGTTTACATTCCAGGCAAACCTTGTCATGTTCGGGGCGTGGTGCAACATTGAACAGCAAGGACGTCACTGCCTCCAGTATCTGTTCACTGTTGACCGGACAGCCCCACAGCTGCAAATCAATGTTCACATGCTCTGACAACGGTGTTGCCGTATCAAGGGTCGAGATATATTCAGGTTTTGCGTATATCGCCTCGACCCACTGCTGCGTATCATTGATATTACGCAAGGCCTGCAAGCCGCCGCTGGTGGCACAGGCGCCTATAGAAATCAGAAAGCGGCTGTTTCGACGAATACGATGAATCCGTTCCGCCTCATCCGGTGTCGACACACTGCCTTCGATAAAGGCGATATCCACCGTCGCCTCCGGATCAACCGGTCCCGCCTCGGNNCCAAGATTCAGAAACGCCAGCTGACAGCCGTCACAGGAGGTGAATTTGTGCACCGCAATGCGGGATCGACTGTCAGTATCTCGTTCGAAGATCATGATATCTCAAAACTTCCCACAAAGTTATTTTCCAATGTAGGGTGCAACAACCAGAGGGCGTTGCACCGCATGTATTTCGCTCGACGCATACGGCATTCTCTTGGCACATCCTACAGTCACAATTATGTCGTCGGGACATATGCATACAATAGAGACAACAAAATAAAACTCATATTCGCAGACAGCATTGTAAAAATAAATACTCTTACAGACATATCTGAGATCTCTCCGGCTGATAATTTGGCATCCCGACCTTCATCTCCATTAAATATAAACTGGAGATTACTCTTGAGATCATCATCAAAACGAATCATCAACAAATAAATTACTAAAGCACAAAGCACCCACACACTAAATATTATATATCCTATAAAAACACCACCAATAATACCAAATGCTATTCCCATTACAGAGAAATCATTTTCATATATATTTTTATATTGATTAACAATCGGGTGACTTCCTGGATATATATCCAGGAAGCTCGCAACTGTAATTCCAAAAAATATCATACAAATTCCAACAATAACCCAAAAGCAATTACCTTGGAACGTTTTGAATTAGGAAATGACATGTTTATCCCGTATCCGTATGACGATAGTAATTAAGCGATGAGAACCTCTATTTTACCTTTCCACCATTACCTTACACACCCCTAACTCTGAGCAGCTCCTTCACCTCCGGATAGTGAAATACCGGCCCGTCGCGGCAGACAAACTTCGGCCCGATCTGGCAATGTCCGCACTGGCCAATGGCACATTGCATGCTGCGTTCCATGCTGAGCCAGATCGCGTCATCGGGCACGCCGCAGGGTGACAGCGCCTGCACCGAGGCATTCATCATCCCTTCCGGGCCGCACATCATGACGATCACATTACTGCATTCCAGTTGCGCCTGTTCAAACAGTTCGATAACCGGTCCTTCATGCCACGGCCACACCGGGCCGCCGTGATCGGCGGCGAGCAATACCTGGGTGTCCGGTTGCTGTGCCCAGTCTTCATAACGCTGGCGCCAGATCATGTCGTTGACATGCTTGACCCCCTGCATAATGGTCAGTCTGCCGAATTCGCTGCGCCGCTTCATGATGTAATGAATCACCGATACACTCGGTGCACAGCCCAGCCCGCCGGTAATGATGCAGACATCACGCCCGCGCGCCCTGTCCATCGGCCAGCCTCGCCCGTAAGGACCGCGGATGCCGATACGATCCCCCTGTTGCAGACGGGCCAGCCCGTTGGTCACTCGCCCCACGGCACGTATCGTATGATCAAGTAAACCGTCATCTTCCGGATCAGACACAATCGAGATCGGCACCTCACCGACGCCGAACAGATACAACATATTGAACTGTCCGGGTGCAAAATGGTAGTGATGCTGTCTATCCGGATCAGTAAAACGCAGTCGCAGCGTAAACACACCCGGCAGTTCATCGACACGCTCGACGAGTCCGGCTTCAAAAAGCAGATGCGGATTGGGCTGCCCCCTGGTGGACGGTTTACTCATCGGCACATATCATCTCAAGCTCTTCGGTAACATCGATACCGGTCGGGCACCAGCTGATACAGCGTCCGCAACCGGTACAGCCACTGCGCCCGTATTGTTCATACCAGGTATCAAATTTATGTGTCAGCCACTGCCGGTAACGCTCGCGGGTCGAACCACGCACCACATGGCCGTGTATATAACTGTGCCCCATCGTGAAACAGGAATCCCATTCACGTATGTGCTCGCTTTTTTCACCGGCAAGTACCGCCACATCGTGTTCGCTGTAACAGAAACAGGTTGGACAAACCGATGTGCAGTTGCCACAGGCCAGACAACGTTCCGCAGCCTTCTCCCACTGTGGATGCTCTGCATGCAGCCGCAACCGTCCTGCAGGACTGTTTTCGGGCAATCTCCTTTGTTGCTGCTTTACGGCCTGTTCATGCTGTGCCTGTGCCGCTGCTGTCTGCCCGGGCGTCTGCTCATTTAATGGCAGTTTTTTCAGCACCGCCCTGCCTGACTCTGAACCTGCCCGACACAAAAAACCATCATCGAGTTCAGTCAAGGCGAGATCATATCCCTGCCTGGCATCCGGCCCGTCTCCGCTCGAAACACAAAAACAGGTGTCAGCCGGATGGCTGCAATCCACCGCAACAAGAAACAGGCTGTCACGGCGTTTCCGGTAATACGGGTCAGGCGTGTGCTGATTCAGGAAATGCGCATCCTGCAACGCAAGTGCAGCAAGATCACAGGCCCGCACCCCGAGTACCGCAGTCGGAAGCGGATCAGGCAAATATTCACTGAAATGTAACCGCCCTTCTTCATCGCGTGCGGCCTGCCACAGTGTTTCACGAGGCGAAAACAACAGCGGTTTGAGCGCCTGAGGCCCATTGGCCCAGGCAAAATAACGCCGGGAATCATCCCGTTTCAGCCGGTACTGACCCGCAGCCTGGTGATCATGAAATCCTGCCGGCAAGGAGGCAGGACCGTTGAGTTCATCATAGACAATCGCACCCTCACGCTGACTGCGATCCGACTGAGGGCCGATGATCCGGTACCCCTGCTCACTCAATATATCAAACAACATGCCCAGATCCCTGCGCGGCAGAAAACCCTCTTTATCCTGCATGTTGTCCGTCACAGCTCCCCCTGTGTCCATATCGGGCCTGATGATCTATTATAGACACACAAGCGAAGTGATGACAGCCGAATCGGGAGGGTACTGGCCGCCATGTGTCTGGGTATACCCATGCAGATTATTGCCATTGACGGCCAGACCGCCCGCTGTCATGCCGGTGGCATCGAGCGTGATGTGAATCTGTTTCTGTTACAGGATGCCAGCCCTGCAATCAATGATTTTGTGCTGGTGCATGTCGGTTATGCCATACAGAAAATTGCTGCCGATGATGCCAGGCAACGCTGGCAACTGTTCGAGGAAATGAATCATGCATGAGTTGTCTCTTTGCAGATCCATACTCAGACAGGCCCTGATCAGGGCGGAACAGGAAAAGGCCTCACAAATAAAATCTATCAACCTGCGTATCGGGGCATTGCGTAAAATTGATCAGGATGAAATCCTGGCACTGTTCGGCCGGATCAGCAGGAATACACCGGCAGAAAATGCAATACTCACTATCCGAAGAGATGATGCTGAATACAGCGATGAAGTGAACATCGAATCACTGGAACTGATGCAAACAGCGCCGGACTGAGCATATGGATTTTGACCTGAAACTGTTACTGGAAAAAATTCACGCTATCACGCCCGATAACAGGCTGCGCATCATGAATGTCTGCGGCGGCCATGAGCGCACACTGACCCGGGCAGGGTTGCGTACTGTTCTTCCGCCGCAGATTGAACTGGTTCCCGGCCCCGGCTGCCCGGTCTGCATCTGCCCCGAGGAAAAAATTCATGCAGCCATACAACTGGCACTGCATGAAGATGTGACAGTCGCCACATTTGGCGATATGCTGCGCGTGCCTGTCAATGGTTCAAAACCGGATATACGCTCACTGGAACAGGCACGCAGTGCCGGTGCCGACATAAGAGCCGTCGGTTCTCCGCAACAGGTGATTGAAATCGCAAACCGCACTTCCCGCCGTGTCATTTTTTTTGCTGCCGGCTTTGAAACGACCATGGCGCCGGTCGCGGCCATGCTTCAGCAGTCTCCACCCGAAAATCTCATGTTACTCGGCGCAGGACGACGCACCTGGCCCGCCGTAAAGGCTTTACTTAACGAAACAAACCACCGACTTGACGGCCTGATCGCACCGGGCCATGTCGCCACCATTATGGGCAGTGAGGAATGGCGCTTCGTTGCTGATGATTTTGCACTGCCGGTTGCTGTCAGCGGCTTTACCGTTCAGGGCATGTTGAAGGCGCTGCTTTCAATTCTGACGCAGATCAAAAACAGGACCATCACGATTGACAATTGTTACCCGGAGGCGGTACGGGCGCAGGGAAACCCTGCCGCCCGGCGTATTCTTTATCAAACCTTTGTCACCGTTGATGCCTCATGGCGGGGGATAGGCATACTGCCGGACTCGGGCTTTACCCTGAGCCCTGAAATGGCACACTATGACGCCACCCGTCACTATCAGATCCCCGCAGATATCCGGAAACGCCGTGGAGACAATCCACCCGGCTGTGACTGTGCGTCGGTCGTGACAGGAAAACTACGCCCCGATCAATGCCGGCTCTATGGCAGCGCCTGTATGCCGGGCAAGCCGGTTGGCCCCTGCATGGTGTCGGAAGAAGGGGCCTGTCGTATCTGGTGGGCAGGTGGCGTCAGACAGGGTACCAGCATGGCAACCTGAACCTTGCGCAACCGCGCCAAAGCCAGCACAATCATTCTAATGGGCAAGGAATGCCTCCAGGCCCGATCATTGCGAACAGAGATCAACAATAACAGCAGGAGAAAAATAGAATGCAAATAAATGTCGGGAAAATTGACAAAATAAGCCGCATCATTCTTGGTGCCGTCCTGATCAGCCTTGTATTTGTCGGGCCGCAGACTCAATGGGGCTGGCTGGGCCTGATTCTGCTGATTACCGGACTGACCGGGCGATGCCCGCTCTATAAAATAGCCGGAATCAACACCGACCGGAGCTGATCCTCACCATCGGAGATGAAAAAAGGCCGGATATGCAAGCTGCAATATATCCGGCCTCCCCTCCCAACCGCTTCCTGTCGGGTCTCCTGTTCTGTCTGTTCAAAACCCGATATTGAGTCTGAACAGGCCTGGCACCTGCAGACCCGAGGTTGAATCATAAAGGTTGAGATCCACCGCAACATTTCTGGTCGGCACCCAGCGCAGCCCCAGGCGGGTAATATTCTCGGTCACAACACCCACCGGCGCGCTCAACTGTAATTCAACTTCTGCGACGGCCAGCACCTTGCCACCCAGTTTTCTGTTATTCAGTTTGTAGAATGCGCCCAGATAGGCATCGGTCCAGCTGTTCGTTCCATCATCTTCAATCACAGGATTGGCATTGAGCGTCATCTGGCCATCTTCATAGGTAAAGGCAGCACCAACGGTAAAGGCCGTCGTGCCAGCTCCGCCTCCTGCAGGAGTCACGATACCCAGCCCGCCATAGCCGGCAATGGTCAGCGGGTTACGCTGGTTACCCTTTCTTTTTTGCGAAAACACCTTCTTGAAACCGGCCACATCCGGCCCACCGTGAGCCAGGTTGCCTATTTTCACTTCACCATCCAGTGCACCAAAACGCACATCCGGCCAGTTCATCAATTCAATATTGACCGAATTCGTTGCGGCGACATCGGCAATTTCCTGACTCATCACAATAGAAGGCTCAGCAACAGCCCTTGATGCCAGCAACATGACTGATGCCAGCATGAACAATCTTGCAGTCGTTTTCATTCTTCTGATGCTCCTCACGGAGTTACCCTTAAAATCCAGGGCATATGGTGCAGCAGAGCAGCCATGAAGGCAAGGTTTTTGCCTTGTTTTCCACCGATAGCGAAAGTGGTATGCTTTCCGGATGCCTTGCTGTAACTACAATGCCTGTAGTACCGGAAAGCTGTTTTCACGCTTTTCATGGTTGTATTGCCGCCACTACAGAAAAAAAGGGCTGGACAAGCCACAAAAACAACTGATAGC
>JABAHQ010012480.1_pt1 | contig 13715 bp, 11 predicted proteins | sample 7062091 | NCBI WGS metagenome assembly JABAHQ01 (sample SAMN14534359, study PRJNA622989) | marine sediment metagenome | biome: marine biome [ENVO:00000428]; feature: marine pelagic biome [ENVO:01000023]; material: deep marine sediment [ENVO:00002113] | place: India: Gulf of Kutch | collected...
CCCGGGAGGGGGTGGAGGGGGGTGGAAGCGTAGCCCGGCCACGAGGAGATCTCGGAGAGGGCCCGGGCGTGGGCGGCGAGACCGTAGAAGGCATCCTCCTCGGGCCCCGGGGCACGGGGGTCGTACGCGGGGTTGAGGTGGAGGTCGAAGGGGAGGGCGGGTGTGCCCCTTGGGGGGGTCATCTGAGAGGCGCCGGGCGGATTCGAACCGCCGNNTCTGCCTTACCACTTGGCTACGGCGCCGAAAGCGAACGAGGGGAGCTGAGAATCGGCACGCCGACGCTCCGCCCCCCCGTCGCTCAGAGCGGGAAACCGGACTCGAACCGGCGACCCCCACCTTGGCAAGGTGGTGCTCTACCAACTGAGCTATTCCCGCACGTTGGAACGGGGTGGAACGGACCTACCCGTCCTAGCGGCCGAGGGTTCCGAAACACCCCGTGGATCCGCCAAAAAAGCTAGAAATGCCCCTCGGGGGTGTCAAGGCGCGGGCACCCCGGCAGGGGAGCCCGCCACAGCGGCGATTCGGCGCGCGCTGAGGGCCCCGAGCGAGCAGGAACGGCGACGCGATCCGGCGTTGCCCGAGCCGCCGGACGCACCCCGTGTGGGAAGGCGCTCCGTGCCGCCGCTTCCCCGCCCCACCGCGGTTCCACCTCGTTTCCCCACCGGTTATCTTCCCCACCGCCTGAACGGCACCTCACCCGGGAGCCCTCGCGCGAGCCGCGACGTCCCCTCCCGGGTTCGCCACGTGGGGGAACCCGAACGCGCCAGGGGGTCCACATCCGCCCCAGCACCCGAGCCCCGGCCTGCACCGCGTGGCTCTCCGTCACCCTCGCCGCCTGCTCCCTGCCCGGTGGGGCCACCGCCCAGGTGGCCGAAGGCCCCTTGAGCCCCGAAGGGCGCCTCCGGATCGAGGTGACGCCCACGATCTGGTCCCAGGATTCCCGCTTCGGGCGCCACGCCGAGGACGGCGGGCTCGTGGACGAGGTGGAGCCCCTGGGATTCGACCTGACCCGGGACCGCTTCGGCACCGGGGTGGCCCCCGCCTTCGCCGAGGTGGAGGCGGCCCTGGCCGGAGCCCTCGACGATCCGACCTTCGACCTCAGCCTGGGCACGACCGACACCCGGATCGAGGAGTCCCGAATCCGGATCCCCCTCCACCTGGACCTGGGCGTGACGGAGTGGCTCTCCGTGGGCGTCACGGTTCCCTTCGTGAAGCGCCGGACCGAAGTCGGCCTCTTCCTCCGGGCCGACACCCTCACGGCCAACGTGGGCCTGAGCCCCTCGGTCGCCTCGCCCGCCGAGACCGACGCCTTCCTCCAGGGGTTCGCCGACGCCCTCGACGCCATGGAGGCCCGGAGGGAGGAGCTGTGCGCGTCGGGCACCGCCTCGGAGTGTCAGGCCGCCCAGGCCGCCCTGGACGACGGGCGGGCGTACCACGACGGGGTCCGCGGCGCGTACGCCTCCGCCTCCCTCTTCCCCTACCAGACCTCCGGCGCGGGGCGGGGCCTCCAGGACCGGCTCCAGGCGCTGGACGCCGCGTTCGCGTCCCTGGGCGTGACCGGGCTTCCCCCCTCCGTCCCCCTGGCCCCCGGCCCCCTGGACGAGGGATCCCTCCAGACCCTGATCACCGACCCCGCCTATGGGATCGGGGCCGAGCCGCTCCAGACCTGGGAGAGCCGCTTCGGGCTCGGCGACGTGGAGCTCCGGGCGTCGGCCCGTCTTCTCCAGGGCGCGCCGCCGGCTCGCGAGCGGCCGTCCTCCCGGCCCGCCTATCTCCTGGGGGCAGGCGCCCTCCTTCGCCTGGGGACCGGGACCCCGGATACGCCGGACAATCTGGTGGATCTGGGCACAGGCGACGGCCAGACCGACGTGGAGCTCCGCCTCTTCGGGGACGTGACCCTGGGACGACGCTTCGGGATCTGGACGGACGCCCGCTACGGGCTCCAGATGGAGGGGGAGCGCACGCGACGGATCGCCGCGCCCGAGGCCGTCCTGGCTCCCGCCTCGAGCCGTGTCCCGGTCACGTGGACTCCCGGCGACTACCTCCACCTCGAGGCCGCCCCCAGGGTCCACCTCACCCCGGAGCTCGCCGTCGCCGGCCGCTACCGGTACTACCACGAGGGAGAGGACGGCTACGCCTTCGCGAATCCCACCGTCCCCGAGCTCACAGCCCTCCTCGACCCCGGCCTCCTAGAGCGGGAGACCGAGGTCACGCTCCACCAGGTGGGGGTGAGCCTGGTCTACTCCACCCTCCTGACCTCCGCGAGGGGCCGGACGGGGATCCCCTTCGAGGTCCACGTCCAGTACCGGGCCGCCCTCTCGGGGAGCGGCGGGCAGGCTCCGAAGGCGGGAATCCTGCGGGTCGGCACCCGGCTCTTCTGGCGGATATGGGGGGAGTAGGAGCCACCCTCAGACCGCGTGGAGCAGCTCCCGGGCGTGGTCCCGGGAGGCCGACGACTCGGGATCGCCCCCGAGCATGCGGGCGATCTCCCGGACCCGCTCCTCGCCGGCGAGCTCCACCACCCGGGTGGTCGCCACGCCTCCCTCCTCGCCCTTCTCCACGTTGAAGTGCTGGTGGGCCCGGGATGCGAGCTGGGGCAGGTGGGTGATGACGAAGACCTGGTGATGCTCGGCCACGTCCCGGAGCTTCTCCGCCACCCGGCCCGCGACCACGCCGCCGATCCCGGCGTCGATCTCGTCGAAGACCAGGGAGGGGATCCGGTCCACCCGGGCCAGGATCGCCTTGAGCGCCAGCATGACCCGGGAGAGCTCGCCCCCGCTGGCGATCCGCTTCAGGGCCCGGGGCTCGAAGCCCGGGTTCAGGGAGGCGCGGAACTCCACGCTCTCGAATCCGCCGGGGCCGGGTTCCTCCCGCCCGACCAGGGCGACCTGGAAGACCGATCCGGGCATCCCCAGGTCCGGAAGGAGGGCCTGGACCTCCGATGCCAGGCGCTCGGCGGCCTCCCCTCGGGCCTCGGACAAGAACTCGGCCTCGTCCCGGAGAGCGGCCCGGGCCTCCTCGATCTCCCGGTCCAGGGCCTCCAGGTCCACGGCGGCCCCCTCCAGCTCGTCGAGCTCGGCCCGGACCCGGCGGCCGGTCTCGATCACGTCCTCGAGCTCGGGGCCGTACTTCCGCTCGAGGCGGAAGAGGAGGTCCTGGCGCTCCCGGATCCGCTCCAGGCGACGGGGATCGTGGTCCACGTCCGCCGCGTAATCCCCCATCCTCCGGCCCGCGTCCACCACGGTGTGGTAGGCGTCCTCGAGGCGCTCCAGGACCTCGTCCAGGGAGGCGTCGATCCGGGCGATGCNNTAGAGGCCCTCGTGGATGCGGGTCGCCTCCCGCATGAGCTCCTCGGAGTGCTCCAGGCGGTTCGCCTCCTCCTCCAGGGAGGCGTCCTCGCCGGGCTCCAGCGACGCATCCTCGATCTCGGAGAGCTGGAAGCGCAGGAAGTCGGCCCGGCTCTCCAGCTCCCTCCTCCGCTCCTCCCGCCGCTCCCGCTCGTCCCGGAGCTCGCTCCAGCGCCCGTGGAGCTCCCGGACCCGGCGCGCCGGCTCCCGGGCTCCGGCGAAGGCGTCGAGGATCTCCCGCTGCTCGGCGGGCCGCAGCAGGGTCTGGTGCTCGTGCTGGCCGTGGAGGTCGACGAGGGCGGTGCCCAGCTCCCCCACCATGGTGGCGGTGGCCCGGGAGCCGTTGACCCAGGCCCGGTTTCGGCCCTCCCGCGCCACCTCCCGCTTGAGGATGAGGAGGCCCTCGGAGGCGTCGATCCCCTGCTCCTCCATCCGCTCCCGCACGTCTTCGAGCCCCGAGACGTCGAAGACTCCCTCGATCGTCGCCTTCCCGGCCCCGGCCCGGACCACCTCCGAGGACGCGCGCTCGCCCAGGAGGAGGGAGAGGGCGCCCACGATGATCGACTTCCCCGCGCCGGTCTCCCCCGAGAGGACGTTGAGCCCGGGCTCGAGCTCGAGGCTGAGGACGTCGATGACCGCGTAGTCCCGGATGCGGAGCTCGGTCAGCATGGGCGCAATCTAGGATCCCGGGAGAGGGAGCCTCAATGGGACGATGAGCCGTCGGCCCGGGAGCGCCGCCCCCCGGACGCTACTCGGCGTACCCGGTGCGCAGCGCCCAGTTCAGCTTCCGTCGCAGCGTCGAGAAGAACGACTGCTCCGGGAGCCGGACCAGGGAGACCGCCACCGGAGAGCGCCGCACCCGCACCTCGTCGCCGTTCGCCAGGCGGCGGCCCACCTGGCCGTCCACGGTGAGGACCAGGGACTCCTCGGACTCCTCCCGCTCGAGCCCCCGGACCGTGACCACCTCTCCGGAGGGGATCACCAGGGGCCGCACCGCGAGGGTGTGGGGCGCGATCGGCGTGACCACGATGCACTCCACCGTGGGCACGATGAGGGGGCCACCCGCCGAAAGGGAGTAGGCCGTGGAGCCCGTGGGCGTGGCGAGGACGACGCCATCGCCCGAGAAGGCTCCGATCTCCTCCTCCGCTTTTCCTTCACCGACGAAGAGATCGAGCCGCGTGACCCGGGCCACCCCGGCCTGGTGCACCACGAAGTCGTTGAGGGCCAGGACGCGCTCCCCCTCCTCGCCGTCGGCGTGTACCACGACGGCCTCCAGGGTGAACCGGGAGTCCATGACGTAGTCGCCGGCGAAGATGCGCTCCAGGCCCTCCTCCACCGAGTCCTTGGAGATCGAGGTGAGGAACCCGAGCCGGCCCAGGTTGATGCCCAGGACAGGAACGCCCTTCTCGGCCACCAGGCGGGCGCCCCGTAGGAGGGTGCCGTCGCCGCCCAGGGTGAGGAGGAGGTCCGGCTCGTCTTCCTCCAGGTTCAGTCGCCGGGAACCCTCGGGGGCCCGGTCGTGGATCTCCTCGGCGTAGCGCAGCTCGAGGCCCCGGTCCCGGGAGAAAGCGACCAGGCGCTCGACGACCCGGTCCAGGCCGTCGGTCCCGCTCCGGCCCACGACTCCGATCACGCCGAACTCGGGGCCGCTCAATGGCGCCTCCGGATCACGTACTCGGCGAGGGCGTGGAGGAGGGGCGCGTCGATTCCGGCGTCGTCCAGGGCGCCCCGGGCCGCGTCCACCTGGCGGCGGGCCCTCCTGCGGGCCTCCTCGAGGCCGTGTACCGAGACGTAGGTCGACTTCTCCAGGTCCCGGTCGCTGGGGTGCTTTCCCAGCTCGCCGGAAGACGCGGTGGCGTCGAGGATGTCGTCGGCGATCTGGAAGGCCAGGCCGAGCCCCCGGCCGTAGTCCTGGAGGGCGTCCAGGACCTCGGCCCCGGCGCCGGCCGCCAGACCCCCGATTCGCGGCGCCGCAGCCAGGAGAGCGCCGGTCTTGAGCCGGTGGAGCCGGTCCAGGGCCTCCTCGTCCAGGACCCGGCCCTCGGCATCCAGGTCCAGGGCCTGCCCGCCCACCATTCCGGCCGCTCCCGCCGCCCGGGCCAGCTCCCGGACGATCTCCCGGGCGCCCCCCTCCGGCACCCCCAGCTCCCCCGCCGCCTCCCAGGCCCGGAGCGCCGCCGCCGGGATCAGGCTCGCCGCGGCCACGGTCGTTCGCGTCTCTCCGTAGATCCGATGGGGCGTGGGGCGCCCCCGACGGAGCTCGGCGTCGTCCATGCACGGCAGGTCGTCGTGCATCAGGGAGTAGGCGTGGATCAGCTCCAGGGAGACGGCCAGGTCGTAGATCCCCTCGGAGGCCTCCCCGCCCGCCGCCCCGTAGGCGGCCACGCAGAGGATCGGCCGGACCCGCTTCCCCCCGCTCAGGACCCCGTGTTCGACGACCGGCGCCAGGGATTCGCCCAGATGGGGCCGGGTCGCCTCCAGGGCCCGGACCAGAGCCTCCTCCACCCGCTCCCTCTCCCGGTCCATGGCGCTCCGGACGTCCGCGTCCGCCTCGAGGTGGGCTCCGGCCTTCCCTCCTCCCGGGCTCATTCCTCTTGGTCCCCGTCCAGGGGCTCGGTCCGGACATCCTCCCCCTCGCCCAGGAGCTCCTCCACCTGGAGCTCGGCCTCGGAGAGGATCTTCTCGGCCGCCCGCACGTGGCGCACTCCCTCTTCGAAGAGCGCCAGGGCCCGGTCGAGCTCCACCTCGTCGGCCTCCAGGGCGCTCACGATCTCCTCGAGGCGCTCGAGGCGCTTCTCCAGGCCGGGCTCCTCTTCGCCCGGGCCGCTCGCGTCCCCGCTCCGGGACTCGCCGCTCTCCTCAGGCACCGATCGTCTCCTCCGTGGTCTCCTCGGTCCGACACGCGACCCGCCCGTCCACCACGCGCAGGACGAAGCCGAGCCCCGCCTCGAAGTCCGCCACCCGCCGGAGCAGCTTCCCCTCCCCCGTGAGGGGCACCGCGTAGCCCCGCCGCAGGGTCGACAGGGGAGAGAGGGCCTCCACCTTGCCCGCCAGGCGCGCCAGACGCTGTCGGCGTCGCTCGATCCCGGAGACGATCGCCCGGGCCAGCCGCTCCCTCCGCCGGCTCACCTGCTGCCGCCGTGGCTCCAGGAGGCCGTCCACGGCACGGGCGAGGCGCCTCAGCCCCTCCTCCACCGTGCGGCGGCGGACCTCCAGGGCCCGCCGAAGTCCCCTCGCCAGGCGGGGACGCACCCGGCGCAGGATCTCCATCAGCGCCTCGGCGTCGGGGGCCACCGCCTCGCCCGCGGCCGAGGGCGTGGGCGCTCGGGCGTCGGCCACCAGGTCGGCGATCGTGACGTCCACCTCGTGGCCCACCGCCGAGACCACGGGAACGGGACACTCGGCGATCGCCCGGGCCACGACCTCCTCGTTGAACGCCCACAGGTCCTCGATCGAGCCCCCTCCCCGGCCCGCGATCACAACGTCCACCCGGCCGCTGCCACCGAGCACCCGGATCGCCCGGGCGATCTCCTCGGCGGCCCCCTCCCCCTGGACCCGGGTCCCCCGGACGACCACACGGGTCCAGGGAGCCCTCCGGCGAACCACGGTCAGGATGTCCCGGAGCGCGGCGCCGGTGGTCGAGGTCACCACCCCGACCCGCTCGGGAAACCGGGGGAGGGGCCGCTTCCGCTCCGGCGCCAGCAGCCCCTCGGCGTCGAGCTTCTTGCGGAGTTTCTCGAAGGCCAGCCGCCAGAGGCCTTCGGCGCCTTCTCCCTCCAGCCGCCGCACGACCATCTGGTAGCGGCCCCGGCCCTCGTAGATCGTCAGGGTCCCGTGGGCCCGCACCGTCATTCCCTCGTCCGGTTCCGTGGGGAGCCCTTCGGCGTCGCTGCGCCACATGACGCAGTCGAGCTGGGCCTCCTCGTCCTTGAGGGTGAAGTATCGGTGTCCCGAGCGGGCCCGGGTCCAGTTGGCGACCTCTCCTCCCACCCAGATCGGCGGGATCGTCTCCTCGAGGAGGGTGCGCACCGCCCGGTTGACTTGGGAGACCGACCAGACCGTGGGCTCGCCGCCCGGATCCGGGGTTTCGGGGCGGCGGGCCGGGGGCTCCGGGGTCGGGTCCGTGACGTCGTTCCGGGCCACACCCTCCCCCGTGTCGCCCCCGTCCCCGAAGAGGTCGAGGTTCACCGCGAGCCCGCCCCGGTTGGCCCGGGGACCGCGCCCGGCCCCCTCACTCGGCGACCCCCGCAGCGGCCACCGCCGCGTCCACGGTGTTGCGCAGGAGCATGGCCCGGGTCATGGGACCGACGCCCCCGGGCACCGGGGTGATCGCCGAGGCCACCTCCCGGACCTCCTCGAACGCCACGTCCCCCACGAGCCGGTACCCCTTCTCCCGCTCGGGATCGTCCACCCGGTTCACCCCGACATCGATCACCACGGCCCCGGGCTTCACCATCTCTCCGGTCACCGTCTCGGGGCGCCCCACGGCCACGATCAGGATGTCGGCCTGGCGCGTGATCGCGCCCAGATCGGAGGTGCGGCTGTGGGCCACGGTCACGGTGGCGTTGCCCCCGGGCGCCTTGCGCAGCAGGAGAAGCGCCATGGGACGGCCCACGATCGTGGAACGCCCGACCACCACGGCGTGCTTCCCCTCGGGGTCGTGCCCGCTCCGCACCAGCATCTCGATCACGCCCCGCGGGGTGCAGGGAACGAGCCCCTCCCCGTCGCCCGAGGCCAGGCGGCCCATGTTGACCGGGTGGAAGCCGTCCACGTCCTTCGCCGGATCCACGGCCTCCAGGACCCGGGCTTCGTCGATCGGATCGGGGAGGGGCAGCTGGACGAGGATCCCGTGGACGTCGGGATCCGCGTCGAGGCCGGCGACGACTCCGAGGAGCTCCTCCTCGGCGGTGTCCGCCTCCAGGGTGATCTGGCGGGAGCGGAAGCCCACCTCCTCGGCGTCCCGGTTCTTCATCTCCACGTAGACCCGGGACGCGGGGTCGTCGCCCACCAGGACCGTGGCGAGGCCCGGCACCAGCCCGTGCTCCGCCTCCAGGGCCTTCACCCGCCGGGCCACCTCGTCCCGGATCTCCCCGGCGATCTCCGTTCCCGAGATGGTGGCGGCGCTCATGGGGCCACCCTATCGGGCGAAGTCGATCGCACGGGTCTCCCGGATCACCACCACCTTGATCTGGCCCGGATACTGGAGCTCCTCCTCGATCTTGCGGGCCACGGACTCGGAGATCTGCGCCATCTCCTGGTCCGAGACCTCGTCGGGCTCCACCATGACCCGGAGCTCCCGGCCGGCCTGGATCGCGAAGCAGCGCTCCACGCCCTCGTGCTCCATGGCCAGCTCCTCGAGCTTCTCCAGCCGCTTCACGTAGCCCTCGAACATCTCGCGCCGGGCGCCGGGCCGCGACCCGCTGATGGCGTCGGCGGCGGTGACCAGGAAGGTCTCGGGGTAGCGGTGGGGCTCCTCGTCGTGGTGGGCCCGGATGGCGTTCAGCACCACGTCGGACTCGCCGTGCTTCTTGCAGAGGCGGTAGCCGAGCTCCACGTGGCTCCCCTCCTGCTCGTGGGTCAGGCCCTTGCCCACGTCGTGGAGGATCCCGGCCCGCTTCGCCAGCTCGGCGTCCAGGTCCATCTCCTGGGCCATCTTTCCCGCCAGGAGGGCCACCTCCTTGGAGTGGAGGAGCTGGTTCTGGCCGTAGGAGGTCCGGAACTTGAGGCGGCCCAACACCTTCACGACCTCGTGGGGGACGTTGTGGATCCCCAGGTCGTAGAGGACCTCCTCGCCGGCCTCCACCACGTTCTGCTCCACCTCCTTCTCGGCCTTCTCCACCATCTCCTCGATCCGGCCCGGGTGGATGCGGCCGTCCTCGATCAGCTTCTCCAGGGCGATCCGCGCCACCTCGCGCCGGATGGGGTTGTAGCCCGAGAGCACCACCGCCTCGGGGGTGTCGTCGATGATCACGTCGATCCCGGTGGCCTGCTCGAAGGCGCGGATGTTGCGCCCTTCCCGGCCGATGATCCGGCCCTTCATCTCGTCCGAGGGCAGCTGGACCACGGAGACCGTCATGTGGGCGGTCTCGTCGGCGGCCATGCGTTGGATCGCCGAAGCGATGATCTTCCTCCCCTCCCGCTCGGCGGTGCGCTGGGCCTCCTCCTTGATCTCCCGCAGGGTGTTGCCGGCCTCGGCACGGGCCTCGTCCTCCAGGTCCTCGATCAGCTTCTTCTTGGCCTCGGAGGCGGAGATCCCCGCGAGATTCTCGAGCTTGTCCCGGGCCCGCTTCTCCTCCCTGGAGACCGCATCCGCGCGCTGTTCCAGGGCCTCCTCCCGCTCGTCCAGGGCCCGGGTCCGCTCGTCGAGCCGGCCCTCGCGCTCGTTGAGGTTGTCGAACTTCCGGTCCAGGGAATCGGAGCGCTCCTCGAGGCGGCGCTCGCTCTTCTCCAGCTCCTCGCGCCTGCGGGCCTCCTCGCTCTCCCACTCCTCGCGCAGGCGGTAGGCCTCCTCCTTGCCCTCCAGGGCCGCTTCCTTGAGGAGGTTCTCCGCCTCGTCACGGGCGCGCTCGAGGATGCGCGAGGCCTCTTCCTGGGCGACGGCCCGTTCTCGTTCCTCATGGGCGCGGGCGAGGCTGCGTCCGACGAAGAAGCCGACGCCGCCGAGCAGCAGGCCCAGGGCCGCCGCCAGTGCGATTACCAGCGGGGCATCCATGTATCCTCTCCGGAATCGGACGCAGGCGCGTCCGAATGGTGGGCGTTCCCTGCCCCGGTAGGCGGGGGGCGGGCCCGACGATCCGGACCGCTGCCCCGCCGAGGCCCCGCCGACGCGGTGATCACCCCCGCCGGCGCGACCCGGGCAGGTCGCATGAGGTCGTCAGTGTAACGGACGAATCCAACGAAGAATAGGAATTCGGCGGCGAGCGACGCAACCCGAAACCGGACCGGCCGGGACGCCCCGCGGCGACCGACGGGGGCGGCCGAATCAGCCCGCGGAATCGTCCCCCGGGGAGGCCGCCTCCACGCCGTCCCGGAGGCGTCGGGTGAGGTTCCGGACCCGGGAGGCCACCTCCCTGTGATGCTGGTCCAGCTCCTCCTGGGCCTGGAGGAACTCGTCGGCGATCGAGAGGGCCGCCAGGATCGCGGCCTTGTGCGTCTCGATCAGCCCGGACTGCTTCTGGATCTGGCGAATGCGCGCGTCGACGAGCTCGGCGCAGCGCCGCGTGTACTCCGGCTCGGCGTTGGCCCGGATCGTGTGCTCCTCTCCGGCGATCCTCACCGTCACCGAGCTCATGGGCATCTCTTCGATCATCGCTGCTCTTCCAGGAAGCGGATCCGGGCCAGGAGCCTCTCCACGCCCTTCCGGCCATGGGCGAGGCGATCCCGCAGGTCCCGGTTCTCCTCTTTCAGGCGTTGCGCGCGGCTCGCGATCTCCGCCGGATCGTCCTCGCCAGCCCGGAAGCGCTCCAGAAGCCCCTCGATCTCGGCCGCCCGATCGCTCACCTCCCGCACGCGGGTCTCCATCTCGTCCAGGCGCTCCAGGGTCCGGGAGACCGCGTCGTCCAGCTCGGCGAACGCATCCCGGTCCGGCCTATCCTCCTCGGCGCTCGACACCCAGCTCCTCCTCCAGGGTCCGGACCACCCTCGCGGTGGCCTCGTCCACGTCCTCGTCCTTGAGGGTTCGTTCCGGCGATACGAAGTGCAAGCGGAACGCCACCGAGCGGGTCCCCTCCGGGATCCCCTCTCCTTCGTAGAGATCGAAGATCTCCACTCGCCCGAGGTGGCTCCCGCCGGCCCCGTCGATCACCTTCCGGACCCGCTCCACGGGAAGCTCCCGGGGCACAAGGAGTGCCAGGTCCCGCTCCACCCCCGGGAAGGCCGGCGGGGCCTCGAAGGCCGAAACGGGCGCCGGTCCCGGATCCCCGGGGAGGACCAGCTCCAGTGCCCAGACGTCGCCGGACCAGGGAGGCGCGTCCACGGCGCCGGGGGGCAGGCGACCTCCCCCGCCCCGCACCCGGCCGTCCCCGTCCCGGACCGCGAACGCCAGACCTTCCTCGACCGGGGTCCCCCCGGGAGACTCCGGCCTCACCGTGCCGCCCGGGATACGGGCCCGCTCCACGAGCTCGGCGAGGAGCGCCTTCACGTCCCAGAGGTCCACGGGCACGTCGGGCCGGGACCAGTGGGGCGGGCGTCGGCGGCCCGTGACCACCACGGCCACCCGTGTCTCCTCCCGGGGACGGGCCCGCCCGGGATTCTCGAAGAAGCAAGTTCCGATCTCGAAGAGGCGAACGTCCCGAACCCCCCGGGCGAGATTGTGCTCCACCCGCCGCACCAGGCCGGGGATCAGGGAGGTCCGCAGGCGGCTCTCCTCGGCGGAGATGGGGTTCAGCAGTGCGACCTCCCCCTCCTCCGGGGGCGCGAAGGCGGGGACCTGGGCCTCCAGGTAGCCCCGGCCCACGAGGTGATCCCGGAGCTCGTCCTCGAGGCCGAACAGGGGGTGGTCGGGGACCGCGCCCGGCCGGAAGGGGCCCAGCTCCTCCGGGAAGCGGTCGTAGCCGTGGGACCGGGCCACCTCCTCGATCAGGTCCACCTCCCGGGTGACGTCGTAGCTCCGCCACCCGGGAATCCGGACCGAGAGGGCCTCTGCCTTCCCTTCCTCAACGGCGAACCCCATGGGCTCCAGGAGGCCCCGCAGATCATCGGGCTCGAAGCCGACCCCGAGGAGCCGACGGATTCGGGCCGGACGCAGGGCCACGGAGAGCCCGTCCCACGGCCGGGGCCGCACGTCGGCCACATCCCCCTCCGGCTCCCCGCCCGCGGTGGCCAGGACCACCTCCGCGGCCCGTCGAAGCGCCGCCACCATCCCCGTGGGATCCACGCCCCGCTCGAAGCGGTAGCTGGCGTCGGTGGAGAGCTCCAGGGCCTCCCGGGTGGCGCGGACCTGGGTGGGCTCGAAGAGGGCGCACTCCAGGAGGACGTCGGTGGTCTCGCCCGAGACCTCCGAATCCTCGCCGCCCATGACGCCGGCGACCGCCACCGGATCCCGGGCGTCGCAGATGCAGAGCATCTCCTCCGAAAGGCTGCGGTCCACCCCGTCCAGGGTCGTGATCACCTCGCCCGGCCGGGCCCTCCGGACCACGATCGTGCGCTCCCGGAGCCGGTCCAGGTCGAAGGCGTGGAGCGGCTGGCCCAGCTCGAGGAGCACGTAGTTCGTGGCGTCCACCACGTTGTTGATCGGCCGGGCCCCGGCCGCCCGCAGGCGGGCGGCCAGCCACGGCGGCGACGGACCCACCTGGACGCCCCGGATCACGGCGCCCAGGTACCGGAAGCAGAGGTCCGGCTCCTCGATCCGGACCGTGGCTCCGCCGGCCGTGGCCTCCCGGGCATCCTCGGTCAGGCTCAGCTCAACCTCCGGAGCGTCCGGAAGATCGGGCAGCCGCAAGCCGGCGTGCCCGTCGGGGGCCAGCTCCCGGGCGATCCCCAGGTGGCTCAGGAGATCACCCCGGTTCGGCGTCACCTCCACGTCGAGGCGCACGTCGTCCAGCCCGAACGCCTCGACGAACGACGCGCCGGGCTCGACCCCGCCGTCGAGCTCCAGGAGACCCGAGTGGTCCCGGCCCAGGCCGAGCTCCCGCTCCGAGCAGAGCATGCCCGCCGACCGGGCGCCACGGATCTCGGCCTCCCGGATCGTGGTTCCGCCCGGCAGGGTGGCGCCCACCGGCGCGAAGGGGTAGAGCCCGCCCTCCCGGACGTTGGGGGCGCCGCACACGACCTGGACGGTTTCCCCGCCCGCTGCCACGTCACAGAGAACGAGGCGGTCCGCGCCGGGGTGCTCCCGGACCCGCTCCACGCGGGCGACCCGGATCTCCCCCAGGGTCCGGCCCAGGTCCACCCGCTCCTCCACGGGCGCTCCCCGGGCGGCCAGCCTGGCGGTCGCTTCGTCGGGTCCGAAGTCGATCCCCGGTGCCACGTCCCGGAGCCATCGGTACGAGACCTTCACGCGAACTGCTCCAGGAAGCGCACGTCGTTCTCGAAGAAGGTGCGAATGTCGGGGATTCCGTAGCGGAGGGCCGCGATCCGGGCCGGGCCCATCCCGAACGCGAACCCCGTGTAGCGCTCGGCGTCGTAGCCCGCGCTCTCGAGGACGGCCGGATCCACCATCCCGGCGCCCATGATCTCCAGCCACTCCCCCTCCTCCGTGCTCCCGTCGGGACGGGTCACGACCCGCTTCACGTCCACCTCCGCGCTGGGCTCGGTGAAGGGGAAGAAGGAGGGCCGGAAGCGGACCCGGGTTCCCGGGCCCCAGAAGCGCCGGGCGAACTCCGCGAGGGTGGCCTTGAAGTCCACGAAGGTGATCCCCTCGTCCACGGC
>JABAHQ010017173.1_pt1 | contig 13712 bp, 8 predicted proteins | sample 7062091 | NCBI WGS metagenome assembly JABAHQ01 (sample SAMN14534359, study PRJNA622989) | marine sediment metagenome | biome: marine biome [ENVO:00000428]; feature: marine pelagic biome [ENVO:01000023]; material: deep marine sediment [ENVO:00002113] | place: India: Gulf of Kutch | collected...
CCGTTTTGAGCAGTTTCATAGGCATTACAGTTTCCTCGTTTACGGAGTTATGGGCCAGTAGCTACATTAGAAACTAAATAGGCTGAGCAGCCTCTTATTTATGTTATCAATACCCCCTTCCAGAGGAGATATCCTCTCCGAGGCATTTCCTCTTGCCAATCACGACCTGCAAACGTTCCGAGAGGCGTTTTTCGACTTCGACAGGCAAGGTATATCGAAGATATGCAAGCGGACTCGAAGGCAGAATCAGGCTGCCAGACATTTTGCGAAACTTTAAGAGGATCATTCTTTACATTATGTTTTTCTAGCACAGGATGAAGCCTGCACCCAACTGGGGAAACTAAACGATGCAAGAAGAAATCAGGGTTGGAGTGTACATCTGTCATTGCGGAGGAAACATAAGTGACACGGTGGATGTGGAACGCGTTAGGGAATCAGCTTCCACTCTAGAAGGAGTGGAAGTCGCAAAGACATATGAATATGTGTGCAGCGACCCTGGGCAAGAGATGATAGCAGAGGGTATAGAGAAGCACGGACTGAACAGGATTGTAGTAGCCTCATGTTCACCGCGTATGCACCTGGACACCTTCAGACGCACTGTGGAATCGGCTGGATTGAATTCCTATTTTCTGGAGATGGCAAACATCAGAGAACAGTCCAGTTGGGTCCATGATGACGTGGAGGCTGCCACCTCTAAGGCCATTGATCTTGTGCGGGGAGCGGTGGCAAGAGCCCGCCAGCTGGAGCCGCTGGAGACAAAGAGTATCCCCGTGGATCAAGATGTACTGGTGATTGGTGGCGGAATAGCGGGCACCATCACTTCTCTAGAGTTAGCAGACAAGGGGTATCAGGTACACCTGGTGGAAAGAACTCCCAGCATAGGGGGCCACATGGCACAACTCAGTAAGACCTTCCCAACCCTAGATTGCTCCCAATGTATTCTAACACCGAAGATGGTGGATGTCGACCAGCATCCAAGAATTGATATCATCAGCATGGCGGAACCCACGGCAGTCGAGGGATCACCAGGCAACTATCGAGTGCTGATCAGGAAGCGTCCCAGATATGTAGATGCCTCGAAATGTACTGCCTGTGGTGAATGTGAGAAAGTCTGTCCTGTGAAGGTTCCAAGCGAGTTCGAGGCCGACTTGTTTCCTAGAAAGGCCATTTACATCCCCTTCCAACAGGCGGTTCCCAGAACTTATGTGATCGATGAGGATCATTGTCTGAATCTTACTAAGGGGGTCTGTAGGGTCTGTGAGAAATTCTGCAAGGGTAATGCCATCGATTTTGATCAGAAAGAAGAGACATTGGAGTTGGACGTGGGGGCAATTGTGGCCTGTACAGGTTTTGATCAGCTGGATCCAAGGGAATTTGAGGAGTACGGTTTCGGTCTTCATCCCGATATTGTGACCAACCTGCAGTTAGAGAGGCTGTTGGGCCAGGGAATGCATAGGCCTTCCAATGGGGGGGTAGCCAAGAGGATCGCCTTCCTACTCTGTGTAGGCAGCCGGATGATGGATCAAGATAGGGGAGTTGAGCATTGCTGTAACATAGGCTGTATGGCAGCCATTAAACAGGCTATGCTGGTTCAGAAGATCGTACCGGATGTTGAGCCTTGGATCTTCTACACGGATATAAGAGCGGACGCTAAAGGATATGAAGAATTCTACGCCACGGCGCAAGATCATGATGTGCGGTTTGTGAGGGGCCGGGTGGCGGAGGTTGTTCCCTCAAAGGAGGATGATACGGTGATCGTGAGGGCGGAAGACACTCTCATGGGCTCCAAAGTTGAAGGTGCATTCGACCTGGTGGTACTTACCTTGGGGATAATTCCTAGCTCCGGAACTAAAGAGCTGGCTAAGAACCTGGGAATTCAGGTTGGGTCCGACGGTTTTCTTTTGGAGAAGCATTACAAACTGAACCCGGTTGACAGTCAGAGAGAAGGAGTGTTCGTGGCCGGAGGCGCCGTGAGCCCCAAGGATGTGAGGGAGACAACACTGGAGGCGATGTCAACAGCTTCAAGAGTGGCAACCTTCGTGGGCAAGGGCGAGATCGATGTCTCCCCAGAAGTAGCCCATATCATTCCTGAAAGATGTAACCTCTGTGGAGTATGCGTGGATGTGTGTCCAGTGGAGGCAGTAGAAGAGTCCCCGCATAGCATAACCATCAATCCTGTCTCCTGCGTGGGATGTGGAATATGCGTGCCCAGATGTCCTCAAGACGCCATAGAACTGAAGAACTGCACCGACGAGCAATTGATAGCCCAAATAAGAGCGGTGTCTGAAGGAGGCGAGTCTCCGAAGATCGTGGCCTTCCTCGAGAAGGAGATAGCCTATGGCTCTGCGGATCTAGCTGGGCAGATGAGGCATTCATACCCCTCCAACGTGGAAATAATCCGGGTGCCAACAACAGGGCGCATCGGACTGAGACATGTCCTGCAGGCGTTTGCTGCTGGAGCCGACGGCGTGCTGTTGCTGGAGAATCACGGAGGAGTCTTCTCGGAAGAAGCCCTAAGAGAACATGTTATCCAAATGAAAAAGAGGCTGAGAGATTACGGCGTAAAATCTCTGCGGCTGATGTCCTTCTCTACCACACTTCCAGAATACACCAAAGTGACCGAAACATTCGAAACGTTCAACACCAGAATCTCTAGGATAGGACCCATCTCGGAGGAGACACGTTCTAAGATTAAGAAAGAGTTACTAATAGCATCGGAAACTGGTCCAGAATAATACAAAAAACTCTTATTTGTAGCTCAAGTAATGGTGAACCAGGTTAGTGAAGATGATGAGTGAAGAGAAGCTGGAGGAGATTGGGGAAGTAGCCCACTATTTCACGAATATAGGAGTAGCAGTTGTGGATTTGACCGGAGAACTCTCTGTAGGCGACAGGATCGCCATAAAAGGGGCAACAACAGACTTTGAGCAGACGGTAGAATCTATGCAGATAGAACATGAAGACGTAGAAACTGCCAAGCCAGGTCAAAGCATTGGAATGAAGGTAAAAAACAGAACAAGAGAGAACGATGTAGTTTACAAGATAGTTTAAGAACTCAACCAGAAGTCGATATCCAGCTACCCTGCAGACCATTCAGAAGCGAAGGCAGACAGCAAGATAACACTTACTTATCAATAATTCTCTACTATCTACATATCACATTAGCGGTACAGGTGATAGAATGGAGAATTGGGACCTGATCATAATCGGCGGTGGACCAGCTGGCCTCACGGCAGGGATTTATGGTGCTCGTAGCGGCTTGAGAACGTTACTTCTGGAGGCGGAGATCCCAGGTGGTGCCGCTGCTGATACACCTTTAGTGGAGAACTATCCTGGTTTCCCTGAAGGAATAAGTGGACAAGACCTGACGGAGCGGATGGCAGAACAATGCAGAAGAACGGGGGCGGAGATCAAAGACCTGGAAAAAGTTACAGCACTAGACTCTGGAGACGAGAGGTATATAGTCAAGACGAACAAAGCTAGGTACATCACCTCAGCTGTGATTGTTACCTCTGGTTGCCACTACAGAACTCTCGGCGTACCTGGCGAAAGCGAGCTTCGAGGCAGAGGAGTGAGCTACTGCGCCCTCTGCGACGGAGCTTTCTTCAAAGGAAGGAAGGTTCTGGTGATTGGGGGAGGAAACTCAGCTGCCGTCTCTGCCATCTACCTCTCGAATCTGGCGTCTGATGTGAAGCTGGTCCACCGGAGAAACCAGCTGAGGGCAGATGAGGCACTTCAAGAGGATCTAAATGCCAAAGGGGTGGAGATTCTCTGGAACAGAGAGCTGAAAGAGATCAGAGGAGAGGAGAAGGTGGAGAAAGCGGTGTTGCTCAATAACAAAACCGGTAAGAACCAGGAAATAGATGTGGATGGGATCTTTGTCCAAGTCGGGGAATCACCTAACAGTCAATTTGCAGAGGAGTCTGGAATCGACGTGGATGAGAGAGGATACATAATTGTGGATGATCGTCAAAGAACAAACGTAGAAGGGGTGTACGCTGCTGGCGATGTTACCAACTGTCCAGTGAAACAGATTGGAACCGCTGTTGGACAGGCCATAATCGCGGCCAACGAAGCATTCGGCTACGTGAAGCAGCCCTACTACTACAGAAGATAAAGACCCTTACTTAAGTTGGTTCCAATCTTTTACGGCTTATTTTCTTTCAAACCGCCGCCGGAAGAAAGGTATTCCGCTATTGCCCTTGCCGCCTTCTTTCCATCGCCTATAGCTGAGATGACTGTTGCTGCTCCTCGAATGATATCTCCACCGGCAAATATTCCCTCCCTGGTGGTGGCACAATCTTTCTCATCCACCACAAAGTAGCCCCACTTATTTGTCTCCACACCAGTTGCACTCCTGGCAACAATGGGATTTGCAACTGTCCCGATGGCATTCACCACCATATCCACTTGCATATTGAAGCTCGTTCCCTGTATAGGGATAGGTCTCCTTCTTCCCGATTCGTCGGGTTCACCCAATCGCATCTTGAGGCATTCCATGCCCACAACGTTGCCCTCCTCGTCACCCAAGATCTTGACCGGAACGGTGAGATAATCGAAGATTATCCCCTCCTCCTCGGCATGGGCAATCTCCTCTTCTCTGGCGGGGGCTTCCTTTCTAGTTCTTCTATACACGATGTGTACCTCCTCTGCGCCCAGTCTCAAGGCGGTTCTGGCGGAGTCCATGGCTACGTTTCCTGCTCCGATGACTGCCACCTTCTTCCCTACTCTGATGGGAGTATCGAACTCAGGGAATCTGTAGGCTTTCATAAGATTGCTGCGGGTGAGGAATTCGTTTGCTGAATATACGTCGTTAAGGTTCTCCCCAGGGACTCTCATAAAGCGAGGTGCACCAGCACCATTAGCCAAGAATATGGCGTCAAATTCTGTTGCCAATTCGTCGACGCTCTTTGTAAGACCCACCACAAAATCAGTCACTACTCTTACTCCTAACCTCTTGATTTCGCTTACTTCATATTCCACAATAGATTTGGGTAGCCTGAACTCGGGAATACCGTAGACCAACACTCCACCCGGCTTCTGCAGTGCTTCGAATATGGTTACATCATAACCCATCTTGGCCAAATCCGCTGCACAGGTTAAGCCAGCGGGCCCCGAACCCACAATGGCCACACTTTTATCTTTCTTTCTGACCTCAGAGTGTTCCTCGTGTATGTCTTGTTCTCTCGCCCAATCGGCAACGAAACGTGCTAACCTGCCTACGGCGATAGGCTTGGCTGTCTTGTTCCATACACAAGTGCTGTAGCATTGGTCTTCTTGTGGACATACCCTGCCGCATACGGCGGGAAGATTATTCGTCTTAAGTATTTCGAAGTAGGCATCGGCGAAGTTTTCTTCTATGATCTTTTGGATAAACTGTGGTATGTTAACCTCTGCTGGGCAGCCTTCCATACAGGTTGGGGAGTCACACTGTAGACATCGTTGGGCCTCGTAAATGGCGTCTTCTTTGGTGTAACCCAAGGGCACTTCCTTAAAGTTGTGAATCCTTTCCTCTACAGGCTGCTCCGGCATCCTCCTCTGCTCTCTCTTGCCCCTCTCTTTAACGGGTATCGTCTTAGCCATTCTTCTACCCTCTATGATGCTTATCTTTGGAATTTCTCGAAGGCCTGTTTCTCCAGCTGATCATACTTGGACAGTCGGTTCATGAACTCCTGCCAGTCTACCAGATGTCCGTCAAACTCTGGGCCGTCCACGCAGGTGAATTTTGTTTCCTCCCCTACCGTAACTCGGCAGGAGCCACACATGCCTGTTCCGTCCACCATTACAGAGTTTAGACAGACGATTGTTTCTACGTCATAGGGTTTGGTGACATCGCAGACAACTTTCATCATTATCGCCGGACCGACAGCCCATATCTTCTGGACATCCTTCTCCTTCTGCAACACTTCATCCAAAACGTCAGTGACGAATCCTTTTCTGACATAGCTTCCGTCATCAGTAGTGATGAAGAGTTCAGAGGAGGATTCTCTCATCTGGTCTTCCATGATGATTAAGCTCTTGGTCCTGGCACCTATGATGGCTATCACCTTGTTGCCTGCTTCCTTCAACGCTTTTGTAATAGGATAAACACAGGCAATCCCTGTTCCGCCCCCTATAGTCACCACTGTTCCATACTTGTCTATCTCGGAAGGATTTCCCAAGGGCCCTACAAAGGAGAAGAGTTTATCTCCCTCTCTCATCTGAGCCAGCTTTGCTGTGGTCTTGCCAACTGTCTGAAACACTATCTGTATCCATCCCTCTTCCGGATCATAATCAGCAACCGTTAATGGGATACGCTCTCCCCTCTTATGGGTCATCAATATCACGAATTGTCCAGGTTGAGCCGTTTGGGCTACAAAGGGGGCTTTCACCCACATGGAATAGAGGATATCATTCCACTTCTCTTTCCGTATGATCTCATACATTATTTGAATCTCCTAACTGCTATCACAGTTTCTCCCTGTATTCATTGTCTGTGTCTTGTGATGGGTGCACGTTTCTAGAGAACTAAGAGGGTGATAGGAGCAACAAAAAAAGGTTACGTCCTTCATCGAAGGCTGTAAAGAAAGGATAGGCATATGCCTCCAATTCACGGAATTTATGGACACTGGAGAATACACGGAACGCAGTAACCCTCATAAGCCTATTCCAACATTGATTAAAAGTGTAGCCTATAATATGGGATTTCAGGAGCGGGTCATTCTTTGTCTAGGATAAAGGTGAAATACTTTGCGGTATTGCGGGAATTATTAGACAATACCACGCAAGAGNNCAAGAGGAGTACACAGTTGAGGATGGAATCAGATTGATGGATCTGCTTCTCAAGTGTATACCTGCGAGACATCCAGACGCCTCTAGAAGATGGAAGGAGAGAGTCTTCGACACTGAGAACGGTGAGGTTAAGTTCAATGAGGATGGGACTCCCTCTCTCCGTGGGGCTTATCACATCCTGATTAATGGTAGATCGTACTTGGTAGCTGAGGATGATGAGAGGTGTCCAGGACTGGAATACAGACTGAAGGCTGGAGATGAGATCGCGATACTTCCACCAGTAGGTGGCGGATAGCGTAAAAAGTAAGAGATTTAAGTTTTCTATTCAAACCTTTGATGCAAAGAAGCAAAGTATGTATGCATCTACTTTTCTCTGTTTTGCCAAAGATTTATGAACTAAGTGTGGGGGGGCGTCCATCAAGCTGTCATTGCCACCAGCCAAATAACCCGTCTGCTGCACACCCAATAACTGAGGATGCGCGGTCAGGATATGAAGAGATGGCTCAGTGGAAGATTAGACTTGAAGCTTGGAAGTTTGGGGTAGGGTTGGGAAAGTTCAGGTCTGATATACGCTTTGATTAGGGTAGACTTCAATGCCTGTTTGTCCTATCTGATAGGGTCTCGGAACAGCATCAACTTCGGTGCCACGCATTTTCAGAATTCTGACTGCACGTTCTCCTGTTCTAAGCGTCTGTAGAAGTATAGCACCGTGAGACAGATATTCCTCGGGCTGTACCTGTCTCTGTTCGCCTACCGATAGAGCCTCGCTGGTGATAAGGCAGGTGGCTCCTACGTTACTCAGTGCCTCCATTATGTCTAGTATTGCCTGCCTTTTCTCCCATGGCTCTGGAAAACGAAATAGAAGACCTGAGATCGAGTCGAGCACGACTCGTTGAGCCCCAATATCTCCGATAAATCTGTCTATACTTCGTCCACCCTCAAAAGTCTTGAAGATATTATCTATCAAGCGTGCCCGAGCAAGTTCCTTCCCGCTTACCTTTACACCGCCGACCTGTTTGCGTTGATATGCCTCTTGTGGAATCCGCCTGACATCAGATGCGTCAATAAAAGTGAACATGTTCTCTTCCTCCAACTCTTTGAAGTCCCAACCGAAGGTATGCATCTCTTGTATGAAGTGGGGCTTGCCTTCGTCTAGGCTTATATAGACGGTCTTTTCCTCACGCTTGGTAGCACCATAGTACAAGAATTGTGAGCAGAATATTGTCTTTCCAGTTCCTGGTCCCCCCATTACCAATATCATTCTTCCTTCAGGAAACCCTCCTTGTAGCATAGGGTCAAGGCCTGTTATCCCTGTCTCCACTTTTGCGATACTCATTTTTGCATCGACCAGAGCAGTGTAACGCCAAAGAGATATATAACTGCTTCGAGCCTGTCCACACATGCATGTAGTGTGTTTACTTTTTGCCCTGATCCTTGGAAAGATGAAGGCTGAAGCTCTGATATAGCCTTCAGTCAAGGTTTAGAACCTTGATATATACTATGGTTAATCTTCGTTTATGTGCGCAGAGCATACTACGAGCACTTTCGCACTTCCTGAAGCTGGAACAGTATTGACGAGTTATAGATGATTGTTCTAGAATCATATTAGGCAAACATTTAATAAGTTTAGACTTAACGTAACGGTCAATCAACAAACACAAATTATGAGTGGGTAAAATTGATGAAAAGGAAATTTTCCATTCTCGCATTGACAGTACTGTTGATTTGGATACTACCCGTAGCTCTTAATATTCAACTAATCCAAGCTGATGCTGGAGGGGTAGGCAAATATCTAACAATAGAGATCGTTGGTGAAGGTTACGTAAAAGCGACTAAGGTTAAATCTGGTGAAACTTGGTACTTCCGTGAGAACGGTACAGAGAAGGTGGGCGCTGGCACCGTTGAGTTGGAGGCTTTTGCCTCTGAAGGTTGGAATTTCTCTCAGTGGAGCGGAGACCTAAACAGTTCGGAAAATCCAACGGAGTATAAGACACGAAAATACGGATATGTACTAGCAGTCTTTGATGAAAGAACCTATACAATTACTGCTTCAGCCGTGGGTAACGGCACTATTGATCCAGATGATGAGGTGCTTGTGGAATATGGTGCAGATCAAACTTTTGATTTTATTCCAGATGAGGGCAATCATATTTCAGCAATTGTAGTTGACGGTTTTTATCTTAGCAGTTTTGCGCAGAATTATACTTTTTACAATGTAACTGCGGATCATACGATCGTGGCATACTTCTCTGCTGATGGAACAGCAACTGTGCCTAATGGGACTGACGTGACCGTCTTTCTAGCTTCAGGTGCTGGCCTAACCTTCGATGACACCGATGGCGGAACGGCAACTGGAGATCGCGCGCATCCGGGTGTTGGACTAGACTATCCTAATGGGACGCTTGCTGTAGCTTGGGACATAAACGTAACTTTCACCTTTGCAGGTGAAGTCTTGGTAGCACTTCAATACGATGACACCAATTTAACCGATGCTGAAGAAAGCAACTTGACTTTAATCCGAGCGGAGTCAATCGAAGCGCTTCGCAGCGATGTTAACCAAGATTTAGTAGTAAATGGAACTGATGTGTCGATTGTGGCAAACGCGGTGAAGCAGAGCTATTGGTATGATCCACTGTTAGATATCAACAACGATGGTTTCGTGAATGAAGATGATGTACACATAGTGAATGAAAACAAAGGAACGACTTTGGTAGACATCACATTGGAGGTTAGCACAGACCTCAACATCATATACGGAACAACCGATCGGTTTTCGATCTTTGGATCCCGGTAGCAACGCATCATCAGCACAACGGACAAGACCCAACAAAACATCATAACTCTATTCTTTTATTTTTCTTCGGAAAATGTGTTCTCTGAAACCGTTTATGCTATTGCTGCAAGTATAAAATTAAATAATCTCTTTGCATTAATTATGGTTGTTTGATTAGTTAGTGATAGTCGATGGCTTTAGGTTGGGGTCTAGACGCAATCTTAGAGAAAGCGAAAGAACAGGAAAGAAAGTATGGATGGCTCTATGCCGCCTGGTCCTATGAACAGGGGTTGCGTTCTGACTCCGATGATATTTCTTTTGCCTCGGAGATCTGGAAAAGGATAGGCTTCTGTTACGATCTGGCGTCTAGACAGAGTGAAGACTTGGAGGAATTCAAGAAACTTCGACAACTTGCGGTAGATGCCTACAGAAAGGCGGCAAAGTTGTTCGAAGACCTGAAGAACCATGGGAAAGGTCTACTATGCAGAGCCATCGCCCAACGTTCACGTTCTTGGGTGTCATCAACCCCTTCTGAAAGAAGGGAGGCGCTTGATGAGTGTTGCGATCTTGAAAAAGAAGCTCTGAAGGCCTTTGAGAAGGCCAAGGATGAGCTGAATTATGGGAAGGCCTGTAATGATCTCTTGTTGTGTCTTTTAGAACTCTTACATTATGCACCCACAGAGAAGGAAAAGCGAATTATCGCCCAAGACGGGGAATATTATAGTAATCAGGCAATTTCAGCGCTTTCAAACCTTGACAACAAGCTGGACCTCCTTCAAGCTTATTCCTCAGCAAGCCGCCACAGCTGGTATTCAGCAAATATTAGTGACCAAGAAGAAAAAAGAAAGGAGCTAGCCCAAAGAAGCTTAGAATACTCTGAGAGAGCGTTGGCGCTTTCTCAGGAAGTTGAAAACCCCTACTACATTGCGATATCAAGATGGTCTGCGGCTTTGAGCACCCTCTTCTTCACGGACAAAATTGAAGATTCACTGCAGCACGCCAAGGAGATGCTAAAAAAGGGAATTACGGTAAACGATAATTACCTGAAAGGAGTGGCTTATTATCTCCTTGCATTTGTCACAGACTGGATGGTTCCCAAAGAAGCGAACCCCGATAAGAAAAAGGAAAGATGTAGGGAGATAATCAAGTTCAGCAAAGAAGCCACCAAATGTCTTGAAAAGGTCTCTAGTGACGCCATCATAGCAGAAACTCATATGTTCTATATACAAAGCTACTCCACTTTAGCAAGCGAATTTGCGACCAAACCGTTGGAAAAACTTGCCCTGTCAAAAAAGGCGGTAGAGATCGGGCGGAAAGGATTGGAACATGCGGTCCATTCGGGGTCCCCAGATGCTATCGGATCTATTCGCCATACTCTGAGCAAAGCGCTGCATTCGTACTCCAATCTGGAACCGAGAAAGGATGAAAAATCGAAACTACTGGAAGAGGCCTTAAAACTTCGAAAAGGACACCTCGAAATCATTGAAAAAATATTTCCATCAAACTATTGGCTCCTAGGCCTTGGAAAGGTCTATGCTGCCCAATTGAAGGCTGAGTTGGCTAAGCTGGAAACAGACAAAGACAGAACTATAGATCTTCTTAGAGATGCAGCGTCGGATATCAAAGATGGTGTTTCAAATTGCGAAAAATGGATTCTACCTCGTCCTTCTCCTCCTCTGATAGTCACTGTCGCGGAATATGAAGACTGGTTCGGAAGAATCTTGGAACAGCTTCACATCATGACAGAAGATGAAAAGATGCTTCGCAAGACGATCAGGGTATACACGGACGCTGCTGAGAAGTTTGAGAAGGTCGACTTGTCTAGCCGGGCTGCCGAGTCCTACTGGAAAATAGCAAGAAACCAAGACCGAATGGGTGAAAACCAAGCGGCTGCAGAAAGCTTCGAAAAGGCATTCCAGGGATACAATATGACTGCTGAGAAGATGCCCTCATTCACAGATTTCTTTATGGACTATGCCCTATACATGAAGGCTTGGAGCGAAATCGAGAAAGCCAAGCTAGCGCATGCCGACAAAGAATATGCCGTTGCGATGAAACATTACAGTAAGACAGTAGATCTTCTAAACCGAACAAACGTATGGAACCATCTTTCTTCGAACTTCTATGCTTGGTCTGTTCTGGAACAGGCAGAGGATCTAAGTAGACGAGAAAGAAGCCCGCAGTCAATCGAGTCATTCAACAAGGCAGCCACACTCTTCCGCGAAGTCCAGACTTCCCTTGGAGTAGCGAACAACCAAATCAAAAATAGAGACGAAAAATACCTAGTCAAAAAGCTTATCGAAGTCTCTGACGCACGAAGAGCATATTGTATCGGCAGAGTGGCCTTAGAGGAAGCCAGAATTCTGGACAAACAGGGCGAACACATAGCGGCCTCAGAAAAATACGGTTCAGCAGCTGAAACCTTCAAAAGCATTCTAGAAGATGGATCCGAGCGCACCTCTAGAGAGTTTCAACCAATAATATTTCTCTGCAAGGCTTGGCAGAAAATGTTAATGGCTGAAGCGAAGACTTCGCCAAAACTGTATGGAGAAGCAGCAGGACTCTTTGAAAAAGTCCACCGATGCAGTTTCGACCAATCGACGAGTCTACTTGCTCTAGCCCACAGCAACTTCTGCAAAGCCCTAGTGGCTGGAACAGAATTCGAAACCACTAGAGACACCAGCAAATATTCAGAAGCAAAAAAATTCATGGAAGTGGCATCTGATTATTACCTAAAGTCAGGCTTTGACACTGCTGCCGAATACTCTAATGGGACGCAACGCCTCTTCGATGCCTATGTTATCATTGAAAACGCTAAGACAGAAGACGATCCAGAGAAGAAAGCCAAATATTTCATGATGGCTGAAAAGGTCTTGCAATTCTCCGCCAAATCTTTCAGGAAAGCCAAACACCCAGAGAAAACTACACAGGTACAACAACTTATCAAGAAGGTTAGAGAGGAAAGAGAACTAGCAGTAATGTTGAATGAAATCTTACGAGCACCCACCATAGTTTCCTCTACAGAAAGCTTCGCTATACCCACTGCAAACGAAGAACAAGCGGTAGGTCTAGAAAGTTTTGAAGGAGCAAATATTCAAGCAAACGTAATCTCACCAATCCGACAGGTAGGAGCTGGACAGGACCTAGATTTGGAAATCCACATCGCGAATGTTGGAAAGGAAGCCGTCCTACTGTCTCAAATCAACGAAATTCTTCCAACCGGATTCGAGCTGGTCACAAAACCTGAGTATTGCCATCTGGAAAATTCACATGTAACATTAAAGGGAAAACGCCTCAATCCTTTGAAGACAGAAGAGATTACCCTGGTAATAAGATCATTTGACCAGGGCTCTTTTGAAATGAAACCAAGTCTTTCATATTTGGATGAAACCGGACAACAACTCATCTTTGAGCTGGCACCTGTGACAGTCGAGGTTTTGGAAGTTGCTGCTAGTCGTGTTGCCACGGGATATAAAGATCTGGACAAGTTGTTGTTGGGTGGGATACCTGAAAACTATCCTGTCGTATTGACTTCGCCTTTCTGTGATGAAAGAGACTTACTGATCGAAAGGTTTCTTAAAGCAGGAGTAGATAATGACGAGATCACCTTCTATGTCACTGTTGACCCTGGAGGACTTAAAGATCTTGCAGCAGAGAATGAGTCAAACTTCTATCTTTTCATATGCAATCCTAACGCAGACAAAATAGTTGAAGACGCCTTAAACTTGTTCAAGCTTGAAGGCGTGGAAAAATTAACCAACATCAGCATTGCCTTAACAAAAGTAATCCGTGGACTAGAGGAACCCAAAAATGTCGAAAAACGGATTTGCCTTGAAATAGCATCGGACATCCTCCTACAGCACAACGCCGTTCAAACTAGAAGATGGTTAACTGAGCTTATCACCGAGTTGAGGGCTAGGGGGTTCACTACTTTGGCGGTGATGAATCCCTTGATGCATCCTGCTCAGGATGTACAGGCAATTATTGGGCTCTTTGAGGGGGAGATTGCCATTTATGAGGAGGAGACGAAAGAGGGTTCCAAGAAGCTTCTGAAGGTCAAGAGGATGTACAATCAAGAGTATCTGGATAATGAGTTGCCTATCCAAAAAGAAACGTTAGCGTTGCCGGTTGGGGGTTCGGAAGTTGCTGCTAGTCGTGTTGCCACGGG
>JABAHQ010009342.1_pt5 | contig 13703 bp, 10 predicted proteins | sample 7062091 | NCBI WGS metagenome assembly JABAHQ01 (sample SAMN14534359, study PRJNA622989) | marine sediment metagenome | biome: marine biome [ENVO:00000428]; feature: marine pelagic biome [ENVO:01000023]; material: deep marine sediment [ENVO:00002113] | place: India: Gulf of Kutch | collected...
CCTACTCCGACACCGTCCGTACAATGTTCGACTATCTGGAGCAGCAACTCGATCAAGGGAAAGAAAGCGGTGATGATCGAGTGCCGGCGTTGCCGCTCTACAAAGCTGTGCGCAAGCCGTGAACGACCACTTCCTCACACACGCCAATCCGTTGTTCAGCAATGCAAAGAAACGTTAGAAACCTCGCCTCGGAAGTGTTCGATCTGGTCGTCATCGGGGGGGGGATCTATGGGGTGCAGATCGCTTGGGATGCTGCTCTTCGGGGCTTGAAGGTTGCCCTCGTCGAGAGAGGGGACTTTGGGCACGCGACCTCCGCCAATAGCCTGAAGATCATCCATGGAGGGCTGCGACATCTGCAGAGGGCAGATGTGCTGGAGATGAGACGTTCGGCGGAGGAGCGCAGGATCCTGATGCATATTGCGCCCCATCTTGTGCAGCCCCTCCCCGTCCTCGTCCCGGCATACGGTCATGGTTTGCATGGCCGGGAAGCTCTCTGGGCCGGCCTGAAGGTCTACAGCATATTGTCGGGTGAGGGGGATCCGTCGGTGGTGGAGGAACCAAGATTCCTCTCACCGAGTGCCTGCTTGGACTTGGTCCCCGATCTGCCGGCTGATGGCCTCACTGGCGGCGTCGTCTACTACGATGCTCAGGTCCACAACTCCGAGCGATTGTTGCTCTCGATCCTACATTCAGCCTACACAGCTGGAGTCAGGCCCGCGAACTATGCGGAAGTGACTGGCTTTCATTCCGAATCAGGGCGAATCAGGTCGGTCGAAATCATCGATCACTTGTCGGGGGACCTTCTTCACGTTCACGGCGATGTGTTCGTAAACGCGGCAGGGCCTTGGGTTCAGGAGGTACTGGATCTCTTGGGGGATCAGGCGCCGCGCATTCGTCAGTCCTTTGCAAGGGCGATGAACATCTGCACATCCCAACCGCTTTCATCACAAATGGCAGTGGGCCTTCTGAGGAGAGATCGCGATCTTCGGGATACATCCCCCAAAATGCGTTCGGGCCGATACTTCTTTGTCGTTCCCTGGAAAGGGAAGGCGCTGACCGGGACGTGGTATTGGGACGGAAAGCGGGCCTCGGATGAACCGACCAGATTGCCGGAACTCGCGAGGTTCATTGATGCCCTCCAACAAGCCAATCCCGCCTGCCGTCTGACAACTGATGATGTGGTCCATATCCATCATGGGCGGGTGCCAATCGAGAACGATGGCAACCGTCGCCCTGCTCGATTGCAAACATCTGAGCGGGTCTACGATCACAGCGAAGAGGGTTTGGGGAACTTGATTACGGTCGTTGGGGTAAAGCTGACCACAGCCCGCTCGGTGGCGGAACGCATCGTGGATCGTGTCTTGGTGAAACAGGGTCGTCCCCGAGTCAGATCGTTGACCGCGACAACTCCAGTGCACGGCGGGGATCTGGGAGAACTTGGATCGGACGGTTCCGACCAGGACAGAAGGGAGGCCAGCGGGGGGAGAGAGCGAGAACTGCACCGATTGATCAGGAACCACGGCTCTTCCTACCATCAGGTTCTGCGACAAGCCAGTGGGCCCACTGACCATGATCCGCTGGCGACCTTGAGGGCTGAAGTTCTCCATGGAGTCCGAAACGAGATGGCGGTCATGCTGAGTGATGTGGTCATGCGGCGGACAGAGCTCGGGGCAGCTGGCCATCCTGGTCGTGAAATGCTGGCCGCCTGTGCCGCAGTGATGGGGGCGGAGCTGGGATGGAGTGAGGCGGAAACACGCCAGCAACTTCATGCTGTGGAAGCTGTCTGGCTGAACGGAGGGCTGGAAAGTTGACCGCCCCTGTCCCGTGGCCGATCCGCCTTTTCCAGAAATCGGTCCTCAAGCAGCAGAAGTTGGCCGCGATCAACGAGCTGCTGGGCCCGACGGAGGGCCTGCGTTGTCTGGACGTCGGATCTGACAATGGGGTGATCAGCTACCTCCTCAGGGAGCGTGGGGGTCACTGGACGAGTGCAGATTTGGACGAGGCCAGCGTCGGGGCGATCCGGTCTCTCGTTGGAGAGCGCGTGTACCAGATTGATGGCGGTCGGACCCCCTTTTCCACCTCAGAATTCGATCGAGTGGTCATTGTGGACTTCCTGGAGCATATCGAGGATGATGAATACTTTCTTGGCGAGATCCATCGAATTCTCAAGCCGGATGGCTTCCTGGTTGCCAACGTACCCCTTGCCAAGGACGGCTTGCTGCGGCGCATCCGCACGATGCTTGGTCAGACGGACGAGGCGCATGGTCATCTGCGACCGGGGTATACACGCGAATCGCTGGAAGCTTTGATGAAAGACGGTTATGCGGTGACGGCGTCCTTAACCTATTCAGGGTTTTTCGCGGAACTCATTGACTCGCTGCTTGTCTTTGGTCTTACCCTTCTCAAACGTGGGGAGGAACCACCCTCCTCGAAAGGCCTTCTGGTTACGGATAAGGAGCTTGACCGCTTTCGCAGAGTCTTCCGGGCGTATTCATTCATTTACCCCATTGTCTGGGCCCTTTCTCAATTGGATCGCCTTCTCTTTTTCGACGATGGATACATGTTGATCGTGAGAGCCAGAGTCCGACCAAGGGACACGCCGGAGGCGATGGAAGACCATGGTCAGGCAAAGGTGAAAGCAGGGAGGTCAAGGGACTAGTATGAACAACGCTCAGGGAAAGAGAATCCTCGTTACTGGAGGGACGGGCTTTACCGGGACGCACCTCGTTCGCCGCCTATTGGATCTCGGGCACGATGTAGTTGTCCTCGACAGCCAACCAGGGTTGTTCTACGAAGAGCTGCTGAACGCCGGGGCGGAGATTGTGCTTGGATCCGTGACGGACCGACAGCTCGTCGACAAGCTTGTGGAGGGTGCGCATTCTGTCTTCCATTTGGCGGCGGCATTCCGTGAAGTGAACCTCCCCAAGGAAGAATATTGGGATGTGAATGTCAATGGAACGCGCTACGTACTGGAATCCGCGGTAAGGCACGGTGTCTGCAGGGTGATCTACTGCAGCACATGCGGAGTTCACGGCCATGTCGAGCATCCACCGGCCACCGAGGATGCCCCCATCAGGCCGGCCGACTACTACCAGCATACGAAGTACGAAGGAGAGAAAGTCGCCCACGACTTCATGGGGGATGGTTTGGGCGTGACGATCTTGAGACCGACCGCCATCTACGGACCCGGTGATCCCGAGCGCTGGCTGATCCTCTTCAAGCGAGTTCAGCCAGGGTGGTTTCTCATGTTCGGGGATGGGAGTGCGACCTATCATCCGCTGTATATTGACAATCTCATTGATGCCTGCCTACTTGCGATGGAGCGTGAAGAGGCGGTTGGGCAAACCTACCTTATCGCAGACAAGGAGTACTACACGCTCAACGACCTTGTGCGCGAAGTAGGAAGAGCTATTGACAAGGATGTCACGGTCTTTCGCCTTCCGTTTTGGCCCCTTTGGTTATTGGCATTTGTCACAGAGATGGCGTTCAAGCCTTTCCAGATGGACCCCCCAATCTTCCGCAGGCGGGTTGATTGGTTTCGGCAAACGCGCGCTTTCAGCATCGAGAAGGCGAGCCGTGAATTGGGCTATCAACCAGAGATCCCGTTGCCGATCGGACTCGAGAAGACCGCAGCCTGGTACCGAGATCAGGGATACCTCTAGCCCCCTGATTGGATGTCAGGGACAACCGGGCTATGGACGATGATGCTTCCCAGATAGGTGTTCCCCGGTCCTGCTAACACGAGACTGGACGCCTTTTCGAGAGGAGAATACGAAGAGATGAGAGTTCTTGGAATCACAGATGGGCAGACTTCCGGCGCAGCGCTAATAGAGGATGGATCGATACTGGCAGCCGTCAATGAGGAGCGCCTCGTTCGGATGAAGCAAGCACGCGGTGCCCCTCGGAGGAGCATTGCCAAGGTTATGGAGTTGGCGGATGTACGGCCGGAGGAAGTTGACGCGGTAGCCATTGCCAGCATCAATTCCTACTTCAAGAATGAAGTCAGTGGTTGGCGAGGCTGGTTTGAGGAGCGGGCTGACATCGACACAAGCAGTGACTTCTTCTTCAAAGCCGCTTCAAAGTTTGGCGGGTTGGCGGCCGTTGTCCCCGGTCTAAAGCAGCTCTACTACCTCGTCCGAACACCGATCTATCGTGCTCGCAGGAGCCGTTGGTCTGANNGGTCTGAAGTCCTCTCTGAGGAATTCGGGATCAGCGCTCCGGTCCGTTTCTTTCATCATCACTACTGTCATGCAGCCGGCGCGTACTTCACATCAGGGTTCGACCGGGGACTTGTCGTCACCATGGATGGCGGCGGCGACGGACATTCCTCGCACATCTATCAAGCTGAGGCTGGGAATCTTAGACTCCTTAATACGGCCGATTCCTATGACTCACTTGGCAACTATTATGCCTACGTGACGGCGCTGTGTGGGTATAAGGCCAAGAAACACGAGGGAAAGATTACTGGATTGGCGGCGCATGGCGACCCGATCTACTATCAGTACCTTCGTAGCCTAATTGATGTTCAGGATGGCCAATTGGTGAACAAGGGGCGTGTCCTCTTCAGCACAGCCTTGGAGAAAATCGGACGGGATCTTCCGACAGGCTGGAAGAACGAAGATCTGGCTGCAAGCATCCAACGGGTGGCGGAAGACATCGTTCGAGAGTATGTGGCCTACTGGCTTGATCAAACTGGCGAGAGGAACGTAGCCGTGGCGGGCGGCGTGTTTGCCAATGTCCGCATCAACCAGGAGATCAGTGAACTTCCCTCCGTTGACAAGCTGGTCGTGCACCCTGCCATGTCGGATGAGGGGCTAGCCCTGGGCGCGGCATTGGCGCTGTGGGGTGAAGAGAATGGGTCTTCCGGGCGGGACTTCGCCACTCCCGACTCTATGTTGCCGAATGTCTATTTCGGCCCGGATATTGATGAGCCTGAGGTGGAATCGGCACTGGCCGAGACGGCGTTGGAGTTTGAACGTGTGGAGGATATCGAGCGGAAGATTGCCTCGCTGCTTCGGGAGGGCTACGTTGTCGCCCGAGTGGAAGGTCCGATGGAGTTCGGGCCCCGGGCGTTGGGCAATCGATCGATTCTGTACCATCCGACCGATCGCTCCGTCAACGATTGGCTCAACAAGAACCTCTCCAGGACGGAGTTCATGCCATTTGCCCCCTCAACCCTGTATGAACAAGCCGACAGGTGCTTTGAGCATACGAAAGAAGGTGACGACACGGCTCGCTTCATGACGATTACCTTTGCATGCACGGCTTGGATGAGGGAGAATTGCCCGGGAGTTGTGCACGTGGACGGGACCGCGCGACCTCAGTTGGTTCGTCGAGAAGACAACCCAAGTTACTACAAGATCATCGAGGAGTTTTACGCCCTCACCGGTCTCCCCACGATTATCAACACCAGCTTCAACATTCACGGTGAACCGATCGTTTGTACGCCGCGAGATGCCATTCGGGCCTTCTTGGATGGGCACCTCGATTACTTGGCAATCGGCAGCTATCTCGTGAAGAGTGATACCCCCCTCACTCACGAGCTCGTTCCAAGCGGCGTCGATGCCGCCTCTCATACACCGTCGTCGGATGGAAGACACCCAGAATACCGCATCTCTCCTGAGGCGCAAACCGATTCCGTCGGATCCGGCCAAGAAAGAGGCGAGAGACCTCCGTCATGACGGCGATCTACGGTCTGATGGGCGACTTCAGTCCTGAGCAGCTGAAGCTCCTCGGGGAACGCTTGAAGCATCGCGGCCATGGAACCCGGGCGTGGTCCCCGGCTCCAAGAATCTGGTTTGGACTTCGAAGCAACTCTGCGAATGAACTGACCGAGGCCGCTGATGGTGACTTGTGTCTAGCCGATGCCTCGCTCTACAACCACGTTGAATTGAAGAGAGGCCTGGGTGAAGATCCAAGCCTGGGCGACGCGGAACTGCTCCAACGGCTGGTCGAAGAATGGGGTCCGACCGGGTTGGCCAGGGTGAACGGCGACTACGTCACTGCCCTTTGGGACGACCTGGAGAACCGTTTGTTGCTGGCGCGCTCCCCACTAGGTGCCAAAGCTCTCTATGTCTGCACCCTGGACGGGGGCCTCGCCTTCGCCTCAGAATACAAGGCCTTCTATGCCCTGGAAGAGTTCAAGCCAGAAGTCGACAGGTCCGCCCTGCAGTACTTGCAGGCGGCCAAATACCTGCCGCAAGAGAGGACTCTTCTCCGCAATGTCCAAGCCGTTCCGGCAGGGGAATGTCTGTTCGTGGGCGCCGGTGAGATCCAGCGCAATCGATTCTGGAATATCGAGCTGGCCGTGAAGAAGGTCCCGTCCAAGCAAGCCGCAGATGAACTTCGGCGAATCTTCCTCGAAGCTGTCCGGAGAAGAAGCCAGGATGTCGGAGCGCTTGGGGCAGAGATGAGTGGCGGGATCGATTCGGCGGCTGTCGTGGCCGCCTTGCGCAAGGCATATCCTGGTCGGACGATCAAGACTTTCACCATTGGCGCTGGTCCAGAAGATCCGGAGATCGTCTCCTCCCGCATCGTCGCGGCGAGATTCGACACAGACCATTCTGAGCTCTTCTTCCAGGCGGCGCAGCTGCCCGAGCTCGTCCCGCCGACAGTCTGGCACCTTGAAGATCCGGTTGGGCGGACGGAGTCCGTCCTCTACTATCAACTCATGAGGATGGCCACCCAGCATGTTGAGGTCATCCTGGGCGGCTACGCCAGCGACGGTCTCTACGCGGGTATGCCAAAACACAAGCTTCTGCGCCTAATTCAGTATCTGCCGATCGTGGATACCGGAATTGAGGAGTTCTACCACTACACGCAGACGAGCAGGTTGCCTGAATCGGTCATTGGCAGACTCCTGCGACGTCTGTATTATGGTCCAACTGAGCTACCGATGCCGCGAGTCTTGGGGGCGGACTTGGAACCCTCCTCTCTCCATCTAAGAAACCAGAAGACCAGGATGCTCACACGCCAGCTGCGAGACGGGGTTCTGGAAGGCGTGCCAGGATGGATGCCGAAGGTGGAAAAACCGCACGCGGCCTTCGATGTGGAGGTTCGCTCTCCCTTCACGGATCCCCAGCTGGTGGCCCATGCCTTCACGTTGCCTGACGGCCTCAAGATGCGCGGACTGCGGGAGAAGTATGTCCTGCGGAAGGCGCTTCTGCCGCTGCTTCCGGAGGAGATAGCACGGCGCCCAAAGTTTCCGCAGCGAATGGATTATGATCTGGATCTATCTCGGGCTCTGGACAGCATGGCTGAGGTCTATCTTGGCAGCAGTGACGTAAAGCAGCGTGGGATCTTCGCGGAAGAAGACATTGCTGCCTTGCGGCGGCGGCCGGCGGGGAGGGCGTACAGCCCAAATCGAGCAATGAGGTTGTGGACGGCGATCGCCACGGAGATGTGGGCCCGCATATTCCTCGATTGTCGAGGCGAACTTCCAGAGGAGCTCACTCCAATCCAATCGGCTGTCCACGCTGAGGATTCTGTCGCTTGAAGCGCTCCCGTGCCCTCTTCCTCCTCCAGTTGCTCCTCGGGATTGCCCTTCTCGGGCTGCTGTTTCTGCGGGAGGAGCAGTGGGCGAAAGTCCTCCTGGTCTTGGCCGATTTCCAGTGGAGCTATTTTCCTCTACTGCTGTTCTTCTCTTTCTTGTTCATTGCGATTAGCAGCGCCAAATGGCAGCTGTTCCTGCGGGAGAGAAACATAGAGCTCCCGCTGGGCCGCTTCATGAAGCTGTACACCATCGGCATCTTCTTCAACAACTTTGTCCCAACAATGATTGGTGGAGACATAGCGCGCAGCTATCTGCTGGGCCGGCGCATCGAATCCCAGACTCGCTCAGCAGCATCGGTGTTCCTTGAGCGCTTCACGGGGTTGATCGCTTTGGTTGTCTTGGCAGGAAGTTCGGTCATCATCAACCCGTCGCTTTCACGCGAGCCGCTTGTGATGCTCTCTGTTAGCTTGGTAGGTGGGGGGAGTCTTCTTCTTCTGGCATTGATCTTGTGGCCGGAGGTCTGGCAAGAGCTGCTCGCGAAATGGTCACATGTGCGATTGCTCGCCTGGATCGAACAAATCGGCAGACGAATGCACGGAAATGTAAGCGAGATCAAGGATAACCCGCAGTTATTCCGGATGGCCCTGGGCTACTCCATCGCATTTCACCTGCTGGCAGGTTTGAATGCCTATGTCGCAGCTCTTGCAATTGGATTCCGTCCGGACTTGCTGAAAGTGCTGACGCTGACACCATTGATCCTCCTTGTCGCGTCGGTGCCTTTGACCCCCAACAGCATCGGCCTGTTTGAATGGGCATTCAGCGTCTACCTCGTGCCGGCTGGACTCACACCGGAAGGCGGTCTGGCGGTCGCCGTGATTGTCCGCGCCAAGAATCTCGCAGTATCCATCTTGGGCGGCCTCTTCTTCCTGACGGAGCGGGCAAGCGCTTCTCGATCCATGGAGCTGCCCCTTTAGAGCAGAGGAGGTGTCAACCCATTCTCGCCCGAGATCCATGAGAGGCTTTGGCTGCTGGCGGCCGGCCAGCTACAAGGGAGAGCTGTCACAGGATCCCCGTCGGGAGTTCGTCAGGGCAGATGATAGGATGGCCGGGACTTGCTTGGCAGTGTCTGTCTGCACCCTGCATCATGCCAGGGAACTATCCGGGCGGTGGACGGGAACCGAGTTGGGAAAGAGGCTATGCCCGAGAAGAGCATCAAGATCCATTGGCGGCTAATCCCAGCCGCTTTGATCCTCGTCACGATCTTGGGTCTCTTCCTCTTGACAACCCAGAAAACGCCTTCCAATCCAGAGAGTGACGAACGCCCGACTGCGCGGGTGACAGCTGAGGCGATNNGGCGATCGAAGTCATGCCGACCGTCGAGGTGGAGGCGAAACCTCGGTCAAACACAGCGCCTAATGTGGGTCTGTGGAAGCAGCACGAAATCACCATCAAGAACCCAACCTGGCGGGATAACCCTTTCGATCTGGAGTTCTCCGCCCTTTTCGAACATGTCGAGACCGGTCGAATCGTGAGGCAGCTCGGATTCTATGCCGGGCAGGACGTTTGGAAGGTGTTCTTCATGCCAGATGAACTCGGGGAGTGGAGGTACGTGACCGTTTCACCCGATGCAGACCTTGCCGACCAATCAGGCCACTTCCAAGCTGTTGCCTCGGATTTGCCGGGGCGGCTTGTGCCTGCAGGCAATCGTTGGAGACTTGAATCGTCAGAGGACTACGTCGCACCTATCCTTCTCCCGACTCGTCAGTGGTTCAAGCGAACATCAACGGAAGAGGGCGTGGAAGAGTTCATCATCTGGGCAGATGAGAATGCTGGCGCCCAGGTCATTGGCACGACACTCGTCTACTTTGGCCATGATCAAGAAGAAGTTCCGTACATCAAAGGACGGGAGGGAATAGAATTCAATATCGCCATGTGGGATCGGCTCAATCGTCACTTTGACCGTCTGCGTGATCAAGGTATGGGTCACTACATCATGTTCTACTCAGACGACCGTGAGTCCCCCAATAGGCACGGAATTGAAGGCCGGTCTGAAGAGGAGCTTCGCCTCTTTCGATATGCGGCTGCGCGCTTTTCCGCATATCCGATTGTCATCTGGGACACGGGCATCGACATCGGCGAGACCAGAAGCAATGAATGGATCGATTGGTTTGCAGAGTGGTTTATCTCGAACGATCCTTGGGGCCACCCGGTGTCAAGTCGAACCGGAGGTGGAAGCCGTGGGAAGACACCCGAGGCGGCCAGCTACTACAGTGATGGAAGGGCCACGTTGCCGTCACATCAGACCGTTCTCAAAGCATGGTTCAGTCGATCCATTCCCACCATCTACACGGATCGCTGGCGCGAGGACTTCAGCCGAGGTGGATTTGATCGCGACAAGATCCGACGGGCGGCGTGGGAGGTGGGACTCGTGGGGGGTACCGGTGTCTACATCGGTGGCAACGAAAACGGTGGCTATCTCACCTCGAACTACGCCTCAGACCTTCAGGCGGCGCCGGATTTGCGACTTCGGACTTGGTTCTTCGAGGAAAGAATCATCCATTTCGGAGAGTTGGTTCCACATCCAGATTTGGTAACAAGTGGGGAGGCTGTTGTCTTGGCTGCCGTTCCAGATGTGGAGTATGTCGCCTATGACGCCGATGGGGGCCCACTTGTACTGGACCTTACTGGTTCAGACGGCACATTTACCGTCAGCTGGTTCGACCCTCGCAGCGGGGCCTTCTACAACGGTGGCCGTGTTCGAGGAGGGTCTCGCGTGCGATTTGAACCTCCTACGACGGGGGATGTGGTATTGCATTTGATTCGCATCGGGTTCGGGCCTCGGCCGATACTTGAGGGCGGCTTGTAGACGGTTCACAACTGGGGTGAGAGCTCGACCGGCTCGGCCCCTTTGGTTGAAATGTGAATTGCGAAGGTGGGCCTCGTGGAGAATCCGGTACCGACACGAGCAGGGAGGGTTCCCACCTCCCATTTGGTTCCTGGTCCAGAAGGACAGCCTGCCTTCCCATGAGGTCCCGACTGGATGGCCTAACACTCTCCAGCCCAATCTTGAGGACACTTCGTGTCCGAGTCGGTCCCCGCGTCCGTTGGGTCCTCTCAGCTGCCCGAGGCCCTTTGCGGCACAAGCGCGTACGGCGGCCGGACCTGGGTCGGCGCGTCGAATTCTCTAATGCGGACGGAATGCGGTTTGAAGGCCGGGTGTTCATTGCCGCGCGTACCCAGCCGGCGCCGGGGGTGTTGCTGCTTCACGGTTGGGATCCCCTGGGCCAACGACACGGCTTCTATTTGGCGCTCGCTTCGGATCTGGCTTCTCAGGGTCTGAACGTGATGACCTACAATCTTCGCGGTTATCCGGGCTCTGACGCACCGCTCGAGTCAGCTGGCTTCAATCTTGACGCATTGACCGACGATGTCCATGTAGCGCTGCAAGCGTTTCTGCGAACGGGGCATGTGGATAGAGAGCGCGTATTCCTCTACGGTCACTCGTATGGTGCCTGTCTCGTCCTCCCCTCCCTCAAATCTGCCGGTGATGTGATTTCGAAAGCCGTTGTGCACGGTCCCTCGATCTGGATTGAAGAACGGATCACCGGGCCGGCTGCGAGCAAGCGTGAGTTCTTCCATGAAAGATACTGGCGGTATATGCAAGTCAGGAAACCGATCCCGATGGATTTGTATCTGGAACTCCAGCGAGGCTTAGATATGCTCCGACAGGCCAAGACACTCCAAGACAACCATCCCCCAATTCTCCTGGTGGACGGGGACAATGACTACCCGGGGACAAAAGAGTTCATGCAGGTCCTAGAGAGCTCGATAGGGCCACCGATCGAGTACTATACGGTGCCAGAAGCCGATCACTTTTGCAACACAGCCGCGATCTGCGGATTGCTGGTGGAGGATCGCAAGGCGATTGGCAAGCTGGTAGCGTTCCTGCAGGACTGGTTCCTGGCCGATTGAGAATTCCAAGGGGGTCAACAAGACCCGTACTCGAAGAATGAAGCTGGAGGCTCCTTGCCATCTCCTCTGTCACATTCAGCGGCGGCCTATGCGCTCTATCGTCTCAGCATTGCATACGCTCCGCCAACCCGCCTGCAGCAATTCTTTCCATCTGTCCGTCTGTTTTTTGTTTGGCTCGCTGTTACATTCTTGCCCGATCTCGATGCAGGCCTTGGCCTGGCGACGGGAGACCTTGAGCGGTTTCACAATCAATTCACGCATAGCGTCTTCTCGGGCGTTATAGTCGCCCTCTCCATCGGTTGCGTGGTATGGATTTTGCGCAAGAAGGGTTTTGCTGATTGGTTCTGGATCACTCTTGTCGCCTACGAAATCCACATTCTGATGGACTTCTTCACCGCTGGGCGTGGAGTGATGGCCATGTGGCCTCTATCCGATCAGCGCTTCGAAGCTCCGGTTCAGCTGTTTTACGGGTTCCATTACTCCGATGGCCTCCTAAGTTCTCGGCATCTGATCACCCTTGTCAATGAGGCGGGGTTTGTCCTATTTGTGAGCATCTTGCTCCATGTCGTCCTTCAGCACCGCAAGGGGCGTCAAGACGCAAGAGTTGGTGGGCAGGCCTCAAAGTCCCGTTTCGTTCCAAAGGATGGCGTACGGACCGGCCCGTAATCTGGGGTGGGGGCGACATGCTCCCAGGAATAGGGGACATGCGGTTATCGCACCGCTTGGGTAGGTCCAGCATTCCTGTCACGAGCATGGTTGGGTGAACCCCTCTCTGGGTAGCTGGTCGAGATGAACCGAAACCGATTTCACATAGGCGCCACAGTGGGCGACGTCCTGTCAACTCCTTTGCTGGCATTTGCTCCCTTCCCGGCGGACCCCGGCCGCGTTTGTGGGGCGTGAGACGGCGCATAGGAGCCCCGGATCGAAAGGTAGATCCCCCTTCTGGAGGAGATGCTGGAGCGCAGAGCGATGGTTGCCACGACGACAAGACAACTCATGGCCCTAGTTGAGAAGATAGACGAAAAGGTTTGGCTTCAGTGGGTATTGCTCGGAGCGATCACACTTCTGGCCGCTGGGCTTCGTTTCTTTCGCCTAGGGGAGTGGAGCTTCTGGGGCGACGAGATGATTACGGTGAACCGGGCCATCACGTTGTACAAGGGTGACCTGTCTGACCTGACGCCCTCGCTCATCCTGACCAACTTGAGCATGGCAGCTCTCGGTGTCAGCGAGTGGACGGCCCGCTTCGCCCCTGCGATCGCCGGCATTGTCACAATCCCCGTTCTATTCTTCTTGGCCCGCGAAGCTCTCAATCCGGGTTCCGCGCTCTTGGCCGCACTTTTCTTGGCCGTGTCTCCGTGGCACATCTACTGGTCACAGAGCGCCAGGTTCTACTCGTTCATGTTGTTGTTCTTTACTGTTGCTCTGTTCTTCTTCTTTCTTGGCATAGAGCGTGATCGCCCCTTTCTCCTTCTCTTGTCCCTTGGCTTCTTGGGGCTTGCCGTGATTGAGCGGTTGACAGCTCTCCTCTTCCTCCCAGTGGTGGGTGCCTACATTCTGACCTTGCTCACCGGGGCCTTCGGCCGTCCCTCTGGCCTCAACATCAAGAACCTGGCCGTCTTTTCCGTACCAGGTTTCCTGCCGGGGCTTTATCTGGTTCTCACTTTCCCAGCGATCCAAGACCCGGCAAGATGGAGCCGTCTGTTTGGCTGGACCAACACCAACCCGTTTTGGATCCTGTCGGGGGTCGTATACTACATCGGGGTGCCCGCGATCGCGATTGCGGGAGTGGCCGCCGTCTATTTGGTGCTCGGGCGTAACCGGGCGGGTTTGCTCCTTGCACTCGGCGCGCTCATTCCATTGCTCATCATTATGGCAGTTTCCGCCTTCCAGTACGCAGCCAACCGCTACGTCTTTGTGTCACTGACCAGCTGGATGGTGCTGGCGGCTATCGCCGTTCGTGAGCAATTCATTGAGGCGCCCCCCGGGAAATCGAGGCTTCTTGCCACAGGGCTCCTGCTCGTTCTAGTGTTGTCACCGTTGAGTGAGGATGCGCTCTATTTTCTTTACCAGAATGGCAACCGCGATGACTGGAAATCGGCTTTCCAGTTCGTTGACCGGGAGATGGCTCCGGGGGATTTGGTGATCAGCGGGAATCCAAAATTGGCCTCCTACTATCTTGACCAAGAGGTCTTGGGGATGGCGGACTTGGAGATCGAAGAACTCCCTGACAAGGGATCGA
>JABAHQ010028091.1_pt1 | contig 13701 bp, 16 predicted proteins | sample 7062091 | NCBI WGS metagenome assembly JABAHQ01 (sample SAMN14534359, study PRJNA622989) | marine sediment metagenome | biome: marine biome [ENVO:00000428]; feature: marine pelagic biome [ENVO:01000023]; material: deep marine sediment [ENVO:00002113] | place: India: Gulf of Kutch | collected...
GCCGCCGGGCCGCGGCCCGGCTCCCCGCCGACGCGGCGTCCCGCGGCCTGCGCGCGCGGGCGCTCGCCGCTCTCGAGCCGCCGTCGACCCGGCCCGGCGCCGAGGGGCGGGCCCGTGGCTAGGCGGCGCGCGGCGCGACGGGCCGCTCCGCGGCCCGGCGCGGGCGGCGACGCCGGGCCGCCCGAGCGCTATCAGCACGGCGACGCGATCCGCCGCGAACCCGGCGCGGACGCCGGCGTGTTCTACCGCCGGGTGACCACGCAGAGCGCGCTGGACCGCTACCTCGCGCGCGGCCAGATCAGCCAGCGCCAGTTCGAGGCCGGCATGAAGCTGTACAGCATGTGGCGCGCGGCCGGCGGCGCCCAGCGCGTCACCTTCTCTTACGAGCTTCGCGTCCGGGCGCGGCGCGAGCTGAGCGACGCGCAGGCCGTCGCACACCAGCGGCTCACCGAGGTGCTGCGCAGGATGGAGCCGCTGTCCGGCATCCTGGTCCATGTCTGCCTGTGCGACCTGGCGGCGCGCGACTGGGCCGCGGCGCGCGGCGATGCGTCGCAGGCCGGCGTCGTGGTTCTGCGCCTGGCGCTCGAGGCGCTGGCGGACTACTGGAAGCTGTGAGGCGGGCGTGCGCTCCGGCCGCCGGGCGGCGCCCGCTCAAGGGGTGCGGCGCTCAAAAGTGCGGCATGGTCGCAAAGCGGCACCCACCCCGGCTGTAGGTTTCCTTGACCCGGCAGAAGGGCGTCAGCCTGACCACCACGCTGCCGCGGCACGAGCGCAGCTTGGACCAGGCCTGCAGCTCGACGATGCGGCCGCCGTCCCGCCCGCCGGTGCGCATGGCGACCACCGCGATGTCCTCGACGTCCGCGGCGGGGATGCCGAGCTCCTCGAGCTGCCCGGCCGCCGCCGCCCGGCACGGCGGGCCCGCGGCCGTGGCGGGCGCGCTCGCCGCGGCCAGCAGACACGTGAGCGCCAGGGCGCGCGCGATGCGCGCCCGGGCGGGCCAAGCGATCGGCTGGCGCGGTGTCATGTTCCGTGCCCTCGTTGTGATTTGCTTCGACCCACGCGGGCCCCGCTTCACTCTGGCCGTTTGAGCCGGCTTGGCGGGATCACAAAGGATCAACACTGCGTGTTCGCCCCGGGGTGGGCCTTGCCGGCGGGCGGCCCGGCGTTAAGACGGCCTTAACCATCTTTCGGGCACGATCCGGGCGGCGAGCCGGCGCAAGCCGTGCGCCGGCGGCGCGAGAAGAAACCTGGAAGGCAGCTCAAGCATGTTCACCAAGGAACTCAAGGATCCCGTCACGCCGGTGGCGGCCAGCGGCGTGAAGGTCGACCCCGACAAGATGAGCGCCGTCCCCTCCACCATCAGCCCCGACCTCAAGATCGTCGGCGACCTGAAGAGCCACGGCGACATCCACATCGACGGCACGATCGAGGGCGACATCAACAGCCGCCTGCTCACCATCGGCGAGCAGGCCAGGGTCGAGGGCTCGATCGTGGCGGAGACGGTGCGCATCTCCGGCACCGTCATGGGCCAGGTGCAGGCCAAGTCGGTGCACCTGGACAGGAACGCCAAGGTCACCGGTGACGTGAGCCACGAGACGCTCACCATGGAGGCCGGCGCCTTCCTCGAGGGCCAGGTGCGGCGCATGGAGGGGACGGCCGCCGGGGCCAAGGTCGCGTCCCTGCGCCCGGCGACCTCGGGCAACGGCGAGCGCCCGGGCTACGGCGGAGCGGACAGCGCGAGCTCGAGCGCGGCGAGCCCGGCGAGCCCGGCGAGCCCGGCGCCCTGAGGCCTCGGGCGGGGCGCTTGCGCGCCCGCCGGCGCACGGCGGCGGGATCCGCGCCCCCGAGAGCCGCGCCCGCGGCGTCTCCTTGGGCGCGCCGAGCGGGCGCGGGCGAACTTGCCGCTCGCGGGCGCGTGGCCGTTCGTGCTAGGCTTGGATTTAACAGGGGAGCGTCCTTTTCGGATGCAAGCGAGGCCCTGCCGGGCCTGATCCGGCGGGGCTTCGTGCCTGCGGCGCGGGCGCGCGGGCCCATTGCCCTTCGCGGCCGAAGCGGGCTATAAGGTCGTCACACAGTCAGATGCTTGGACCTTTGAGGGCCCCGCCTTTCGCCTGCGGGGCCTTCTCTTTTCGCCGCGATCCGCGGGGGGCCTGTGCTTTCGCCGCGCCCGGCCGCGCCCGTGGCTCACGCCGAGTTCCACACGCCGCCCCCTTCACAGCGTCACGCTCATCGGGGTACCCCTTAGCAGGCTCGAAAAAAGCGCGCGCTTCGCTGCGTCCGCCGGAAACCGGCGGGCCGCGCGTCGCCGCCGCGGGCGCGCAGCCGGCGCCGGCCCGGTGCCGCGCCCCGGGGCGGGCGTCTCATTGCGGCGTGAGCACCAGCACGGTCGCTCGGCGCGGCAGGGTCTTTAGGGAGACGTCGATCCTCGATCGCCGTTCGAGCCTGATATCGAAGGACTCGCGCATGCCGGCAAGGAACATCTCCAGCGAGGCGCCGCCGAAGAAGTGCATCGGAATGACCAGGCTGGCGCGCAGGTCCTTGAGCACCTCGATCATCGATTTGAGATCCAAGGTGTAGCTGCCGTCGACGGGCGCGAAGACGATATCCAGGCGTCCGACCAGCGCGAGCTGCTCGCGCGTGAGCTTGTGATGGAGGTGGCCGAGATGGCCGATGCAAAGGTCGGCCACCTCGAAGATGAAGATCGAGTTGCCGTCGGGCTCGTACATCCCCTGCCACAGCCGGATGTCGGTCGGCACGTTGCGGATCTGCACGTCGGCGACCGTGAGGTCGTGCGCCGCGGGCCCGCCCTCCGGGTTCCAGCCCTTGAGAACGTGCGCGATCTCGGGATCGGGGAAATCGGTGTAATGGGTTTCATGGGCGTGGTTCATGGTGACCACGGTGGGGACCGGTCCCGGGCCGGCGTATCCCGTGTAGTCGGTCGCGATGACCACGCCCGCCGGGGTTCGCAGGCGAAAGGTGGAGTGAGCCACATAGGTGATCCGCACCGTCCCGGCGGCTTGGACGCGCGAGAGCTTGACCGGGACAAGGCCCGGCGTGCTCTGCACGTAGGCCAGGCAGTGGCCGGCATGGGCGGCGCCCGGCGCCAGCAGCGCCCAGAACGCGGCGACCAGCGCGGCCGCCAGCGAGAAACGAAGCATGGTCGCACCCTCCATGCCGAGGCGCGTACGCCGCACCGTGCCGAGGCGCGTGCGCCGCACGGGGACCCGAGCCGAACGGCCGGCTCGCCGCCGGGCCCGCGGCCGGCCCGCCGGGCGCCATTATCGCAGGTCGATCGTTTTGGAAAAAGCGGACGGGCCCGGAGCATGACACTTCCGGTTGTGGCTTGCCCCGGCCCCAACGGCCGCGCCAAGAGGACGCGCGCGTTGCCACACCTGCCCGACATGCGCGCCCGCTCGGGGCTTTCGCCGTCTCGGATTTCAGGCCGAGACAAGGGCGCACGCGCGGCCTCGCCGGGAAAAAATCTTCCATCTTCCACAAGGCACCCCCTTCACAGCGTCACGCTGACCAGGGTAGGTAGGGGCACGCTCGAAAAGACCGTCACGAACGGACCCCGCCCGGGGTAAGCCGCCTGGGCGAAGGCCTCGTGCGCCCGCGCCTCTGGCGCGCGGGCCGCCGGCGCGCTAGCCTTGATGCGGGAAATTCGAGAGCCTCCCATCTGGCCGGTCTCGCGTCCCGTCGGTGCGAGGCACGAGGCCGGAAACTAGGGGACAAGGCCGCAAACGACCGCCCCTTGCTCGCCCGCCCCGGGAGAAAACCTGGGCGGGTTTTCTTGTCGGCGGGGCGCGCCCCGCAGGACCCTGCACCGCGAGCCCCCATGACCCCACGCCAGCGCCGCTTCGTCGAGGAGTACCTGATCGACCTCAACGCCGCCCAGGCGGCGCGCCGCGCCGGCTATGCCGCGCGCTCGGCCCGGACCACCGGGCCCCGGCTGCTGCACACGCCGGCGGTCGCCGAGGCGATCGCCGCGGCGCAGGCCGCGCGCGCCGAGCGCACCCGCGTCTCGGCCGACAAGGTGGTGAGCGAGCTGGCCAAGGTCGCCTTCGGCGATCCCCGGCGGCTCTTGTCGTGGGGCCCGGGCGGGGTGGTGCTGCGCGACTCGGCGCAGCTGAGCGAGGCCGAGGCCGCGCTCGTCTCCGAGATCTCGGAGAACCGCACCGCCGCCGGCGGCACGCGCCGGGTCAAGCTGCACTGCAAGCTGACCGCGCTGAGCGCGCTCGCCCGCCACCTCGGGCTGTTCGGCAACGGCCGCGGGCCGGCCGGCGGCGGGGACGACTCCGGCGATTCGGACCCGGCCGATGACGCAAGAGACCGCCTCGCTCGCCGAATCGCTCGCCTCGCTGCCCGCCTGCCAGAGCGAGACGCTGATCCGCGAGCTGAGTAAGGCCGAGGCCGCAGCGCTCGAATACGACTGGCGCTTCTGGGCCCGGCCCAAGCAGCTCCCGCCGCCGGGCGGCGGCGGCGACTGGACCACCTGGCTGGTGCTGGCCGGGCGCGGCTTCGGCAAGACGCGCTGCGGCGCCGAGTGGGTGCGCGCCGCGGTGTGCGGGCCGAGCCCGCTCGCCCGCGGGGCGTCCCGGCGCGTCGCGCTGGTGGCCGAGACCGCGGCCGATGCCCGCGACGTCATGGTCGAGGGCGCCTCCGGCCTGCTCGCCGTGCACCCGCGCGCGTTCCGGCCGCTCTACGAGCCGTCCAAGCGCCGCCTGACCTGGCCGAACGGGGCGCGCGCCACGCTGTACAACGCGGTCGAGCCGGACCAGCTGCGCGGGCCGCAGCACGACCTGGCCTGGTGCGACGAGCTGGCCAAGTGGCGCCACGCCGAGGCGACCTGGGACCAGCTGCAGTTCGGCCTGCGCGCCGGCGCCCGGCCGCGCCAGTGCGTCACCACGACGCCGCGCCCGATCAGGACGCTCAAGACCATCATCGAGGACCCGGACACCGTGATCACCCGCGGCGCAAGCAGCGAGAACCTGGCCAACCTGGCGCCCGCCTTCATCAAGCGGATCCTCAAGCGCTACGAGGGCACGCGGCTCGGGCGCCAGGAGCTCGACGGCGAGATCCTCGAGGACCTGCCCGGCGCGCTGTGGAGCCGCGCGCGCATCGAGGAGCTGCGCGTGGCGCGGGCGCCGGAGCTGGTGCGCGTCGTGGTCGCGGTCGATCCGGCGGCCGGCTCGAGCGCGGCGAGCGACGAGACCGGCATCGTGGTCGCCGGCCTCGGCGCCGATGCTCACGGCTACGTGCTCGACGACCGCTCGCTGCGCGGCTCGCCGGACGCCTGGGGCCGCGCCGTGGTCACCGCCTACCACCGCTGGCGGGCCGACCGCGTCGTCGGCGAGGTCAACCACGGCGGCGAGATGGTCGAGCACGTGATCCGCACCGTGGACCCGGCCGCCGCCTACAAGGCGGTGCGCGCCAGCCGCGGCAAGGTGCGCCGCGCCGAGCCGGTCGCCGCGCTCGACGAGCAGGGCCGGGTGCACCACGTCGGCGCGTTCCCCGAGCTGGAGGACCAGATGTGCGCCTTCACGGCGGATTTCGAGCGCGCCGGCGCCGGCTTCTCGCCCGACCGCGTCGATGCGCGGGTGTGGGCGCTTTCCGAGCTGATGCTCGCCGAGACGCCCGGCGAGCCGCGCCTGCGGGCGCTTTAAAGGCGTTCGGCTTCCCTGTCCCCCTCCCCGGAACTGGTGCGGCGGGCGGGTCTGCCGGCCTCTGCCTCCCGCACCTCCTTTTCGGGGCCGAGGGGGCGCTCATGCCGACGCGCCGATACCCGAGACGGCCAACACCCAGCACGCGAGCTTGCCCATGGGTCTGCGCACCGCCTGGGCGGCGCTGAGGCGCCGCGAGACCAAGGCCTCCCGGGCCGGGCCGCTGATCGCGCTCCACTCCCCGGGGCAGGCGGTCTGGAGCCCGCGCCGCTTCGACGCCTTCGCCGAGGAAGCCTACCGCAAGAACGTCATCGCGTTCCGCGCCATCAACCAGGTGAGCCGCTCGGCGGCGTGCGTGCCGTGGCGCCTGGTGCGCCGGCGCGGGGCCGCGCCGGAGACGGCCGAGGCGCATCCGCTCCTCGACCTCATCACCCGGCCCAACCCGATGATGGCGCGCTCCGAGTTCGTCGAGGCGGTGACCGGCTTCTACCTCATCGCCGGCAACGCCTTCGTCGAATCGGTGCCCGAGCGCGGCGAGCCGCGCGAGCTGTGGCCGCTCAGGCCCGAGCGCATGAAGGTCGTGCCCGGCAAGACCGGCCTGCCCAAGGGCTTCGTCTTCGCCGCCGGCGGGGCCGAGCGGCGCTGGGACGCCGATCCGGTGAGCGGGCGCTCGCCGATCCTGCACCTCAAGACCTTTCACCCGCTCGACGACTGGTACGGTTTGAGTCCGGTCGAGCCGGCCGGCTTCGCCATCGACCAGCGCAACGAGTCGGACCGGTGGAACATGGCGCTGTTGCAGAACGGCGCGCGGCCCTCCGGCGCGCTGGTCTACGAGCCCAAGCACGGCGCGCCGGCCAACCTCACCGACGAGCAGTTCGCGCGCCTGCGCCAGGAGATCGCCGAGCAGTACGGCGGCGCCAAGAACGCCGGCCGGCCCATGCTCCTCGACGGCGGGCTGACCTGGCGGGAGATGAGCCTCAGCCCCAAGGACATGGACTTCCTCGAGGCGCGCTACGCCGCCTCGCGCGACGTGGCGCAGGCCTTCGGCGTGCCGCCGCAGCTGCTCGGCATTCCCGGCGACAACACCTACTCCAACTATCAGGAGGCGCGGCTGGCCTTGTGGGAGGAGACGGTCATCCCGCTCCTGCGCCACCTGCGCGACGAACTGAACGCCTGGCTGGCGCCGCGCTTCGGCGAGGACCTCGCGCTCGAGCTCGATCTCGACGAGATCCCGGCGCTCGCGCTCCGGCGCGAGACGACCTGGGCGCGGATCCAGGCCGCCGAGTTCCTGACCGTGAACGAGAAGCGCGCGCTCGCCGGCTTCGCGCCGGTGGCGGGCGGCGACCGGCTGGTCCTGCGCCGCGGCGAGCGGCGCCTCGACGCCGCACCGGCGCGCGCGGGCGATGCGGGCGAGGCCTAGAGCAGGTCCTTCGTCGATGGGACTCGCTTCGGGCGATTCATCGAGCCGGTGACTCTGCTCCAACTATTTGAAGTCGAGCGGACTCACGTGGTCGCTCGCAGCCGCGACGTGGCTTGCGAGCGAGCACGATCCGCTCTAGTCGAGATAGCGCAGGAAGCGCACGCTTGTGTTGAGGATGTAGGCCCGGCCGGCCGCGTCGTAGCACATGGTGCCGCGGAACAGCGCCGGGCGGCCGTACCAGGTGCCGGTCCCGGTCGTGGGCAGGCAGTTGGACAGGGCCGGCGGCGTGGCGACCGGGGGCGCCGGCGCGTAGCTCGGCCGGCTCAGCAGGTGGCCGAGCACGATGCCGCCGGTGAACAGGCCGAGCGCCACGCCGCCGTGGTGGTGCCCGTGCCGGTGATGCCGGAACCTGTGGTGCCGGAACCTGTGGTGCCGGTACCTCGGCCAGTGCCTGTAGCCGTAGCCGTACCGGTCATACGGCCGGTGCTTGGAGTGGTACCCGGCGTAGACGTGAGCGCCGGAGTGACGTCCATGGCGCGTGCCGGCGTAGGCCTCGCCCGCGCCGGCCAGGGCGGCGGCCGTGACCAGCGCGGCGGCGGCCAGGGCTGCGACGATCCGCTTCACGGCGTCTGTCTCCTCGTTGCTTGACAGTTGGTTATACGGGTGCGCCGGGGCAAACGTTCCCGCGCACTACGACGGCCCGGCCGGGGGCGTCTCGCGCGTCCGCCCGCGCGCGGCTAAAGCGTGCGGACCTCGCCGCGCGGCCGCTCGCCGGCGGCGCCACTCGGCGGGCCGTCTTGCGTGTCGCGCCTGGCCGCCGCCCGGTAGCCGGCCGGGTCGGTCCCGAAACGCGCCTTGAAGGCGCGCGAGAAGTGGCTGCGGCTGGCGAAGCCGACGCGCCCGGCGACCGATTTGACCGGCAGGGCGGTCTCGGCGAGCAGGCGCGCCGCGCGGCACAGGCGCAGCTCGCGCAGGAACGCCATGGGCGAACGCCCGAAGCTCTTGCGGAACCGTTCGGCGAAGGCGGCCCGGCTCATGCCGGCGGCCTCGGCCAGGCCCTCGAGCGTGTGCGGCGCCGCGGGCCGCTCGAACATGGCGCTGACGGCCCGGCCCAGGCGCGGGTGCTCGAGCGCGACGAGCCAGGGCGCCCGGCAGCGGCCGCTCTCCACGTGGCGGCGCAGCAGCACGATCAGGCACTGCTTCATGAGCGTTTCGGCCAGCGCCCGCGTGCCCGGCCCGGGCGCGCCCAGCTCGTCGAGCAGCTGGCGGAAGGCGTGCCGGAACATCTGGCTCTCGGCGACGCTTTCGACGAGCGGCGCGCGCAGGTAGTCGAACAGGCCCACGGTCTGCTGGTACCTCGCGCTCAGCGTGCCGCAGGCGAGCAGGACGCCGGGCGCGCCGTCGCCGACGGTCGCCCAGTCCCAGTTGCCGGGCAGCGACTCGCAGCGCGGCACGGGCAGCGACATCCGCCGGCCGTGGCCGCAGCTGACCATCAGGCACGACTTGGGCGGCGCGATGAGCACGGTGTGCGGCGCCAGTTCGATCGCGAGCCCCGTCACGGAGCGCGCGTGGCCGCGGCCCGAGAGGACATAGTGGATGGAGGCGCTGTCGCCGTCCTCCAGGACCAGAGCGGAGCCGCGCCGCACCTCGCAGATGGCGAAGGCGGAGACCGAGACGTCGAGCCCGTCCAGAAGTCGATCGAAGTGCACAGGTGCCCTCCCCGGCACGCCGGCGGATCCGTGCGCGGACGTCGGCGCACCCATCCGCGACCAAAAGGCACCTCTCCCAAGCGAGAATGAGTATAGCTCGCACCCGCCCGCGGCGGAAGTAGGGAGACGACGCATGACCACACGGCAGAACCTCAACGTCGAGAAGCTCGAGGAATTCCGCACCTTCCTGAGCGGCAATCCGGACAAGGGCCGGCTGCACCTGGAGGCCAAGGCCATCTACGAGGGCCAGGCCGGGCGCAGCACGATCCACATCGGCAAGTACGCGGTGGACGAGACCGCCATCGACCGGCCCACGCGGCACTACACCTTCCCGTTCGGGGCCTGGCGCGAGGTGGAGAACATGATCGGCATGGAAGGGGCCACCGACCGCATGGAGCCGGTCGAGATGGCGCTCGCGTCGACGGCCGCCTGTCTCATCAACTCCATCACGCTCAACGCGGCGCGCATGGGCATCGACACCGAGGGCCTGGAGATCACGGTGCGCACGACCGTCGACCCGCGCGTGCTGTTCGCCCTCAAGGGGCCGGAGGAGCACGGCTCCTGCCTCGGCGCCATCGAGTACGACGTCAAGGTAACCGGCGAGGTGAGCGACGAGGAGATGGAGACCATCCGCAAGCTCTGCAAGCACTCGCCGGTGCACGGCATGATGGCCGAGAGCGTCGACGTAACGGGTCAGGTCAAGCGCGCCTGAGGCGCTCCAGGCGAGCCAAGGGAAACAAGCGCACAGCCCCTTTCACCCTCGAAGCCCGGGGAACGGCCAGGTTCCCCGGTTTGCTTCTTCGCGACCTCGCTAGGGACGGCCGCCGGCGCGCTCAGCCCCGGGCCGGCCAAGGCCCCGAACGATCCGGGCCGGCCGCGACGGGCGGCTTTGTTTCATGCGCGCGGGCGCTGATGCGCGCGACAAGGAGACGGAACCCTGGACATGGAGCCTCAAGCCCAACCGCTCGGCGCGCCCGAGCGCCTCGACGTGCCCTTCGAGCTCAAGGCCGTGCGCACGGTGCGCCAGGACGACGGCAGCGAAGCCGGCGTGTTCGAGGGCCTGGCCTCGACCTTCGGCAACGAGGACATGGTCGGCGACGTGATCGAGCGCGGCGCCTTCAGCCGCAGCCTGGCGCGGCCCGAGCGGATCAAGATGCTGTGGCAGCACGAGGCGCGGCAGCCGATCGGGGTCTGGCAGCGGATCAGCGAGACGGCAAACGGCCTCGCGGTCCAGGGCCGCCTGGTGCTCGAGGTGCAGCAGGCGCGCGAGGTGCTGGCGCTGCTCAAGGCCGGCGCGGTGGACGCGCTCTCGATCGGCTTCTCGGTGCCCAAGGACGGCGCCGAGTTCGACCGCGCCAAGGCGGTGCGCCGCATCAAGGCGGTCGAGCTGTGGGAGATCTCGGTGGTCACCTTCCCGGCCAACCCGCAGGCGCGGATCAACCGGGTCAAGGCCCTGGTGCGCGGCGGGGCGCTGCCGAGCGAACGCGATTTCGAGCGGTTCCTCATGCACGACGCTGGGTTCAGCCGCTCGCAGGCCCGCACCATCCTGGGCGCGGGGTACAAGGCCCTCCTGTCCACGCGGGACGCTGGCGCGGGCCTTGACGAACTGGTGGCGTGCATCCGGCGCGTCACCGCCCGGATGGCCGCGGGCACCGCGGCCGAGCCATGCCGGCCCGGCGCATCCGCCGGCCGGGACTCCAGGTAGGAGGAGCCAGATGGACATTCACACGCTGAAGGACGCGATCGAGGACATGGGTCGCACCTGGGCCGCGTTCCAGGACGAGAACGACCGCAAGGCCGGGCGCAACGAGGAGGCGCTGGCCAAGATGAACGGGCGCATGAACGAGCTGGAGGCGGCGATCCGGCGCGCCGAGCGCACGCCGGCCGTGCCCGGCGAGGGGCGCGACTACGGCCCGGAGGCGAAGGCCTACTTCGAGTACCTGCGCCACGGCACCCGCGACGAGCCCAAACCGGGCGCGCAGGCGCTCTCGCGCGAGGAGATGAAGGCGCTCACCGTCGGCGCCGACCCGACCGCCGGCTACCTGGCCCCGGTCGAGTTCGCCCGCGAGGTGATCAAGGCCGAGGTCGAGTTCTCGCCGCTCAGGACCGTCGCGCGCGTGCGCCAGACCTCGCGCCGGGCCCTGCAGATCCCCAAGCGCACCGGCACCTTCGGCGCGGTGTGGACCGCCGAGTCCGCGACGCGCAGCGAGACGGCCGGCCTGAGCTACGGGCTCGAGGAGTTCCCGACCCACGAGCTCTACGCCCTGGTCGACGTCTCCGAGCAGATGATGGAGGACTCCGAGTTCAGCCTCGAGGAGGAGCTGAGCCAGGAGTTCTCCGAGCAGTTCGCCGTCACCGAGGGCGCCGCCTTCGTGGCCGGCGACGGCGCCGGCAAGCCCGAGGGCCTGCTGCAGCACACGGGCGTCGCGGAGACCGTGAGCGGCAGCGCCGGCTCCATCGCCGACGCGCAAGGCCAGGCCAACGGGCTCATCGACCTCTACCACGGGCTCAAGACGGCCTACGCGCTGCGCGGCGTCTGGCTGCTCAACCGCGCGACGCTGGCCGAGGTCAGGAAGCTCAAGGACGGCCAGGACAACTACGTCTGGCAGCCGGGCCTGGCGAGCGGCGTGCCCAACACGATCCTGGGCCAGCCCTACGTCGAGGTCCCGGACATGCCCGACGTGGCGGCGGCCGCCTACCCCGTGGTCTTCGGCGACCTGCGCCGGGGGTACACCATCGTCGACCGGGTCAACCTCTCGGTGCTGCGCGATCCCTTCACCCAGGCGACCAGCGGCAACGTGCGCTTCATCGCGCGCCGCCGCGTCGGCGGCCAGGTGGTGCTCGCCGAGGCGATCCGCAAGCTGAAAGTGAGCACCTAAGGAGGACCGGATCCATGACCATGCGTGACCTGCACAACAACATCGCCCACGTCACGGCGCTGGCGCCGCAGACGATCGCGGGCGCGACCCTCGCCTCCGGCGACATCGACCTGGCCGGCTTCAGCGCGGTCGAGGTGGTCGCCTACCTCGGCGACATCGACGAGCTGGGCGGCAGCCCGGTGGGCGGCGCCAAGCTGGAGCTCAAGCTCGAGCACGCCGACGACGACGGCAGCGGCAGCCCCGGCGCCTACGCCGAGGTCGGCCTGGCCGACGTGCTGGGCCCGGCGAGCGTGACGGGCGGCATCGTCGCCGGCACCACGGGCGACGGCACCTTCCTCGAGGTCGGCTACCTGGGCGACAAGCGCTTCGTGCGCCTCAGCCTGGTGCCCACGGGCCTGACCAACGGCGGGCCGGTGGCGGCCTGGGTCGCCAAGGGCAGCCCCCGCCACGCGCCGCAGTAAGGCGCGGCGCGTGCGCCAGGGAGCCCTCGCGCCTTTTGTGTCCCTTGCGGCGGCGCCTTGGCGCCGCCCCGGTTTGTTTCCATGGGCAGCGATGGGACAGGGCCATGCGCATCCTGGTCACGCGAACGACCCGCGCCGCGCCCGACGGGGTGACGGTCGCGACCTACCGAGCGGGGCACGAGGCGGAGCTGCCCGAGGAGTTGGCCCGAGTGTTCGTGCGCCAGGGCTGGGGCCGGGCGGCGGAGACCGCGCCCGCCGGCAAGGCGCCCGAGGCTGCGCCCGCGAGCAAGCCGCTCGACGGTTCGCCCGCGAGCAAGACATCGCCGCAGGCGCCGCGCACTAGGCGCCGCCGCCGGCGCGGCCGCGGCCGGCGCGCCGGTCGCCCAGGCAATGGCGCGCACTGAGATGCCCGCCTGGCGCATCTGGTACGACGACGGCGCGGTGCACGACGGCGAAGCCGAGGCCGAGTGGGACGCGCTGCCGCGCCACGGAGTCCTGATCGTCAAGGAAACCGGGCGCGCCCGCGGCGACCTGGTGCACATGGGCCTCGACTACTACTGGCTCGAGGACGGCGAGGTGCGCTCGTGCAGCCGCGCCGACCTCGACCGCTACCTGGAGCGCCCGCGCGGCCTCGCCCGCGTCAAGTTCGGTCGCTGGGCGCGCGACGACGTCTGGCGCAAGGCCCACGACGAGGCGCTGTAGATGCCGACCTACCTCCAGAAGGACACGGACTCGGATCTCTCGCCCTTTACCGAGTTCAACAAGGAGATGAGCGCCGGCAGCGGCACCGACGCCGGCCTCACGGTCTCCGGCCTCAACCCGGGCAGCCCGGTGAGCGGCGGCTTCATCACGCCCGCCGGCGTGCCCAACTCGGATGCGTGGCAGGACGGCGGCACCTGGAGCGTCGAGGTCGAGCTCGACAGCGCCAACATGCAGGTCGAGGCCCGCGTGCGCTGCGTGCGCCTCGATTCGGCGGGCACGGTGCTGCAGAGCGGCGCCTGGACCGCGGCGCAGGCCCTCGACGCCTCGCGCACCTTCGCGCCGGTCGCCCCGGCCTGGAGCGACGGCGAGGAGGCCTGCGCCAACCGCCTGGCCGTGGAGCTCGAGTTCGCGGCCACCGCCGGCATGAACCAGGCGGTGACCCTCGGGCTCGGCACAACGGCCAACGAGGTGGTGACCGACATCAGCGAGGACGCCGGCTCGTGCGCCGGCACGACGCGCACGCTCACCGGCTCGCTCGAGGCCGCGCTCGCCGCGATCAGCACCCCGGAGGCGGCGCTCGACTCGGCGCTGCGCGAGACCGTGACACGGGCCGCGGGCCTGGACGCCGGCCTGCAGGCCGGCGGCACACGGGCCGCGGGTCTCGAGTCGGCGCTGGCCCGCTCGCAGGCGAGAAGCGCCGGGGCGGACGCGGCGCTGGACGCGGAGCGAACCGTCTCGGCGCTCGCCGAGGCGGCGCTCAGCGCCGCCCGGGACCGCCAGGCCGGCCTGGACGGCGCGCTCACGCTGGCCCGCGCCGGCGCGGCCGGCCTCGAGGCCGCGCTGCGCAAGCAGGAGACCCGCGAGGCCGGC
>JABAHQ010010921.1_pt2 | contig 13700 bp, 19 predicted proteins | sample 7062091 | NCBI WGS metagenome assembly JABAHQ01 (sample SAMN14534359, study PRJNA622989) | marine sediment metagenome | biome: marine biome [ENVO:00000428]; feature: marine pelagic biome [ENVO:01000023]; material: deep marine sediment [ENVO:00002113] | place: India: Gulf of Kutch | collected...
AGCTCAACGGCCTTCCCCTCCAGTTCCAGCGCGAACTTGAGCACCGCCCCAAAGGTGGTCAGCTCCATTTTCTTACCACCACCTGCTGATCACTACTTTCTTCTCCGTGAAGAAGTCGATCGCGTCCTGGCCCTGACCGTGGAGATCGCCGAAGAAGGACTCCTTCCGTCCGGCAAAGGGAAAGAAGGCCATCGGAGCGACGATCCCGATGTTGATCCCGATGTTGCCGCACTTCACCCGATACTTGAACTCCCGCGCGGAACTTCCGCTGGAGGTAAAGATGGAAGCGGCATTCCCGTAGGGATTGGCATGAATAATATCGATGGCTTCATCTAAATCTTCCACCTTGATGATGCCCGCCACCGGGCCGAAGATCTCCTCGGCGGCGATCCTCATCCCCGGGGTCACCCGATCAAAGATCGTCGGACCGATGAAGTAGCCGCTTTCATTGCCCGCAACTTTGATGCCGCGGCCATCGAGCAGCAGCTCTGCGCCCTCCCGCACCCCCTGCTCGATATAGCCCAGCACCCTTTCCATATGACGCCTGGAGATCACCGGGCCCATCTGGGTCGCCTCATCCAGGGGATCGCCGACCTTGATCCTGGAGGCCGCCTCGGCGAATTTCGCCTTCAGCGCCTCATAGGCCTGGCCTACGGGGAGGAGGACCGCCCCCGAGAGGCACCGCTCCCCGGCACAGCCGAAAAACGAGGTCAGAAGTGCCGGCACCGTCCGGTCCAGATCGGCATCCGGCATCACGACGATGAAATTCTTCGCCCCGGCCTGGGCCTGCACCCGCTTACCACTCTCGGCGGCTTTCTGGTAGATATATCTGGCTATCGGGGTCGAGGTAACCGAGGAGATCCCGACGATGTCCGGGCTCTCCAACAGGCGGTCCACTACATCCTTGGCCCCGTGGACCAGGTTGATCACCCCCGGGGGGAGATCGAGCTCGGCGATCAGCTCGAAGATCAGATTCTGGCTCAGGGGGACCTGCTCCGAGGGCTTGATGAGATAGGTGTTGCCGGTCGCCAGCGCATAGGGGGCGAACCACCAGGGGACCATCGCGGGGAAGTTGAACGGGGGGATCGTGGCAAAGACCCCCAGCGGCTGGCGGACCAACTCCTCATCGATCCCCCGGGCGATGTCCTCCAAAAGGCAGCCCATCATCAGGGAGGGTATCCCGGCGGCGACCTCGACGTTCTCGATCAACCGGCGCGTCTCCCCGCGGGCCTCATCGAGGGTCTTCCCCTCGTCCTGGGAGATGATCCGCGACAGATCCTCGAAATTTTCCTCCAGCAACTCCTTCAAGTGAAACAGGTATTGGATCCTGGTCGTCGGCGGCGTCTCCCGCCACTCCGGGAAAGCCTCCTTCGCCGCCCTGATCGCCTGCTCCACCTCCTCCGGAGCCGAGAGGGGGACTCTCGCGATCACCTCGTCGGTGCTCGGATTGTAGACATCCAGAATCTCCTTGGAGTTCGAGTCTCGCCACTCCCCGGCGACGTAGTTCTTCAGCTTCCTCACTTCCATGGCCGGCCTCCTTAGCAGGCTTAATCTGTCCGTTTATCGGCGATCTCTAATACCTCATCGAAGATCGCAAGACCCTGGTCGACCTCTTCTTCGGTGATCACCAGCGGCGGGGCGATCACGAAATGGTTATACCAACTGACTACATAAAGACCGCGACGCAGCATCTCCGCTGCTAGCTTGTCCGCCAGCAGCGGTTTCAGCGCCGCTTTGTCGGCCTTGGTATTGAAAGGCTCCTTTGTCTCCCTGTTTTTGACCAGCTCCACCGCCCAGAAGTGGCCCAGCCCTCGGACATCTCCGATGCACTTATGCCTCTCCATCGACTGCTGGAGCCCTTGGCCCAGATGTCTGCTGGCTCTTCGGGGAAGACCTGTCGCAATCAGTTTCCCATACTCGGCGATCGCCGCCGGGATGGCTGCAACTACCAGAGGATGCATGGTGTAGGTATGGCCGTGGGAGAAACACTGCTCCTCGAAGAACTCTCGAATTCTGCTGGTCGTGGCAGTAATCCCTACCGGGGCATAGGCACCGGTGCAGCCCTTGGCCGCGGTCAGGATATCGGGCTGGACGCCCCAATGGTCCACCGCAAATAGCTCGCCGGTGCGATACCAGCCGCTCATCACTTCGTCCACGACAAAAAGAACACCATGTTCATCAGCGATCTCCCTCAGTCGAGGGAGATACTCCTTCGGCGGGACGATAATTCCGTTCGTCCCCACCACAGGCTCAATAAAGATCGCCGCGACGTTCCCCTCCTCCTTAATCATGTAGTCAACATATTCAGCGCATTGAATGTTGCAGCCAGGATATTCCAGCCCCAAGGGGCAACGATAGCAGTAGGCATCGGGGGCGAAGATCACGCCGGGGATCTTGTTCACCGGCTCGGCGAACCATCGCCGGGGATCGCCGGTGAGCGCGATGCTGCCCGAGGTCGAACCGTGGTAAGAGCGATACCTCGAGATTATCTTGTATTTCCGCTGCGGCTCCATGTACTGGTGGATGATCTTCAAGGCGGCCTCGTTGGCCTCGGTCCCCGAAGTGGAGAAGAAGAACTGGTCTAATTCTTGGGGCGTCACCTCCAGGAGCGCTTCCACTGCCCGCGCCTTGGCCTCGCAGGTGAAGCTTGGGGCCACATAGGCCAGGCGCTCCGCCTGCTCCCTGATCGCCCCGATTATCGCCTTGTTGCCGTGGCCCAGATTGGAGCACATCAACTGGGAGGAGAAGTCGAGGTAGGCCTTGCCTCCGTCGTCGAAGAAGCGCGCCCCCTCGGCCTTGGCGATGAACAGCGGCTTCTTCCACCCCTTCCGCGGCTTCCAGTTGCCATAGGTATGATCTGTCACCAGTTCCAGCGATCGTTTCGTTTCAATCATTCCGATTACCTCCTTAACCTGCATCCTAACAGTACAGCACGAATTCTAGCCCGCCGAAGGTGAGGTGTCAATTACCCATCGTAACTGTCAAACCGATCGAGTCGGGCTAGGCCCAAGCGCGATTGCATTTCGCGGTAACTGTGACCCCAACGAGGTGGCTGGCCTTCGACGCCCTACTGAAGAGCAGTTCATAATGCGGGCTCTCCCTTAGCGGGAACGCCCGTCTTGCCAATCTTCGCCTACTTCCAGAAATACGCTGCAAACGCGGGATTAAGGCTGTCGCTGCACCGGAGTCTCCGGCGGCCCTAAGTGATCAAGGCTTGATGAAGGTCTCTTTTATCTTTCCCTGCATCGCCGGACTCCAGATTAGTCGGAGTGCTTCTTCAAGCGGAAACCACTGCACCTCCTCGATCTCATCCGCTGCGGGGTGGAACTCTTGGCCCAGGAGCTCGATCTCGTAGAAGAACATGTGCCAGTGGGTGTAAGACCTCTTGCCGATGAAGCTCTCTACCCCGAGGAGCCGGCCGACCCGGCAGTTCACCCCGACTTCCTCGGCTACTTCGCGGGCGACGCTCTCCGCCGGGGATTCTCCATAGCCGACAAAGCCGCCAGGCAGATTCCACCGGTCCTTTAGATAACCCCGCTTGGCCTTCACCAACAGGATCTTTCCTCCCTCGACGATCACCCCCTCGGCGACCACCCGGGGTAAGGAGAGGTTGACCGCCCCTCTAACGATGGGATCGGCCTCATCCAGCAAGGGGATCCGGTCCTTAGGCCACCATTCCTCGGGATAATGATCGATTCTCGGCTTGGAGAAAAGCACCTCCTGGCCCTCGACCTCCATCTTGTGTTTCTCTTCTATGTCGAAGCCCAGCTCCGCCGTGGACCGGGGAAAGCGGAGCCGCCCGTTCTCCTCCACCAAGTAAACCATCCCATCGATCTCGATATAGTAGAAACGTTCCATCCTCTTCAAAATAGCCCACCGAAGGCCGAAAGGCAAGCGGATGTCGACTCACCTAGGCGGAGAGCTTGATTTTTGTCCTCGGAGGATTTAAAATGACCCTGACCGGCCGGGGTGGCGGAACCGGAAGACGCGCTAGCTTCAGGAGCTAGTGGGCCAAAAGCCCGTGTGGGTTCAAATCCCACCCCCGGCACCAGCCAATGGGAGAGGAGTTAACTCGAAGGCAGTTCCTAAAGGCCGGCAGCCTGCTTGGGATTGGGACCTTTCTCGGGTTGCAAAGCTGCGAGGACCTGTTTAAGCCCGGGCCTCATCTTTTGTTCGAGCAACTAGAATCGAGCTGTGCTTCCGATGGGGAAACGGCTCAGCTCCAGGGAGGAAAGGGAAAGCTCTCCTTCTCCGGCGCGGTAGAGACCCCCAATCCCTGCCACGACCTGCAGGCGGAGCTGGTGACCATGCGCTGTGGCCCCACGGAGAGATGCCCCAACACTCACGAGGTCGCGATCACCTCCAAGCCCCAAGGGGGAAGCTGCATCGAATGTCTGGGAAGCGTTCCCTACCAAGGGGAGATCCGCGGGCTGGAAGCCGGACTTTACGCAATTACCATCACCCACGACGGCCGGCCCATCGCCGAGGCCCAGGTCCAGGTGGACTGAGCAGTTTCCCTAGCTCCTGTCTTCATCGATGCTGACGCTTCCTCGGCAATTTCCTTCTCCACTGTGTCCAGGGGCCAAACGGAGACCTCATGGGGAAGAGCTTTAAGGGGAACAGCACCCCCGCGAAACCTGGGAGGAAACAGGTGATCTCCGCCTCCAGGCGGACGGACATCCCGATGTGGTACAGCCGATGGCTTGCCGACCGTCTCCGAGAAGGCCAGGTGGAGGTCGCATTGCCCTATGGAGGCAGGAGGGTCATATCCCTCAAGCCTGGGGATGTTCATACCCTGGTCCTCTGGTCGAAGGATTTTTCCGCCATTCTGGCCAACCGCCATGCCGTGGGGGATGTTCTCGCGGAATACGACCAGTTGTTCTGTCAGTTCACCATCACCGGGTTAGGCGGGAGCGAGCTTGAGCCGGGGATCCCTCCGTGGGAAGTCGCCGCCCGCCAACTCCCGGAGCTGATCGAGCTATGCGGAGATCCCCAGAGGATCGCGGTAAGATTTGACCCGATCGTCCATTGGGGTGATGGTGAGGAAATAAAAAGCAACCTGCCCTTCGCCCGGCCGATCCTGGAGGCGTGCAGCCGCAATGATATCAAGACCGTCAAGATCAGTTTTACCACCCTCTATAGAAAAGTACTCCGGCGCTGGCCCACCTGGTATGATCCCCCGCCGGAGGAAAGGCTCCAAATTGCCGGAGAAATATTGGAGCTTGCCAACTCGCTCAATTTGGCCCTCCAGGCCTGCAGCGATCCGTTGTTGGAGGAGGCCGGTATCCCTCCCTCCAGGTGCATCGACGGGAAACTGCTCTCTCAGCTCCACCCGAAGGGACTAACTACAGCACTAGGCAAGGATCGCGGCCAGAGGCAGGAGTGCAATTGCACCGAGAGCGCTGACATCGGCTCTTATAAGATGCCCTGTCCCGGTGGCTGCCTATACTGCTATGCCAATCCCCTAATCGGTAGGCGCCCTGAAAGTGCCTCTGCTCTTCGCCAAACCGCGTCAATCCTCTACCCCAACTAGCCTTTTCCGTTCCCGTTACCCCCGTTGCCGTTTCCATTGCCATTGCCGCCACCGTTACCGTTGCCATCACCGTTGCCATCACCGTTGCCATCACCATTGCCGTTGCCACCGCCGTTGCCGTTGCCACCGCCATTGCCATTGCCACCGCCGTTGCCGCCACCGTTACCGTTGCCGCCACCGTTACCGTTGCCGCCGCCGTTGCCATTGCCGCCGCCATTACCGTTGCCACCGCCATTACCGTTGCCACCGCCGTTGCCATTGCCACCGCCGTTGCCGTTGCCGCCACCGTTGCTATTGCCGCCGCCACTGCCACTGACGTTGCCGTTACTGCCGCCGTTCCCATTGCTGCTGTATTTGCCTTCGTCCATGGAGTTCTTCACCTCGTTGGCAGCTTGGCCCGGCGGCATTCCGCCCTCGACTTTTTCCTTCAGGTCCCCGAGCGCCTTCTCTAGTTGGGACACATCCAAACCGTCCCGTACTCCGTGCTTGACCACGGAGACGATGATCCCCGGAGGCACTCCGGCGGCGATCAGCTCGTCCAGCAGCTCTGAGTCGATCTCCCCTTCAAGGCCGGCCTTTTCCAGTGCCCTGCTGATCGCTTGGATCGTGCCTGGCGGAGTGACTTTCTGAGAGGGCGTCTGCAGATCATCGCTGAACGCCGGCCAGGCCAAGAAAATGATTAAAAGCAGCGTCGCAACTGGAATCAGGGCCAGCTTTTTCACCTTCGGCAATCCGGCTACCATAGGAAACCTCCTTTAGGCCCGTAACTTTGCGCCACCAGCTTTCGCTGGGTTAGCCCTTATCGGGTGACCAACCAAAGCATACACCCTTTAGGGGTGGAAAGCAAATGGAAGCGAGGTGAAAATCGGGTGGCTACGAAGGGAAGATAGCGTTGGTTGAGCAGATAGCATGGCATTTGAAGAACCCTTTCCCAGCCTTCTTGCCCTTGTTTGACCTAGCTATTTCAACGATGTAAACTCCAGGGGAAGTCCTCCGCTCATAGGCTAAGGAGAAGCTTCGGGAAGGGAACGAAGGGGGTGAGAGCCACTACACGGCTTATCATGGTCAGGAAGATCACCCGAGAGGAATTGATTAACAATCTCAACAGGACTGACATCCTGCTCACCCGCTCAAGGAAGGGGATCATGGGCTGGCTGATTCGCCAGGCCACCGGCAGTAGGTGGAACCATGTAGCCCTGGTCTACGTCATCAGGCACCTCGATCTGGGCTTCAACAATACCTTCATCATTGAATCGGGCGGGCAGGGCGTCGATATCCACAAGATAGACCGCTATCTGCCGCAAGAAGGGAAGAAAGGTCGCAATGATGTCGGCGTAAAGAGGTTGGAGAAGCCCTGGTTCGCCGGGGATGATGACGAGAAGGCTCTTTCGATCAGACGGATGGTCAGGGGGCACCTTTTGGACTGCATCGATGCGGCCTACGACTACAGGATGCTGCTTCGAATCGGGAAAAGAGTCGTGCAAAAGGCTCTATTCGGGCCGAGGTGGGCCTTGCGGAGGCTGCGGCCCAGTAAAAGGCCCGTTGGGAAAACCTCCACGTGGGAGCCCCTGGAGGTGATCTGCAGCGGCTTCGCCCAACTGGCCTACTATCACACAATAAAGCTGCTCACCGAGATGCCGCCCGAAGACGACTTGCATCTTCCAGAGGAGTGTTTGCATGAAGTTGCGTTCAATCCCCAGCTTGAGGACGCTGGGGTTGTCCGGGCCACCTTGCGAGAGGTCCTCCTCTCCACCACCCCGGCGGATTTTGCCCGGACCGACAAGCTAAACTGGAAATTCATCTTCAAGGACGGGCAATATTATTCAGTGGAAAGCCCAGAAGATGTCGATCAGTTGCTATAGTCCTTAACCCTAGGCAGGAAGAACTACAGCGATACCGATGAAGAGAAGGTTGCTCGCTGACAGAACCCTGATGTCCTGTTCCATCAAGCGGATAAGGCAGCCCTCTATCTCGGCCGGCGGTCTTGAGCTTGATCCGGCTACTCCAATGGTGACGGCCGAGACCAGCTTGAAGGAGAGGTTCTGATCGAAGAGCAGTTTCATGCCGCGGATGACGACAGACGCTTCTCCCTATCTGCTGCAAAGGCAAGACATGCATGGATGTCTTCCCGAGTCAGTTCCGGGAAGTCATTCAAGATCTCTTCCTCAGTCATGCCGGAGGCGAGATACTCGCGCACGGCGGAGACCGTGATTCTCATTCCACGGATGCAGGGCTTGCCGCTCCTCTTTCCCGGCTCAATCGTGATGGTTTTCGAGTAGTCCATATGACTAGGGTACTCCCCCGGAAGTCTAAGAGCAAGTGCTCTTCTGTTGACTAAGGGAATTACGTCTAGGAAAAGAATCGCAGAGGAGTGGCTGGGAAGTCAACCCTTGACTCATTCGCCCAGCCAGCTATAATACAACTGCACAAGAATACAACCATAGGCAGGACCTGTCCATAACCGGGAGGGAGGATTATGTCGGTAGTTAAGGTAGGCCAGAGTCGGCAAGTGGTCATTCCCAAGGAGATCTGGGATCGGTTGGGCTTGGAGGCCGGAGATTACTTCGAGGTCGAGCTTGAGGAAGGGCGGATCGTCTTTGTCCCCAAGAAGCTGGTGGGCAGAGAGGAGCTTTGGTACTGGTCCAAGGAGGGGCAAGCCGAGATGGATCGGGCGTTGCGGGAGATCAAGNNACGACCTCAACGCCTGACCGCCATGCGCATCGTCCGTTCCAACACGTTCAAGCGCCGTTATAAAAAAGCTCCAGAGGAAATCCAGCGCCGGGCGGAGAAAGTCCTGCGCCTTCTGGTTGCTGATCTTCGACACCCCTCGCTGAGAGCTAAGGTTATTGATGAGACTCGCCGCGTTTGGCAGGCACAGGTAAGCCACAGTTGGCGTCTCTATTTTCGCATCGAAAAGGATACCTACGAGCTATTAACGCTCCGGGAACATAAGCAGCGCACCTAGATCGAGGGCGAGCAGGAATGGTATACTGAGGAGTTCCCCATTGAATGCTGGCTGCTTGGGGGCCTGGCGGGCCGCGGGGTGCAGTTGGAAAGCTGTGCCACCTGAAGTGCTAGGACGAAGCGACCGGACATAGTAGGATCACCCGGGAAGGAAGCGAGACATCGAATCGGGACCAGGTCATCTACTTGTCGCATTGCCAGAGTATGCTATAATGGCATTGTAGGAGAAGAGGTGGAAGGCGTGGCATTTCCCAAGCAGATAATGTTTAAGGTTGACTATGTGGTCAAGCCGGACGACGAGCGCTACGTTGCATACTGCCCGCAACTCGATGGTTGTTTTACCTGGGGGTATACTTTTGAGGAAGCCGAGGATAATATCAGAACGCTCATCCCTCAGTTTCTCGGCGTGCTCATTAGGCATGGTGATCCAATACCTCTGGGAATTGTAGAAGCGCACAGCCATCGCGAAAAGGGAAAGCCTGCCGAAGCAGTCACCTTCTCGGATAACTTCGCTGTCCCCTGTTCAGTATGAGTCCGCGACGTTACGAGAAGACCCCCTGGAACCACCCGTCGTTGAAAAATGTCAGTGCTCGCCAGGTCTGCAACCTGCTGAAGAGACTGGGCTATGAGCCAGAATCACGTTCGGCTCCCATTGTATTTAGGCATCCCGAAACGCGAATTTCAAAGACTGTGCATTTTCACAAGGGCAGCGACACCTTCGGCAAGGAAATCTGGAAGCTCTTTATTCAAACGAACAACTGGACCTTAGAAGATTTGAGGAAACATAAGCTAGTCAAGTAACGTGGATCTGTAAATAGCCCATAGAATGGAGAACCATAGAGTGGCGGAACTGAAGCCAGTCATCATCTCCGAAATGGAAGGAAAAGATCTGCCGTTTCTCCTTGAGCTTTGGCACAATCCGGAAGTGATGCGATATGCCGACGAATTTCCCAAACTCCGGGGCTGGTCCAAATCGGATGATCCTGAAACGGCCTGGAAGAGGTATCAAGAAAACCGCGCTGAGCTTGGACCCGGCTACACTCAGCTAATCCTCCGCCTCTCGGACGGCCCACCCGTTGGAGAGTCCTTCTTCACCCCGCTGCCGGAAGGCTTTGCGCTTGGCAAGTGGCAGAAGCCCGATAAAATCAAGTGCTGTATGGGCGACATCAAGCTTCTTCCGCAATATTGGGGCCAAGGGCTAGGAACGGAAGGGATGAGGCAAGTGGTGCAATTCGTCTTCACGGAGACAAGTTGCGAGCTGTTCGTCGTCCCCCCGCACGGGCGCAACCCCGCGGCGATCCGGGTCTACGAAAAGGCGGGTTTTGTCCATCTCGCCGGAATGAGATCTTGGCGAGGCCACCAGATCATGGAGCTTTGGAAGGAGAGATTTCAAAGCCTCTATCCCGTTTGAGCCCTGTGGCTAACATCTGTTGGTGAACCGCCCTTGAATGGTTAAATCTCCCCGGGTAACTTGGCAGGGTGGAGGAAAAGAAAAGATGCAGGACCTGTGGTCGGGAAGGGCCCATCGCGCGCGAGATCGGGCTCTGCCGTGATTGCGTCGAGTCCGCCACTTTTAAAGACTTGCTCGATCCGCATCGGCGGGTGCGGGAGGCGCTGGACTTGCCGCCCGAAGTCCCTCAGGCCGAAGGCGGGATCCCCTGCACCATTTGCGACAATAGGTGCCTCATCGGGAAGGGAGAGCGGGGCTACTGCGGGTTGAGGGAGAACCGCCAGGGGAAGCTCCGCCAACTGGTGGGTCCGACCGAGGCCCTGGCCCACACCTACTATGATCCGATCCCGACCAACTGCTGCGCTGCCTGGTTCTGCCCGCCGCGCGGGGAACGTGCCTGGAGGAGAGGGGATAATCTGGCCGTCTTCTACTACGGCTGCAATTTCGATTGCCTCTTCTGCCAGAACGCCCATCACAAATACCTGAAAGATGGTGGGCGAGTCACGCTTGAGGAGTTTGTAAAGAAAACCCTTCGCGCCGGGGTTCGCTGCGTGTGCCACTTCGGCGGCTCGCCCGAGCCCCAGCTCCCCTTCGCCCTCCGGGCGAGCACCGCTGCCCTCAGAGAAGCCCAACGCCAAGGCAGGNNCCGGGCGAGCGCGGCTGCTCTGAGAGAAGCCCAACGCCAAGGCAGGGAGCTTCGGATCTGTTGGGAGTGGAACGGCTGCGGGAATCAGGGGTTGGTCCGCCGGGCGGCCGAGCTGTCCGCTCAGTCTGGCGGGATCATCAAATTCGACCTAAAGGCGTGGACTGAGCGGCTCAGCTTCGCCCTCAGCGGGATTTCCAATCGGCAGGCCTACGAGAATTTCTCCCTGATCGCCCGCGAGTACCTCCCTCCGGCAGAACACCGACTGCTCACCGCCACGACGTTGCTGGTGCCGGGCTACGTCGATGAGGGGGAGGTCCGGCAGATCGCCCGGTTCATCGCGGAGCTCAATCCTGAAATACCTTATTCGTTGCTCGCCTTCCACGGGGACTTTGTGATGGCCGATCTTCCGGTTACCCCTTCCCAACAGGCGATCCGCTGTTACCGCGCGGCTAGGGAGGCGGGCCTGGCGAGGGTCCAGGTGGGAAACCTCCATCTTTTGGGCCTCGCCAGGATGGAGCAGTTGGAGCAACTGGCGAAGCAAACCGGTTGATCATTTTACAGCCAGAGTCCGCTTACCTAAAATGAACTGCGGAAGGAGGAGCCATGGTGCGGATAGGGAAGTGGATTAGCTACATCTTGATGCTGTCTTCCTCCTCGGCGCTCCCCCAGGAGGCGGTCCAGACTCCGGGCGCGGCCGCCCCCCAGGGGCTGGGCTGGGGCGATGCGGCGATCGTCCTGGCCATCGTGTTCACCGTCATGGCCGGGCTGGCCCTGTTCGGTTGGCTGGAGAGGAGATGATCACCCCGATCGCCTACCGCGATGGGGCGGTCGAGTTGATCGACCAGAGGCAGCTTCCGGGGGAATATGTGATTCGCAAGATCCGGGACTACCGCGAATTGGCTCAGGCGATCCGCGAGCTCATGGTAAGGGGCGCACCGGCGATCGGGATTGCCGCGGCTTATGGGGTCGTTTTAGGGCTCCAGGACCTCGAGGACGTTGCCCAGCTCGACCAGCGGTTCAACGAAGTGCGCCAGGAGTTGCGGGGGACGAGACCGACGGCGGTGAACCTGTTTTGGTCCTTGGAGCGGATGGGGCAGGCCCTGGAGAAGCATCGAGAAGCGGGCCTCGCTAGGATTAAGGAGGCGCTCCTTGCCGAAGCTCGGCAGATCCGCGAGGAGGATATCCAAGGGAATATGCGGATCGGGCGATTTGGCGCGGAGCTGGTTCCCCGCGGGGCGACCATCCTGACCCACTGCAACGCCGGAGCGCTGGCCACCGGCGGGTACGGGACGGCGCTCGGGGTGGTCCGGGCTGCCTGGGAGGCGGGTAAATTGGAGAAGGTCTTGGTCGATGAGACGCGACCGCTGCTTCAGGGGGCGAGGCTGACCGCCTGGGAGCTGGAACAGGAAGGGATCCCCTTTGAGCTGATCGCCGATGATATGGCCGGTCACTTCATGGCCTGCGGGGAGGTGGATGCCGTCGTAGTCGGAGCGGACCGCATAGTGGGGAACGGCGATACGGCCAACAAGATCGGGACCTACCCCTTGGCTGTGCTCGCCGATTACCATCGGGTCCCGTTTTACGTCGCTGCGCCGACCTCGACGATCGATCCCGCTTTGCACGGCGGAAGCGAGATTCCCATCGAGGAGCGAAGCCCTTTGGAGGTTACCCATATTCAGGGCGTGGCCATCGCGCCTCCCGGTGCTGGGGCGCGGAACCCCGCCTTCGATGTGACGCCGCACGGGCTGATCGGGGCGATCGTCACCGAACGGGGAGTGTTGAAGCCGCCTTTGGCGGAAGCGATCGGCGATGTGCTCCGCTGAGGAGCTGATTAGGACCGGGCGGCGGATGGTCGAACTCGACCTGGTGGTGGGGAGCCTGGGCAACCTGAGCTGTCGCCAAGCTGAAACCGTTCTGCTCACGCCGACGGGCCTTGATTACTTCACAATTGAACCGGAAGATATTGTGATACTTGATCAGAGCGGAAGGAAGCTCGCGGGCCGCGGGGAGCCCTCGTCCGAGTTTCAACTCCATCTGGCGATCTACCAGGCCCAGGATGAGGCTCAGGCGATAGTCCACACCCACAGTGCTCATGCCCTCGCCCTAAGCCTTATTGTGAAAGAGCTGCCGGCGCTTACCGAGGAACTGGAATCGGTGGTGGGCACTCCCGTCCCCGTGGTGCCTTATACCCCAGCCGGCACCCAACAACTGGCCGAGAGAACAGCGAAAGCCCTAGGTGAGGAGGGAAGGGCGATTATACTGGAGCGGCACGGGGTAGTCGGAATCGGGGCCAGCTTGAACGAGGCTTTTTTAATCTGCCAATTGGTGGAGAGGAACGCTAAAATCTATCTCTTGACCGGGGGAATTACTCCTCCCTCACCTTGGGCTTGACGATCTCCCTCCCGTTGTAGTAGCCGCATTCGGGGCAGACGTGGTGGGGGCGCTTCGGCTCGTGGCAGTGGGCGCACTCCGAGACGGCCGCCGGTTCTGCTTTCTGGTGGGTCCGCCTCTTTCGCACTTGTGACTTGGAACTCCGCCTCTTGGGAACGGCCATGATTATCCTCCAACGCCTGGAATTGAACCCTATTTTACAGGCGCAAAAGCGTTCGTGCAACCTGCCTGCTCATCCAAGCTCCTGAAGGGCCAGTTCCACCGCCTCCTTAGCGGTTCTAGCTTCGATCAGCCCGGGAATCTCCCAGGTCGCGAGGCCGACGACCCGCTTGCCCAGCTTCAGGGCAAAGCCCAACTCCGACAGCGTTCCATGCTTCCCATCAATTGCGATGACCGCCGCAGCGGCGTTGACGATGACCAGGTTGCGCGCCTCGCCCAGTCCTGTTGCAATGGGGATATCAACAAACCGGTTGGCTGTTGTCGGATCGCGGCCGGGCAGAACGCCAATCGTAATTCCCCCGGCCCGCTTGGCCCCCCGGCAGGCCGCCTCCATCACCCCGCCGCGGCCGCCGCAGATCAACGCCGCCCCCCGGCGGGCCAGCTCCTCACCGACCGCCTCAGCCAGCTCGGCAATCCCCGCGGTGCAGCTTCCCCCACCGATAACTCCGATCAGCCTCATTGCACTGCCAGCTCAACCCGGCAACCTAACATCGAGG
>JABAHQ010001740.1_pt6 | contig 13691 bp, 10 predicted proteins | sample 7062091 | NCBI WGS metagenome assembly JABAHQ01 (sample SAMN14534359, study PRJNA622989) | marine sediment metagenome | biome: marine biome [ENVO:00000428]; feature: marine pelagic biome [ENVO:01000023]; material: deep marine sediment [ENVO:00002113] | place: India: Gulf of Kutch | collected...
CTTTCCTTCTTCGTAATTTCCAAGATCATATGCAATGCCTCCCAGTTTGATGTGTCCTCTTGCAGTTGTTACAGCATTTGATCCAAAATGTCTGTTGCTAAACTTTAAGGTTGTATCCACAAGCTGTCGGGCTTTATCAAAATCTGAAATATTTTGATAAATAGTACTTAATGTAAATAAAAGTTCAATTTTTACTTCCGGATCGAGGTTTCTTTGTAATACATTTTTAGTACCGTTCTCAAGTAATTTGGGAAGAGTAGCTGTTTCTGCATCACCGGATATGGGATCGTTTGCTTTAAAAATATTGACCAATATTTCTTTAGTGTTTTGCGCTTTTAGGGCCTCAACTTTAGCATGGTCTCGCTCTTCCGCAATACGCAAGGTATAGTACCCTGAAAGCCCAATTATTAGCATCAAAGCAATCGCAGAAGCAGTCAAACTTTTTTTGTGACGTGCAGTAAACTTTGAGGCCCGATATCGAAAAGAATTCGTTCGAGCTGATACCGGCAGGCCATCGAGATAGTGATTGAGGTCTTCAAGAAACTCGGTTGCCATGCGATAGCGCCGTTTTGGCTCCTTGCGAATTGCTTTCAGGGCGATAGCATTTAAGTCTCCCCGTATAGCTTGAGCTTTTTGTTTTGAAGATGCTTTGCTGCTTGGTTTATCGGGATGCTTAGTAAGAATTATTTGTTCTGCTTCGTATGCAGTACAGTCTGACAAATTAAAAGGAGAGGCTTCGGCTAACAGCTCGTAAAAAATTATGCCCAGTGCATATAGATCCGTCGCGGTTGTAATATTGGTCTGTTTTATTTGCTCAGGGGCCGCATATTTGGGAGTTAGAATTCGTGCTCCTGTCTGGGTAAGAGAAAGATCCTCCTCATTATGCAATAGTTTTGATATTCCAAAGTCGAGAATTTTCACCTTCCCGTTTGCATCAACTAAGATATTATCTGGTTTTAAATCTCGGTGTATTACCAGGTTTTCATGGGCATAACGTACCGCTTTTAGTACTTGCTTAAATAAGGCGATCCGATCGTCAATAGAACATTCATGTTTCTGACAATATTCGGTTATTGGGGTTCCATCAACATATTCCATAATGATATATGGATATGATTCGGCTGTTACGCCTCCGTCATAAAGCTGAGCAATGCCCGGATGTTTGAGACCGGCTAAAATACGCTGCTCTCTTCTAAACCGTTCAATGTTTGTTTTCGTAGCCTGATTCTGACGAATTATTTTGATGGCGACCTGATGTTCAAAATTACCATCGGTTCGCTCGGCCAGGTATACCTGCCCCATACCACCCTGACCAATTTTTTTCTTGATCGTATAAGAGCCAACTTGCTGTCCTATAAAATCTTGGTGGGTACTTAGGAATTCTAAATCTTCTGATACATCGTTATAAAACTCATATTTGTCATTATTGAGCTCTTTTAGCCATCCTTCTGAATCAAAAATAGATTCAATTAACTGGGTAACTTCGCTTTTTAATTTTTGATCATGACCACATGTTTCTTCAATGTATGCATATCGTTTTTCCTCAGGAAGATTTAAAACTTCATCAATGATCGTTTCAACTTTATTCCAGTTTACATCACCCATATCTAAAATCAGTCAAATTTATTACTGCCATAAAGAGCAGTGTATTAAACTCATGCTATCCATTGAGCTATACGAAGTATAGTGCATAAATCGGTTCATTTTACTCTACTTCAAATCGTTGCTTTAATTTGTTATAGAGCCATCCCCGTGCTTTCATCCAATCTCTCTTAACGGTACTTTCAGATATATTGAGGGCAGTGGCTGTTTCAGCAATGGTCATCTCTCCAAAGAAACGCATTTCGACAACTCGAACCAGCCTCTCATTTAGTTCCTCCAATTCATCTAATGCGTCATCGATATTTATAAACTCTTCAGCCTTTTGTTTTTGAGCATTTAAAATGCCATCAACATAGGTGAGGTCTTTATCTTTGCCACCTCTCTTTTGAGCGTGTTTTTTTCTGGCGTGATCTATTAGGATTTGTCGCATGCATCGCGATGCTATTGCTAAAAAATGGGCTTTGTCATTAAATTCAATCTGGGATTGATCGATCATTTTGAGATATGCCTCGTGAACAAGCTCTGTTTTTGAGAGGGTATGGTCCGGACTCTGGCGGTTCATGTGAGAGTGGGCCATTCGGTGTAATTTCTTGTAGATAAGAGGATATATTTTGTCAAATACTCCTTTTTCACCTTCCCTAAGACGTACAAGTAGCTGTGTTACTTTTGAGCCGGTACCCATTTTGTCTGCAGTATGTTTTTATCAAAAGCTAAGGGCATATCCCTGATATTCATGCCTCATGCTTTCGCGATGAATTAATTTTGATCCAATTAACATAAATTATTCGTTTTAAACCAGTTTACTAATACACTATATGTGCAAGTTGGTCGGTTGGAGGAATCAAATAAGATCGACTTGAACCCCTTAGCTCTTGGCAGCGCATTTCTTTAAAGGTGTCTTTATCTGCTGAAGTGATTTTAAGCAACTTGTAACTAACGGTGAAGAGTGCCATTTGAGATAATGGAACTGCTGTAAGAAAAGTTTTGAAATATGCGTGCTCGATAAGAGAAGTGTCGTCACATATACCTCAAGCAGGTATATTCGATTTACATGCTGTGCTAATACTTATGGTTTACTGTTCGGTTTTCGGTAGGCCGGTTTGTAAAAAATTGATGCCATATGACCTGTTTCTTAATTCGGTTTCGTATATGCTAATAGAACCCCTTCAAATTTCGAATTTAAAATCTTGAAAGTATGACTAATAAAGCCACACTAATCAGTATATTCATTTCAATAATGCTAATTTTGGGGTGTAGTGATAGCAGCACTGGACCTGATAATAACAATGGAGGAGACAATGATGGGGATAACCCGCCTGCAGCAAGTGCAACAGCAGATGCCGGCAGTGATTCAGATGAAATTGTAGGTTTCGAAGTAGTAGCAGATGGGTCTGGATCGAGCGGAAGCGGTAGCGTAAGGTATTCTTGGACTATAAGCAGTCAACCTACAAACAGCAGTGCTTCATTAAGTGATGCGAGTACAGCCAGTCCCAGCTTTATTCCCGATTTGCCCGGAGAATATACGCTACAGCTTGAGGTAACCTCTGATGGGGAGAGTGATACTGATGAGGTGGTTTTTTCTGCTATTGCAAAGCGTTTGTTTGTGGATGCCACTAATGGCGCTGATGGAGACGTCAATGGCTATATGCAAGACAGTCCCTTAAAAACAATCACCAAAGCACTTTCAATTTACGGTCAAAATGAGAACGATGCCTTCTTGGATATTGATACAGTTCGTGTTGCCGAAGGATTATATGATGATGCTAATGGTGAAAGTTTCCCTTTAAGTTTTTCCGGTAATTTAATGGTAAAAGGAGATCAGGGAGTAGATCGAAATAATATTCACATTTTAAGTCCTGATGTTGCTGGTGATCCCGCAATATATGTTGGAGAAGGGGTGACGCTACGACATCTAAAAGTTGAAAATGGCTATACCGGCGGTACTTTTAACGGTGATCCCGATGCGGTATTTGTTACGAGTGGAACCGACATGAATAGCTCAACCGTAGTTTTGGAGGACGTGACCATAACGATGAATGCCGAGGAGGGGAAAGGTATTTCAACCGGCAATAATATAACGTTGAAATTAAGGGGATATGATGGGGCACGCAATCTCTTTGATGGCAATGACGTGAGTTTAGCTTACACAAATCGCTTTAATACCGGAAATGTGAAATTCAATATTTCAGATACTGATTTTTCAAATCCGGGGGATGGAGGTGTTATTGATGTGGATGATATTAGTAATCTCACTATAAATGTAGAGAATTCAGTATTCAAAGCTGGTAGCGGAAACGTAAACGACTCTGCGTTTGAATTAAAAGATGAAGTTGATTTAACGCTTGATGGGGTTACTATTACCAGTAAATCAGATACAGAATCGGGTGAGCGTTTCAAGTATGGCATCGTAATGAACAATGACCAGCCTAATACTACCATTGAAGTCAATAACTCAAATATCAAGTTCACCCAGTGGTCGGCTATTATGATGAGGGGATCGGTCGTAAAAGTTACCAACAGTCTTATTGAAGGCGTTCTTACACAAGAGTCAAATGTGAACTTAGCGTATGATGCTATTCGGCAGCTGGATGGTACATTGGTAGTAAGAGGCACAACATTTAGAGATATTAATACGAGTGCAATAGATATTGGCGGACCTAACTTACCTAACGATAATGATTTCTATGTGGATCTGGGCACATCAGAGGAGCTGGGTAATAATACTTTTGAAAATGTTGGTGGCTGGGATGTACAGGTTTCGCGCAGCGGAGAAGTGACTTCAGAAATTCCTGCCTTAGGGAATGTATGGTCTAATGGAGCCGATCCTCGCTGTTCCGCTGATTACGAAAATGGAGAGATTGGAGTCGCTGATCAAGGTGGCAGCTTGCGTTGGGGTTCTGGCAGCGGTGAAGTCTGTAACTGACACTCCATCTGTTTAGTCAATTAAACTAACAACTAAACTTCTATATTATTATGAATATTTGCTTACCAAATATATTCCAGCGAACTTTTTTGTTTCTGTTCATGGCAGCAGCCTTATTGTTAATAGGTTGTGAAGGGGCCGCGGGTCCGCAAGGGCCTCAGGGTCAACAGGGACCGGTAGGTCCTGTGGGCCCCGCAGGTGAAGACGGCAGCGTTATGTATGCTGGTCCCGATGCTCCCACCTCTGATATTGGCCAAGAGGGGGATTACTATCTTAATACTACCACTGGGGAATATTATGGTCCTAAAGACAGTGATGGATGGGGAAATCCGATTATTGTACTGATGGGGGAAGATGGAGAGGATGGAGCTGATGGAAGCCAGATATATTCCGGTAATGGAGCACCGGATGCTTCCTTGGGTGATGAGGGGGACTATTACCTCGACAAAAGCAGCTATGACCTGTATGGCCCTAAAACCGCCAGTGGTTGGGGATCGCCTGTTAATATTAAAGGGGCTGATGGTAATGCCAATGTAACCCGATATATTGCTAACGGACATGATTTTTCTGCTGTTTATTCGAATCGCATTACTATTGGTAGTGTGTCAAAAAACGAAATGTTAGAAAGTAGCTGGTTAGTTTATTTAGTCGATAAAAGTAGCTCGGGTAATACAGATGAAATATTTTATCCCATTCCCGGACCTGCATCAATTACTAATACAGATGTAATCTATAACGTAAGGTATTTTTATCGTGATGCAAGTAGTTATGTAGAGTTCCAAATATCTGCAGTTGGTGATTATAATACGCACGGTAAAGCTTTTGAGCGGATTGAAATTGTTCGGATCGAAGAATCCTCCAGAGAAGATCTTCGAAAAATGCGGTCCGATGAATCGGTTATCCCCAAAGGGCTGGATACGTCTAACTATCGCGAAGTCGCGGAATATTACGGTTTTTACAAATAAACTACTCTGATAGAGATAGATACCTTTGATGCCATTGCCTTAGGGCGGTGGCATTTTTTATTTGTGGTTGAGTTTAGCTGAGGATATGAAGGTGGGATAAATAAGAAACACGGATTAATTCGTGTTACAGATTAAAATAGGCGGCTTGTTGTTGAGGAATATGTATATCCGGATTTCGAGTACTGATAAATCGCATAATGTCTGCAATATCATCTACTTTAAGCGTGATTGAAGCAGATTGAGCCCCGAGTAGCTTCTGGAATGAGGTATCATCCTTCTTCTTATAAAGAAGGTGGTAATTTGTTGAGAAATCGAAGAGGGCTTCATCGGCATCGCGGGGATTATGTGGGGAAAATTTAAGGTGCTGAATATTATCAACGGGAATCTTCAAGGTATCGGTTTTTGTCTCTCCCTTTTTTATGTCAATGATTAGCATATCATCATCAAAATAGAGAATGAAATGGTAGAGCGGTTCTGATAAGCTGATAATACCGGCAAAGCTTATTCCAAATAGTCCTAAAGCCAATAGCTGCCTGAGATTAAAGGGGTACCATTCCATTGTCACAAAGGAACCGACCAGCAGATACGTTCCTAAAGATGTAGCAACCAAAATAATTAGACCCCATAAAAGGTGGTTGCTTTCTTCAAATACATGCAGTTCTTTATGTCTCATTGTAATTGCAGTAAGATGTACCGATTTTATAGCAGAATGATTAATAAAAGTCCCAGACGTTTAATATCTTTCGTCACCAAAATGAGTTCATAAAAACGCATTTGTTTTTTGTGATTGAGAGCTCATGTCGGGTCGACATCATATTTTAGAATATTCCATTTAAAGTAACATAAATCATAAGTAATGAGCAGTTCGGTTAACGATAATTACGAAGCAGTTATTGGGCTTGAAGTGCACGCCCAGCTATTAACAGAAAGTAAAGCTTTTGCCCCGGTTTCTACAGAATTTGGCGGGTCTCCCAACACCCAAGTTTCTCCGCTATGTTTGGGACATCCAGGTACGCTGCCGGTGCTCAATGAGAACCTGGTACGTTACATTATAAAGATGGGGCTGGCTACGAACTGTGATATCGCCCGAAAATCAATTTTTGCCCGGAAAAACTATTTTTACCCGGATCTTCCCAAGGGATACCAAATTTCGCAATATGATACTCCGATCTGCCACGATGGACATATTAATATAACGACGGATGGAGTAGATAAGGAGATCGGTATAACGCGTATTCACATGGAGGAAGATGCCGGAAAATCTATTCATGATCAGGATCCTTTTAACACGCTAATCGACCTTAATCGAGCGGGAGTGCCCCTAATTGAGATTGTATCAGAGCCGGATATTCGTTCGGCAAAAGAGGCGTATGAGTATTTAAAGCGCATTAAACAGATTGTACAGTATCTGGAAATCTGTGATGGCAACATGGAAGAGGGGAGTTTGCGTTGCGATGCCAATGTTTCGGTCCGACCCAAAGGACAAAAAGAGTTTGGTACCCGTACCGAGCTCAAAAATATGAACTCGTTTCGCAATGTAGAACGAGCTATTGATTTCGAAATTGAGCGTCAGATTGAGCTCATTGAGTCGGGCGAAAAGGTTGTACAGCAGACTTTGCTCTGGGATGCCAACAAGATGGAGACCCGCATGATGCGTTCTAAGGAAGAAGCCCATGATTATCGCTACTTTCCCGAGCCGGATATTCCGCCGGTAGTAGTAACTGATGAGATGCTTGAAGATATTAAGGAAGATCTGCCCGAGATGCCCGATGTGCGCAAGCAACGCTTTATTGATGAGTTTGATATGAGTGATGATGATGCGCAAACGTTGACTGAAGACCGGTATCTTGCAGACTTCTATGAAGAGGTACTGCTCCATGTGGGTAATCCGAAAGCGGTTTCTAATTTGATTCTAACCGAGGTGTTACGAACGTTAAATGATCGCAGTATTGGCATTGAGGAGTTTCCGATATCTGAGGACCGCTTGGCGGGCTTGGTACAGCTGAGAGAGGACGATAAAATTAATTCATCAGCAATGACCGAAATCTATGATGCCATGCTTGAGGAGGATAAATCAGCCGAAGAGTTGGCGAAAGAAATGAATTTAGTACAGGTTTCAGATACTGACTTTTTGGAGCCCATTGTTGATGAAGTTATTGAGGAACATCCCGATGAGGTAGAGCGATATAGAGATGGCAAAAAAGGATTGATTGGCTTTTTTATTGGACAGGTTATGCAGCGTTCACAAGGCAAGGCGAATCCGGAAATGGTACGAGAGATGATTTCGGATCGTCTGGATCAAGAGTAGGTACGTTATCAAAAAATAAAATCTTACATATTCAGAAATATTATATGTTAACCAGGTTAAAGTGTTTTTTTATTGTTCTGATTGTTGGGGTACTCAGTTGGGGATGTTCAAGTGAATCGGAAACAAAAACGGCACACATTTCCGGAAGTTTTACTGTTTCAGACTCAATAGACACCAGTGGCGATTTTTCGGGTATTGGGTTTACTATCATCCAAAAAGATTCTGCTAATGTAGATGCCGACACGCTTTATCATGCTGTAACCGATTCTAATGGTAGTTTTTCGGGGATGGCGACATTTCAAGAAAAGCGGCGATATCCCTTCCTTATAAGTCGAAATAACAGGAATTTAGCGCGCGGTGGAGTTATATTGGCCGAGGATGATTCCGTTTTTATTACTGGCCAGCTTCCCAATATCAGGCAAACGCTAAATATTGCATCCCGCGAGCATAATGCGTTGGAAACTTATCAGCGACTGGGTAAGAATTTTCGGCGGGTAATGCAGGTGGCGCGGGCCGGACAGCTTAAAGGGGATACCCTACGCGAGGAACTCCAAAAATGGACTAATCTATACTGGGATGTTTATGAGGAGGAAGAAGGTACCTTTGCATCGAATTTTGCTGCTCGGGAGGCCATAAAAATCCTGGAAAGTTTTGACAAACCCCAAATGATGAACCGCATTCGTATTGTTGATGAACACGATGATTTGAGTGATTTGGGGGCAACCTTTGGTAAACGGTATATGGCAGAGAATAAGGGACTCGATTCAGCGCTGATATACTTGGACTCATTATCGCAAATGACAGAGTCAGCCAATAATTCGAAATATATTGCCCGCGAAAGAATAAAACTGCTTTACGATAGTGCAAGGGTAGAGCAGGCGCAGCAAGAACTTACTGCTTTTAAAGAGGCGTATCCCGAAGATTCAACAAGTAACTGGGTTGAGTCCATGAGTTATGACATCAACTATCTATCACCGGGTGATAGAATTCCAAAGTTTGAATTTTCTCAGAATGGCAAGGTAATTAGCCGTGATTCACTTTCCGGAACGCCTTATATTCTGGAAGTTACTCGACTGAGCAATCAGTTATACCAGCAGCAATTTGATCGAACGGTCGTAATACACAGTATCTATAAAAACTATGGATTGGAGGTAGTAACATTACCTCTTGATGAAAGTCAGGTTACAGTGGATGCCTTTTTTGAAGAACGTGTCAAGCCATGGCCGGTAGCCGATGCAAAAGCTTTCGATCGCCAAGAATTACTGAAAAAATTTAATATCCGAATGATTCCTACCCGCTTCCTTGTAGATGAGAATGGTCAAATTATCAGGAAGTATGTAGGCAATGAATTTGACGATGTAATACAAGGTATTCAGAAAATTATTAATAAAGATAACAGTGAGGAGCCAGCGCTATGAGACGATTTTTAATTGCAGGAAACTGGAAAATGAATTGTGGACCTAAAGAGACATCAACTCTTCTGCAGGGTATAGAGAATATTATCGGAGATATGCCCGAGTCTGTTGATGGATTAGTGTGTCCGCCAACTATTTCATTAACAACGGCCTCTGTTGAATTACAGGATATAGGAGGTCTTGCCCTGGGAGCCCAAAATGTTCATTCTGAAGACAATGGTGCTTTTACAGGTGAAGTAAGCACCGATATGCTTAATGAGATAAATTGCGAGTATGTAATACTGGGTCATTCTGAACGTCGCCAATATTTTGGCGAAACAGATCGAACGGTAAATGCCAAGGTCAATAAAGCATTGAATGATGACATAAAACCAGTAATTTGTGTTGGTGAATCGCTGGAGCAGCGTAAAGCCAATGAGCATAAGTTGCGTGTTAAGAAACAGGTACAAGCTGCTTTAATTGGCGTTGAGGACGAAGACGCTTCTAATCTTGTCATAGCCTATGAACCTATTTGGGCGATCGGAACCGGTGAAACGGCAACCCCTGATCAAGCACAGGAAATGCACGCAATGATTCGGGAAGTTGTTGCTGATCTTTATTCCGATGATGCTGCAAACGATATTCGAATATTATATGGTGGTAGTATGAAACCACATAACGCTGAAGAACTTCTTAAGCAACCTGATGTGGATGGGGGGCTTATCGGTGGTGCGTCATTGAAAGCTGATAGTTTTACGGATATAATCCATGTTGCTGAGGAGCTTTCTAAAAGTGATTAGTAGCTGAAGTATTTGTATATCACAAATAGGGATGTTTAAAAAACTTCACAACTTCAAGGTTCTGAAATTAGAAGCTTTGGGCCTTGGAAGCTTGTTTTCAAGAACCAATAGTTTATAATCTTTTTTCAATATTTAATAGCTGACAATTTATGAATGTATTACTACTGGGCAGCGGCGGTCGCGAACATGCAATGGCTTGGAGTATTGCCAAATCAGATAAGTTAGATAACCTTTTTATCGCCCCGGGGAATCCGGGTACGGCTCAGGTAGGTACCAACGTAGATATTGATCTGGCAGACTTTGAAGCAGTTCTTGCTTTTATTGAAGAACATGATATTGCATTAACGGTAGTAGGACCGGAAAAGCCACTGGTAGATGGTATTACTGATTTCCTTGAGGAAAAAGGACATAAGGTTTTCGGACCATCCAAGGTTGCGGCCCAGCTCGAAGGCAGTAAAAAGTTTGCCAATGAATTTATGAAGGAGAACCGCATTCCGACCGCTGACTTTCAAACTTATAGTCGTGATGAGTTTGACAAGGCACTGAAAGTAATCAAAAGTAAGGACGAATATCCTGTAGTCTTGAAAGCTGACGGCTTGGCCGGTGGAAAGGGCGTTTTTATTTGCGAGTCAGCAGAGGAAGTTGAAAAAAGATTAAACGAATTAAAAGAAGATGACCGCTTTGAAGATGCAGCACAAAAGCTGGTGGTCGAAGATTTTTTGAGAGGAGATGAGGCATCGGTATTCGTTATATCGGATGGAAAGACCGCCAAGGTTTTACACTATGCCCAAGATCACAAACGTATTGGTGAGGGCGACACGGGGCTTAATACGGGTGGAATGGGGGCTTACTGCCCGACTCCCGTAATAGGAGATCGTATGCTGCAACGCGTGGAAAAAGAGATAATACTACCTACAATTTCAGCTATGCTGTTGGATGAAAACCCGTATAAAGGTATTCTGTATTGCGGATTAATGATTACCGAAGACGGACCCAAGGTTGTTGAGTTTAATTGTCGACTGGGCGATCCTGAAGCGCAAGCAGTATTACCATCATTGGAATCTGACTTTTTGGATTTAATGGATGCTGCCGTGAATGAACAACTGAATACTAAAGAAGTCAAAATTGATAACAAATACCGGTGTTGTGTTGTTATGGCTTCGGATGGATATCCATTGGATTATGAAAAAGATAAAGAGATCACGGGAATAGAAGATGTTTCTGAGGATGCGCTCGTTTTTCATGCGGGGACGAAGAATGAGGAGGACAAAATCTATAGCGACGGGGGACGTGTTTTGAGTGTAGTTGGTGCCGGTAATTCTCTGCAGGAGTCTATTAAAAATACCTATACAGAAGTGAAAAAAATTGATTTCGATAATAAGTATTACCGGTCTGATATTGGTACAAAAGGACTGAAATACATTGGGTAAAAGGGTATAAGGTATTCAGGAATTTTCACTTTGTTTTGCTCGCTCTAAGAACAGCTCAGGAAGTTTGCTTCGGATAACTTTATCCGTCCTTGTTTTGGGAAGCTCCTCAACCTGAATAATCTCTTTAGGAACCTTATAATCGGCAAGGATTTGTTTTAGGTTTTCTTGGATAGTGACGGGATTAAAAGAGCCTCCTTTTTCGATCACCACAACGGCCACCACTTTTTGCCCCCATTCTTTATCAGGTATTCCAAATACGGCAGATTCTTCTATATCTGTTAATTCATTGAGTTTAGATTCAACTTCGAAAGGAGATACATTTTCACCACCTGTAATGATGCGATCAGAGCGACGAGAATCGATAAATAGCTGTTTTTTTGCATTAAAATAGCCAAAATCGCCCGTTCGAAACCATCCGTCAGCATCAAAAAAGTCTTCATTGTCCAGGTTTAAATATCCGTCAAAAACCTGTGGCCCATTAATCCATATTTCACCTGCCGTATTAATACTTACTGCCTCCTTGTTTTCATCTCGAATTTCAATTTTGTTTGGTTCAAATACTGTCCCTACACTTTTTAATGGGCCATATGTGCCGCTGGGTTTAAGAATTGGATTGGCTGCAATTTGAGCACAGGTTTCGGTCATACCGTAACTTGGAACTAGGGGAATACCTTTGTTTCTGCACTCCTTGATCAGGTTGGTATCTATAGGACCACCCCCAAGTAAAATTGCTTTAAAGTTTTGATGAACAAAAAAACCGGATCGCTCCAACAAACGGTTCAGCATTGTTGGAACTAATGAAGCTGCTTGGAAAAGTTTATTTTCAGTTAAGAACGTAGTAATCATTTTGGGATGGAAGCTCTTCATCCGAAAGATGGCGGATCCGTAAAGGAGAGATCGCAAAATGATTGAAATACCGCCAATATGATTTAATGGCAAACATAGCAACCAGAAATGGTTCTTGCGAGGCTTGAAGTTTTCGGCTGAGGCCTTTGCTGCAAAAAGCATCTGTCGTCGTTTGAGTGGGACAATTTTAGGGATACCAGTAGTAGTTCCAGAAGTAAAAAAATATCCGAAAATATTGTCCGGCTCAGTTTTCGGATTAAAGTTTTTAGCTTCGAAGCCAAGCGCGACATCAATTTTGAGAGACCGTTTTATATCAAGCTGCCTGATATCTATGGCATCGGGATAATCAATTTTTGTTTGTAATTCTTTCCCGACAAATACTAAGCCGGGGTCGACCTGTTCAAGCTGACGATTGAGTTCTTGGGACGAAGCTTTTGTATCAAAAGAAACAAATGGAATTCCAAGATTCCAGCAGGTGGCAATTGCAAAAATAAGGGTATCAGAAGAGGGCGCAGCGCAAGAAAGCCGATAGGCTTATCAAAGTTGTGATCAAAGTCGAACAAGAATTGAAGGAAAAAGCGCTCAAATTGCTTGAGATCTCCATAAGAGTGCAGACCAAAGCTGGAACCCAAGAAAAGATCATCTTCTCTGGGTGATGAAAATGTTGGTATTTGGTCTGTGTTACCCACCGTTAAAAAAGTTTTGTAAAAAGCTGTTGGTCAAAATTGATCGTTGGTAGATGCTGGGAGGATAAATCCATAGATCCCTCTGAGCCCCCTTTTTTTTCTGAGAAAATATCCCGGGCAAATAAAAAACCGGTTGAAAGTCCATGTGCTGTTTGTGGGGTTCCCAATCCTGCTGCTATTATCCCAGTAAAATATCGACCAACGCTACCTTCAAGGCTGGTTGTAACCACAATTTTATTATTATGAGTGTCTGCAAGTCGTTTTGTTTCAATATTTTTCCGGAAACTGCCAATAACCATTGGCTTCATAATAAGATATTTTGTGAAAGGAAGTAAATTTGGCCAGTAAGAATGTTGAGTCATTGACTCGTCCAGCGCAATAGGCAGGGCTGTTTGTTGAGATAATTGCTCAAGATTAGCTGGAGTGATCTCGGTCAGTGGTTCTTCACAATATTCAATATTTAGTTTATCGAGTTTATTACAATGGTCCAGGGCTTTCTCCAGATCCCAGGCCTGATTAGCATCAACTCTGATGGTTAGTTCAGGATATGTGTTTCTAATTTTATGAAGGAGCTCAAGCTCCTTCTCAAATTGAAGCCCGATCTTACACTTGATGGTTTTAAATCCGGCACTCATTTTATCTGCCACATCTTTTAAAACATTCTCTTCTTGTAGTGAAACTAATGCGTTAATCCCAATTTGTGGGGATGCATCTGGGAATAGATAAGAGAATAGCGA
>JABAHQ010007242.1_pt1 | contig 13691 bp, 31 predicted proteins | sample 7062091 | NCBI WGS metagenome assembly JABAHQ01 (sample SAMN14534359, study PRJNA622989) | marine sediment metagenome | biome: marine biome [ENVO:00000428]; feature: marine pelagic biome [ENVO:01000023]; material: deep marine sediment [ENVO:00002113] | place: India: Gulf of Kutch | collected...
GGCCGCCATCGAGCTAAGCCGCCAACCACATTAGGATTAGAGAATGAAACCAGACTACGAACGCGAATGCATACAGTTGTATTGCGGCGATTGCCTTGAGATTTTGCCGAAGTTGGGGGAGGTGGATGCGGTGGTTACTGATCCGCCTTATGGCGTAAATCATAATAAACAATCTGCAATTCGAAGATACAAGATAATAGATACCATACAAAATGATTTGATTCCACCAAATATTTCATGGATTTCAAAATATAAATCAATTGTATGGGGAGGCAATAATTTTTGCGATCAATTACCACGATCAACAGGATGGCTTATCTGGAACAAATATAATCCACCAACATGCCAACATTCACAGGCAGAAATTGCTTGGACGAATTGTGTAAAAACTATACGTTTATTTTCAATGCAATTTTCTGGATTTAATAGACAAAGAGTGTTGATGGACAGCATCACCCCACACAAAAGCCGATAAAATTAATGAAATGGTGTTTAAGTTTTGTTGATGGTGAAACCATCCTCGATCCCTTCATGGGCTCTGGCACAACGGGTGTGGCGTGTGTGCAATTGGGGCGCAAGTTTATTGGGATAGAGATAGAGCCGAAGTATTTTGACATAGCGGTGAAGCGGATAGAGAAGGCGTTTGAGGATCAGGCGTTGTTCGAGCCGTTGAAAGAACAGCCGGTGCAGGAAAGTTTTATATAGGACTAATTAACTCGATGCTCCAGTGGGGGCCAGGTTGGGAGCAAATCTAAAAAATAGCTAAATGTCGGCCTGGCCTCACTTTTTATAGAGGGGAAATCATGTAAGAGTAATCATGAGAGTCACTAAAGTTAGTAAAAAAAAACACAAATATAAAGCCAAACCCCAGAAAGTGAATGGGCAAAAATACCGTTCCAAACTGGAAATGCAGATTGATGGATTGTTGAAAACCCTTTGGCAATCCAAAGAAATTATGGGATATTACCGGGAAATTCCCATTGAATTGCCTGCATTAACACCTAAAGGTAAACACCGTAAACATTATATTGATTTTGAGGTTTCTACCGCTGACGGGAAAACACTATACATAGAAGCCAAAGGCCATGAGACACCGCTAGGCAAATTAAAACGCGAACTAACCGAGTATATTCTTCGACAGAAAATCCATGTGTGCAAAAATCAGAATGATGTATTAAAAGTTATTCAAGGAGAAAACTAATGCCTTACTGGTGGACAGAAAGAAATAGTGACGGGGAAGGCTTTGTATCGCACAAACAAACCGTGGATGAAGTCCTTGCCGAAGCAATAGAAACCAAGCGCAATGATCCTGAGTGGTATGGTGAACCCACTATCCATGATTTTTTGGTTTTTGAACTGGAAGCAATTTTTTTGGAATCTATGAATGTTTCTGTGTGTTGCTTGGATGGAAGAGATATCCTAGAAGAATTTTTTGAAGAACTTGGACCAGATGGATTTTTGCAATCGAATGACCTTTTTGATTTATGTCAAGATAAGAAAAATGGTGATGAGTTAAAAAAACGGTTGGAAGAAACATTCCGCCAATGGTTAAAAGAAAGGGGATTTACAGCTTTTTATCAATTCGGGAAGCAGGTGTGGCCGGCATGAGCAAAATAATAATCTACAACGATTCAACACTCAATGATACAGTCGCTTTGGACTATGTGAAGACAGTGATATGGGGTGGAAGAATTTCTGATCATGGAAAGTCTTACTGCTCTTGTACTGTTTTTGGAAAAGGTCGCTGGAATGTAACTGTTTATGCAACAAAATCTAAAAAAAGCGATGTGTTTAGGGTCACAAAAAAGGGGGAAAAATGAAAGATTTGAATGAATGGGTTTTTGATAGAATCCTTCCATTAGCGTTACTATTTTTTATGTTTGCTATTCTGGTATCCGCAATTCAAGACTGCACGAAAACCAAATGGGAAGCCTTGGAGAAAATAAGCGAGAACGGCATCAAAATTGAGATTCGATTGGAGAAGAGCGATGAGTGAGTTGCCGAAGAAAATAGAAATTAAATTAAGCGAACCAATTGAAGGATATGATTTGTTATATATCATTGCCGAACACTATGAAGTTGGAACGATCTACGAACCACAAAATAATCAAGAAAACATTGCATTCGCAGAGGAGATTTGCCGTCGCTACAACGCCCATTTGAAGTTGGTGGAGGCACTGGAACAAGCAGAAAAAGTGATTGAGGCTCAACAAAAGTTTATAACTTCTTATAAGACCAGATCACGAAGACTGCCGGATGGTAAGCATTATGATGTGTTGAAGGCTTTCCGAGAAAACAACAAGATCAAATCCGCACTCAAAGCGGCGGGAGGCGATGATGGCTTGGGATCATAAGTTAGAAGAATTAGAAAAAAAATTAAAACACTTAAACAATGAAAACCAACACCTGCGAGAAGAAATAGATCGTTATATAGAAATAAGAAAAAAAGATGATAAATTAATCGAAAACTTAAACAGGAAAATTGAACGCCTTTGCGATACCGAGCCAGAGGAATAATGAGAGAATTAAGTTTGTTTACTGGTATAGGTGGCGGGTTGCTGGGGACGAAGTTGCTTGGTTGGAAAACAGTCGGAATGGTGGAAATAAATGAATATTGCTGCAAGAGACTCGAACAACGACAATCAGAAGGACACCTCGATGAATGCCCCATCTGGCATATGGACATCGGAGAGTTTAACGCCAGAGTTGCTCCAATCTACAAGGGAATGGTTGATGTCGTTACAGCAGGATTCCCTTGCCAACCGTTCAGTGTTGCAGGACGAAGAAAAGGGCAAGGAGATGAGCGCAATAAATGGCCTGAAACCATCGAGTGCATTCGCTTGGTACGACCGAGATTCTGCCTGTTGGAGAACGTACCAGGCTTGCTTAATAGCGGATACTTTGAGCGAATACTCGGAGACTTGGCCGAAAGCGGGTTTGATGCAAGATGGCGCGTGTTATCGGCGGCGGAAGTGGGAGCACCGCATAAGAGAGATCGATTGTGGATTGTGGGCAACGCCAAACAGTGCGGATTGCCAAGGAAGTCATGGGGGTGGACAAGGTCGAAGTTTGAGAACGGATGTAAAGATGTTTCCGACACTGAGAGCACAGATGACAAGAGATGGAACCGGCAAGGAGCAAAGAGGGAAATTCAATTTAGAAGAGGTGATTGGTGGGCAGTTGAACCCGGACTGGGTCGAGTGGCTCATGGGGTTCCCAATTCANNATTCATTGGACAAAGGTTGAACCATTAGAAGAGGAATATTTTTATGACTGGAAATTCAGGACGGAAAAAAGCACAGAGAATGTACAAAACAGAAAAATGTTCAATTTGTGGTGGGAATCAGACCCTTCAGAGACACCATATAGACCACAATCCACTAAACAACAATCAAGACAATATACAGATACTCTGCCAAAATTGCCATACAAAAATACATATGAAAAAGAAAACTTGGGGAAAACAAAAAATACTAAAACCAAAAGTATGTCCTATATGCAAAAACAAATTTCAGCCAATAAAGCAAACAACAAAATTATGCGGGAAACAAATTTGCAAGCAAGAATGGGGAAGAATAAATGCAATGAAGCGTTGGTCCCAAGAATTACAAAGAAAACCAAAAACCGAATAGACCGCCTTAGAGGAATTGGAAACGGACAAGTTCCAGCAGTGGTGGCGGCAGTTTGGAGATTATTAACAGAGGAATCATGAGATCAAATAAGTTGGTTGAGAGATGGCAAAACGTGAAATTAACATTCCCCTTGCATTACCCCATAATATTGAAGCCGAAAAGAAAGTGCTCGGAGCCTGCCTGCGAGACCTTCAAGCCTATCTAGCAGTCAAAGAAATACTTTCATCGGAAGATTTTTACCAACCAACCCACGCCTGTATATATCAGGCAATCGAATTGATGGTCAAAAATAATAAACCCATAGACCTGGTTACTTTTTCAAATCGATTGGAGAAAATGGGACAGTTGGAAAAAGTCGGCGGATCATTCCATCTTGCCGAAATTGCCCAATGCGTAGCTACTACAACCAATGCCGAATATCATGCCGCCATCGTGAAAGAACTATCCGACCGCAGGAAAATTATTCGAACTTCATACAATCTAATTAATGATACCATCGAAAGTGATGAAACGCCTGAGAATCTTATCACGAAATACCAGCACCAGTTTTCAAATTTAACACTCACAAGCACGGGTGGATACAAGCATCTATCCGATTCATTGGAGTCGGCCAAAATATCCGCAGAAGAGCGCAGCAAATCTGAAAATGGAATCGACCCTACAAAAGTTATTCGAACCGGAATCTATCAGATTGATGTCCTGCTCAATGGTGGTTTTTACAAGGGTGGGCTATACATTCTTGCAGGCGAAACCGGGGATGGCAAATCTGCTTTGGCCTTGCAGTTGTCAATGAGCATAGCCTCGATTCACGGACCTGTTGGATACATCTCTTTGGAAATGCCACATGATCAATTGGCTGATCGGTTCATATCATGCGAAGGGACAATCGACACCAAGAAAATCACCACAACACAAATGGCGAAAAAGTACACTGATATTTGTGACCGGCTTTCGACCCTGCCTATCTATATCGACGATGAAAATTTCATGACATATAGCAAACTGGAATCCAGAGCGAAAAGTCTCAAAGTTAAAACCAATGAAGAGCTTTGCTTCCTGGTGGTTGACCTTCTCCAACTTATTCAATCTGAGAAGAAATCAAAAAGTTACGGCGATGGCAGGAATTGGGAGATTGGGGAATATACCAGATCACTAAAACAATTGGCAGGCCATTTGAACATACCGATTCTCGCCTTATCGCATTTGAACAGACCAAATAATAAAGGAGAAAGGAAGCCGCCTGATTTGCGCAGACTTAGAGAATCGGGAGATATTGAGCAAAACTGCGATGGGGCAATCTTTATATGGTGCGAAGAAGAATCATTGCTGCGCAAGGGCGGCAAAAGATCATTACTATTGAGGAAACACCGGCATGGTCCAATAGGTGAAAAGAAAATGACTTTCAATGCAGAATACTCTCGCTTCGAATGCCTCGGTACGCCATTCGATGACGACGATGATGAACCGGATTTTGGGCATGACGAAATGGATTCAGACGAAAAATACGAAGTAAAAAGCGGACTCAGCAAGGGCCAATCCGCTGCGATGGGCTATTGGAGCAGGTGATTATGCTTCGCAGTTCTCACCTTTGGCTTCGGCAATAATATTTTCAACATATTTACTTGGTGCTTTATCGTTCATTCTATCCAAAACTTCTTTTTTTATATTTTCCAGAGCCTGCAACATCTTCGGCGCGACGGCGATGAACTGGGCGTTGGCTATTTGGTTTTCTCCATGAACATCGCAATATTCGCCATAATCATTAAAAAATACAGTTAAATATTCTGCCCATTCTTCATAATGATTTTCTGGTGCATTCAGCATGCCTGCATCAACCGAAGTGCGCTCGATTTTCCAAGGGCCTTTCGTGTATTCTGTGTTCTCACTCATGATTATAGTCCTTTCGCCTCATTAGAAGTTAGTCTCTTCCAGCTCGGCCTCCACAAGCGCCTTCTCGCCTTCTGTGTTGCACGAATAAATTAATGCTCCATTATCGCCCTCTTTTTCGAACTTAATCAAACCACGGGCAAGCAGAGCGTTTCTGATGGTCTTTCCCTGCGATGCCGTAATTCCAAGAGCATTGCTCACCCAGGTGTTGTGATTGGGGCCACTCTCGTACAAATGGCGCAGGTATCCAATCTGTTTTTCGGATAGCTTCATTGTTCCGTTTCTCACTTTCTGATGTAGTTCCTCTAATCTACGTTTGGTGTCTTTATGCATGGCCTCGTCTCCTTTGAGTATTTTTTCACCACTCAACGGGCCATTTCATCTCATAGAATCATTCATCTCTCTTTGCGTATTCAACCATGCTCGAATGCTCCGCAGTTTGCACCGGCTGCCCCACGCTTTTCTCGAACTTGATCGTTGCCTGCTCAAACGCACGTAGAGCCTGCATGAACTCTTGGCAGGCCTGAGCGTTGGCTTTGGCTCGATCAAGGCATTGCGCCGGATCGTGGCCTTTGATTACTGCTTCGATTCCTCTTTGATTTCCGTTCTGGTTCATGGTATACTCTCCTTAATTCATTATCTGAAGGTGGATAGTCCTTGACTATCGATGAAGCGGGGGACGGGCTCCATGCTCTCCCCCGCTCTGTAATTGGTGCTACAATATCATTGCTATGTTTACTATTTCCACCCTATAGCGGAGGGTGGCCGGAGCCCGGCGTTTGCCGGGCTTTTTGGTGTTAGTTCTCCTCTGGCTTCAGCCCAAAAGAAAATGGGCTGGCCGATGGACATTGAGTGTCATAAGCCAGCCCAAGTTTCAATAATTTCGGGCGTGGAATTGTCGAATAAAGATGGAATTCCATGCCGCCTACCCACTAGGCGGATTATGGCATAATCATAATCGCAGAATTCTAGTTCTGCGATGTTTCGCCCGCACGACACCCAACGAAATTTCGCCGGGACACTAAAACCGCCATCATGGTGATTTATATTGAGTTGTCCTTCTTCCGTGTATCCGCAATGATAGCGGATACCATCATAGGCATGGACGAATCGATGGCCGCATGGAGTGCCATAATAGGTACTATGAACAGCTCTAAGTTGTTCAGCAATTTTTTTGTATTGCTTGATGTCTAATTTGATTTTTCCTTTAAATAGCATAATGATCTCCACCGGATCAGCGCTCCGGCTGGCGCGTGGGATGATTTTCTCTTGACTTTCTCGCTCCAATGGGTTAAGGTGGTTATGTGGCCGGTGGCCCCATTGAAGCAAACGAGTTAACGAAGTTTTCCACCGGCCACACGCCCTTATTTTATAATTTCAATTCCTCCTATCCTGCTTACCAAACATGAGCCTAGTCGCTTTTCGGCTTCGTGGAGAGCGTCTATTTCGTGATCACTCATCAAACAGTCCATACAGGTTTGTTTCTTTCCTTTATCCCATTCATCCCATCGAAGGGTCCAACATGAAGGCCAATGTGGATCAACTTCTTCCCAATTGACCCACTCAATGTAGGCTTGTTCCACCCCCGAATAACCAATAATTTTTTTGATAAATTCTATCATGATCCACCTCCAGTTTTGATTACCCCTCGAACTTCGAGGGGGCCAAGGGAGCGCCGAGAGTCGGGCTCCCCTGGCTAAACACTTATTCTTCCATTTTCTCTTTCACCAAGTCCAAAATGGCCTTGGCTTCTGCTGGATCGTCAGTGGAGAATCCGTCTGGATCGAGCACTGCACTAGTGTCAATTGTCATCTGGCGATATACGCCTTTTGCTTCTTTTCCGAGTTCCTTTACGATTTCGTAATACATGATCCTCACCTCCAGTTTTGATTTACCCCTCGAGCTTCGAGAGGGCAACCGGGCAGCCTGTCGCCAAGCTGCCCGCTTGCTCGAACTTATCCCAAATACACTCGATCAAGCGTATCAGGATCATATATCGGGCTTACTTTTTCGCCGTGTTCATCTTCGATAGTTGCAGGCTCATGCCTGCCATTGCAATCATCCATACCACATGAATGTTTTCGAATTTTTTCCCATTGTGCATTTGAGATTGAGTATTTACTCTGCACTCCCATTGCTTGCTTGCTTGCATCTTCTTGAGCATCAAAAAACTTTGGTGACACTGCGTGAAATCCGCCATAAACTTTTAGTCTCATAATGGTTTACCTCCAATTTGATTTACCCCTCAAGCGAGTTAAGGGGGCAAGCAGACAGCCTCTAAGAAGCTGCCCAGTTGCGATGCTATTCTTCCTCTTCTTTACTAGCTTCGTCTATTTCCCATTCTTCAATGATCTCATTATTGTATTCTTCGCTCAAAATCTCATAGATTCCTGGTAGATGGATGAGTTCCGAAGCTTTTACATCCTCTAGCTTTTTCATAAGCCTTCTGTCGAATTCCTCTTGATTGATTGTTTTCACGGTTCTACCTCCAGTTTTGATTTACCCCTCGAACTTCGAGGGGGCAACCGGACAGCCTGTCTCCAAGCTGCCCGCTTGCGATTAACAATATTGTGTTGGCTCTCCTCTGTTTAGGCGCTTGCAATCCTTAACCGCCTGCTCATGAGATAAGGCAGGCGCAACGCAAAACATCTCCCCAAATTCATTTTTGCGTTGAGTGTCGAATATTGAGCTGCTATTGATGGGATCAATAGCAGCCGGGCGGTAAATGTATCGAGTGTGATTGAAGCTTTGAACTTGACTTAATCTAGTAATTATGTCGCTCGGTTGCATGGTGGTTACTCCCTTCAAAAATATTTGCCTTGCCCCTCTATAGTCGCATGATGCATGCCAACTAAATAAGTTTAGAGTAAAATCAATATATTGTGGTGTTCGCATAACCTGGCACAAGATAGCAATCATTATAATGAATTGGGTTGGGGCATAACCCACAGTTGGGTCACCCAATGGGTGAAATAACCCAACTTACTTATAATCAATATTTTATTATTAGTAATATATATAGTGGTTCACGTGGAACATATACAAGATATTGGGCTATGCAATAAATAACCCTACTTGGCATAGGTATTGCATGTATAATTTGCATGATGCATGCAAACTTAAGAAAAAGGAGTAGGGAACGATGGCTAAATACGCATTAAGTTTTATCAATCCGCATAGTGGGAGCGAAGTTACAGAAGATATATGTTTTGCTCTAACCACAAAACAAGCAAAACAGAGATTCAAGAGAAATATTCCATCTTTGGAAGATATTTTTCATCAGGAAGTAAAAGATGGATGGATTGATTGCAACGGAAACCACCATCAAATTGTAAAAATCGCAAAATAAATCAAAGGGAGGCAGACGATGAGATTCTTGAAACCAATTAGTCCAAGCCAAGCAGAGCTAGAGATAGTAAAAGGCGAAGTCGTATACTTTGGCGAAAATGCCCGCTATTCGCTGTTTTTGCATCGCAGCAAACGCCAGGGAATACCAAGTCAGTATATGATAGAAGACAAAGAAAAAATCGATGAAATTACTGGTGCTCCAGCAGTTATCCGCCAAAACGAGAGTTGGAATCAGATTATCAAATCGGCAAAAGCATTGACTCAAGAAGTTGAAGTTTACTAAACCAAAGGGAGGCTAGACGATGGATATTAAATTAGTACCAAACAATGATGAGTACAACACATACAATCTGTATGTGAATGGAAAATTGAGGCTTAAGGAAGAAACGTCAACGGTATGCCAAAATGTGATTGATTCATTAAATGGAGCCTGCTTTATAGGAGAATGCCAGGAAATCGCAGATAATATAAAATCAGATTTATAGCCCTATCTGCCATGCGCAGAAAAGGATAAGAGCCCGTCAGCGATGGCGGGTTTTTTTTGTCTATTCGCATATCAAAACCGCCAAAAATTAGCGGTAAATGTTGTTCAGAATCGACACTTTTTTGTGAGATTTCCCCTATTGACATAGATACAAATAGGTGTAATATAAATCCATTCATAGAATATTATGGTGAATTATGGAAGATAAAAAAAAGTATTATCGAGCGATAGATATACAGAGAGAATTCAAGATTTCCTACCCGACGATTTGGCGCTGGATCAGAGAAGGAAAATTCCCAAAGCCTGACGTAAAAGTTGGGAGAATCAGGCGCTGGAGCGAGGAAACAATAAGAGAGTGGATGGAATCAAACCAAGATGCGAGTGAATAATGTCAGGCAAAAAGAAGTGGGAAGATTTCGAAGTCAGATTGAAGCACAAAGATATAATCCTATTGTCAAAGTGCAAAATTCCAGATGCGGCGAAAACTCTCTATCTAGTGATGCTTGCCTACCGAAACATCCACTCAAAGAAGTGCCAAATCTCAAAAGCAAAATTCGCAGAAGATATAGACAAGACAGAAAAACAGGTCTGGAATTTAATGAAAAATTTAATAGATTGCAAGCTTATCGAGGTCGAATTTTCCAACGGAAGAAGTCCAAATATTTATACGATCAGAACACCGACAGAGGCAATTTCAAAGGCTGCAACCATGTAACCTATTTCATGGTTAGAACAGTTCAACCATGTAACGTATTACACGGTTAACCATGTAATCTATTTCCGCCAACCATGTAATACATTTCACCCGTAAAGAAAGAAGTAAGAAAAGAATATAAAAGCGAGGATTCAGAGCCATGAAAAAAATCACAATAAGTCAATGCAAGCAATGCCCATTCTGTAGAGATTATGTTTGTGTCTACCGAGCAAAAGGATTTGGTCAGAAAATCACTAATATTTTTAGTATCCCCGAATGGTGCCCGCTTGAGGATGATCAGCCTCAAGATGAAATTCCAACGGCTCATATGCCCAGATAGGAGCAAATAGCATGATACAAATAAATAAACAATTCCTTGCAATACTTTTTTCGATTCTCATTCTATCCCACGCAACAGTTGGTGGAATTTTCTACGATCAAGGAAAGCATCAAGGGGAAATCGAAGCTCTCACGGCAGTCACTGCTGTAGCAGCAGTGGAGTTTGATTTGCCACTCAATGAGCAAAAAAGACTGATGGAAAGAGCTGTCAGAGTAATGAAGGTAAAAGGAGAGTGAGACCAATGAAAAAGATCAAAATCACCCAATGCCAAGAATGCCCGTATTGCAGATATTTGACAGAAAATGAAAAACATGAATGCACCTATAGAGGATTAGAACAAATAATCTCAAATATCGAGAGAATTCCCGACTGGTGTCCTTTAGAGGATATTGAACAAGAGGATTCAAAACCAATGAATATCGATCAAAAAAACTACCTCAGAACCGCCAAGCAGTGCATTGACCAAATCGTTGAAACCCATTATTTCGGTTCAAGTCAATATCCTCCCAAAGAACAGGATACGCGCAAAAACGCCGGTACTGCATACAACGCAATTTGCAGGATTGAGGCAATCGAGAATGAGGAAAAACCAATGAATGACCAAATCATTGATCCAAATCAAAAATCAATCGCAGACAGCCTGGAAGAAATTAGTATAAAATTAGGAATGTGGCTCGATTGTCAAACTTCGATCAACAACAGCCTATCAGAGATTGCATTCCAGAGTTCCCAATCATTCCATCAACGCATAAACCAGCTCGAGCAAAAACTAGATGGATTGATTGAGCTCTCAGAGAGAGACTTGGCGCGTATCAACGAGCTCGAGAGAAGATTGAAAGTCACAGACGACGAGCAAGCCTCAGAAGCGGAATTGACCAATTTGACCCCAGATAACCAACCGCAGCCACAAGAACTGATCGAGAATATCATCAGGCACTGCGAGATTCTGAGAGATAGACAATTATCAGAGAATGATTACTACGGCAGAATAAAAAATATCATTGAAATCGCCAATGAGTTAAATACTCAACTTTAAGTAAAGGGGAAGGCCATGAAAATTTGCACTGTCTGCGGCCGGGAAATCGAGCCCGATCAATTGATCTGCGAATACTGCCAGCAGGGAATCTCAAAATCTAATCTCAAGCGCCTTAAAGAACAAAAACAGAAGCAGCAACAGTTAATCGATTCCATCACCGGCCTTTGCCAAGAAATTTTGGCCGACAGCAAAATAGAAACCTCTACTAGGCAAAAGGCCCAAGAAGCAGCCATAAAAGCTCATGATCTAAGTACGCTATTGTAAATAATAAATATTTCCTGTAGCCTTCGGGCTGGCGGGTGGGAATCAACAGAAAATTCACCATTTTGCGACAAGGTGGAAATATGAAAAAATACGATCCAAGCAAACAATATCATAGACTGCAGTACATCTGGCTGCAAATACCATGTGGGCGAATAGGTATCTGCCGTACAGTTGGAGGATATCAGAATTGGAAGCGCGCAGAGCATACGTGGGATCAAGGCTTTGTTACTTTCATGGCTATAGCTGGCGAAATCATGAGGATTCAAGGTGATATCAATCATTATAATGAATAAGAATAAGTTTAGTCCTATAAACTCGATCATAAGAGCCCAGATAGGCCAAAGGCGTTTGATACTCTTTTGCTTTTTTGTGCACTGCTACGGAAAAAAAATGGGAATGGATATAATCGATCTACAGTTCGATGGCATACTTTATCAAAAATGGGAACTGGTAAAGCCTAAAGATGTACAAGAATAAGTATAAAACTCTCGACTGGCATGAATGGGCTTTCGGCTCTATCGATTACTGGTATGTGCTGTATTGCCGGGTAGTGTGGACCTTCGGCCAGCTAAATCGATTGTGTGTGTTTTTTCTCATGCTCAAGAATGGGCATGAACTTCAATGGGTCTGTCGGAATTCCGACGATAAGGAGCAAATCTGCCAAATGGGATTGCAAAACGGCAAAACCGAGCTCGCAAGCGAGTTTATCTCTCAATCGATCGCAGAGCAGGAGCATCATGATCAAAAATAATCAAAACAATCATCCAAATGATCATTTCAATCAAAATCAATCATCTTTGGATATCTTTGTCCAGAATAAGCAAGATCATAAAGTTAATCTGATCATGGAATTCGAAATGGATTTCTGGGCTGCTCACTTCGGATGGGGGAAGCTCTGGCATCAATGGAACGTCAGGCGGGCGCAGACGATAGGCGAGCCCATGAGCAGCGTGAAGGTTTCGCACCCAGCACCCATGACCTGCGGCATTTTGCCGCACCTTGGCAGGGAAACAGTGGAAATCCTGCCAAAAATCAGGGAAAATGAGTGTGTATCTGCTAACCAAGCATATGCTGTAGAGGAATAAGTCAAGTAAAATGAGAAATTTACAACTGTCATCGGTGGTTAATGGTTACAAAATGGTATTGTTGCATGATTCAGGCTCGATCAGAGCGCATAGCCGTAGAACGCTCATAAATCGCCTGTGTGCAATCCAGAGTGTTATGAGTCGGGCAATTTATCTTCGTACGAATTCCGCACCCGCATGGCCGCTTATCGTGGATTTTATTCGATGGTTTTGGGTCCCTTTTTGCTTGGAGGGGGGAGGGGTTCAAAAATTCGGCCGCGATTTTCTGTCGATGTTCACCTTCCCACATTGGATTAAAAATCCGGAAATTTAAGAATAAGGAGTTTATCATGACAAGTTTTTTTGAAGAGCAATACAAGTATTTAGTGATAAGTTTGGAGCATGATTTAGTTAAGAGTTTATTTAAGAATGCGAATTTAGTGAATTATTTTGAAAATGGAGATGAGATTGATAAAGAATATAATCTTCGTTTTCGGATTGATGTTGATCGATTAAGTGACTTGAATGATGATTTTGATTATGCGGATTATTTGGTGGAGACTAAAACTTGGAAAGATTTCAAGGAAGAGATTTTGGCGGACTGGTCAGGAATTGAAGAAATAAAGCTGGGTTTTGATGTTTGGCAGCCGAATCTATTTGATATTGTAATTAAAGTTTCGGTTTCGGAGGTATGAGGGTTCCCCTTCCCACATTAGATTCAGGAAAGGGGTATTTAATAATGAGTAGTTTTATTAATCAGGGTTAAGGGAGTCGAAATGGCTAGAAGGATTCTGGATAAGGTTTTGTTTTACAGGATTGATAAAATTAAATCCACGCATGGGGTTGATTGGTCTTGCCGATGTACAGCTTCATCTAAAAAAAATTTTAGAATTAGAAGAAGTTATATAGGATTGGGTTATACGCCTGAAATGGCCTGGATGT
>JABAHQ010007143.1_pt2 | contig 13684 bp, 16 predicted proteins | sample 7062091 | NCBI WGS metagenome assembly JABAHQ01 (sample SAMN14534359, study PRJNA622989) | marine sediment metagenome | biome: marine biome [ENVO:00000428]; feature: marine pelagic biome [ENVO:01000023]; material: deep marine sediment [ENVO:00002113] | place: India: Gulf of Kutch | collected...
GGCCGCGGTGACCCTCGCCAAGACGCTCGGCATCAGCGATCTCGTGATCGGTCTCACGGTGGTCGCGGTCGGCACCAGTCTGCCCGAGCTCGCGGCGTCGTTGGCGAGCGCGCTGAAGCGCGAGCACGACATCGCCGTCGGCAACGTGATCGGGTCGAACATGTTCAACTTGCTGGCGGTGATGGGGGTGGCGGCGATGCTCAGCCCCGGTGCGGTCGACGAGGACCTGCTGCGGCGCGACTACCCGGTCATGCTCGGGCTGAGCCTGGCGTTTTTTGTTTTGGCCTATCGTTTCCTGGGCGGTCGCATCATCAACCGCGCGGAGGGCGGCGTGCTCCTCCTTGCGTTCGCCGTCTATGAGGTCTGGCTGTACGTATCGGCGTGAAGAGGGCCGGCATGTCGGGGTTCGGGTGGTTCAGGCTTCTGCCGACGGCAGGTAGTTCCACGCGAGAGGGGCCTCGCCGTAAGATAACGCGCGCAGGCGCTCGACATCGAGGATCTGGATGACGTTCCGTTGCACGTGAATAATCCCGTCCTCCGCGAGGGTGTGCAGGATGCGGGAGAGGGTCTCGGGCTGGATGGAAAGTCGCGAGGCCAGCAGCTTCTTCGGGACCGAAAGCTCTACCGTCACCGGCTCGCGGGCATCGTCGCGGATGTGCCAGAGCAGGTAGTTGACCAAGCGGTATGTCGAGTTCTGCATGGTCAACGCATCAATCTCGTTGAGCCGGTGGCGCAGGCGCATGCTGAGATCGCCGAGTAATCTCATGCAATGCTCGACGGAGTTTCCGATGATCTTGAGAAAGGACTGGCTGTCGAAACCGAGCAGCTCGCTCTCGGTGACCGCCGCGGCGCTCACGGGATAGGTGCGGCGGTCCATGAACATGACTGCCTCGGCAAACGTTTGACCGGGCTGAATGATCTCGACGATCTTCTCGTGCCCGGCGGGTGAGAGCCGATACAGCTTGATCTGGCCGCTGCGCACCAGGAAAAAGTGCCGGGCCGGCTGGCCGTGCTCGAAGAGGGGGTCCTCCTCCTCGAGATAAAAGAGCCGCGTGCCGGCCCGCACCTGCTCGAGCTCGGCCGCGCTGAGCGACGAGAACAGCGGGTGACGCCGCAGCTCGTCGTCTACGATGAGGGGCACCGGTCTCGCCATCGAGGCTCATGCTAGGCCGGCGTGGCATGCGGGTACTTGACCTGGGTCAAGTGGCCGGCGGAGGTTGCCCCGGGCGCTTTGACATGGATCATTGCTCGCGCCCCCGGCTTGGCGCATAAACCGACCGAGAGACTCGGAATAGAGCCGTGATACGCAAGGGGGGCGGGATTGACGATACCGATTGGCGCTCGATCGCTCTCGACGGCGATGGCCCTGGTGGCGTGCCTGGCCGCGACCGCGGCGGCGGCCCCGGACGGCGCGCGGCTGTATGCGCGCAACTGCGCGGCCTGTCACGGCGCGCAGGGTCGCGGGGGTGTCGGGGTGCCTCTGGCGCTGGCGGACTTCCAGGCGATCGCCACCGACGAATACCTGGGTCGGACGATCCGGCTGGGGCGCCCCGGTCGAGTGATGCCCGCCTTCCCGCAGCTCAGCGATGCGGAAGTCGAGGTGATCGTGAGCCACCTCCGCGGAATGGCGCCCGCCAGTGCCGAGGTCGAGCTCGTGGAGGGACCGCTGGAAGGTGATCCCGAGCGGGGGGCGCGGCTCTATCAGACCCATTGCGCGAGCTGCCACGGCGCTGACGGCGAGGGCGGCGAGGGCACCGGCGTCACGTTCTCGCGGCCGCGCGAGCTGCCGATCATCGCCCCGGCGCTCAATAACTCGGGCTTCCTGGCCGCCGCCTCGGACGAGCTCATCAAGACCACCCTGATGTACGGCCGCGAGGGCACCCCCATGGGCTCCTTCCTCGAGCAAGGGCTCAGTGAGCGGGACATCGACGACGTCGTCGCCTACGTGCGGTCTTTCGAGGCGGAGGCCCGGGAGGGCGCGGCGGCGCGCTCGGTCGAGGACGAGCCGCTGGTGCTGGAGATGACCTCGCCGTACGGCCTCGAGCAGACCGTCGTCAACATCAAGCGCGCCGTCGTCGGCAACAACTTCCGCCTGATCCGGGTGCAGCATCTGGAAGACGGCTTGTTCCCCGAGGAGCAGGTCAATGAACGGCAAGTCATCGTGTACCTCTGTAATTTCAACTTCTTGTACGATGCGCTGGCTCTTGACCCGAGGGTCGGCCTGTTCCTCCCCTGCCGGGTCACCGCCGTCGAGCAGGAAGGCGAGGTGAAGCTGGTCACGATCAACCCCAAGCGCCTCTCGGCGCTCTACAACAACGAGCGCCTCGACCGGGCGTGCCAGCGCATGTACGAGCTCTATCGCCGCATCATGGAGGAGGCCACCCTATGACGCCACGACGGTTGAGACAGACCCTGTCACTGATCGGGGGCCTCGTGCTGGCCGCGGGGGCCCAGGCGAGCGACCTGATGATGGCGCGTTCGCCAAAGGCCTTCCCGGAGGCCATGTTGGCGCTGCAAGAGTCGATCAAGGCCCACGGATACACGATCTCCCGCGTGCAGCGCGTCGACGTCGGCTTGAGCAAGATGGGATACGAGACCGACAAGTACCGCGTGGTGTTCTTCGGTAAGCCGCGAGAGGTGCGGCGGCTGTCCGGCCGGTATCCGCGCCTGATCCCCTTTCTACCCCTGAAGGTCTCGATATTCGCCGAGGGTGAGGAGACCCTGATCGTCGCCGCGGACCCGCGCTGGCTGGCCGAGTCGTTCCAGGATGGGGAGGTCGCCACGTTGCTCAGACGCTGGGAGCGTGACCTGCGCTCCATCATGGACGACTTCCGCGGCTGACTGCGCGCGCAGCCCTTCCCCCGCCTCGACCCGGGCCGCGCGCCCGGAGGGGCGGCGCTCACGCCTTCCGGTCGTCCCGAAAGCGCCCTATTTTCAAATTCGTGTCGATGCTTGACGTAAGTCAAGGGCCCGCCGGCGGCCCTGTGCTATCCGTGTACGCACCGTGGGGCGTGACGCCACGCCCCGGGCAAGAATACGAACGGGGCCGGTTCCCGTCGGGCAGATGGAGGCAGTCATGGCCGAGCACGAATCGCAACCCGCATCCGCGCCGGGTGAGGCCGATATCCCGGCGATGCAGAAGATCCTCGACAGCCCCTTCCTTCTGCTGTTCATCGGCATCGCGATCCCGACGATCTTCTATCTGATATGGGGGATCCTCGAGGTCGCCAACATACCCGTCACGAAGTAGGGGGAGTCGACGATGAGCACCATCCTCCCACCGTCCGAACGCCTGTGGTGGAAAGAGCCGGTCGAGCGGACGGAGATCGTCTGGATCGTCCTCGCGCTCATCTGGTGCGTGGTCCTCACTCTCATGATGCCCTACTGGCACGTGGTGGGGAGGCAGAACCTCTCGAACGAGACCTACCGGACGACCCCCGAGGCGTTCGCCGCCAAGGCGCAGGCCGTGGTGGACGAGTACACGGTGCGTACCGCAACCGATCGGCAATATCCCGTCGTGCATCCGCCGGCGGGTGGCGACGTCTACGTGCTGGGCCGGCTCTGGGAGTGGTGGCCCATCCTCGAGCTGGAGAAGGGCAAGACTTACCGTCTACACCTCTCATCGATGGACTGGCAGCACGGTTTCTCGCTTCAACCGCTGAACGTCAACGTGCAGGTCCTGCCGGGATACGAGCTCGTGATGACCGTGACGCCGGACAAGGCGGGCGAGTACACGATCGTCTGCAACGAATACTGCGGTATAGGCCACCATACGATGCTTGGCAAGATCCACGTGGTCGAGTGATCGCGGCATGAGACCATAAGCAATGAGAGGAGCGGCGGATGGCCATCAGCAGAACATTTAGAATCTGCCCGCAGACCGGGCTGGCCTTCCACGACCAGGCCGAGCGTCTGATGAAGGCACACGCGGTGGCGGGCGTGGTCGCCTTGCTGGTCGGCGGTATCCTGGCGTTGGTGGTCGCGCTCACGCGTTGGCCCGCGGTCCACCTTCTGCCGGCCGACTGGTTCTATCTCGCGCTGACCGCGCACGGGATCGATATGCTGATCTTCTGGATCATCTTCTTCGAGATCGCCGTGCTCTATTTCACCGCCTCGACATTGCTGCGCGTGCGCGTGGTGACCCCGCGGCTGGCTTGGCTCGGCTTCGCTCTGATGCTGATCGGCGCGGTCGTCAACAATATCGCCGTGTTCCGGGGCGGCTCGAGCGTGATGATGACCTCGTACGTCCCCATGCCGGCGGAGCCGAGCTTTTACCTCGGCCTGATCCTGTTCGCGGTCGGTGCCCTCATCGGCTGCTTCATTTTCCTCGGGATGCTGGTGACCGCGAAGTACGAGGGGACCTATGAGGGGTCCATGCCCCTGGTGACCTTCGGGGGCCTGACCGCCTGCATCATCGCCATCCTGACCATCGTCAACGGCGCGATCATCCTTATCCCCACCTGGCTCTGGTCGGCCGGGTACATCAGCCACATCGATCCGCTCACCTACCGTATCGTGTGGTGGGGCCTCGGGCATCCCTCGCAGCAGATCAACGTCGCGGCGCACGTCGCGGTATGGTATCTGGTCGCGGCGGTGGTGTTCGGCGCCAAGCCGCTCTCGGAGAAGGTCAGCCGCGTGGCGTTCCTGCTCTACATCCTGTTCCTGCAGCTCGCCTCCGCGCACCATCTTCTCGTGGATCCCGGCGTGGGCTCCGAATGGAAGATGTTCAATACGAGCTACGCCATGTACCTGGCGGTGCTGGCGAGCCTCATCCACGGCCTGACCGTCCCCGGATCGATCGAGGTGGCGCAGCGTGAGAAGGGGCTGAACAAGGGTCTGTTCGAGTGGCTGCGCAAGGCGCCCTGGGGCAACCCCGTGTTCTCCGGGATGTTTCTGTCCCTGGTGATCTTCGGCTTCCTCGGGGGGATCTCCGGTGTCGTGATGGGCACGGAGCAGATCAATTTGATCATTCACAACACCATCTATGTCCCGGGGCATTTCCACGCGACGGTGGCGACGGGCACGACCCTGGCGTTCATGGCCCTCACCTATTACCTGTTGCCTAGCCTGTTCCAGCGCGAGGTGATATGGCCGGGCTTGGCGAAGTGGCAGCCTTATCTGTTCGGCGTCGGGATGTCGGTGTTGGCGCTGTTCATGATGGGCGCGGGAACGCTGGGTGTCTCCCGGCGCCATTGGGATATGGCCTTCACCGGATCGGCGCTCGGCTACGAGTATCCGGGCACCGCCTACCTCTTGATGGGTATCGTCGGCGTGGCGGCCGTGCTGGCCGTCGTCGGCGGCGCGGCGTACATCCTCATCACGGTGGGCTCACTACTCGTCGGTCGCCGCGTGGAGAGCGCCTACGGCGGCGCTCCGGAGCCCGTGCGCCCGCCGGCGCCCGCGGGGGTGACCCCCTCCGGTATCGGCGTGGCGGGGTTCGCGGCGCCGGGCACGTTCGCGCTCGCCATGCTGCTGCTGGCGGCGTTCATCGTGTACTACTTCATCAACTGGAAGTACTTGGCGGCGGTCTGGCCGCTCAGCTGAGAGTTCGCGGCGGCCCGGCATCGGCATGCGCTCGGGAATGACATCGTTGTCGGTGGGTGCGGGGACCCGCTCGGGTGGACTGGTGCGTCCGCTCGTGTGCGTGTTCAAGCTGCGCATCGGGCTGGCGATCGCGCTGGGGGCGCTGGCCGGTTATGCAGTCACCCCGGCTCCGGCGCTCGCCGGTTGGCAGGTGCTGGTCCTCGCGCTCGCCGTCTTGGTCGCGGCGTCGGCGGGTGGCGCGATCAATCAATACGTCGAGCGCACGCTGGACGCACGTATGGCGCGGACCCGCGATCGGCCGTTCGTCACCGGCCGTTTCCGCGCCCGGTACGAGTGGCCCGTCGCGCTGCTGGCGACGCTCGCCGGGGCGGTGGGCGTGGCGGCCTGGGCGCTCAACCCGGTGACGGCGCTGTACGTGGCCCTGGGCGCGTTCACCTATGTCGTCGTCTACACGATCTGGCTCAAGCCACGCACCTGGTGGAGCATCGTAATCGGCGGTCTGGCGGGGAGCTTCGCCGTGCTGGCGGGCTCGGCCGCGGCCTCACCCGAGCTCAGCCCTGCGGCGTTCGCATTGGCGCTCGTGCTGTTCCTGTGGACGCCTTCTCACTTCTGGGCGCTCGCAATCGCCCTGCGTGAGGAGTACGCGGCCGCGGGCATTCCCATGCTCCCCGTCGTGGCCGGGCCCTGCCTGGCCGCGCGCGCGATCCTGCTCAACACCCTCGCGCTGATCACGGCCGCGCTGCTGCCTCTGGCGTACGGCCTCGGGGTGTGGTATCTCGCGGGGGCTCTGCTTGGCGGCGCTTATCTGCTGTATGCCGACCTCGGCCTGCTGCGCAGAGGCACACGCCGGGCCGCGCTCATTGCCTTCTATGCATCATTGGTCCAGCTCACGCTGTTGCTGGGCGGCGCCGTGCTGGACGTCCACCTCGCCGTCTGAGCGGCGTATGTCTCGCATGATCCCGCGCCACCGTATCGCGATGCGCGGCCTGCTCGTCCTGGCGGGCGGGCTGACAGCCGTGATGCTTACCCTCGGCGCGGTCGCGGCGGACCCTGCGGGCCACTCCGCGAGCGGCGCCGCGCGCGGCGAGGGTCGGCACCGGCCGAGCCCGGCCTTCGATCGCAAGCAGGCCATGGCGCGCAGCCAGGCGGCGATCGGGCAGGTGCTCGGCGACCACGTGCTGCGCGACCGCACCGGGCAACAGGTGCATCTGGCGGACTTCCGGGGCCGACCGCTGGTGGTCAGCCTGATATACACGAGCTGCTTCCACATCTGCCCCCGCACCACCCGTCATCTCGCGAAGGTGGTGCGCACCGCCCGCGACGCGCTGGGCGAGGACAGCTTCGCGGTGGCGACCCTCGGCTTCGACGTCGCCGTCGACACACCGGCCGCGATGCGCGAGTTCGCCAAGCGCCAGCGGGTCGATATCTCCGACTGGTATTTCCTGAGCGCCGACGAGGCCACGATCGGCGCGCTCGCGGAGGATCTGGGCTTCACATATGTTCGATCGCCGAAGGGCTTCGACCACGTGGTGCAGGCGTCGGTGATCGACGCCCGCGGTCGGGTCTATCGTCAGGTGTACGGCCAGGAATTCGAGACCCCGCTCCTGGTCGAGCCGCTGAAGGAGCTCGTCTTCGGCCGGCGCACGCCGCCCCAGACCGCCGGGCACCTCTGGGATCGGCTGCTGTTCTATTGCACGACCTACGATCCCGCCAGCGGCGCCTATCGATTCGATTATTCGCTGTTCATAGGGTTGGCGATCGGCCTGATCATTCTCGCCTCGACGACGACCTATCTCGTGCGGGAGGTGCGGCGGAGAGGTTGACTCAAATCAAGGCGGTGCCGGCCATGGCCCTTAGCATACCTGGCTATGGCACTGGGTTTTTCATGGCAGGGGCCGGCGGCCGCCGGGGGGCGGCTCCGGCGCACCACCCGCAAGGGGCTGCTGGTCGTCGAGGGGTGGCTCACGGCGGCCTTCGGCCCGGGGCTCAATCCGCTCTACCACCTGGGCGCCCTGACGATCTTCTTCTTCTGGGTCGTTCTGGTCACCGGGGTCTACCTGTTCATCTTCTTCGAGACGAGTCTCTCGGGCGCCTACCAGTCCGTCGAGCACCTCACCCGCGAGCAATGGTACGCGGGCGGCGTGATGCGCAGCCTCCACCGATACGCCTCCGACGCGGCGGTGGTCACCATGGCGCTGCACTTGATTCGGGAGTTCGTGCACGATCGTCACCGAGGCGCGCGCTGGTATTCGTGGTTCACCGGCCTGCCGCTGGTGTGGCTCGTCTACATCCTCGGGATCACCGGCTACTGGCTGGTGTGGGACCAGCTCGCGCACTATATCGCGGTGACGACCGCGGAGTTCCTGGACGCCCTGCCGGTGTTCACCGATCCCATGGCGCGGAACTTCCTCACGGACGAGGGCGTCAGCGACCGGTTCTTCACCCTGATGGCGTTCCTGCATCTGCTCGGGGTCCCGTTGATCCTGGTGTTCGCGATCTGGTTTCACGTCTTGCGCATCACCGGGCCGCGAGTGAACCCGCCGCGACGCCTGGCGTTGGGGAGCCTCGCCGCGCTGATCTTCGCCTCGCTGATCTGGCCCGCGGTGAGCCATCCCGAGGCCACGCTGGGGCAGGTCCCCCAGGTCCTCCACCTCGATTGGTTCTATCTCCCGGCCTACCCGCTCATCGACCAGCTCTCGCCGGCGTGGGTCTGGGTGGTGCTCGTCGGCGGCACGGCGGCGCTGGCCCTGCTGCCGTGGCTGCCGCCCCAGCGACGGGCGGCCGCGGAGGTCGACCTCGCCAATTGCAACGGCTGCGGCCGGTGCTTCGCCGACTGCCCTTATTCGGCGATCGAGATGGCGCCGCGCACCGACGGCAAGCGGCACGAGGAGGAGGCCGTGGTCGATCCGGCGTTATGCACGAGCTGCGGGGTCTGCGCCGGCGCCTGCCCGTCCTCGACGCCGTTCCGCCGCGTCGAGGACCTGATCAGCGGCATCGAGCTGCCGGAGGCCCCTGTGGGGGAGATGCGCGAGGTGGTCGAAGGGGCGCTCGACTCGCTCGAGGGCGACGTGCGGATCCTCGCGTTCACATGCGAGCCGGGCGTGGATATCGAGTCCCTGCGGGTGCCGGGCGCGGCGGCCGTGCGCCTGCCGTGCGTGGGCATGCTTCCGCCCGCGTTCATCGATTACGCCCTGCGGCGCAGGGGGGCCGACGGGGTGCTCATCGCGGCCTGCCGGAGCGGCGATTGCCAGTACCGGTTCGGTGACCTGTGGCTGACGCAACGCCTGGCCGGCGAGCGCGAGCCGCATCTCAAGCGCCACGTCGATCCGGCACGCATCCGGGTGACGCATGCGGCGGCGACCGACCGGCGGGCGGTGCGAGGCGAGCTCGAGGCGTTCCGGCGGGCGCTCGCCGAGCGAATGCCGAAACGTGAGGCGCCCCCATCGTCCGGCGGGGGCTCCGAGCCGAAGGTGGCGGGTCATGGCCGCTAGCGCCGTGCTTCGGGGGCTGGGCCAGATCGCGGCCTATGCCGCGTTCGCGGCGGTGGTGGTGTATTTCTCGGCCGCGCCGGCCTACCGTTACATCGCGCCGGACCAGGCGGTGGTGAAGCTGACCCTGGCGCACTACGGCGAACGCCTGCAGCCATGCCGCCGGCGCTCGGCGGAAGAGATCGCCGAGCTGCCGCCCAACATGCGCAGGCTCGAGGAGTGCCCGCGGGAGCGCTCGCCGATCACGGTCGAGCTGCAGGTGGACGGCCGGGTCGTGCACCATGAGGTGGCGCCGCCGACCGGCCTGTGGGGTGACGGCATGGCCTATGTCTACCGGCGTTTTACTGTCCCCGCCGGGGATCATCGCCTCACGGCCCGGCTGCGCGACAGCGTGCATGTCGAAGGCTACAACCATGAGCGCAGCGAGACCTTGCGGCTGACCCCCGGCGAAGCGCTGATCGTCGAGTTCGACGCGCGGCGCGGGTTCATCTTCCAGCCCGGGGGCGGGCGCCCCGGGACCGACGGGGTGGGCGGGTGAGCGTGCCCCTTCGTGGAGGCACGGCGCTCGGTGACGGGCGCGAGGAGGCGGCGTCGGCGGCGCAGGCGGGCCGCTTCGCGTTGCCGGTGCCGGCCGCGGTGCGTGCCGAGGCGCGGGGCTGGTTGTGGCTCGGCATCGCCGCGCTGGTCGGCTCCGGCGTGTTCGCGCTGCTGATCCTGCTGTCGCGCACGCCCTACATTCAGACGCATGTGCCGTGGCTGGATTTCTTCCACACCGCGCTCGTGGTGCACGTCGATCTCTCGGTGCTCGTGTGGTTCCTGGCCTTCGCCGGGGTGCTGTGGAGCCTGCAGGGGGCCCGGGGCTGCCGCGTGTGCGGCTGGAGCGCGCTCGCCGTCACGGGGCTGGGCACCGTGCTGCTCATCGTCGCGCCGTTCGTGGGCGAGCCCCAACCCCTGATGAGCAATTACGTCCCGGTCCTGCGCCAGCCGGTGTTCGAGGCCGGCCTGGTGGTCGTGGCCGCCGGGTTCGGGCTGGCCGTGGCGCGCGCCTTGTTCCTCGCGCCGCCGGTAGGGGTTCGCATCTCGGGGGCAGGGGCGTTGCGTTTCGGGCTGAACACCGCGGTGGTCGCGGCGGCGATGGCGCTGGTCGCGTTCGTGCTTTCGTATCTGGCGATCCCGGCGTTCGCGGGCGGCAAAGAGTACTACGAGATCCTGTTCTGGGGCGGCGGGCACGTGCTGCAGTTCATGTACACGCAGCTCATGCTCGTCGTGTGGTTGTGGCTCGCCGACGCCTCGGGCATGCGGCCGCTTATCGGGCCGCGGGCGGTGCTGTTTCTGTTCGCATGGGGGCTCGTCTCCGTGTTCCTCACGCCGCTCATCTATCTCGCCTACGACGTGGGCTCGCTCGCGCACCGTCAGCTTTTCACCCTGCAGATGGCCTTCGGCGGCAGTCTCGCCTCGCTGCCGCTCGGGCTCGCCGTGATCCTCGGCTACGCGGCCGCCGGCCCCCTGCCGCGGGTCTCGCGGTCGGAGCGTCATGCCCTGCTGTGGTCGGTGCTGCTGTTCGGCATCGGCGGCGTGTTGGGCTTCATGATCCAGGGGAGCAACGTCACGGTGCCCGCGCACTACCACGGCAGCGTGGTCGGCGTGACCATGGCCTTCATGGGCATGACCTATCACCTGCTGCCCCGGCTGGGCTACCGCCCGGTGGCAGGCCGTCTCGCCGTCACGCAGGCCTGGACCTACGGGGTGGGGCAACTGCTGCACGTCGCCGGCCTGGCGTGGTCGGGGCTGGAAGGCGTGCAGCGCAAAACGGCGGGGGCGGCCCAGGGCCTCGACAGCCCCGAGCGCATTCTCGCGATGGGGGTCATGGGTCTCGGCGGGCTGCTGGCCGTCGTCGGCGGATTGCTGTTCCTGGTCGTGGTCCTGCGGGCCATGGGCACCGGCCCTTCGCGCGGGATCCCGGCGGTGGACGACTAGCCCGCCTGGGTGAGCACCCGCTCGATGACCTCGAAGAGCGCCAGCGCCAGCCCGAGGATGATCAGGAAATACACCAGCTGACGATAGGGCAGGGGCTCGCCTCGGGCGAGCTCGATGCGTACCAGGATCCTGTCGGCCAGCCAATACAGGAACACGGCCGCGGCGGTAAAGAGCAGGATCTCGAGCGCGACCTGGGCCATCGACAGGACCGGGCGGTGAGCGTGAGGCCATTGTGCCGGCTGCGCGGACGGGGGCACTTGATGGAGATCAATCGAGTTCGCGCTCTGGACGCGTACCATCCGGGACGTCGCGTCGAGTGATGCGCACGGGCATTCAACACGGGGAGGCACGACGATGCAAAAGCAGTCTGCGATCGCGCTGGGTCTCGGAGCGGTGCTGATGCTTGCCGCCGGACCGGGGATGGGCGCCGATGTGGCCGCGGGGAAGGCCAAGGCCGCGCAGTGCGCCGCCTGCCACGGCCAGGACGGCATCAGCAACAACGACATGTGGCCCAACCTCGCGGGGCAAAAGCAGGGCTATCTGGTCAAGCAGCTCAAGGCATTCCGGGACGGCGCCCGCAGCAATCCCCAGATGAGCCCGATGGCCCAAGGGTTGAGTGATCAGGACATCGAGAATCTGGCCGCCTATTTCTCCAGTCTCGAGCCCTGATGAGGGCCGTCCCGGAGCGTTGACCGAGGTCAAGGTCTAGCCCCCCGGCGGTCGGTATCGTCTGGGCCCGAGGTCGCGGTCGGCGGCCTCAGGAGGGGCGATGCCCTACCGGCGCCGAATCCGGCGCAGCGCCGGGACGCTCGGCGCCGCGCTGATATTATTGGCCGCGGCCGCCCCGGCCGCGGAAGCGCCGCCCGATTTCGCGGCGCAGGTGCTCGATCTCTTCCCCCGCGCGGTGAAGGTCTCGCCCATGCAAGGCGAGCCGTCTGCGGCCTCGGTGCTCGATGGTCGCGGCGAGCTGGTGGGGTATGCCTTTCTGACCGACCGCGTCCTGCCCATCCCCGCGTACTCGGGCAAGCCCATCACCACCCTGGTCGCCTTCGACACCGGCGGCGTTGTGCGGGGCATCCGCATCCTCGTCCACCAGGAGCCGATCCTCGCGGTGGGCGTCAGTGAGCGCGACCTCGACGCCTTCGTCGCGCAGTACCGGGGTCTGATGGTCGCCGATCGCACCCAGATCGGGGGGCGGGCGAAGCCCGGGCATACCGTGCTGGACGGCCTCAGCGGGGCGACGAACNNGACGGCCTCAGCGGGGCGACGATCACCGCCATGGTGCTCGACGCCTCGGTCATGCGCTCCCTGCGCAAGGTCGCCGCCGACCGCGGCCTGATGAGCGGAGACAGCGCCGGCGGGGCCGGCGTCGGCGACGACGAGGAGCCGCTGTGGAAGCAGAACTGGCGCGACCATCGGCTCGAGATCGGCGTGCTCATTGCGGGGCTGGCGGTCCTCGTGCTGGTGGTCGTGTTCCAGGACCCGCTCGCGCGCCATCCGCATCTGCTCACTTACATACGCTACGGCTATCTGGTCTTCACCCTGGTCTTCATCGGCTGGGTCGCCCTGGGGCAGCTGTCGGTGGTGAATGTGCTGACCTTCACGAACGCGGTGATGCACGACTTTCGTTGGGAGACGTTCCTGATGGATCCGGTGCTGTTCATCCTGTGGGCGTTCGTGGCGGTGGTGATGCTGCTGTGGGGGCGGGGCGTGTATTGCGGGTGGCTGTGCCCGTTCGGCGCGCTGCAGGAGCTCGTGTACAAGCTCGCGCATTGGCTGCGGATCCCGGCGCTCGAGCTCCCGGAAGTCGTGCACGAGCGCCTGTGGGCGGTGAAGTACGTGATCTTCCTGGTGCTGTTCGGGTTGTCGCTGCAGACGCTGGGCGCCGTGCAGCCCTCTGCCGAGGTCGAGCCGTTCAAGACGGTCTTCAGCCTGGGCTTCGACCGGCCCTGGCCGTTCGTGACGTACGCGCTGGCGATGATCCTGGTCTCGGCCATCAACCGGAAGTTTTTCTGCAAGTACGTCTGCCCGCTCGGCGGCGCGCTGGCCATCCCCGCCAAGCTCGCGCTGTTCGACTGGCTGCGGCGCCGCAAGGAGTGCGGCAAGCCGTGCCAGATCTGCGCCAACGAGTGCGAGGTGCGGGCGATCCGCGCCACCGGCGAGATCAACCCGCACGAATGCCAATACTGCCTGGACTGCCAGGTGACGTACTGGAATGCCTACAAATGCCCGCCGCTCATCGATCGGCGGCGGCGGCGCGAGCGGGGCGCCCGCGTGCGGGTAGCGGCCACCGGCATGGAGGAGGCCATGGGAAGCGCTCGTGTCGAGGAAGCAAAAAGCGGGCCACAACCGGAATCCCGATAAAAGGCATATGTCAGGGGCGGTTGATAGAGATCAAGGAAAGCCGGCGGTTCGATGGGGTACACAGGCCCCATGAAACGGGAAACGGGTTTGAGGGGAGCGGTTTTCATGTCTCGACGAACGAGAGAGGGGGTATGGCAATGGGCGACGCAATCTCATGGCGAGCTCCGGCCCTCGGGCTGATGATCATCAGCCTGCTGGCCGGGCCCGCGCTCGCTGCGGAAGAGGAGGACGAGACGGGGGAGCCGGCCGGCCACCCGGAGACTACTAAGGGCGAGATGCGCTACATGGGTCCGCCCTCGGCCGTGGGCGCC
>JABAHQ010007951.1_pt1 | contig 13673 bp, 9 predicted proteins | sample 7062091 | NCBI WGS metagenome assembly JABAHQ01 (sample SAMN14534359, study PRJNA622989) | marine sediment metagenome | biome: marine biome [ENVO:00000428]; feature: marine pelagic biome [ENVO:01000023]; material: deep marine sediment [ENVO:00002113] | place: India: Gulf of Kutch | collected...
ATGCAAGATCGCAAGGCATTCTGGGATACCCTCGGTGCATGCCTTAGTTGGATCGACCACCTCTTCATTGGCCTCGTTGATTCCATTGAAACCCACTTCTTGGCCCGGATGCACCAGCAGTTCGATCCCCGCTTCCGAAAATGGTTTAACTTTCTTATTGACGAGGAAGGCCTCAACGCCAGGGTAGATCGAAAGTTCACTCCCGTCATCCTTCAAGAAGGATACGAAGCACCATACACCACGCTCTCTGGTGGTGAACGCGCATCTGTCGCCCTTGCATACCGCTTGGCGCTCAACACGGTCATCAACACCCAAATCGAGAACATTCGCACCAAAGACGTGATCATCTTAGATGAGCCCACGGATGGCTTCTCTGACCAGCAACTGGACAAAGTACGCGACATTATTCACCGTATCGACATCCCCCAAATTATCATCGTGAGTCATGAACGGAAGGTGAAGGATTACGTGGATAAGACGATAGAGATTCAAAAAGAGGAGGGTGTGTCACGTCAAGTGTCATAAGAGATTTCCTAAGAGAATCACATGTAAAGAATGCAAGGGAGAGTTGATATCTCAGCGTAGGGTCGGGGAACTGGACTTTAATAGGCTCGGGGTAAGTACTGTGTAGGGGTGACCTTCTTGGATCTTTACGTAACCTACTGTGCAGGAAAGAAGAGAACGGGTTGAAACTTCCCTCCAAGTGTACTTATCAGTCTGGACGGATAGCACGGTTTGTGGTTCATTGTAGAGACAACACCTTTTTCCCAAAAAAAGTGAACCTAGATTTGAATCCTAATAAAGTTGACTTCATCTTGAATCGGACATTCATTCTGGGTACACCCAGTAATAAGAGGCCTTCTGTTTATCTTCAAGAGATAATGGAAAATACGTCCTATTCCTATCTTTTTTGTTAATCTAAATGGTGCTTTCAGAGAATTTTATATACTCGTGACTAAAATCAACAAAAAAGGCATTAACGTCAACAAATGGAGAGAGATTAAAGTATGTATGATATAACAATCGAGAAAGGAACAATCGTAAATGGAATGGGTAACCCTTGGCTTAAGGCTGATATAGGAATTTCAAACGGAAAAATATCCCAAATCAAACCAGAACTTAAAGAAGGAGACGAGAAAATTAATGCTAAGGGGTTAATTGTGTCTCCTGGCGTTATTGATGTACATTCTCATTCAGATTTATCGATTCTTAAACATAATAAGGGGAAATCCAGATTAATGCAAGGTATTACTACAGATGCCACGGGAAATTGTGGTATCTCTCCCCATACATTTGCTAAAGAATATGGACAGGTCTTAGAGGATCAATTACATAATAGCGAAGGGATAAACGAGAAAGATCATGTTGATTGGAGAACTCTAGGGGAATGGCGTGAAAAAGTAGATAAAAGAGGCATAGGATTGAATATTGCACCTTTTTGTGGTTTTGGAACTGTTAGAGCTAGTGTAATGGGAAAAGAGGGCGAAGGAGGGGAACGTAGTAAACCGACAGACGAGGAACTTGAGAAAATGAAAAAATTAGTTGAAGAGGCAATGAACGATGGTGCTTTTGGAATGTCTACCGGACTTGAATATGCAACTCAACGTAATGCATTCAAAGAAGAGATCGTCGAACTTTTAAGAGTGGTTAGAAGATATGGTGGGAGCTATATGTCTCATATTAGAAGTGAGGACGATTTTCTGATCGAAGCGGTAAAGGAATTCATCATGATCTGTGATCAGGCAGGTGTTCGAGGAACTATCTCGCATCATAAAGCTGCTAGTCCGTGGAATTGGGGAAAGCCAGTTGAAACATTAAGGTTAATCGAAGAAGCGAGAGAACAGGGGATCAATATTATCTGTGATGCATACCCTTGGACACGAGTAGCAGTTAGAGATGTTGGTTCTTTTTTTCTCAACGAAGGGGAGTCTATTCGTGAAAAGAAGGAGGAACTTCTTAAACAGTTGGAAAATGATGACGCCTGGAAGAAATTGAAAAAGCAGGCCAGAAAGCAATTTGAAAAGGAGAAGAACTTTATAAAACAGAAGCAGGAAGAAGGGGAAGAAACTGGTCATAAAGAGACTTGTCGGAGGATCCCGTGGAATCCTGTTTCATACTATACGATCACACGATCTAAAAGCCATCCTGAAACTGTTGGTAAAAATTTTGAGCAAGCTGCACAGATATTGGGGATGGAAGATCCGTGGGAAGCGGTGCGTCGGATTTATCTGGCTGATGAGGGAGACACTAGTGTAAGCCTGGGTCGTATGCGAGAAGCGGATTATAAGCAAATTCTTTTAAAACCGTTCTCAGCTATTTCAACAGATGGTAGGGCTCTTGATAAACCTTTAGCCCTTCATCCTCGAAATTATGGTACGTATCCAAAAGTTTTAGGAAAATATGTTAGAGACGAAGAGGAGTTACCACTCGAAGATGCCATTAGAAAAATGACTTCATTGCCAGCTCAATTTCTCGGACTTTCAAACAGAGGGGTAATCAGAGAAGGCGCTTGGGCGGATATTGTTATTTTTGACCCTCAAAAAATCAGAAATATGGCATCCTACGAGTCTCCGTGTGAAGATCCAGAAGGGATAAAGTATGTTATTGTGAATGGAACACTTTCGATAAAGAACGGAGAATATACTGGTGAATTAGCTGGAAAAGTCTTACAAAACCCAAATAGGGACAATTAGACTTTTTATCCTATTTTCTTTTTATGAAAACTTCAAGTCTATCCAAATTATAGAAGAAAAAAGGAACGTGCAACCAACCTTAAACTTCTTGGATAGGAAGGCAAGCACTATATTCTCTCAGAGAGCTTGCCTTCATATGCTTTAAAAGTAATGTTCAACAGTCTCCTGATTTTAGCGTATAAGACAGCTATTACCGGTCGTATGAGGTTTTATGAGGTTCCTAGAACAACTAGGAAAATGCACTAACTAAAGGGATGACAAGAAATTTTAAAGTTCAAATGTCTCGGTAGATTTGAGTGAAAAGCTTGAGAATGTTTGATACACCATTAACATTTGCTCGAGAGTGTAAAGAAGAAAAAACCAGCTGAGAGTGATGGTAGCTACACACTGCAAGAAGGGGATTGCATTAGTGGAAGTGGTCAAGTGATCCATCTAAGTTCCTACAATGTGTCTATCTTGGTGGTAAGATAAGGAAAGGTGAAAATGTGAGGTTTGAAAAAATAAGTGAGAGATCCTTCTCTAGCTCTCTCTTATTCTTATTCTAGGATCAAGCAAAGCAGAGATGATATCTCCCAAAAAATTCGATACTGCCGTCAGGATAGCTATAATGAGTATTACAGCTTGAACTATGGGATAATCCTGAGCTATAATCGCTTGAAAAAGTAGCCTTCCCATACCTGGCCATGCGAAGACTGTTTCCACTACTACGGATCCACCAATTAACCAAGGAAGATAGAGAAACTGGAGAACTACCACTGGAATAATTGCATTTCTCAGTAAATGAACATAGAGAATAGTCCTTTCCTTCAAACCTTTTGCGATACACGCTTTAATAAACTCTTCTCTCTTTACTTCAAGCATTTCTGAACGCATTAACCGGGTGACACTACCAATCTGCGGGAGGCCTAAAGTAAAAGCTGGTAAAATAAGAGATTTCACTCCTGAAGCACCAGAGATAGGAAGTATCCTAAGATGTAAGCCAAAAAAAAGCATGAAAAGAAGGCCAAGCCAAAAAGAAGGCATAGAAAGCCAAAAAAAAGATAATAACGTGGTTGCATAATCAGTCCTTGAGTGAGGTCTTTTTGCAGAGATGACCCCTGTAGGTATACCGATTATGAGGGAGATACATAGTGCCGTTATTGTTAAAGCGAGAGTATATGGTAACCTGTTCATTATTAGAACTGATACATTCTGACCAGTAGAAACAGATATGGAAGTTCCAAAATTTCCTTGGAACATTTGTTTAATCCAGATGAAATATTGGATGTAAATAGGTTTATCTAACCCGTATTTTTCTTGTAATCTCCTAATATCCTCTTGGGTAGCCCTAGGGGGAAGCATTAATTTTATTGGGTCAAAAGGTAGAACTCTTAAGACGATGAAAATAATCAGAGAAGCAACTAATACGGTTATAAGCATGGATAAAAATTTCTTTACAAGGAAGCTCCGAGTTCCTGCCAACATTATCCCTAAGATTCAGGGAGGAAGAAAAAATTATAAAAATATTGAATTTTTCCTCCTTTTTGGAAGAATCATGGAAATGAGGCTATGTAAACCTTCGAATGAACTTGAAGTCACTCCCGATTCTTTAACGACTTTCACATCATTCCACAAAACGGCACCCTCAATTTCATCATATTCCACGTTTTCCAGCTTATTTTTCAGATATCCACTGTAATCATACGGAGTGAATAGCGGAACAGTAGGATGATTGTTAGCCAAGATTTGCTGGGCCTGTTCATATACTTCTGTTCGTTCGTCTATGTCCTGGATTACATTGCCCTCCAATAAGAGGTCTAGTAGTTCTTGGGCTTCGCTTGTGTTCCAGTGCATCTCTTGATCAGGATTATTGGGGTCGAAATGCCAATAAAGTATTTTAGGATCTGCCCAGCTGTATCTTGTTATTGCCATATCGTAATCTCCTGCCCCACATTTTTCCGCGATATAATTGTCAGGATGTTCACTTAACTCCACGTTGATTCCCACTTGTGCGAGTTGGTCCTTAATGAGAACTCCCGCTTTATTATCCGAGGGGAAATCTGATGGAATAAGCATATTCGCACTAAATCCATCGCTATACCCCGCCTCGCTTAATAAATCCTCTGCTTCATCTGGATCGTAGCCGTATGTTGCCTTAGCCCAGTTTTCAATTTCTTCACTATAGCATACCTGGGAGGGGGCAAGGAATCCATGCCTTTCTTGAACGGTATTATCTAAGTATTCAACGATTTCTGTCCTATTTATAGCGAAACTAATTGCATGTCTCACCTTCACATTAGTAAAAGGCTCTCTTTGACAATTTAGTACAATTTCTCTTATTCCTTGTGAAAGAGCAACTATTAAACCAATATCCTCGTCAGCTTCTAGCTCTGAAAGAGAAGCCAATGGGACAGGCGCCATGTAATGAACGTTTCCTGCCTGAAGCTCGCTAGCCCTAGTAAGACCTTCTGGTATGTACCTGATTGTTACCTTCTTTATGTGCGGGGGACCATGATTTTCAAGCTGGGGATCATTTGTAAAGAAATACTCATTCCTTGATAAAACTACCTTCTCTCCAGCAACCCAATTTTCAACTTTAAATGGCCCATTAAACACAGGTTTTCGAGCAAAATTTTCTGCTCCAACCTCATTAAGGTAATCTATATTGGCGATCCCTGCCCAAAGGGAGGTAAGGGCAGCAAGATCAGCGGCTGGATACTGTGACCATTCAAGTTTCAAAGTAGTCTCGTTGATCACCTCTAAGTGTGGATCATCTGGCCAACCTTCTAAAAGGAACCAATCAGAGGAATAAGGGCTCTCCTCGATATATCTCTCTATAGATTCTTTTAAATCTTCGGCATCAAGAGGATCCCCATTAGAAAATTTTGCATCTTTAGGAAGTCGATAATACCAGAGTGTTCCATCGTCCTCGGTCTTAAAATTGGCTAAAGAACCTAATGCAAGCCCACCCTCTGGCCCTAAACTTATAGGAGCTTCGGAAACTAATCCTTGACCTGGTGTTGACCAACTTGTTAGGTGGACATCGAAGGTGGGTGGTTCATGGGCGAAAGCTACGACTAATTCCTCACCATATTCCTTCTCACTTGGAGGTCTAGTAAGAACATAACCCGCTACAGCCGCTATAATAATAGCGATTATCACAATCCCGATAACTACAGTTTTTCGTTTTGCCATTTTTACCCTCGTTTATTTTTTTCTAAATATATTTTCCTGCAGTAATTCTTTTAAAAGGAAATGTTTTGTTTTCGTTGGATATAGTTTAGAAATGAAAACTAAAGAAGCTCAGTTTGAATTTTCCACCTTTCATAAATATAGAAAATCAATTATAGGCCTTTTGAAAAGACTATATAGGAATAAACTAGCGACTACCGGAGCAGTTATTACCTTTATTATTATCTTAACTGCTTTCTTCGCTCCTTTTATAGCCCCACATGATCCGTATAAAGTGAACTTAACTAAGCAACTTCATCCCCCTTCTTTCCAGTATCCCTTTGGAACTGATTTTAAAGGTAGATGTGTTTTTAGCAGAGTAATATTTGGTTCAAGAATCGCACTTTACATAGGATCATTATCCGTAATAATAACATCAGGTGTTGGAATCCTTATAGGTCTAATTTCTGGATTTTTTGGGGGATTCATTGATAGAATTCTAATGAGACTTACTGATGTTGTTTGGTCGTTCCCACCTTTAGTTTTTGCCCTTGCATTCGTGATGGTTTTGGGGGCGGGGATACAAAATGTCATCATAGCGATAGCAATTACTAGTTGGGCCCCTTTTGCTAGGGTAACTAGAAGTGCAGTTCAAAGAATCAAAAATGAAGAATTTGTTGAAGCCGCCAGAGCAACAGGTGAAAGCAAATTTGGTATAATGTTTCTTGAGATTCTACCAAATGTTTTTGCTCCTAATCTTGTTTTAGCTACTCTTAATCTACCTGGAGCACTTCTAACTGCATCTGCGATGAGTTTTTTGGGACTTGGTGCCCAGCCACCAAAACCTGAATGGGGGGCGATCCTTTCTGATGGTAGAGAGTTTCTAAAGATAGCACCATGGATTTCAACTTATCCAGGTCTCGTGCTTATGATTACTGTTTTAGCCTTCAATTTCCTGGGTGATGGATTGAGAGAAGCACTAGATCCAAAGTTAAAACATTATTAGGGGGATTTTCTTGAGTACACTTTTAAGAGTTAAAGATCTTAGAACATGGTTTAGAACCGAGAGAGGCTTCGTTAAGGCATTAAATGGAGTTAATTTTTCTATGAACGAGGGGGAAAGTTTTGGATTAGTTGGTGAGACTGGCTGCGGAAAAAGTGTTACCGCTAGAACGATTCTAAGAATCCTTGATGAGAATGGATTCATCAAATCTGGATCGATAGAATTCAGAGGTCAAAATCTCCTTGAATTGAGTGACAAAGAGATGACTAACAAAATTCGAGGGAAAGAAATTGGGATGATCTTCCAAGATCCAAGAGGATCTCTAGACCCAGTTTATACAGTAGGATACCAAATAATCGAGACACTAAGAGAAAATAGAAAATTAAGAGAGATTGAAGCCAAAGAATCAGCATTAGAGATGATAAAAACGCTCAGGATTGGAGAATCAAGGTCTATCTTCAACTCATATCCTCTCCAGCTAAGTGCTGGAATGAGTCAAAGAGCAATTTCGGCAGTAATGATCTCAAGCTATCCCTCGTTACTTATCGCAGATGAACCTACTTCAGCACTAGATGTTACAATTCAAGCTCAGTTTCTAAAACTTCTGAAAGAACTTAAAAGGGACTTTGGAATAAGCCTGCTTTTAATCACCCATAACATGGCTGTAGTCGCGGAGATTTGTGATCGGGTTGGCGTGATGTATAGTGGTAGCGTCGTAGAGATTGCCAACACATTAACCATTTTTGAAGAAGCAGTACATCCGTATACCAAAGCACTTATTGGAGCAATCCCTAAGAAAGCTAAGAGAGGCAAATTGAAAACGATCCCTGGGATTGTACCTGATCCAGTTAACCCACCGACAGGATGTCGTTTTCATCCAAGATGTAAGAATGCACTAGAAAAATGCTCAGAAGAAAAACCTAAACTCATAGAGATAGAGGCAGGACATAAAGTTGCATGCCACTTATTTTCCCCCTAATAACTATAAAGAGAACGAAAGATGAAAAAAATACTCCAAGTTGAAAATCTAAAAAAATATTACCCAGTAAGAATTTCCCTATTTGGTGGCGGAAAAAACTTTGTGAGAGCAGTAGATAACGTGAGTTTCGATATAATCAGGGGAGAGTCATTTGGGGTGATAGGAGAAAGCGGAAGCGGAAAGACAACTCTCGGGAAAATTATTCTCCATTTAATTCCTCTCACTTCTGGAAAAATTATCTTCAAAGGAAGAGAGCTTTCCAAGCTTAAAGATAAAGAGATGAAGCAACTCCGAAAAGAGATGAATATTGTCTTTCAAGTCCCTCGAGGTTCTTTAAACCCAAGAAAAACTGTAAAAGGAATTTTAGAACGACCTTTAACTATCCATGGATATGATAAAGAGGAAAAAAGAAAAAGAATCAAGAAAATAGTTGAAGATGTAAGATTACGGTATGAAAATTTGGGAAAATTTCCCCATGAACTCTCAGGTGGACAACAACAGAGAGTAGCAATAGCCAGAGCACTAATTTTAAACCCAGCATTTCTTGTGCTTGATGAACCGACCTCAGCATTGGATGTGGCTGTACAGTCAAAAATCCTGAACCTCTTAAATGATCTTAAAAAAGAGTACAACCTTACCTATTTATTCATAACCCATAACTTACCTCTAGGCCAATATATGTCTGACAGAATCGCAGTCATGTATCTTGGTCAAATCGTTGAAATTGCCCCAACAGAAGTGCTTTTTAACGAACCTGCACATAATTACACTAAAGGTTTGTTAGCCTCAGCCCCCACTCCTGATCCAAGAAAAAAAATTAAAGAAGATAAAATTTTAATGGGAGAAATAGCTGAATCAGCTAATCCTCCTTCCGGTTGTCGATTTCATCCTAGATGTAGGGACTCAATGGATATATGCAGGAGAAAAGAGCCAGAGCTCACGAAAATTGGGAAAAATCATTACGTCAAATGTCACAAGTACTAATACCTAGTTTTCTATCTTATCTCCCCTCTAATTCCTTTTTAATTAGTCGAGCTTGTCAAATCGAGGAAGAAAACACGGGACACCCTGAAATTCTCCTTTCAGTCATCCCCTTCAGAAAAAACTCCTTTTTGAATAACTTTTATGGCTTGGGACAGGAAATTGACGTTTAATAGAGGTTAACTTGCTAGTTAGAAGGACTTAAAAAGCAGGAAAAATGATTTACTCATGTGATGACGCAATTGAATTTGAATATGAGAGATATCCTCAATGCCAGAAAACAATTAACGAATTACATCCGAAAAACTCCAGTCGAGTCTTCAAAGCATTTTGGCGAACAATTAAAAGGGGAAATCTATCTAAAGTTAGAAAATCAACAGGTTACAGGTTCTTTTAAGATAAGAGGCGTCCTAAATAAACTTTTGTCTCTTTCGGAAGAAGAATTAGAAAAAGGTTGCTTATGTGCTTCTTCGGGAAACCATGGCATTGCACTAGCATATGCGAGTAAATTGGTAGGTACAAAAGCAAAAATAGTCGTTCCAGAAGGTACACCTACCACGAAAATTAGGAAACTAAAACGATATGGAGGAGAGGTTACTGTAGAGGGAGAGACTTATGATGATGCAGAAAAAAAAGCGAAAGAGATAGAAGAAAGAGAGAATCTAACCTTTGTTTCTTCTTACAATGATTTAAAAGTTATTGCTGGACAAGGAACTATAGGATTGGAAGTATTGGAAGAAGTTCCTCAGATAGATACCTTCGTTACCCCAATAGGAGGAGGCAGCCTAATTTCTGGTATTGCTGTAGCAGCTAAGACAATAGATCCTGATATCAGAGTAATAGGGGTGCAATCCGCTGCGTCACCGTTTATGTATGAATCTTTGAAAGTCGGACGAATCCTAGATTTAGAAGAAGTGAACTTCCAACCGTCTATTGCAACAGCTATTTATGGAGGGGTTGAAGAGGGCTCTGTCACGTTTGACTTTATTCAAAAATATGTCGATGAGATCCTTTTGGTTGAAGAAGAAGAAATAAAAGACACTGTTAAAGAGCTTATTCAGTTTCATACTATATTTGCTGAGCCAGCTAGTGCAGCAGGAGTAGCTACCTTAAAGAGGCACCATGATATCTTCAAAAGTCACAAATCTGTCTTTGTGATCAGTGGAGGAAACATAGGATATGAACTCTTAAAAAACCTCTTGTCAAAATAACTTTCTAATGAGTGTATCGAGGGAAAAGGAAAGGAAGGAAAAATGTAATATGTCTTCGTAGCTACCCCCTTGAACCTTGCATTTTTTACTTTGCTACTTTATGATATAGATTCCGTTCCACATAAAGATCAATCTTATCTGGGGCATGAATAACAAACCGTACAGGCTGTTTAATTCCGTCAGAGACTATGTAAAACCTGTTTGAATCGTAACATGTATCCTGTGGTATCAAGGGAACGCGAACATCCATAAATTGGTTTCTTCCTTCCATATAAAGAAGACCTCCTTCCTTCACTATTTCCGCTGTTGTTAGGCCTTTATAGGTCTCATACGTGCCAGTTAACATCCCCATTTTTTTCTTAACCTTTAGTGCAGGAATAGCCTCTTCTGGTTCTTTGCCCATTAACACAGCAAAAATACCTTGAACCACAATTGAATAAGGGAATCCAGAAGTATTAGCAGCCATAGCAACTCCAATATCCAAGTTAGGGATAAAAGCCAAATAAGCTGTGGAAATCATTATTGAACCTCCATGCGAAATCAACTTATAGCCCAGAAAGTCTTCTGTGATGTTCCAACCATAGCCATATCCTTGTTTCCCAAAGTATTGTTGAGGGCGTTCAATATAGAGATTTAACATTTTATCAATATTTTCTGAACGTAATAACTTTTTCTCTCCAAAATTTCCCTTATTAAGGTAAAGGGTAAGGTATTTTGTAAGTTCTTTTGGTGAGGAGAGTATGCCACCAGCAGCTGAAGCAAAGAAAAGATTAGAATCTTTATACATTATTGGATAATGGAGGCTTTTTGGTAGAATTTCACCATTTGGTTTTTTTAGGTATGGAGTCATTTTGTTGGTGTCTTTTTCATACTCGTCAGCAGAAAGAGTTGTTCTCTTCATATCTAAAGGATCAAAAATATTTTCGGTTAGAAACGTATCGTATCGTTTTTTCGTCACCTTTTGAATGATATGCCCAAGCATGCTATATCCTGCATTTAGATAGAAGAAATGTTTACCTGGTTCGCTTTTCAGTTCACCCTCAGCTCCATTAACATGTCTATAAAAGTCACTGACAGTCCCCCAGGGGATGCCTGTATCTTCTCCGAGTCCTCGTGCATCTTCTATATACGCAGTACTCAGTGAAGGGATACCCGAAGAGTGTGTGAGTAAATGATGGATAGTAATAGGTTTTTCAGAGGAGACGAGCTCGAAAGGGAGGTACTGATCAACTGGATCATCTAACTTTATCCGTCCTTCTTCAACAAGTTGCATAATAGCTAGGGCGATAAAAGATTTTGTACAGGAACCGATACAGTATAATGTATCTGATGTTGCTGGTAAGTTTCTCTCTCTATTTCTTGCCCCCATTCCCTTAGAATATGTCACCTCTCCATTTTGTATCACAGCTATACTTAAACCTGGAATTTTTCCTTTTTTCATAAATTCTGGGATAACTTTCTCAAGAAAACCTTTCATCTCTTTCGTGTTTTCCTCAACCATATTTTTCCCCACTTAGCAACTCTTTTTCCTATTTTTAAATCGTTCGTCATTTCTCGGCAGGTTAGGACTTTCACAAGTTTATAGCCTATTCTAGAGGTAATGCAGAGTATAACATGTAGCTTTTACGACGATCAATCTCCATTCTAAAAGAATGCACCTCTCCGTTTCTCCCTTTTTGCTAAGATAAGAGAAGGATACTCCTTGGCGAAAAGCATCGTAAGTATATAATTACCTTACCCGCTTTCCAGTTCACACGTGGGTAAGTAAGAAGTTTATGGTAGTGAACCACGAATTTAGAAGATCTTTCGCTTCAAAAAATGCCTTGATAAGCTTACCCCAAAGGCCTCACAATTCGTTCTTCGAGGAAGTTCTGTGTATCCTCCACCCAAAACGCATTACCTCACCTACGGGTAAATTTTCACAATAAGACGTTCGTAAAGAAGTCTCTCATAGAAAGAGAGCGTTTCATTTTTGTCATTCTCCAAATTATCATCGTGAGCCATGAACGGAAGGTAAAAGATTACGTGGACCAGACGATAGAGATTCAAAAAGAGGAGGGCGTGTCACGTCAAGTGTCATAAGGAGAAACCCCTCACTGATTCCAACGAACAAGACATGAGAAGTAGGAAGGAGAATCCAGAATACGGGAGAGTTAAGAATGGTTACGGCGGCCCTTCGTTTATTTCATCGGCAAGCAGAGTGACTTCGGACATGCAACTCTCTCAAGAGTTTACCTTTTCTCTTTGTAATGTGTCTCCGTTTTTTCCGTCGTCCACATTTCATTCGAATGCTCGTAATAATAAACGAGCAGTTTCAAGTTAGCTTAGGGACGTGTCATGGCACAGAAGTACAGTTTCGAAGTAATATCTTGGAAATCAGATAGTCCAACTATCGTGAGTTCGTTACGCCTTTACAGTGAAAAGAAAGCGAGAGAAAGAAAAACTATATGAATGGGAGGACAATGAATTGGCAGAAACGTCTCCGAAACATGTCTGAGTTTCTTGAACAAATGAAAAAGAAAGATTATGGATTACTACACGATTACCAAGCTGTTGGACCGAGCACCATCGCGAGGCAATTCTTCTGTGAACGAAAAGTTGACTTCCGATGTAAACATGGAGAAATCCACACAGAGGAGAAACAGCTTGGAGCAGAAATTCACGACGCGCAATTAATAGGCACGAAACACATTTCCACAGAAGAGCTCATCAAGTCAATCGAACAAAAATGGGTTCTCATCGTCCACGAGTTGCCATTATCTGCAGAAATCAAGGGATTCCCCGTGAGGGGTCGGGTCGACACGGTAATCTTCTTCCAGGGCTACCCTCGGATAGTCGCAGAACTCAAAAACACGACAAGTACTCCTCGCATTTATCAGAATCATCGCGTGCAAGCAAGGATGTACGGACTTCTTCTTGATGCCGTCGGATTTGATTGCTCAGACCTCGAACTTTTAATCGCCTCTCAACATGTGAACGCCCAGCAACGCAACCCACCCAAAGGCTTTTATCCGAAAGATCTGGATCAAATCGTGATCCATTTACGATCACATGGGAAAGTAAACCGATTACGACGAAAAGAGAACTACTATCGGGAACTGTTTCCGTTTGACCGAGATCAGGCACTTAAAGAACTGGCATGGGCCACCGAGTACTGGTGGGGAACTCGAGAAGCGATTCCCACAAGGAACACGAATAAATGTAAGGTGTGTGAGTACAAAGAATGTGAACGGAAAGATCTATTTTATAGCACATGAGGCAGAAACTCACCACGGAAGGGAGTCCTCACAAGCTAGATCCTCGAAGGAAACGGAAATACGGGTGTAGTATGTTCTACTATTCGTAAGAATTGTAGACTGTTTTGGACAACCTTTTCAATACGCGAGTTCTCTTCAAACCTATTTGAGTGTTATTCAATCTCACGAGATTCTAAGCTTTCAATACTACACTAGTTCTCTTCAAACTCAAAAGCTCTTAACAGAGACGGCTAAGGAAGAATTCTTTCAATACTACACTAGTTCTCTTCAAACTTAGTAAACTGAAAGGCTGGTATTCAGATCTTAACTCTTTCAATACTACACTAGTTCTCTTCAAACCATTTCAGACTTTCCACACTTCTTAGCAGCGAAATTCTTTCAATACTACACTAGTTCTCT
>JABAHQ010000695.1_pt1 | contig 13667 bp, 13 predicted proteins | sample 7062091 | NCBI WGS metagenome assembly JABAHQ01 (sample SAMN14534359, study PRJNA622989) | marine sediment metagenome | biome: marine biome [ENVO:00000428]; feature: marine pelagic biome [ENVO:01000023]; material: deep marine sediment [ENVO:00002113] | place: India: Gulf of Kutch | collected...
TTCGCGAACAAGTTCGCTCCTACGATGCCCCTGGAAGCGCCCCTTGGCCGCGAACCGTCCTCCGCTCGATGCATCGAATCGCGAGCCAGCCCGCTGTCGTACCAATACGATCCACCTTGCGGCGGCGCACACCTCCGACGCAACCCACCGAGAGACGGCTCTGATAAAATGAGCATTCTTTTGCCCCCCGCAGGAGCTCAGCGCGCATGGGCCGCAACGGAACCAACGAGCCGTCGAGCAGCAGTCTCATCGAGAAGGGAAGACGCTATTACGTGCCCGTGTTCAAGCCCCGGGACATGGTCATCGACCGTGGCCGAGGCGCACGCGTGTGGGACGTTGACGGGCGCGAATACGTCGATCTCGGTTCCGGCATCGCGGTGAGTGCCCTCGGCCACCAGGACCCGGAGCTGGTGGAGGCGCTGCTGGCCCAGGGGCGCAAGCTCTGGCACACCAGCAACATCTACTTCAGCGAGCCCACCATCCGTCTGGCCGAGGAGCTGGTGGCGGCGACCTTCGCCGAGCGCGTGTTCTTCTGCAACTCCGGAGCGGAGGCCAACGAGGCGGCCATCAAGCTCGCGCGCAAGCACGCGAGTCTGGTGTTCCCCCCCGAAAAGCGCGAGATCATCACCTTTGAGGGCTCCTTCCACGGGCGCACCCTGGCCACGGTAACCGCCACTGCCCAGCCCAAATATCATCAAGGCTTCGAGCCGCTCCCGGGCGGCTTCGCCTACTGTCCCTTCAACGATTTCGACGCCATCGAGGCGATGGTATCCGAGCGCACGTGCGCGGTCCTGGTCGAGCCCGTGCAGGGTGAGGGCGGCATCGTCCCGGCGCGCCCCGGGTTTCTCGCGCACTTACAGCACCTGTGCCACGAGCACGATGCGCTGCTCATGTTCGACGAGGTCCAGTCGGGCATGGGCCGTACCGGACGCCTCTTCGGCTATCAGTGGGAGGAGGGCGTGACCCCGGACGTCGTCACCCTCGCCAAAGGCTTGGGCGGCGGCGTGCCCATCGGCGCCATGCTCGTGGCCCCGCGGGCCGCGAACACGTTGCAGTTCGGCAGTCACGGAACCACCTTTGGGGGCAATCCGCTGGCGGCCGCGGCGGCGCGGGTCGTCCTGCGTCGGGTGCAGACGCCGGAGCTGTTAGCGAACGTGGAGCGCCAGGGCCACCGTCTGCGCGAGCGCCTGGAGGCGCTCGACCAGGCGCTGGGAGGACGGTTCCGGGGGATCCGCCAGCGGGGTCTGATGCTCGGCGTGGAGCTCGCGGGCGGGGAGTGGGAGGGCAAGGCCGGCGAGCTCACGGAGCAGTGCCGCGGTCACGGCGTGCTCGTCCTCCAGGCGGGCCCCGACGTGCTGCGGTTCCTGCCGCCGCTCAACATCACCGACGAGGAGCTCGACGAAGGCCTGTACCGCGTCGAGAATGCCCTCAACGAATTCGCCATCCGTAATTCGTAATGAGCGATTCTCCGGGCGCGTTATAGGAGCGAGCTTGCTCGCCAACCGTCGATTTCGTCTGAGTCGCAGGATCGCCGTGGAAGCGCTCTGTAAGCGCGACCGTCGCGGATGGCAATCCCAGTCACGAGCCAGGCAGGGGATTAAGTGGTGTCAGACATGACTTTTTTCGCCAACTGGCGAGTGACTGTTTGCTGCCGCGCGAGAAAAAGTCATGTCTGACACCACTTAATCCCACGCAGCGATGACCGACCCGTACGCACCCTATCTCGACTGGATCGATAAGCAGCACGACGCTCTGGTCGAGCAGCTCATCACCTGGTCGCGCATCAACTCCGGGAGCCGTCACCTCGCGGGCCTCGAGCGCATGGGTGCAGAGCTCGAGAAGAGCTTCGCCGCCCTCGGGGGTGAGATCGAGACGCTCGCCCTCGCGCCCATGGAAGTGGTGGGGCAGAGCGGGCAGGTGGAAGCGGTTCCCCTCGGCCGCGCGCTGCGCATGGTGAAGCGGCCCGGGGCGCGGCATCGTGTGTTTCTCGGCGGTCACATGGACACCGTGTTCGGGGCGGATCACCCCTTCCAGGACACTGCCTGGCGGGATCGCAACACGCTGGTCGGGCCGGGGGCGGCCGACCTCAAAGGCGGGCTCCTCGTCATGCGCACCGCCCTCGAGGCGCTGGAGCGCAGCCCGTGGGCCGAGGCCGTCGGCTGGGAAGTGCTGCTGAACCCCGATGAGGAGATCGGCTCGCCCGGCTCGGCGCCGTTGCTGGAGGCCGCCGCCCGGCGCAACCACATGGGGCTCGTCTACGAGCCCGCGCTGCCCGACGGCACCCTGGCCGGGGCCCGCAAGGGCAGCGGCAACTTCGCCTTCGTCGTGCGCGGGCGCGCTGCCCACGCCGGCCGCGAGCACCCCCTGGGGCGCAACGCGGTGGCGGCGCTGTCCAGGCTGATCGCGGCGGTGGACGCGCTCAACGGCGAGCGTGCCGGGGTCACCGTGAACCCGGCGCGGATCCAGGGCGGAGGCGCCCTCAACATCGTTCCCGACCTGGCCATCGGGCACCTCAACGTCCGCGTGCAGAGTGCGGAGGAGCAGGCCTGGGTCGAGGAAACCCTGGCCCGGCTGCAGGCCCGCTTCGGCGCCGAAGACGGCATCGAGGTGACCCTCCACGGTGGGTTCAGCCGTCCGCCGAAGACGCTCACCCAGGAGAACCTGGTGCTGTTCGAGATGATTCGCGAATGCGGCCAGGCGCTCGGCGTGCCCATCGACTGGCAGCCCACGGGCGGGTGTTGCGACGGCAACAATCTCGCCGCGGGCGGTCTCCCCAACGTAGACACCCTCGGCGTGCGCGGCGGCGGCATCCACACGTCGGAGGAGTTCATCCTCGTGGACAGCCTGACCGAGCGCGCCCGCCTGAGCGCCCTGCTGCTCATGCGCCTCGGAGCCGGGGAGCTGATTTGGCCCGAAGACACCCAGGCGGGCGCACCGTGATCGTCGTTCGTCCCATCGCCCCGACGGACCTGGATCGGTTGGAAGAGTTCGCCGTCGAGTCCGGTCCGGGCATGACCAATCTCCCGGCGAGCCGCGAGGTCCTGGAGGAGCGCATCCGCACCTCCATGGACAGCTTCGCGCGGGAGGTGACCGCACCCGGGGAGGAATCGTACCTTCTGGTCGGCGAGGACACCGCCACCGGCCAGATCATCGGCACGGCGGGCATGATCGCCAGCGTGGGCGTGAACAAACCCTTCTACTCGTACAAGATCCTCTCGCTCGCGCATACTTCGCTCGAGCTCAACAAGTTCGACACCGTGCGCGTGCTCCAGATGGTGAACGAATACCAGGGCGCCACCGAGATCGCGACCCTGTATCTCACGCCGACCTACCGCAGGGACGGCAACGGGCGATTGCTCTCGCGCTCGCGGTTCCTCTACATGGCCGAGTTTCCGAGCCGTTTCTCGGACGTGGTGATGGCGGAGATGCGCGGCGTGCACGACGCCGAGGGCCACTCGGTATTCTGGGACAGTCTCGGGCGCCGCTTTCTGGGGATGGAGTTCAACAAGGCCGACTACCTGAGCTCCCTCGGGCGCTATCAGTTCATCGCCGACCTCATGCCCGCGTTTCCCATCTACATCCGCCTGCTGCCCGATGCGGCGCAAGGGGTGATCGGCGCTCCCCACGAGGACACGCGTCCGGCGCTCAAGCTGCTCGAGCGCGAGGGTTTTCGCTTCGAGGGCTGCGTGGACGTGTTCGATGCGGGGCCGACGATACACGCGCCGCGCGAGCAGATCCGGACGGTGGCTGCGAGCCGGCGTGCCGTCGTCGGCGAGACCGTCGACACGCTGGCCTCGCATACCCACATGATCGCCAACACCCGCGCCGGGGACTTTCGCCTGTGCCGCGGGCAGCTGGAGCTCCGCGACGACGCCAGCGTGTGCCTCACCAGGCGGGTGGCGGACGCACTGCGCATAGCGCCGGGGGATCCCGTGCGATTCGTGGAGTTTTGAATGAGCGACAGATGCCACTTCATCGACGGGCGCTGGATCCCGGGCGAGGGCACGCCCTTCCACTCGCAGGATCCGGCGACGGGCGAGACCGTCTGGGAGGGGCGTGCCGCCAAACCCGGGGAGGTCGGCGACGCCGTGGGCGCCGCCCGCGCCGCGTTCGAGGCGTGGTCGAGCTCTCCGCTGGCGGAGCGGGTGGAGCGGCTCGAGACCTTCCGCGACGTGCTCGAGCGCCGCAAGAGCGAGCTCGCGCAGTGCATCGCCCGGGAGACGGGCAAGCCGCTGTGGGAGTCGCTGACCGAAGTGAGCGCCATGGTCGGCAAGATCGGCATCTCCATCACCGCCTACGAAGAGCGCACCGGCGAGCGCCACGAGGAGCGCGGGGGTATTCGCGCCGCGGTGCGTCACAGGCCGCACGGTGTCGTGGCAGTGTTCGGCCCGTTCAACCTGCCGGGCCATCTGCCCAACGGGCATATCGTGCCCGCCCTGCTGGCCGGCAACACGGCCGTGTTCAAGCCGAGCGAGATGACCCCCGGGGTGGCGCAGGAGATGGTCGCGTGCTGGGAGGAGGCGGGTCTCCCGGGCGGCGTGCTCAATCTGGTGCAGGGTGCGCGCGAGGCCGGGATGGCGCTCTCCAGCCAGGAGGACATCGACGGGCTCTTCTTCACCGGCAGCCCGCAGACGGGCAAGGCGTTGCACCGGCAGTTCGCGGGCCACCCGGGCAAGATCCTGGCCCTGGAGATGGGCGGCAACAATCCTCTGGTCGTGCATGCCGTGCACGACCTGGACGCGGCCGTTTATCACACCATTCAGTCCGCGTTCGTGACGGCCGGTCAGCGTTGCACGTGCGCGCGCCGGCTCATCGTGCCCCGGGGCGAGGAGGGCGAGCGTTTCATCGAGCGGCTGGTGGCGCGCACGCGGACCATCCGGGTGGGGGCGTGGGATGAGCGTCCCGAGCCCTTCATGGGCCCGGTCATCTCCAACGCTGCCGCGGATGGCGCGCTGGAGGCTCAGGGGGCGCTGGTGGCCCGCGGCGGGGTGAGCCTGCTGGCCATGCGCCGGCTGCGCGAGGAGCGCCCGTTGCTCGCCCCCGGCATCCTGGACGTGAGCGCAGTCGAGGACCGCCCCGACGCCGAGATCTTCGCGCCTTTGCTGCAGCTCATCCGTACCGAGGACTTCGACGCCGCCCTTGACGAGGCCAATCGCACGGCTTTCGGGCTCTCGGCGGGCCTGCTGAGCGACCGGCCGGATCTTTACGAGCGCTTCTACCGCCGCATCCGCGCGGGCATCGTGAACTGGAACCGGCCGCTCACGGGGGCCAGCAGCAAGGCGCCGTTCGGAGGCGTGGGGGACAGCGGCAATCACCGCCCGAGCGCCTACTACGCCGCCGATTACTGCGCGTACCCCATCGCCTCGCTGGAAGCCTCCCAGGCCGTCGCGCCCGAGAAGCTGCCGCCGGGTCTGAACTGGGACTGACGAGCAAGCAGAGAAAGCAGTGTCTGAGACCACGATGACCAAGGTCTTTGAGGTCAATTTCGACGGCCTGGTCGGGCCCACGCACAACTACGCCGGACTGGCTTTCGGTAACGTGGCTTCCCTCTCGCATCGGACCCTGGTCTCCAACCCCCGGGAGGCGGCCCTGCAGGGACTGGCGAAGATGAGGTTCCTCTCCGATCTCGGGCTCCCCCAGGGAATTCTCCCCCCGCACGAGCGTCCGGCCGTGGCGGCGCTGCGCGGCCTCGGTTTCGAGGGCACCGACGAGGCCGTGCTCGCGAGCGCGCAGCGCCGCGCGCCCGAGCTTCTCGCCGCCTGCGCCTCGGCCTCGAGCATGTGGACGGCGAATGCCGCCACCGTGGCGCCCAGCGCCGACAGCGCGGACGCACGGGTACACTTCACCCCCGCCAATCTGGTCAGCAAGCTGCACCGCTCCATCGAGCCGCCGACGACGGCGCGCATCCTGGAAGCGGTGTTTCCCGATCCCGCGCGGTTCACCCACCACCCCGCGCTTCGCGCGAGTGCCGATCTCGGGGACGAGGGGGCCGCCAATCACACGCGCCTGTGTCCCGAGTACGGCCGTGCGGGGCTGCACCTCTTCGTGTACGGCGAGAGCTCGCTGGAGCCCGACGCGCCGCGTCCGACACGCTTCCCGGCGCGCCAGACCCGCGCCGCGAGCGAGACCGTCGCGCGCCTGCACCAGCTCTCCCCCGAGCACGTGATGTTCGTGCAGCAGAGCCCGCAGGCCATCGACGCGGGGGTGTTTCACAACGACGTCATCTCCGTGGGCAACCGCGACGTGTTCCTCTACCACGAGCAGGCGTTCGTCGAGGGGGAGAAGGCCATCGAGGCGCTCGCCGAGCGTTATCGGCGCCTCTGCGGCCAGGAGCTGCAGTGCCTGCGGGTATCGGCCTCCGACCTCCGCCTGGACGAGGCCGTGACCTCGTACCTCTTCAACAGCCAGCTCGTCTGCGTCGACGGCGGGCGCATGGCGCTGATCGCACCCGTCGAGTGCCGCGATCACCCGCGGGTGCGCGCACTGATCGACGATGTGCTGTCCGACTCCGGTAACCCGCTCGACGCCGTGCACTATCTGGATGTGAGGCAGAGCATGCACAACGGAGGCGGTCCGGCCTGCCTGCGGCTGCGAGTGGTGCTGACCGAGGAGGAGCTGGCGCGTGTGTCAGCCGCGGCGCTGCTGACCGAGGAAGGCTACGGGCAGCTCGTGGCCTGGGTAGAGCGGCACTACCGCGACCGCCTCACCCAGGCCGAGCTGGGGGACCCCGCGCTCCTGCGCGAGAGCCGCACGGCGCTGGACGAGCTCACGACGCTGCTGGGTCTCGGCGCCGTCTACCCTTTCCAGCGCGAAACGTCATGATGCGTGTGTGTGGCTTGTCGTCGCGATGCCTTATGCGGGATGGGCTGAGCGAAGCGAAGCCCACCATCTGGCGCGACACCATCACTGATGCCGAATGGCGGGCTTCGCCTGCGGCTCAGCCCACCCTACGGACTCACGGGGCCCCGGGCATGTGCCGCGCAGTCGCAAGCCAGCGCGCGGCGGGGCCGACGACCCGGCACGGCGCAACGGCCCGCGACCAGCGCTCCACCGCAGCCCAGCAGAGATCAGTACGGCAGGGCCGGGCCCCGCATGCGCTCGAGGTTGCCGGCCTGAATCCGGGGCTTGCGACGAAGCGGTGCGCGCCCCGGGGTCCGTGCGTCCCGAGCCGACAGTTACCCGAGGTGACTGATGACAGCTCAGAGCAGCAGCCGCTCCAGGATCGCCTCGTAGATCGCGGAGAGCCTGTCCAGATCCTCCACCGCCACGTGCTCGTCCACCGAGTGGATGGTCGCGTTCACCGGGCCGAGCTCCACGACGTGGGCGCCGGTGGGGGCGATGTAGCGCCCGTCGGACGTGCCGCCGAGGGTGGAGAGCGCGGGCTCTTGGCCCGTGACGGTGCGCACCGACTCACGCGCGGCATCGAGCAGTGGGCCTTCACGGGTGAGAAAGGGCTCGCCGTAGCTCGTCCACTCGATGGCGTGGTCGACGCCGTGACGCGCGAGCACGGACTCCACCGCCGCGCGCAGCGCGTCGACGGTCAGCTCGGTGGAGTAGCGAAAGTTGAAATGCGCCTCGAGACTCGGCGGGATCACGTTCATGGCCCCGGTGCCGGCCTGAATGTTCGAGACCTGGAAAGTCGTGGGCGGGAAGAACTCGTTGCCGCCGTCCCAGGCGCGGGCGCTCAGCTCCGCCAGCGCCGGTGCGAAGCGTTGGATGGGATTGATGGCCCGGTCGGGATAAGCGATGTGGCCCTGGCGCCCGTGCACCGTGAGGCGTGCGCCGAGGGAGCCGCGGCGCCCGTTCTTGATGACGTCGCCCACCTCGCGATGGCTCGACGGCTCCCCCACCAGACACCAGTCGATGTGCTCCCGGCGCGCCTGGAGGTGCTCCACTACCTTGAGCGTGCCGTCGCGCGCGTGACCCTCTTCGTCACTGGTGACGAGCAGCGCGAGGGAGCCCCTGTGGTGCGGATGGCGTGCGAGGAACTGCTCGCACGCGGTGACCATGGCCGCGAGGCTGCCTTTCATGTCGGCGGCGCCGCGGCCGTAGAGCAGGCCCGAGCGGATCTCGGCGGCGAAGGGCTGCGCGCTCCAGGCGCTCAGCGGGCCGGTGGGAACCACGTCGGTGTGCCCCGCGAAGGCCAGCAGCGGGGGCTGCGTGCCGCGCCGGGCCCAGAGATTGCTGACCTCCCCGAACGGCAGTGACTCCAGATGAAAGCCGAGACGCGCCAGGCGCTCGGCGATGAGGGTCTGGCAGCCGGCGTCGTCGGGCGTCACCGACGGACGCCGGACGAGCTCGATGGCCAGCTCCAGAGTGGGCGTCATCCGCTGGATGAGGTTCTTGGTCCGTTCAAGGCAATACCTTCTTGAACGGCTTCACGGTGACCCGCGCGTAGACCCCCGCCGTCACGTACGGGTCGGCATCCGCCCAGGCCTGCGCGGCCTCGCGGGACTCGAACTCGGCCACCACGAGGCTGCCGGTGAAGCCGGCGGGACCGGGGTCCTCGCCGTCGATGGCGGGGTGCGGGCCGGCCAGCACCAGACGCCCCTGGTCGACGAGCTCGCGCAGGCGAGCCAGATGGGCCTCGCGGGCCGACTTGCGCCGCTCCAGGCTGCCTTCGATGTCCTCGGCCATGATCGCGTAGAGCATCAGCGTCCCTCCTCGGGATTGTCCTCCGGCTTCATGTGTCGGACGAGATAGACGGCCTGGGCGATGACGAAGGCGAAGGTGAGCCCCAGGAGCCCGAAGAGCTTGAAGTTCACCCAGGTCTCGGTGTCGAAGTTGTATACGACGTAGAGATTCACTATGCCCATGGCCGCGAAGAAGAGCACCCAGCTCATGTTCAGCCGAGTCCACACCGGCGCCGGCACCTGCACCGATTTCTCCATCACCCGCTGCACCAGCGGCTTGCCGCCCACGTACTGGCTGGCGAGGAAGACCAGCGCGAACAGCCAGTTCACCGCCGTAGGCTTCCACTTGAAGAAAATCTCCTCTTCCAGCAGCAGTGTGGGCCCGGCCAGCAAGAGAATGAGCGCGAGGACGGCAAGGTGCATGCGCTCCACCTGTCGCCGCCACAGCCAGTACCCGAGCACCTGCACGCACGCCGCCGCGGCGGCCACTGCGGTCGCGGCGAGCATGCCCTCCTTCGGGTCGTCGAAGAGCTGAAACGTGACGAAGAAGGCTACGACGGGAAAGAAGTCGAACAGTGCCTTCATGGATGTCCATTGCCGGGTGGGTGAGCGGCGGCATTATAACGCAACCCCGGGCCGCGGCCGGGGCGGGACCGGCGGCGGGACACCCGGCGCACAATCCGGTACACTCTGTTCGTGAGGGTATCGGCGTGCGTCGCCCTCGACGCGTGCCGATCCTAAGGGTGGGCCCTGAGCCAGGAACTTGCCCGACGAACTCCCGGATGAGCCAGTTCTTCCAAATCCACCCGGAGAATCCGCAGCCCCGCCTGATCAAACGCGCCGTCGAGATTCTCCGGGCGGGAGGCCTCATCGTCTACCCGACCGACTCCTGCTACGCGCTCGGCTGCCACCTCGGCGACACCCACGCGGTGGAGCGCATCCGCCAGATCCGGCGCGTCGACGACGGCCACCATTTCACACTGGTGTGCCGGGACCTGTCGGAGCTGGCCACCTACGCCCGGGTCGACAACACCGCCTACCGCCTGCTGCGGTCGTTTACACCCGGTCCCTACACCTTTATTCTGCGCGCCACCCGGGAAGTCCCGCGGCGCCTGCAGCATCCGCGCCGCCGCACCATCGGCCTGCGTGTGCCCGACAACGCCATCGCCCAGGCTCTGCTCGATGCATTGGGGGAGCCGCTGATCAGCTCCACTCTGCTGTTGCCGGAAGAAGAGATGCCCATGACCGACCCGAAGGAGATTCGGGAGCGGCTGGAGGGACGAGTGGATCTGGTGATCGACGGCGGAAACTGCGGTCTCGAGCCCACCAGCGTCGTGGATCTGAGCGAGGAGATGCCGCGCGTCGTGCGTCGGGGTCGAGGCGAGGTCGCCGCTTTCGAGGCGTGATCCCCCATTCGCGTGATCGCGATAAACAGAGCGCATCATGGTCGAGCTGAACGTCGCCCAGAAGTTCGCCATATGGCTGCTGCCCGTGCTGTTCGGCATCACCGTGCACGAGGTCGCGCACGGGTGGATAGCGCGCCGTCTGGGCGATCCCACCGCCATGATGCTCGGACGCCTCACGCTGAATCCCATCAAACACATCGATCCGGTGGGGACGATATTGGTGCCCGGGCTGCTGCTGCTCGCCCCGGGCTCGATAGTCTTCGGTTGGGCGAAGCCGGTGCCCGTGACCTGGGAGAACCTTCGGCATCCCCAACGCGACATGGCCCTGGTCGCGCTCGCGGGGCCGGGCGCCAACTTGTTGATGGCGATTCTGTGGGTGCTGGTCGCGAAGCTCGGAGTCCTCTATGATGAAAGCTTTGGTTGGTTGGCTGACCCGCTCATCTACATGGGCGTAGCAGGGGTCATCATCAACACCATTCTCGGGGTCCTCAACCTGCTTCCGTTGCCGCCGCTCGACGGTGGTCGAGTGCTCACCGGCGTGCTGCCCCCGCGCCTCGCCGTGAAGGTCGGCCGCATCGAACCCTACGGTTTCATCATCGTGCTCGCCCTGCTCATCACCGGTGTCCTCGGAATGGTCATTCTGCCCGCCGTGAACGCCGCCCTGGAGTCGACCTCGTACCTGGCCGGCCTCCACCCCGGGACGCTCCGCTCGGTAGTGATCGCATTGTTCTAGGGCGTGCGTTGATATCCGTTCCGATACAGCACCAGCGGGTTCTGTCCGGGATGCGGCCGACCGGTCCCCTGCACCTCGGTCACTACCACGGGGTGCTCAAGAACTGGGTGAAGCTGCAGCACGAGTACGAATGCTTCTTCTTTATCGCCGACTGGCACGCAATGACGACGCATTACGCGGACCCGCGCGTGATCGGCGAGAACGTGTGGGGCATGGTCATCGACTGGCTGGCGGCGGGTATCAATCCGGGCGCGGCGACGCTGTTCATCCAGTCGCGCGTTCCGGAGCATGCCGAGCTGCACCTGCTGTTGTCGATGTTCACGCCGCTCGGCTGGCTCGAGCGCGTACCGAGCTACAAGGATCAGCAGGAGCGCCTCAAGGAGCTCGATCTCGCCACCTACGGATTCCTCGGCTATCCGCTGCTGCAGAGCGCGGACATCCTGGCCTACAAGGCGGGCATGGTGCCGGTGGGCGAGGATCAGGTGCCGCACATCGAGCTGACGCGCGAGGTGGCGCGCCGGTTCAACTATCTCTACGGGCGCGAGCCCGGTTTCGAGCAGCGCGCCGAGGCGGCGGTCAGGAAGATGGGCAAGAAGAATGCGCGCCTGTACCAGGATCTCCGCAAGCGCTATCAGGAGCAGGGCGACGAGGAGGCGCTGGAGAAGGCGAGGGCGTTGCTCGAGCGCCAGCAGAACCTGAGCATCGGCGATCAGGAGCGGCTGTTCGGATACCTCGAGGGCGTGGGCAAGGTCATCCTCCCCGAGCCCCAGGCGCTGCTCACGCCGGAGGCGCGCGTCCCCGGCCTGGATGGGCAGAAGATGTCCAAGTCCTACGGCAACTACATCGAGCTCAGGGAGGATCCCGACCGCGTCCGCCACAGGCTGCGCACCATGCCCACGGACCCGGCGCGGGTGCGGCGCTCGGACCCCGGCGATCCCGAGCGCTGCCCGGTGTGGAGCCTGCACCAGGCTTACTCCGACGAGGACACGCGGGGGTGGGCCCACGAGGGGTGCCGGGGCGCCAAGATCGGCTGTCTCGACTGCAAGCAGCCCATCGTCGACGCGGTGCTCGCCGAGCAGGCGCCCATTCGCGAGCGCGCAATGGAGTATGAATCCGAACCGGACGTGGTCAGGGGCCTCGTCGCGGACGGCTGCGAGGCCGCGCGCGACGTCGCGCGCGAGACCCTCGAAGAGGTGCGTCAAGCCATGGGCCTGGTGTACCGATAGAATGATCGTCGGTCGTTTGTTGCAATGCAAAGCGCGTGGGCTACTTTTGAAGAACAAATGACAAACGACAGATCACCCAATTGATAGAGAGGGCATACACGATAGAGTGAACGCCGAAGAACAGGCAGTACTCCGACCGCAACAAGACGAGCCGCCCCTCGCGCTTCTGTTCGGTACGCCCATCACCGAGTTGCCGCGCGATCTCTACATCCCCCCGGACGCGCTGGAAGTGTTCCTGGAGGCCTTCGAAGGCCCGCTCGATCTGCTCCTCTACCTCATCAAGCGCCGGAACATCGACGTTCTCGACATCCCCATCGCGGATATCACGCGCCAGTACATGGAGTACGTAGAGCTCATGAAGGAGCTGCGCCTGGAGCTCGCCGCGGAGTACCTGGTCATGGCCGCCATGCTCGCCGAGATCAAGTCGCGCATGCTGCTGCCGCGGCCGGAGGAGTCCGAGACCGAGGACGATCCGCGCGCGGAGCTGGTGCGCCGCCTGCAGGCGTACGAGCGCTACAAGAAGGCGGCGCAGGACCTGGACGAGCTGCCCCGCCTCGGGCGCGACGTCTTCGAGGTAGCGGCGCCTGCGCCCCACGTCGACGTCGTCAAGGTGCGTCCGAAGGTCGAGATCGACGACCTGCTGAGGGCGCTGCGCGACGCGTTACAGCGCGCGGAGATGTTCTCGCACCATCACGTGCAGCGCGAGCCGCTCTCCGTGCGCGAACGCATGTCGCGCATCCTCACCAGCGTGCGCGGGGACCGGTATACGGATTTCGGGATGCTGTTCACGCCCGAGGAAGGCCGCATGGGCGTGGTGGTAACCTTCATCGCGCTGCTCGAGCTGTTGCGCGAAGCGCTCATCGAGCTCGTGCAAGCGCGACCCTACGGGCCCATCCATGTAAAGGCAGCAAGCTGATGACTGCGGAGCGCATCAAGAACATCGTGGAGGCGGCTTTGTTCGCGGCGGTTCAGCCGCTCTCGATGGACAATCTGATGGATCTGTTCGGCGATGACGAAGAGCGCCCCGATCGAAACGCCGTTCGCGACGCGCTGCGCGCGTTGCAGGACGAGTGGCGGGAGCGCGGGATCGAGCTGGTCGAGGTCTCCACCGGTTTTCGGTTTCAAGTGCGCAAGGAGTACTCGTCCTGGGTCGGGCGCCTGTGGGCGGAGCGTCCCGCGCGTTACTCCCGGGCGCTGCTGGAGACCCTGGCCCTCATCGCCTACCGACAGCCCATCACGCGCGGCGAGATCGAGGAGGTTCGGGGGGTCACTCTGAGCTACTCCATCATGAAGACGCTCCTCGAGCGCGAATGGATCCGAGTCGTCGGGCACCGCGACGTGCCGGGGCGCCCGGCCCTCTACGGGACCACGCGGTCGTTCCTGGATGACTTCAACCTGAAGAGTCTCGGGGATCTGCCGCCGCTCGACGAGATCCGCGATCTCGACGCCGTCCCCGATCTCTTCGCGCAGGCGGGCGCCGGACCCGGGACGCGCACCGGGACCGAGGCGCCGGCGCCGGAGCAAGGCGGCGCCCTGACCGGCGTGGATGCGCAGGAGGCGGAAGAGCCCACCCGCGCCGAGGAGCCGCCGGCGCAGGCGGGGACATCCGCCCGAAGCGAGCCGCAGGGGCCGGTCGCGGCGCATGTGGAGAACGGGGACGACGAGCCGC
>JABAHQ010003661.1_pt5 | contig 13662 bp, 14 predicted proteins | sample 7062091 | NCBI WGS metagenome assembly JABAHQ01 (sample SAMN14534359, study PRJNA622989) | marine sediment metagenome | biome: marine biome [ENVO:00000428]; feature: marine pelagic biome [ENVO:01000023]; material: deep marine sediment [ENVO:00002113] | place: India: Gulf of Kutch | collected...
TCGCACCGGTCTATGGTCCGCCCTTCGTCCGCGATGAGAAGCGGGGTCGGCGCAGCGCGACCCAAGAGGACTTTGACAACTTCGTCAAGCTCGCCTATCTCAGCCCCCACATCCACCATTCAGGCGGCACGATCGTCGAGCCGACCGACCGACCGGTGGACACACGCCACCTCGACATGCTCTACAGCCACATTCGCCACAGCGACAAGGCCTTCATGGGCTCCGTGACTTCGGGGCAAAACGCGGCGGATAGCGTCTCCATGGCCGATATACTGTTCGGTTCGGACGAGATTCGGGAGCAACCAGCTCTCCTCTCGCTGATCAACATCAGCAGTCCGCGCCAGCTCGACGAGCGCATGCTGAGCGCCCTCACCGTCTACGCCCAGGCCCGCCAGGCGGTCATCGTCACCCCCTTCATCCTCTCCGGCGCCATGGCGCCTGTCTCCATCGCCGGCACGGTGGCCCAACAGAACGCGGAAGCCCTCGCCGGCCTTGTCTACGCCCAAATGGTCGAACCGGGCGCCCCTGTCGTTTACGGTTCGTTCCTTACCAACGTAGATTTGAAGAGCGGCGCGCCCGTGTTCGGGTCCCCAGAAAGCCAACTTGGCTTCCTGGCGAGCGCCCAGCTGGCCCGCCACTACAACTTACCTTTCCGCAGCGGAGGGATGTTCGCCAGCTCCAAGACAACCGACGCGCAGGCCGCCTATGAATCGGTGATGACCATGCTCCCCGCCGTGCAGGCCGGCACGAACTTCATCTTGCACGCGGCCGGCTGGCTCGAGAATGGACTGACGGCCGGCTACGAGAAGTTCGTGCTCGACTGTGAGATCCTGGGGATGTTCGAAAGACATGTGGAAGGGCTGGGTGAATTGACGGATGAGGCGTTGGCCATGGAGTCCATACTCGAGGTCAAACCCGGCGGGCACCACCTGGACTCGCCCTACACGATGGAACGATTCCGGACGGCCTTCTATCGCGCGGACCTTTTCGACCACCAAGATATAGATCAATGGGAGGCGGAGGGAAGCAAGGAAGCGATTGATCACGCCGTCGCCTATATCGAGCGCGCCCTCGATGCGTACGAAGCCCCCGAACTTGAGTCCGATCTCGACGAAGCGCTCAACGAATTCGTAGAGTCTCGCAAAGCCGAGTTGATGCCCGAAGGCTAGCCGAGCTGGTGACGACTCATGCGCCCCGGGGAGGCCGCGGCAGCCAGCCGCCGGCAAACCCTTCCGGGGCGTTTTCGGTTAACATTGGGCGGTGAGAGGGAGGTGCCACTGAAGCGACTCCCTCCCCACCTCAAGGTTCAAGAGAGCATGACGGCGAGAATGATTTCGCAGAAGGAACTGAGGAAGCAAATGAATCCATTGGCGCCTCTGCTGGAGGGCAAGGAGACACTTCTACTCGATGGTGCAATGGGGACCATGCTCTTCGACGCCGGATTGGAGCAAGGCGACTCCCCCGAACTGTGGAATGTGACTCACCCGGATCAGGTTCGGGCGATCCATCGCGCCTACATCGAAGCGGGCTCCCAGCTCATCCTGACGAACAGCTTCGGCGGCAACCGCCTGCGGCTGGAGCTCCACAAACTGCAGGATCGCGCCGCCGAACTCAACCGGGCCGCGGCCGAACTGGCACGCGCCGAGGCCGATGCTGCTTCCCACCCCGTCCTCGTCGCCGGCTCGATGGGGCCGACGGGCTCCCTGTTGCAGCCTGTGGGGCCGATGACCGAGGAAGAAGCTCGCGATGTGTTTGCAGAACAGGCAGGGGCGCTAGCCGCCGGCGGGGTCGATCTGCTTTGGATCGAGACCATGAGCGACTTGGGGGAAGTCCGGGCTGCCGTCGAAGGCGCCCGGGACTCCACGGACCTACCTCTGGCTGCCACGATGACCTTCGACACCCACGGCCACACGATGATGGGGGTCAACCCGCAGAAGGCCGCGGCCGCCCTCAGCGAAATGGGGCTGGCGGCCATCGGCGCCAATTGCGGCAATGGGCCGGGCGAGATTGAAGATGCGGTCCGCGCCATGCGTGCCAGTAACCCCGACCAATTGCTGATTGCCAAGTCGAACGCCGGCATCCCCAAACTGGTCAAGGGGGAAATTGTCTACGATGCCACGCCCGAGGTGATGGCGCGTTACGCGCAGCGTGTCCGTGAGCTTGGCGCGGATCTCATCGGCGCTTGCTGCGGCAGCACACCCGCACACGTTGAGGCGATGGCAATCGCCCTGGACGAGTCGGGCTAGCCGCTCTCCTGCCGTTTGTGGCCGATCATTCGAGCCCAACCACTTCCGGGCATTCCCCCGAGCGACCTCGCGCTCTTGGCAAACGAAAAGCCCCCACCGCGCATTGTGATCTGGGAGGGGGCTTTTCTCATCCCGCCTCGCTTCCCGCCTTATGGTTGGCTGAGCAGATACTCGTAGGCCGCCAGGGCCGCCTTTGCGCCTTCACCAACGGCGATTAGGACCTGCTCCGCGATCACGTCCGTGACGTCGCCANNTCGCCAGCGGCGAACAGCCCGTTGATGTTCGTGCGGTTCCTGCTATCGACCATGATGCGCCCGCGCGAGTCAACCGCCACCAGGTCTGTCAGCATCTGCGAGCGCGGCTCCAACTCGAGCTCAATGAAGAACGCGTCCGCTTGCAACTCTCGCTTGCCCCCGTTGCTGCTCACCACCAACTTGCGGGCATATTGATCCCCCAGAACTTCCTCNNATCCACGTTGCCGGTGGATGTCACCCGCTTGCCAAGGGGGGAATCAAGCTCCCCCTGGGTCGGCGCGACCAAGGTCACCTTGCTGGCGATGTGGGCGAGCTCGGCTGTCGAACGCAGCGCCAGCGCGGTGTCCCCGATCACGCAGACCTCCCGCTCAATGAAGAGGGGTGCGTAGGAAACGGCGCTGTAGCAAAGGCCGCGCATCATGTACTCTTCTTCCCCTGGCACCCCGAGCAACCGGCCCTTGGCGCCGGTGGCGAAGATCAACGCCCGCCCTTCATGGCTTTCCCCGTCATCCGTCTTTACCCGAAAGCCGCCTTCGATTTTCTCCACCGACTCGGCATGGGCGAACTTGCGGGCGAAATCCAGGTATTCGATCTCGTTGACGAATCGGTTGACGACCTCTTCGCCGTTGATCACCAAGTGCTTCTCCACAAAGGGCAATTGCAAGCGGTAGTTGGTCTTCCCGCCGAGGTCGCGGGTGATCAACAACACCTCGATCCGCTTGCGCAGGGCGTAGACCGTCGCGGTGAGGCCAGCCGGGCCCCCACCCAGTACAATCAAGTCATACATCGTGGCACGCTCCTTCCGGCCTCGTCACTCTTCGGCCTCGGGTATGAAGCCCTCACTCATCATGGACTGAGTCAAATCCCGGGCTCTCCCGATGATTCTGCGCGCATTCTCAAATTCCTCATCGTACGTCATGGGCTTGCGGGCGATCCTGAGCTCCACCGCCTTGGCGGCGACAGCCGCGGCTTCGCGGGCGAACACCTGCCAGTCGTCCATCGTCGGCAGGATCCGTTCATCACTTAATCCCTGCTCGACCGCCATCTGTGCCAACGCATCGGCCGCCGCGAAGCACATGCTATCCGTGATGGCCGACGCCCGCACGTCGAGGGTCCCACGGAAGATGCCGGGGAAGCCAAGGGAGTTGTTGACCTGGTTGGGGAAATCCGAGCGGCCGGTGGCCACAATGGCAGCGCCGGCGTCATGGGCTTCCCAGGGCCAGATCTCCGGCACCGGATTGGCACAGGCGAAGACGATCGCGTCTTCGGCCATCTTCTCGATCCATTCCGGTTGGATCGTCCCAGGCCCGGGCGAGGACAAAGCAATCACGACGTCGGCCCCCTCCAGGGCCTCCGCAATCCCGCCTTCCCGGCCCTCCTCGTTCGTCGTCTGGCAGAAGTTCCACTTGTCGACGTATTCCGCCTTGCGCAGCTCCAAATCCTTCCGCCCGCGGTGCAGGATCCCTTTGCTGTCAACTACCCGGCAAATCTCTGGGGTCGCCCCTGCCCCGAAGATCAAGCGGGCACAGGCGACGTTCGAGGCGCCCGACCCGATGAAGGTGATCTCGACCTCACCCAGTTCCTTGCCCACGATTTCGAGCGCATTGGACAGGGCCGCCAGGGTGACCGTCGCCGTTCCCTGCTGGTCGTCATGCCATACGGGGATCTGCGGCCCGGGCTCGCAGTGTGTCCAGGATCCGGAAGCACTTCGGTTGAGAGATGTCCTCGAGATTGACGCCGCCGAAGCCGGGTTGAATCAGGCTGACCGCTTCGATGATCGTGTCGGGATCCTTCGTGTCCAGCATGATGGGCCAGGCGTCCACGCCGCCCAGGTATTTGTAAAGCAGCGCCTTGCCCTCCATGACGGGCAGGCCCGCCTTTGGGCCGATATCGCCCAAACCCAGCACTCTGGTCCCGTCGGAGACGACGGCAACGGTGTTCCACTTGTGGGTATGTTCGTACACCAGATCCGGATCTTCGGCGATCGCCCGGCAGGGGGCGGCGACGCCGGGCGTGTACCAGATGGCGAAATCGCCAAAGTCCCGGATCCGCGACTTGACCGCGACTTCGACTTTGCCCTTATAGAAAGGATGGAGACGCATGGCGTCGGCTGACGGTTTTTCAGCCTTGGCCAACAGGGCGTCGATGTCCGGTGATTGTGTTGGTCCGGCCACGGCAGACCTCCTTGCCTAGCCACGCGGGCAAATGCGCGCGTGGTCCTTTATAGGGCTCTGATGGCAGGAAATCCTGCGTCAGAGGCGTAGGTACGAATCTGTATAGATGACCTTGTCGAGCAGCACTTCGACCGTCTTCCAAATCTCACGCTGCGCCGGGTCATCCATATCCACGTCTTCCGCTTGCAGCTCCTCTCCAGCCTGAACGGCATCGAACAATTTGAGATAAAGGGCTTGAACTGGGGTGCTGTCATCCCGCGTCTCGACGGTGCGGATGACCTGCAAGAGAGCGTCGTCCAACGGATCGAGGATGGCGGCGTCCAAACCGGCCCCCATCAACATCACCATGTAGACCCGATTGAGCAAGGGCCTGTGCTCCGCCGGGACGGCGTTGGATACGTTCGATAGTCCGACCACGGTCAAGGGCGGCGGATCGGCCACCATCTTGAGCATGCGGACCGTTTCGATCGCGTGAGGGACATATTCTTGACAACCTGAGACCGTCAGGACCAGGGGATCGACCATCAGGTTTTCCACCGGCATGCCCACCTCTTCGGCGCGGGGGATGAGCTTCTCCATGGCGATCCCCACGCGCGCGTCGGCCGTCACGGGGATCCCACTCTTCTCCATGCAGAGCGCGATCAGTTTGGCGCCATATTTGGCCGCCAGCGGCGGGACATTCTTAAGACGCTCCTCTTCCGCCGAAGTCGAGTTGATGATCGACTCGCCGTCCACTTTCTCCAAGCCGACCTCGATGGCGGCCAAGTTGGTGGTGTCGAAGGAGAGGGTCATGCCCGGGACCGCCTCTTGCATGCAGTCGACAAGCCAATCCATCACCTCCGGCCCCGACTTCTTCTGGGGCCCGATGTTCAGGTCCAGCGCGTCCGCACCGGCCGCCTGCTGCTTCCGCGCCAGTTCGACGAAGAAGCCCCCATCCCGTTCGGCCAGCGCTTCCTTCACGCGCGGCGAGATAATGTGGATGTTCTCCCCAATCATGTACATGGACAGCCTCCTATGCCGCGCCAGCTCTGCTGGCCGCGTTGATGTCTGTTAGAGATCATCGATGATTTCTTCGGCTAGCGTTTCGACGGCTTGCAGCGCCGGGGAATCCCCGTCCAAACCGATGAGCGGTTTACCAAATGCGTCCAACTCGTTCACCGCGTCGTCCGCAGGGATCTCGGCCATGATCTCGAGGCCGAGGGATTCAATCGCTTCCTCCAGGGGCTCGGCCAATGGTCCGCGCACGCGGTTGAGGATCAATCCCATGCGGCGCACGTCCACGTCAACTTCCGAGGCCAATTCTTTGATGGCGGCCGCCGCCTGCAGCCCTCGGATCGTCGGATCGCTCGTGATCAGGAGCAAGTCGACTCCACGGGTGGTCCGACGGCTGATGTGCTCCATGCCGGCTTCGTTGTCAATGACAACGTAGTCATAAGAAGTCTCGATCCCGTCCAAGATGTCCCGCAACAGATGGTTGACGGCGCAATAGCAACCTTGGCCCTCCGGCCGGCCCATCGCCAGCAAATCCACCTTTTCGCCCTCCTCCAGGGCCATGAAGATCTCATGGGAAAGGTAATCGTGGCGGCTGATGCTGACGCCAAGCTGCTGCGCCGTCGCCGTCTCCGTCATGTCCTCGCGAATATCCCCCACGGTCGTCGGCATGCCCAAACCCAACGCGAGATGGAGGTTCGCAGAGGGGTCGGCATCGATCGCCAGAAGAGGCCCGTCCGCCCTTCGTTTCAGCGCGCTGATGAGCAACGCGGCCGCCGTCGTCTTGCCCGTACCTCCCTTGCCCGCCAGGGCGATTACATATGTCATGGCCCCATCCTCGGGCGGCGAACGCGTTTCCCTACGGTCAAGAAACTCATACCCCCGCCTTTACTCCGTTGTGGTTCTCCCAGACTTCAGCGACGCTTGGGAAACGTTCGATCTCCGTGTGGGGCAGGAACAGGGCGGCCGTAAACGCCTCATAGAAGCGATTGTCGGCGGAGAGCTCGACATAGGTCATCGAATCCGCGATGGCCTTGACCCGATCGCGCTCTTCCCGCGACAGGAGAGCGTGATAGGCGCCCTTCACCGCCGTGTTGCCCAAGAAGCGGAAGCGGTCCCAGGGCAAATCGGGCAGCAATCCGATCTGCACCGCCTTCTCCACATTGATGTACTTTCCGAACGCGCCCCCCACCAGGACCTGTTCCACGTCCGACAAATCCAATCCAACACTGGAAGCCAGCACCGAAAAGCCGCCGTAGATGGCCGCCTTCGCCCGCATCAGGTTGTCGACATCCACCTTGGTAAGCACGATGTCATTGCCGCTCTTTGTTTCGCTCCCCCATGCCACCACGTACTCAGAGCCATGATCCCCCTCTCGCACGCGATCCGTACCGAGGGAGAGGTCGAAGTTGCCCCCCTTGTCCAGCACACCCGTCACGAACAGCTCGGCTAGCAGTGAAATAAGGCCCGAACCGCAAATTCCTTGAGGCCGCCCGCCACCGATCACCCGAATCGTCGGTTCGAAGGTCCCCGAATGCACCCAGACCTCCTCGATGGCGCCGCCCGTCGCCCGCATGCCGTCCACGACCCCCGCCCCTTCGAAGGCGGGTCCGGCTGAGCAGGCACAGGTGACCAGCCAATCTTCCGCGCCCAGCACCATCTCCCCGTTCGTGCCGATGTCCAGGAAGAGCGTCAACCCCTCCTCATCCATCATGCCGGAGGCCAGCACCCCGGCGGTGATGTCGGCCCCAACATAGGAGGCCACCCCGGGCAAACAGTCCACGGTGCCCCTCGGGTGAATGTCCAAACGAATGTCGCCGGCCAGCAAGGGAGGAGGATGGTTGACCGTCGGAATGTACGGGGTGAGCCGAATGGAGGCCGGCTCCAAGCCCAAGAACAAGTGGATCATCGTCGTGTTGCCGACCACCGTCACCTTTCCGATCTGTCCCGGCGAGACCCCTGTCCGCCGCCGGATTCGCTCCAACAGCTCATCGATAGTGCCTCGCACGCGTCGGCCGAGCTCNNCCCCGCAGGCAATCTGACCGTTGTATTCGGCCGCAGAGGACAAGACCTCGCCGCTCTCTAGGTCGACCAAATAGACGGTCACCGTCGTTGTCCCAATATCGATGGCCCCGCCCAAAGGCCGGATCGGATCCACCTGAATGTCGAGCAGCCGAGCCGGCCCCTGCGGCTGAGCCCAAGTGTCCAACTCCACCAACAATTCGGGGGACCAATCCGATTCGCGCAGAACTCTGTTCATATCCCTCAGAGCCGGCAGGGAGACGGTCAGCCGCTCGATGCCCGCCTCCCGCACACCACGACGCAGCCGCGCCAGATCGTCGAGATTGTCATCAATTGTGGGTTCCAGCAGGGAGGGGGAGATGCTGCGCAGCGGTTGGACGAGCGTCGGATCGTAGGCAAAGGGCAGTTCGATTTTGCGGGCGGAGCGGTCGGTCACAAGCCGCCGCGTCACTTGCTCCTGCTCAGGGATCATCAAGGTGACGTCGCCCTCGATGACGGTCTGACACGCGAGAGCGTAGCCGGCCTTCAGGTCCTCCTTTGAGAGCCGCAGTGTCGAACGCCGTCGGGCGCCCTCGCTCTGGAGGATCACAGCGCAGCGACCACAACGGCCCTGTCCCCCGCAAGGTTGTTGGAGTTCGAGGGAGGCTCTTGTGATGGCCTCAGCGACGAGCGTCCCCGTGGGGACCTCGACGGTCTGATTCGAGGGCAGAAGGGTGACGCGATGTCCGTTCACAAACCACCTTCACCATTTCGCAGCCATCCCGCCCGAACCTCAGGCAGGCACGCGCGCGGCAGCGGACAGAGGGCACATCGTCAGCGCGGATCGAGAACCCAAAGAAGGCACCGACCTCCTGTGGAACGAACCCAGCCCCCGCGCGGCTCGCGTTCCTATGTATCTCCGTCCCACATGGCTTTCAAGTAGCCGGCGATATCGACGGCTTCACGTGGCCCCACCATGATTTCCCATCCCGGCAGCTCCTCCTCGAGCTCGCCGGAGAGAACGGCTACATGGCCAGGGATGATCAATTTCTGGTGGGAGACCTTCTCATCGGCACCGAAGGTCTTNNGGCGGCTTTGGCGATGACGTCCGCGTCGAACTTGCCGGCGGCCCACGCGGTGAGGACGCTCATGCCCTCGGCATCGGCGACCATCAACCAACCTGGGAACCCGGACCCCTCCAACTCGTTGGCGATGGAGAAGTAGGTGATCGAGAAGTTGGTCGTGACCAAGAGCGGGGCTCCCCCATCCGGATCGTTGATTTCGTAGATACCGGGTTGGACCTGGATCGGTTTCTGCGGGTCCGTATAGATGTTTTCCCGCAGAACGAGCAACGCGTAGAGACTGGCCGGCTCGAACTGTCTCAGCACGACGAAGCCGGCGTACTTGGCGATGTGCTGGGCCGCCAGCACGGTTTCGTCGGCATCGCCTCCGGCATCTGGGAAAGAGAAGACGGGGTAGCCAAGCGCTCGGAAATTCTCCTTGAGTGCCAAACGCCTGAGGGCCGTCAAACGCTCGAGCCCGTCTAGATGGCCGTGGGTCGAAGGATCGAGGACCAAGTCCTTCACTCCCATGTCTTTCAACTTCTGGGTGAGCTGGGCGAGACCTTCGAGGGTGTCCGCCTTGACAACGAGAGCCGCATCCGCTTCTTTGGCCAGTGCCCGCATCCCCTCAACGTTTTCTGCGGTCGCCGCGTGGAGCAGCGGCCGCGCCCCTTCGCATTCCTCCAGGCCGGCCTTCATGACCTCCGGGCTGGAGGCCATCAGGATGAGGGCCTTCTTGCTGACGGACCGGACCGTCGCCACGGCCTGCGCGAATTCCCCGGGATCCCCCGTGTCCGCCTCGATGGCGAAACCATCGGGGACGAGATCGATCCCGACATNNTTCAGCGACTCGGGTCCATCGCTGGCGGGCAGATAGAAGAACAGCCCTGCCTTATGAAAGAACCGTTTCTCGTGGCGGAAGAGGACCGTCTCATTGCCGACGGCCAGCTTGCCGTCCCCCCCATGGAGCTCCACCAACCGGATGGGAGGCTCGGCCGCGGCGGCCAGTTTTTCCTTCGTCTCGTCGCTGACGTGAGGACAGTCGCTGAGTTCTACTTGCTTGGCCGCCAGCTTCATCGCGAACGCCAGACAGGTTGGAAAGCCACACTCCTTGCAGTTGGTCTGCGGGAGCAGTTTGTAGATTTCCAAACCCGATAGGGCCATCATGATCCTCCGACTTGCCTACGTCGCTTCCATCGGCTGCATGAGTTCCTCGACCATCTTCTTGATTCGCCGCAAAGATTCAGGGTGACGTAGGACGACCACGTCTGCGCCGGCGTGGATCAGAGGCACCGCCGTCAGGGTTTCCCATTCCAGCGCCCTTCTCTGCCAATCCCCCCACACCTCCGGCACATCCTCCCCGACCTTGGCCTCCTTCACCTTCCAGGTCTCGGCGCCCACATTGACGATCATGGGAAGCTGGGTCATGGCGTCACCTTGGAGGGCGGCCAAGCGCAGTCGCTCCATGACGGAATAGCCATATTCGATCCCGTATCCCAACGCGCCGGTGGTCGGATCGATCAGGATGTTGTCCAGATCGAGCCCCATGTCGTTGATCAGGATCACGAGCTGCTTGGAGAGATTCACATCCATCGGCGTCGCGGATTGCACTACGTGATCGTTGGCAAGCGCCGCAGCCACGATCGTGCGGTAGTTGCCCTCCTCACACAGACCCAACAGCAGCCTCTCGCCTTTCCCTTCCTCCGCTGCCGGCACCAGGAGTTCGTTGTCGAGCTCTGCCTGGCCAGGCCCGATCACGGCTAGCGGCAGGCCGGTCGCATCAAGCACCTCCCGGACGGCGGCACGCGCCCGCTCCGGCGTGTTCTTCTCACCGTCCGGACCGGTCAGACTGAGGACCAGGTAGATGAAATCGGCCCCTGCTTCTTCCGCCGCCTTCGCCCACTTGCCCGGCGACTCCAGCGCATCCCCCCACACCTCATAGAGGAGCGGCGACCAATCCTCCGGCTTCCGATCGCTGATCTCCAGACCCAGCATCGGCCTGCGGGGCATGTTTCCGTCGTATCGGAGGAACGGGAGCGCCGTTTCGCCGCCCACGGTGATGGTCGATGACCGCGTGCCGCCTTCGGCTTCCGTCGCCCCGATCGTGACCTCCCGGACCGCGCCTTTCCATGTCTCTGCGGGAATGTCGACTGTCATCGTCTAGCTCATCCTCACATTCACACTGAACTGTCGTCTCCCCGTCCCTGCCCCCCTTGGCGCCAAGCGCGCTGGCCTCGACCGCGTTCAGAGAATCGGATCCATGCTCAGAGCTGGATGCTCCTTCTCGGTCAAGAACTGCACGAGCTCATCGACCTCCGTGCAGATGGTCCCGTCGGCGATCTTGCCCATCAGATCGGGATCCCCTTCCCGCTTGGCGACTTCGGCCAGCTGGTCCGCCATCGAAGTCTTAAGGTTCTCTGACATCCAGACCACGCGTTTGAAGCCGCCATCAGCGGAGATAAACTTCTCGCTCAGGATGTAGAACTTGCCGTGGCCCATGATCCCCGGGCTCTGCAAGCCGCCGCCAGCCATGCCGGCCAGCGTGGAGAACGTCATGCCGGCCGGGGTCATGCCGGTGTCCTCACGGCTCACGATCATGATGCCGTTGGCCTCCGGGATCACCATGGCGATGCACTCGAAGCAGCCACAGGCCGTCATCGGGTTTTCCATGATCGAGTACATGGAGACCACCGGCACAGTGCCGTGGGAGGCTGTCTCCGCGTACTCATTGACGCCCTCGAAGTATCCGACTTGAGGATCGAGCGTCTCGCCCTTTGTGATCGGCTGATTGGGCCCGGTGGGGTTGATCTGGTAGGAGGCCTTGCAGTCGAGCCAGTTGTAGGCCCCGCACAATCCAAGCCGCTCCGGGCTCACGATGCAAACATGATCGGGCGCGAAGGATTGGCAAAGGGTGCATGAGTAGAAGGTCTCCACGCTCTCGTCAGTCATGGCGCCGATTCGTTCGTTGCGGAACTCAAAGGCTTCCCGAGCCTTCTCCAGCCACTGGCTGTAGAGATCGGGTTCGGTGATGATCTTCACCTGCACCTTGTCAACGATGGCGCCAAAGTCCGCGTGGTAACGGGCGTGCAGAATTTTGCCGAAATGTTCGAGATTGAAGCCCTTCTCGGCCGCCGTCTTGCTGATGCGGATCCAGGCGATGTCCCGCTGGCCGATATGCTGCAGTCCGGAGGCGCCGTTGATGAAGTAGTGAATCTGACGCTCGAGGACCGGTTCGAAGTCCTCCTCCATCTTGCGCCCGGCGACTTCGACGATGATGGCGAGGTCCATGGAGCCTTGCTCTTCGACGTCTTCGAAGCCCGGCCCGATGAGTTCGATCTTGCCGTCCTCGACCTCGTCCATATCCGCCATCAGCAGGTATTCGAAGGCACGGCTGTACTTGCCGCCGAACTCCACCCGCATGTCCGCCTTGCGCACGACCTCCCCCTCAAAGGCGGAGCCGTAGGGCACCGGCACGGGCACTTCTGTGATGCGCANNTCGATCGCCTTCTGGACGAGTTTGGCGGCCTTCTCCTCTTCCGTCTCGGCCTCGATCTCATTCCACGGCATCGAAATCACGTGTTCGTAGCGCGTGACACCGGTGGGATGGATCTCAGGGATGACCGTGTCGGCGATGACCGGGAAGCCATACGAGATGGCCCCGGCCGCGGTCGCGTACTTCAAATCATCGACCTCGCCAAGGGCCAGCACGAAGGCAAAGACCCGGTACTTGTTGTAGAGCAGAATCTCGCGCCACTGCCCACCCTTCATACCGCCGAAGGTCAAGGCCGAGCGGGTGGCGAAGCCCAGCGGATAGACGGCGGAGATGGTGTCCCGGCCAAAGGGGACGACGTAGGTGTCGTAGCCCATCTCCACCCCTTCCTCGACCAGCTGATCGATGATCGAGCGGCCGTTGACGTTGCCGACGAGGAAGGTCAGGATGTTGCGCCGTTGCAGCTCGCGCACGATGGCGAAGCCCGGCATGCGGCCGTCCACCAGCTGGATCCCCCAAGAGCGAAGCTGGATGTCATCGATTGGGCCGTTCAAGCGGCCATCGGCGCTCGGGGCGGCGCCATCCCCGTTCTCGCGATCCGGGCTGGTGAAGGTGGTCGCTCCCGCCAGCTCCAGCCCGGGGTAAGGCTCAGGTTGTTCGCCGTAGGCGAAGCGAATGGCCTCAATGGCCTCCTCCGCCAACAGCGTTGCCATGCCGCAGTCGAGGGTTTCCCCCAGGNNGGATGGAGCAGACCCTTGGCGTGCTCCAACACGGGCTCCAATTGTGAGAGCTTCTCGACCTCACGGCCGAGCATCCCCAACATGACGGGCAGATAGTAGGCCGTGTTCGGGAACTGGAGGGCCATGTCCGGACCTTTTTCTGCCAGGGCCGTCTGGTAGAGCTGCTCGGCCTCATTGACGATAGCGTTGGCGCCGCGGATGGCGCGGTTCGCGATGTAGCGTGACATCTGCCCTCCCTCCCTACTTCACCACGGACCCGTAGGAGGCATCGATCCGTTCCTCCAGGGGCAGCTCAATCAGTTCCTGCATCCTGCCGTCCCCGCTGCGACCCCATTGGCCGGCGTCGTAGGGCGCCAGGCCGATGGCCTCGCGCTTGCGGTCAATGTGCTCAATGCTGCGAGTNNCACGATGTCCTCCAAGTCGTCCACAAACTCGAGCCGACCACCGACCTTACCTTCCCAGCCGTCGCTGATCATCTCCGTGACGACCTCCGAGCCCTCGACCGGGCTCGTGTGGCCCATGATCACGTAGGCCCCTGAAGCCACGGCATAGGTCGCGATCGAGATCGCCTTCTCGCTCATCCATTCCGGCGCCATGCCCACGGCCGGGATGTCGCTGATGTCCTCGCCGAGACCTCCCTCAGAAGCCATCTGCGCCAGGACCGTCAGAATCCTGGAGTTATCCACGCAGGATCCCATGTGCAGCA
>JABAHQ010020901.1_pt2 | contig 13649 bp, 8 predicted proteins | sample 7062091 | NCBI WGS metagenome assembly JABAHQ01 (sample SAMN14534359, study PRJNA622989) | marine sediment metagenome | biome: marine biome [ENVO:00000428]; feature: marine pelagic biome [ENVO:01000023]; material: deep marine sediment [ENVO:00002113] | place: India: Gulf of Kutch | collected...
GGTTTCACTTTGAACACGTCCCGTTCCCTGCGTTTCGCGGCTCTTTCTGTTGCGATGGCCAGTTCTTTCGTTGGAGTAGCAGCAGCCGACACTTTCCGAAACGGTCAGTCTTTCTACGGCCAACCCGCCGGCGAAGCGCCCAGCGCGCGCGTGATTGATCTGTCGACCACCAAGTTCGCCAACATCACCTACGGTGAAACGGTGGTCTTCCGAGGGGCCGGTGGCCAGAAGTTCGCCTGGACCTTCAATGGACTCGACAGTCGGTCCTGGGATCTCGCGCAGTTCGCCCCCGCGAGTCTGGCCGGCAAGGAATACCGCGTCTATGTCAGCAGGAATCCTCTCACCCGCCGCTGATGCCGATCATCTTTGACTGAGCAAGCTGGCCGCTCTTTCCTTTGCGGGAGGCGCGACCTGCGGCTCTGTTCACGTCCATGGACGCCGAGCGCCTGGACTAGGCCGGTCTTCGGGAGATTTGAATGTCCAGCAAGTATGTGTCGCTGACCTTGGTGCTGGCGACATGGGTGGGTGCTGCTGCGCACGCGCAGCCCGCCAGGCATCAGGTGCCCACCCCTTTCCCCGCGCAGAGTTCGGCTTTGCTGCCCCTCGCGCTCGGCACCGCTTGGAGAACCGCGCTCGACAACAGCCCGACCTTGGCGGGGGCTTTGCGCGAGGTGGAAGCTGCGCAGGGCGCCTTGTCACAAGCGGGTGCCCTTCAGAATCCTTCGCTTGGCATTGAGGTCGAGGACCTGCGTGCCGGCAATCGACGCACGACGGTCACTCTCAGCCAGCCCCTGGAGCTGGGAGGGAAACGCGCAGCCCGCATCACTGCAGCAGAGGGGGCATTGCATGCCGCCCGCGCCCAGTACGAACTGACGTCAGCCCAGTTGCAGGCAAATGTCACCGCGGCTTTCCTGGCTACGTTGTTGTCCCAGGAGCGTGTTCGGCTGGCGCAAGAGTCGTTAGACATTGCTCGCTCGAGCAGCGTGGCTGCCTCCAAACGCGTGCAGGCGGGCAAAATTTCTCCTTTGGAAGAGACGCGCTCGAAGGTGGCCGAGGCCAACGTACGCCTTGAGTTGGCGCAAGCGCAAGCTGAACTGAACGCTCAGATGCAAGAGTTGCGTGCGCTGCTGGCGGGTGGGGCATCCTTCGATACCCTGGATGGCAACGCCCTACAGCTGCCCAGCCTGCCTCCGATCGAAGAACTCCAAGCCCGTGTAGAGCAGTCACCAACCATGCGCATGGCGAGATTGCAGACGCAACGCCTGAGAGCACTGGCGGACCTGGAGCAAGCCAAGCGCACACCCGACATCGCCGTCAGCCTAGGCATGCAGCGCATCCAGCAGGAAGGGCGCTCGATCGCGATCGTCGGTGTGTCGATTCCGTTGCCTGTGTTCGACACCAATCGCGGCAACATCGTGGAAGCACTTCGTCGTCGCGACAAGTCGGAGGACGACGCGCGCGCCACCGAGTTGCGCCTGCGGGCAGACTTGGCCATCGCGCGTCAGCGGTTGGACATCGCGTCTCAGGAGGTGATGGCCGTGCGCGCCGAGATCCTTCCGGCCGCACAAATGGCCTTCAATGCGGCCACACAGGGCTTTGAACTCGGTAAGTTCGAGTACTTGGATGTGCTCGATGCGCAGCGAACGCTGTTGCAGGCCCGAGCGCAGTACCTGCTTTCATTGGGCGACTCTCATCGAGCGGTGGCGGATGTCGCGCGCCTGCTCGGGAACAACCCTTTTCAACCTTGAAACTGCCATGGCAACGTCCGGATCGCCCAGCACCAAGCTGAGCCGCAAGCATCTTTTCGTCATCGTCGCGATTCTGCTGCTGGGGGCAGCTGGCGCAGCATTCATTGTTCGGGATGGAGAAGGCCATGGGGAAGACGATGGCCATGGGCAGGCCAGCACCGAGGCGCAGGACGATGGGCATGGACACGGCGCTGAAGGAAAGGGGCCGAAGCCCACCACCGCGCAAGCCAAGGATGAAGATGAAGCGGGTTCTGCTCACGACGACGAGAGAGTTGCCATGACAGACGAGCAGATCCACGCCGCCGGCATCGAGATGAAGAGCAGCTCGGCCGAAGTGATCCGCGCAACGCTGCAACTGCCCGGCGAAATCCGCTTCAATGAAGACAGGACTGCACACATCGTGCCACGAGCTGCGGGCGTCGTAGACAGCGTGAGTGCGAACTTGGGGCAGAAGGTGACGCGCGGCCAAGTGCTGGCGGTGGTATCCAGCAGCGCGGTTTCCGAAGTTCGCTCCGAACTCCAGGGGGCGCAGCGGCGCCATGAACTGGCTCAGACAACCTACGACCGTGAGCGAACGCTTTGGGAGCAGAAGATTTCGCCTGAGCAGGATGTTCTCCAAGCACGGCAAGCCTTGCGCGAAGCTGAGATCGCAGTGGCCAATGCGTCGCAGAAGTTGAAAACACTGGGAGCGTCGGCTAGCGCGAACGCGCTGGGGGCCGTGGAGCTGCGCGCTCCCTTCGATGCAATGGTTGTGGAAAAGCACATCGCCATCGGCGAGGCAGTTCGTGAGGACACCAATGTGTTCACGTTGTCCGACCTTTCCACCGTGTGGGCGGAGATGAGCGTGGGCGCCGGCGATCTCCCCCGGGTGCTGGTGGGTGAACGCGTGCGTGTGAAGGCGAGCACTGCCGATGTGGTGGCCGAAGGCAAGATCGCTTTCGTGGGATCGTTGATCGGTGCCCAGACGCGCACCGCGCCCGCACGCGTGGAGCTGAGCAACCCGAAGGGCGCATGGCGACCCGGTCTTTTCGTGACCGTGGAGGTGCTAACCAACGACAACGAAACAGCGTCACCCGTGACGGTAGACTCCGCGGCGCTGCAAACCGTAGAGGACAAAACGTCGGTGTTCGTTCGCGTGGACGGTGGCTTTCAGACCCGTCCCGTGCGCGTCGGGCGCTCGGACGGCCAACGCGTAGAAATCCTGGACGGGATGAAAGCAGGCGAGTGGTATGCGGCCAACGGCAGCTTCATCGTCAAGTCTGAGCAGGGCAAGGGCTCGGCCACCCACGCGCATTGAAAGCGGCCCATCCATGTTTGAACGCATCATTCGCTTTGCCATCGAGCATCGGTGGCTGGTCATGCTCGCCGTGCTCGGTATGGCCGGCCTCGGGGTATACAACTACCAACGCCTTTCCATCGACGCCGTGCCGGACATCACCAACGTCCAGGTACAGATCAACACAGCTGCACCAGGCTACTCGCCGTTGGAGACCGAGCAGCGCGTGACCTTCCCGATCGAGACCGTCATGGCGGGCCTGCCCGGCTTGCAACAGACCCGGTCCCTGTCGCGCTATGGCTTGTCGCAGGTCACCGTAATCTTCAAGGACGGCACCGACATCTACTTCGCCCGCCAACTGGTGAACGAGCGGCTTCAAGGGGCCATCGGCGCCCTGCCCGAAGGAGTCCACCCTAGCGTAGGGCCCATCTCCACCGGGCTGGGTGAAATTTTCTTGTGGACGGTGGAGGCGAAGGAGGGCGCGACCAAGCCCGACGGCACGTCCTACTCCGCGACCGACCTGCGCGTGATCCAGGACTGGATCATCAAACCCCAGTTGCGCAATGTGCCGGGCGTGACCGAGATCAACTCCATCGGCGGACATGAGCGCCAGTTCCAGGTCGCACCTTTGCCCGAACGACTGCTGGCCTATGGACTGACCTTAAACGACGTGGTACAGGCCCTGGAGCGCAACAATGCCAATGTAGGCGCTGGCTACATTGAGCGGCGCGGCGAGCAGTACCTCATCCGTGCTCCCGGCCAAGCGGCCAACCTTGACGACTTGCGCAACGTTGTTCTCGCGAACAGCGGAGGTACGCCCGTGCGCATTCGCGATGTGGCCGAGGTCGAGATTGGCCAGGACCTGAGGACCGGGGCCGCCACCGACAACGGTCGCGAGGTGGTGTTGGGTACGGTGTTCATGCTCATTGGTGAGAACAGCCGCACCGTGGCGCAGGCGGTGGCCTTGAAGATGGAGGAGATCAACCGCAACCTTCCCGACGGTGTGCATGCCATCACTGTCTACGATCGCACGGTTCTCGTGGACAAAGCCATCGCCACGGTCAAGAAGAACCTGTTCGAGGGCGCAGTGCTCGTCATCGTGGTGCTGTTCCTGTTCCTTGGCAACATCCGCGCAGCCCTGTTGACTGCAATGGTCATTCCCTTGTCCATGCTGTTCACGTTCACCGGGATGGTGAGCCAGAAGGTGAGCGCGAACCTGATGAGCCTGGGCGCACTCGACTTCGGCATCATCGTCGACGGCGCGGTGGTGATTGTCGAGAACTGCGTTCGCAGGCTCTCGCATGCGCAGGAGCGCCTGGGCCGGCCTTTGACGCGATCCGAGCGCTTCCACGAGGTGTTTGCTGCGTCCCACGAAGCGCGCCGTCCGTTGCTCTACGGGCAACTGATCATCATGGTGGTTTATTTGCCCATCTTTGCGCTGACGGGCGTGGAGGGCAAGATGTTCCACCCGATGGCGCTCACCGTCGTGATCGCGTTGCTCGGCGCCATGATCCTGTCCATCACCTTCATTCCCGCCGCCGTGGCTTTGTTCATCGGCAACAAAGTGGGCGAGAAGGAAAACCGCGTGATGGCCTGGGCTCGTCGCGCCTACCATCCCCTGCTCCAGCGGGCCATGGGAGCCAAGGCTGTGGTGCTCACCGCGGCAGGTGCGGCGGTGCTGCTGTCCGGCCTTCTGGCCACGCGCCTGGGCAGCGAGTTCATTCCCAACCTGAACGAAGGTGACTTCGCGATCCAGGCGCTGCGCATCCCGGGGACCAGTCTGTCGCAATCCGTTCAGATGCAGCAGCAGCTCGAGCGCACGCTCAAGGCGGAGTTTCCCGAGATCGAGCGCATCTTCGCGCGCACGGGCACAGCGGAAATCGCCTCGGACCCAATGCCGCCCAACATCTCGGACGCCTATGTGATGTTGAAACCCGAGAGCGAATGGCCCAGACCGCAGCGCACGCGCCAACAGCTGGTTGAAGCGGTGCAGGAGCGGGTGGCCGAACTTCCAGGCAACAACTACGAGTTCTCCCAGCCGATCCAGTTGCGCTTCAACGAATTGATCTCCGGGGTGCGTGCCGACGTCGCCGTCAAGGTGTTCGGCGACGACATGGACGTGCTGAACAAGACCGCACAACAAATCGCCGAGGTGCTGGGGTCCATCGATGGAGCGAGCGAGGTCAATGTCGAGCAGACCACGGGACTTCCGGTGCTATCCATCAAGATCGATCGCGAAAAGGCGGCACGATACGGCGTCAACGTCAGCGACATTCAGGACACCATTTCCACTGCCATCGGCGGCCGCAACGCGGGCACCCTGTTCGAAGGCGACCGTCGATTCGATATCGTTGTTCGTTTGCCCGAACGCATGCGCTCAGATATCGAGTCGATCCGGCGCCTTCCAGTGACGTTGCCAACTGTCACGCAGCAGCCGGATGGCGGTTCGCGTGCATCCTTCATCCCTTTGTCCGAGCTGGCGACGCTGGAGCTGGCACCGGGCCCCAACCAAGTGAGCCGAGAGGATGGCAAGCGCCGCATCGTGGTGAGCAGCAACGTGCGGGGGCGCGACATGGGTTCGTTTGTGGAAGAGGCCAGTGCGGCGCTGCAGGAGCGTGTCACTGTCCCGCCGGGTTACTGGACGACTTGGGGTGGCCAGTTCGAGAACCTGCAGTCGGCGACGCAGCGCCTGCAGATCGTGGTGCCGGTGGCGCTGCTGCTGGTGTTCACATTGTTGTTCGCCATGTTCGGCAACGTGCGAGATGGTCTCATTGTGTTCACAGGCATTCCTTTTGCCTTGACAGGGGGCATCTTGGCGCTGTGGATGCGCGGTATTCCGTTGTCGATCTCAGCAGCGGTGGGCTTCATCGCCTTATCCGGCGTGGCGGTGCTCAACGGGTTGGTGATGATCTCGTTCATCCGCAACCTCCGCGAGGGTGGTGCAACGCTCGACCAAGCCATCGTCGAGGGTGCGCTCACGCGGCTTCGGCCTGTGCTGATGACCGCATTGGTGGCGTCGCTGGGCTTCGTTCCCATGGCCATTGCGACGGGCACCGGTGCTGAAGTGCAGCGACCGCTGGCGACCGTGGTGATTGGCGGCATCCTGTCGTCGACAGCCTTGACCTTGCTGGTCTTGCCGATTCTCTACCGCTTGGCTTACCGACGTGATGAGGAAGAGGAGCGCTTGGCCCAATCGTCCCTTGCAGCGGGGCAGATGCCGGCACAGCAGCCGGTCTAAGCCGAGGCGGGGTGTGATTCAGTCTNNTTGCTAACTACAAGCTCTTTCGGCTTCCTGTAGGTCAGCAAACGCAAGGCATTGACGACCACCAGAACGGTGGAGCCTTCGTGTATTGCGACGGCCGGACCGATCCCCAGGCCCACTATGGTGGCTGGTACCAGGAAGGCGACAATGCCGAGGCTTACGAAGATGTTCTGGCGGATGATGGCTCGGGTGTGGCGGCTTAGCCCCACGGCAAATGGAAGCATCTCCAGCTTGTCGCCCATCAGGGCGACATCGGCCGTCTCTAGCGCAACGTCCGAGCCCGCCGCCCCCATGGCGATGCCGACCGTCGCGTTGGCCATGGCGGGCGCGTCATTCACGCCGTCTCCCACCATGGCCACTTGGGTCTGATTGCGCAGCTTGCGGATGGCGGCCACCTTGTCCTCGGGCATGAGGTCACCCCAAGCCTCGTCGAGTCCCACTTGTTTGGCGACCGCATCGGCCACCCTCTGATGGTCGCCCGAAATCATGATCATTCGGTTGATGCCGATATCACGCAGTTGTTGCAGAGTCAGGGAGGCGCCTGCGCGCGGCGTGTCCATCAGTCCGATCGCGCCCAGATCGCGCTCGCCCTGTCTCACCACCATGCTGGTGCGCCCAGTATCCCGCAATCGACGAATCGCCGCGATGGCTGCCGCCCCCAGGGGCGGCACACCGTCGCTGCCGAACATCTCGGCCTTGCCGATCCAGACAGGTTGACTATTCAGACGCGCCTTGACGCCGCGGCCAATCAGATCCTCCAGGTTGTCGGCTTCTGCCAGGGTTTGATCGGTCAGGCGTTTTCGCCCGTCGCGGGCGATGGCGGCCGCCAGCGGATGATCGCTCAAGGACTCCACCGCCACCGCCACGCTGAGCAGCTCGGTCTCGTCGGTACCCTCGAGGGGGATTACATCGGTGATCCGCGGACGGCCTTCTGTGAGCGTTCCCGTCTTGTCGAAGGCCATGGCGTTGAGCGAGCCAAGCGCTTCAAGCGGCGCCCCGCCTTTGACGAGCACACCACCTCGGGCGGCACGCGCTATGCCAGACAGCACGGCGCTGGGCGTGGCAATAGCCAGCGCACACGGGCTAGCCGCCACCAGTACGGCCATCGCGCGATAGAAGCTGTCTCGGAAGGGTTCGTCTACCACCACCCACGCGAACAGCAAGACAAAGGCGAGGGCAAGCACCGTCGGGACGAAGAATCGTTCAAACTTGTCGGTAAAGCGTTGTGTGGCCGATTGGCGTGTTTCCGCTTCGCTTACCAACTTCACCACGCGTGCCAACGTCGAATCCGAGGAGCGACGCGTCACCTCGATCTCGATGGCATTGCTGCCATTGATGGTCCCGGAGAATACGCGCGATGCTGCGTCGATACCATCCGGTCTCAAGCGAGCCGCCGCGGCGTCGGTAACGGGGTGCTTGTCCACGGCGATGCTTTCTCCGGTGACCGGTGCCTGGTCGAGGCTGCTGCTGCCCACCAAGATAAAACCATCCGCCGGTAGGCGCTCATTTGGGCGCACGAGAACGATGTCTCCCACGACAAGATCGCTGACGGCGATGTCTTGCGTCCGGCCATCACGTCGCACCGTGGCCGTCTCGGGTGCCAGTTCGGCCAACGCTTCGATGGCACGCTTGGCCCTGCCCATGGCGTAGTTCTCCAAGGCATGGCCAAGGCTAAACAGGAACAGCAACAACGAGCCCTCTGCCCAGGAACCGAGTGCCGCGGCACCTGCGGCTGCCACCAGCATCAGAGTGTCAATCTCGAAGCGCCTTTGACGCAATTTGGAAATGGCCTCCCGAGAGGTGTAGAAGCCGCCGAAGAAGTAAGCGCAGAGGTATAAGGCCAGCGGTCCCCAGGTAGGGGTGCTGGGAGCGAACCTTTCCAACAGCACGCCCAAGCCGAGCATTGCGCCGCACAGCAAAGCGAAAATCGCTTCGGTGTTTGCGCCAAACACACCGCCATGGGCATGCCCACCGGGGCCGTGATCACGGTCGTCGTGCACATGGTTCGGGTTGGTTTGGTTCTCTTGAGACATGGGAAGTGCTTGTAAAGATTGAGGTTTCGTCTCTCAAATCAGCCGCGACCGCTGGCGTCGCTGATTGTTGAAGAAGTGGCAAGAGCCCGAGAATGGAGTCCGGGATTCACCATTCATCCAGCATTCCATCAGTGTCGCGCCATCGCTCCAAGTCTCGGCCTGCTCAAAGACGTTCGCAGCTGAACTTGGCGCCTGTTAGGGCCGAGCCTAGAATCGCACGCATGCGCAAGCTGATCGTCCTGCTGATGTGCCTGGCTCTGCCGATGCAGACTTGGGCTGGCCTGGGCGCCGTGCCCGAGCCATGCCCCATGGAAGCCATGGCCATGGCGGTGTCGGGCAGCGACTCACAGACGGCCGATGAGGTCAGCGCCGAGCCGATGGCCGATTGCTGCAACGACGTGGCGACTTTTCTCGAGACGGGTCAGCCATGCAAGAGCGGCGTCAAGTGCGGCACCTCATCGGTGACCTTGATGCCGATGGACCTTGGCGTTGCGCCCCCTGCACGTCACGCGGAACACCCTCCGCGGGCCGGGATGCTCATGGTCTCGGTCAACCGCTTCGCCATCTGGCGACCGCCCACCCCCCGCTGAATCCAGCCCACCCGCCAGAGACTTCGTTTCGATGGCGGGTGATTGCGTTGACCGGGCCAACCCCGGTCTTGCTGGTTCAGGAGGTGTTCCATGTTTTCACTTTGCAGGCTGGGGCGCATGCGCGCGCGCTCGGCCATCTTGCTGGCAGCGAGCCTGCTGGCGCCCATCGCGTCCACCGCCCAAGGGGCTGACGCTCTCGATGTACCCGCCGCCGTGGCGGCCGCATGGCAGCGGTCACAGGCGCTCAAGGCCACCGAGGCCAATGCCTTGGCCGCCCGAGAGACCGCGGTGGTCGCAGGCCAGCGGCCCGATCCCGTGTTGCGGCTCTCGCTGGACAACCTGCCCGTGAACGGGCCCGACCGCTGGAGCACGACGCGCGACTTCATGACCATGCGCTCCATCGGCCTGATGCAGGCCTTGCCCAGCCAGCGCAAGCGCGAGGCGCGTGCACGGCGCTTCGAACTGGAGGCCCAAGCCACCGGGGTGCTGCGCCAATGGCAGGCAAGCGAGTTGCAGCGTGACACCACGGTGGCCTGGTTCGAACGCCGGGCAGCGGAGCAGCGCCTGGTGCTGCTGGACGAACAGTTGGCCGAGGCACGACTGCAGGTGCAGGCCGCCGAGGCGGCGGTGCGCGGCGGCAAGGGATCACCCATCGACTGGGTGGCCGCTCGCGACGCGCTGTGGAAGCTGGAGCAGGACCGCTTGAAAGGGCATGCCGAGCTGGTCACGGCCCGCAACGCCCTGTCTCGCTGGACCGGCCTGGCACCGGAGCAGCCGCTGGCCGAGCCACCCACCGCCTTGTGGCGCCGCGAGACCTGGCCGGCGCTGGAGACGGCGCTGGGTCAGCACCCCGAACTGAGGGCTTTGCAAGGCCGCGTGGAGGTGGCCCGCGCCGTGGCCGCGGTGGCGCGAGAGGAACGCGACCCCGATTGGGGCGTGGAGCTCATGTTGAGCCAGCGCGGTTCGGCGTACTCGGACATGTTGTCCGTGGCGGTGTCGATACCGCTCACCAGCAACCGAGGCCGGCGCCAGGACCGCGAACTGGCAGCCAGCCTGGCACAGGCCGATGCCATGGAAGCCGAGTGGCAGGAGGCGCAGCGCAGCCGGCGCCAGCAGATCGCCACTTGGCAGCAGGACGGTCTGGCCGCGCTGGCACAGCGCGAGTTGATCGACCGCGAGCGTCTGCCCTTGGCCCGGCAACGGGTCGATCTGGCGCTCGCGGCCTATCGATCGGGCGCCGCGCCGTTGAGCGCTGTGCTGGAAGCACGCCAGACACGTCTGGTGCTGGCCCTGGAACGCATCGAGATGGAACTGAGCGTGGCACGCCCCTGGGCGGCACTGGAGGCGCTGTCGGCGACCAAAGCCCTGAGCATGAACCCACCGACGCGAGGTGAGCGATGAGCACGTACTTCAACCCAAAGCGGTGGCGGGTGCTGGTCACGGTTCTGTTGATGGTGGTTGTCGCCTTTGGCGCCTGGAAACTGGGGGTGGATGCTGGCAGACGCCAGGGGCAGGCCTCGGACACGGGCGCCTCGCCGATCGCGACTGCTTCATCCGCGCCGCCCGCGGTGGTGGACCCGTCGAGATGGGGCATTCCCCAAGGCGAGGAAGCCACGCGCCGGCACATCCGCGATGGCCTCAAGGCCGGCGATGTGGACCCCGCCACAGGGCGGCGCATCCTCAACTACCACGACCCCATGGTGCCGGGCAAGAACTTCGATGCGCCCGGCAAATCGCCCTTCATGGACATGATGCTGGTGCCGCGATACGCCGGCGGGCCAGGCGCCGAAGGGAGCGACAGCGCAAGCATCGCGGTGAGCCCGCGCATGCAGCAGAACCTGGGCATGCGGACGGCCCTGGTGGAGCAGGGTCGGCTCGATGCCGAGGTCGTGGCCGTGGGCAACATCGCCTGGAACGAGCGCGACCAGACGGTGGTGAGCAGCCGCGCCATGGGTTTCGTGGAGAAGCTGCACGTGCGCGCCACCTTCGACCGCGTGGCGCGGGGCGCGCCCTTGCTGGACGTGTACGTGCCCGACTGGGTGGCGGCGCAGGAGGACTACCTTGCGCTGGCGCGCGTGTCCGCAGAGGGGCTGGATGCCTTGCGTGAGGCGGCGCTTCAGCGCATGCGCCAGTCGGGCATGAGCGACGCGCAAGTGGCCAGCGTGGTGCAAGGGCGCCGCCTGCAGCCACGCTTCACCTTGCACGCGCCGCAGTCCGGGCTGCTCACCGAATTGCAGGTGCGCGAGGGCGCGACGGTGACACCCGGCATGCCGCTGCTGCGCATCCAGGGAACCGCTCGTGTGTGGGCCGAGGCCGACGTGCCCGAAAGCCAGAGCAGCGGGCTTCAAGCCGGCCTGGCGGTCAGCGTGACCAGCCCGGCCCTGCCCGGACAGGTGTTCGAGGGGCACCTGCAGGCATGGTTGCCGGCGGTGGACCCTGCTACGCGCACCCTGAAGGCACGGCTGGAGCTGGACAACGCCGGAGGGCGCCTGGTGCCCGGCATGTTGGTGCAGATGCGCCTGGCTCGCCCGAGCCTGGAAGAACGTCTGCTCGTGCCCAGTGATGCGGTGATCCGCACCGGGCGGCGCAGCGTGGTGATGCTGGCGGAGGAGGGGGGGCGCTTCCGGCCGGTGGAGGTCCAGGTCGGGCAGGAGGTGGGCGATCAGGCCGAAATCACCGCCGGCCTGCAACTGGGTCAGCGCGTGGTGCGCTCGGGCCAGTTCCTGATCGACTCCGAGGCGAGCCTGCGCGGCCTCGAGGCACGCCTGAACCCGGAGACGACCCCGGCGAGCCCGTCGCCCGCCGCACCGCCCGCGACCACCCATCGAACCGAGGCCACCATCACCGAGATGAAGGGCGAGACGCTGACGCTGGACCATCCGCCGATCGCTTCGCTGCAGTGGCCCGCGATGGTCATGGGGTTTCAGTTGCCGCCGGGTGGGTCGCTGCCCCGCGATCTGAAGGTCGGAGAGCGGGTGCGCGTCGAGTTCCGCCTGCAGGACGGCGATGTGCCGCAGATCACGCGCCTGGAGCGGGTGCCAGCGGGAGAGCCGCGATGATCGCCGCACTCATTCGCTGGAGCATCGCCAACCGGTTCCTGGTGCTCATTGCCACGGTGATCGTGGCCGCCTGGGGCGTGTTGGCGGTGCAGCGCACAGCGCTCGATGCGCTGCCCGATCTGTCGGACACCCAGGTCATCATCCGCACCAGTTGGCCTGGGCAGGCGCCCCAGATCGTGGAGAACCAGGTCACCTACCCGCTGACCACCACCATGCTGTCGGTGCCCGGGGCCCGGGCGGTGCGCGGGTTCTCGATGTTCGGCGACAGCTTCGTCTACGTGCTGTTCGACGATGGGGTCGACCTGTACTGGGCCCGATCGCGCGTGCTGGAGTACCTCAACCAGGTGCAGGCGCGATTGCCGGCCGCCGCGCGCTCCTCCATCGGCCCGGACGCCACCGGCGTGGGCTGGATCTACCAGTACGCGCTGATCGATCGCAGCGGCCAGCAGGATGTGGCGCAGCTTCGCGCGCTGCAAGACTGGTTCCTGCGCTTTGAATTGAAGACCGTTCCGGACGTGGCCGAGGTCGCCAGCGTGGGGGGCATGGTGCGGCAGTACCAGATCGTTCTCGATCCGGACCGGCTGGCGGCCTACCGGATCACCCTGCAACAGGTGCGAGAAGCCGTGGGCCGAGCCAACCAGGAGGCGGGCGGCTCCGTGCTGGAACTCGGCGAAGCCGAGTACGCCGTGCGCGCCAGCGGCTACCTGAAATCGCTGGAGGACTTCCGTGCCATCCCCTTGCTCACCACGCCCGCGGGCGTGTCGGTGCGCCTGGGTGACGTGGCACGCGTGCAAATCGGGCCGGAGATGCGCCGCGGCATCGGCGAACTCAACGGGGAAGGCGAGGCCGTCGGGGGCGTGATCGTGATGCGCTCGGGCAAGAACGCGCTGAACACCATCGACGCGGTGAAAGCCAAGCTCAGCGGCTTGCAGCGCGCCTTGCCTGCCGGCGTTGAAATCGTGCCCGTGTACGACCGCTCCGGCCTGATCGAGCGCGCGGTGCACAACCTGCGGACCAAGCTGATCGAGGAATTCGTGGTCGTGGGGCTGGTGTGCCTGGCCTTCCTGTTCCACCTGCGCAGCGCGCTGGTGGCCATCGTCACGCTGCCGCTGGGTGTGCTCGTGGCCTTCATCGTCATGCAGCAGCAAGGCGTCAACGCCAACATCATGTCGCTCGGCGGCATCGCCATCGCCATCGGCGCCATGGTCGATGCGGCGATCGTGATGATCGAGAACATGCACAAGCACCTGGAGCGNNCCACCCCGGCCAGACGCTGGCCGGTGAGCCCCGATGGCGATTGATCGGCGAGGCCGCGGCCGAGGTAGGGCCCGCGCTGTTTTTCTCGCTGCTCATCATCACGCTGAGCTTCCTCCCCGTGTTCAGCCTGCAGGCGCAGGAGGGGCGGCTGTTCTCGCCGCTGGCGTACACCAAGACCTATGCCATGGCGGCGTCGGCGGGGCTCGCGGTCACGCTCATCCCGGTGCTCATGGGCTACCTGATCCGCGGGCGCATCCCCCCCGAACAGGGCAATCCCATCAACCGCTGGCTGATCGCGATCTACCGGCCCGTTCTCGACGCGGTGCTGGCCTGGCCCAGAGCCACGCTGATGGTGACCGTGCTGCTGCTGCTCGCCAGCCTGTGGCCCTTGCAGCGCATCGGCAGCGAGTTCATGCCGCCGCTG
>JABAHQ010019721.1_pt1 | contig 13647 bp, 13 predicted proteins | sample 7062091 | NCBI WGS metagenome assembly JABAHQ01 (sample SAMN14534359, study PRJNA622989) | marine sediment metagenome | biome: marine biome [ENVO:00000428]; feature: marine pelagic biome [ENVO:01000023]; material: deep marine sediment [ENVO:00002113] | place: India: Gulf of Kutch | collected...
GTTGTACGTCGCCTGGCGACCGAATGCCGATGTCTTCCTCACCCGGTTCTACCATTCCGACTCCATCGTAGTCACAGGCGCCACGCCCGATACTAACTTCTCTCATTATGATAAGATTGATTTTCTAATAGAAGACGCAAGGAAAGCAGTAGAACTAGAATATCAGATCGTGCTTTGGAAAACGGCCCAGGAGATGATATTGGCTGATCTGGCTGCATACCCTCTTTATATCAAGCAGCTCATCTACGCCCGCAATTCAAGCGTGGACTTCGGTTATCCGCTTCTCTCCTCTCTGAACCTCTATCCACCGATCAATGAGCTGACCTCCAAGTAGCTTCAATAGGGGGTGGGCTTATCGCCCGCCCCTGCTCCATTCGTGTTATGATTGGACTTGTCTTGCACCTAACCGACGTAGGCTACCTCGAACTGCTTCACAAATCTGACACACTTAGCCCCCCTCAGTTCAGTTTCCGCTCCCAGACCTGCGCAAATCCTCTGCTCCTTTCAGATAGACCTCCTGGGGTATCCGGTAGTTCAATCCCTGACGGGAGGTAAACTGGGTCTACCATTTAGTTTTCGATCTGAACATATCACATATGGGATCGAAGCTTGTTTCTTGACGCTTACTTTTTTGTTGGGCGAACTACTCATTCAGATCGATACTTATGGTGTAATACTGAGAGACTTCGGTATCGATCTTAGTGAAATATTGCTCGACGAAGTATACCGTTAAGGCAAGGGCAAACTCCGCGTCATATCTTGTGAACTGGTAATTCGTGATTTCGGCAGCGTGTGCTCCTGGAACATTGCCAAGCAGGCGGAGGGAGTCAGCAACATGAAGAAGATGATCAGGAATATTTTCTTTGCCCTTGAAGCCCTTGATTAAGTCATTTAGCGTTAATGGCTTTCCATGTTTGTTATATGGCTCCTCACCGAGAAGCCTCTTATAGCTGTACTTCAGCAGGGCTTCGAGAGCGCGTCTGCACATAACAACACAGGACTTATAGTTCCCAATCTCCAGCGACTTCTGAGCTTCTTCGACTGACTCATCCAGAAATGGTGGCATGTCGTGCACAGGGTCCCAACCGTAGGCTCCGTGGAGCAACCCGCGGAACATGGCGAAGACCGTCTCATCCTCGATCCATCCCTCTTCCTTCTCCATCTCATCGGCTGTATGGAACGCTGGTGGAATGCCGAGGAATATGCCATTGAGGAAATCGGCTGCCCGATTCTCATCATTGGCGAGAATCTGGATCGTGCCATCGGTGTGAACTTGAACGACGATGAAGTAGTCATCCTCTTTGTCTATCTTCCGGATGAGAAGGTGAGGAGCAACTCCTTCCAGAACCTGAGCGAGTGGATGCTCTTTGGGTATCTCCGCTGCGTGTTCAGTGTGAAAGCGAAGTCGGTCGGTGTTTACAGACCAACCTGTAGCTTGCAGGAACTTCAGGTTGAGGTCGAGTGGAGAGAATTGCGGCTTCGCAGCAATTCGGTACACTCGCTTCTCCGGGGATTCTGAGAAATAAGCCTGAAGATCAATATGCCCAGTGTCGCTCATTATTCCTGCCCGCCAAACAATGATTCGTTTGTGATGTAACAATATGCTAACATGTGGCTCGGCGACTAGCCAACTGCGATCACATGACTTCTTCCTCTCATCTCCCCAAGGGTTGTGACAGGGAGATGCTTGCAGGGCAAGATGCAAGTATGCAGATGGTGACAGTCCACGTAGCTTGTGGCTCAATACGGGGGCAAGAGGGTCAGGACTTGAGAGGCCACATGAACACTTTTTCTATGTTGCTCCGGGGCAGGGCTGGCTTGGCACTATTCAGCTAGCTTCGGCCTAGGAGTTCAACGCCAAATGAAGTCTTACTCGCCTCAGCAAAGTCGAGAAATCCAACTCTAGGGCGGGCCTTTGCTCGTCTTCCGCCCTTGTGCTAAGATTGATCAAGCATGACCGAGGAGACAAAGGAGCGAGCAGCAGAGATCCTGGACAGGTTGGAGCATGAATACCCAAATGCCCGCTACTATCTCAATTTCAGCAATCCCCTGGAGCTATCGGTCGCGGCGATCTTGTCTGCCCAATGCCGCGACGAGGTGGTCAATGCCACCACCGAGGGGCTGTTCGCCAAATACAAACAGGCCGAGGATTATGCCAACGCCCCACCGGAAGAGTTGGAGGAGGACATAAAAAAGATCCCCTTCCGCCGCAACAAGGCCAAGAACATCCAAAAGGCTGCTCAAATTCTGGTCGAGCAATATAACAGCAAGGTCCCACAGGCAATCGAGCAATTAGTGAAACTGCCGGGGATCGGGCGGAAGACGGCCCACGCTATCCTGATCAACGCCTTCGACAAGGTCGAGGGGATCGTGGTCGATACCCACGTGATCCGGTTGTCCCAAAGGCTGGGGCTCGCGGAGAGCAAGGACCCGGGCAAGATCGAGCGGGCTCTAATGGATTTATTTCCGCGAAGCGGGTGGAAGCGTCTCCCTTGGCTGCTCAAAGCCCACGGCCGGGCCGTTTGCACGGCCAAGCGGCCGAAGTGTGTTGAGTGCATCCTGGAGGAGTTGTGCCCCAAGGTCGGGGTATAAGCCAGGATCAACAGGGGAATGACCGGACTGCCAATGATGGTCAGCATCCTAAGCCTTTCCCGCACCCGGGACAAGCCGAGTTGCCCCATCCGAGGCTGCCAAACTAGAATGACGACAGAAGAGAGGTGATAGGGTTGTTCAAAAAACTGATATTGACATCGTTAGCTTTGATCCTTCCCCTCGCTCTGGTCGGCTGCGAATGCCTCTGGGCCTGGACGGATCTCTATGCCAATCGGGACGTCCCCGCTGCGGAGTATCTCTCGGCTAAAGAGATCTACATCTGCTCGGGGGAATCGGCCCTGCTCCACTGGTCTTCCCATCGAAAGATCACCCGGGCGTGGCTCGATCCGGCGATCGGCGAGGTAAGCCCCCGCGGCGAGATGGTCGCCTCTCCTCCGTACACCACGGAATATGTGCTCACCGCCGAGGGTGACGGCTGCCGATCCAGCTCCCGGGCCACGGTTCACGTGATCCAGCCTGGCGATACAGTCTCACTCAACGCTGTTGAGACCTATGATCCGTTCACCGATAGCTACCACTGGCAGGTAGAGACAAAGGAACAGATCTTCTCTCCTGATGCTTTAGTCAATAGCATTCAGGCGGAGAGGGAGACCGACCAGGTCGGCCCCTGGACGGTGAGCAAGATGGATCGCAACGGGATCGTCCATGAACTGGTCGTCCCCGAAGATCGGCCGGCATCGCCCGGCGAACCCTTCTCGATTCTCGGCACCTGGAGCTTCTGGCCGGCCAAGAACTACGAAGGAAAGGCAACCTTCACGCTAAGGATCGAATGCCAAACCTAGCCCAATCGCCCCGCTCAGCCGTGCGTCTCATGCAGAACATGATGGAGCCTCTCGGCTACGCTCCGCGGCAGGCCTGGTACGCTCAGTAGCTCCTCCAGGCTGGCCTCCTGAAGCCGCCCCAGCGACCCAAAGTGTTTCAGGAGCAACTTCCTCCTCTTGGGGCCGATGCCGGGGACCTCCTCCAAGGCCGAATCGAGCGTCCGCTTCTTCCATCGTAGCCGGTGATATCCCACCGCAAACCGGTGGGCCTCGTCCCGCACCCGCTGCAGAAGGTATAGCGCCTGGGAATCCTTGGGGATCGCCAGCGGCCGTCCGCTCCCCGGGGTGAAGACCTGCTCGAACTCCTTGGCTATGGCGGCCGTGGGAACATCATTCCAGCCGCAGGCAACCATCGCTTGACGCGCAGCGCTGAGCTGGCCCCTGCCCCCGTCGATCAGGATCAGATCCGGTGCCGGGGGGAATCGCTCATCCGCGATCCGCCTTTGGAGTACCTCGCCCAGCATGGCGTAATCGTCGCGCTGCGCGCCTCTGATCTTGAATCGCCGATAGTCGGACTTCTTGGGCTGGCCATCCTCGAAGACGACCATTGCCCCGACCGATTCCGCACCCTGGATCGTGGAGACATCATAACCCTCAATCCGCCGCGGAGGCTCCTCTAAACCCAAGTATCCCTGTAGCTCCTCCACAGCGGTTCTATCTCGGGCCATCCTGTCAGCCTTGAGCCTCTCTTCAGCCAAGGCCAGTGCGGCGTTGCGGTTGGCGAGCTTCACCAAGTTGAGCGGCGATCCGCGCTGGGGGACCCAAAGCTTGATCGGCCGGCCGCAGATCTCCTTCAACCAGCGGAGGAGCGATTCCACGCCTTCAACCGGTTGGGGAAGGAGGACCTCGCGGGGGACCTCTTCTGCCTCGGAGTAGTACCGCTTGATAAAGGCGGTCAGGATCTCCTCCGGCGGTGACTCAGCGGGGGCCTCCAGGATGAACCTCTCCCTTCGGCGGACCCTTCCCTCACGGATGGAGAAGAGCTGGACTGCGCAAAGACCATCAGTACAGGCCAGACCGATGGCATCGCGGTCGGCACCCATCGTGGGTCGGGTCCGCCGCTGCCCGATCAGCCGCTCGAAGGCGGCGACCCGGTCGCGGAGCCTCGCTGCTCTCTCAAACTCCAGTGCCCCCGCAGCTTGGGCCATCTCTTCCCGCAGTTCCCGCAAAACGTCATTGCGCCGCCCCTGGAGAAAACGACATAGCCCTTGGGCCAGTCGATCATATTCCTCCGGTGAGATCTCCCCCACGCAGGGCGCGCTGCACTGCCTGATGAAGTAATCCAGACAGGGACGCCTGCGGCTCGGCCTGCCCGCGACGATCCGGTCGTTGCAGCTTCTGAGGGGGAAGAGGGAGCGCAACGCGCTTTGGTTCTCCCGCAGCAGACCAGCATTGGTATATGGTCCAAAATACCGTGCCCCGTCGCGCTCGGCCCGCCGGGCAAACAGAAGCCGCGGGAAGGGCTCCTGGATGGTAATGGCCAGGTAAGGGAATCGTTTATCGTCCTTCAGCCGGACGTTGAACCGCGGCCGGTGGCTTTTGACCAGGTCTTCCTCAAGGATCATCGCCTCGACCTCCGTCGCCGTAGCGACGTACTCCAGGTCGGCCAGGCTCTCCATGACCCGGCGCACCTTCGGCTCGTTTCGCTGGTGGTATTCCTGGAAGTAGGAACGGACCCTGGCCCGAAGCGCGGCAGCCTTTCCCACATAGATTACCTCGCCCGCGGAGTCCTTCATCAGATAGACTCCGGGACTATCGGGGACGCTTTCTAACTTTTTCTGCCAGCTTCGGTCCATCTCCTCATTCCTCGACGCCTCAGTCTAAGTTCTCAAGCGCTGCCTATCAACCTGGATCGGTGGTTGAAACCGTCGCGTTGCCGTGACATAATTGGCCCAAGTGAGACTACCGGATGAGCTTTAACGAGGGGCTGCGCAAGGCGCAGCGGAGGCAGGGGAGCCTTCTCTGCGTCGGACTCGATTCTGACCTCCGAAAAATTCCGGATTTCCTCCGGCGGGAGTTCGGCGACCAGGCCGTCCCGGAGTTCAACCGCCGGATCATCGATGTTACCAAGGACCTCGTCTGCGCTTACAAGCTGAATCTCGCTTTCTACGAGGCCCGCGGCCCCCGAGGGCTTGCGATGATGGAAGAGACGATCGACTACATCCCCGATGATATCGTAGTGATTGCCGACGCGAAGCGCGGCGACATCGGCAACACCTCTAAAGCCTATGCTGAAGCTATTTTCGATCGGTACCGCTTTGATGCGGCCACCGCCAACCCCTACCTCGGGCTGGAGGCGCTCGAACCGTTCCTTGATTATCGGGATCGGGGGGTGTTCATCTTGTGCCGGACCTCCAACCCTGGAGCGCGGGAGTTCCAGGATTTGCAATGCGGTGGAGAACCGCTCTACCTGCGAGTGGCCCAGGCCGCCGTCCGGGCGAACGAGCGCCTCGGAAACCTTGGCCTGGTGGTCGGGGCGACCTGGCCGGAGGAGCTACATGAGCTTCGCCAGCTCGCCGGAGAAGGGATGCCGATCCTCATCCCCGGGGTGGGACCACAGGCGGGCGACCTGGAAAAAGCCGTTAGATATGGCATCAATAGAAAAGGAGAGAAGGCGATCATCAATTCCTCCCGGGGGGTGATCTTTGCTTCTCCGGGAGAGGACTTCGCCGAGGCCGCCCGCGGTGCTGCCCAAAAACTGCGAGAGGAAATCAATCGCCACCGAGGCGGAGATTGACAAAGACCACCGGGTTTTGCTATTAACTGGCTATGTTAGCGGAGCAGATCCTTTCCTATCTGCCGGAGCGAAGGCCGGTGGCCATCCTCATCTGCGGCCTGCCCGGCTCGGGGAAGACCTGGCTCGCCGGGCTTCTGGTGCTTCGTCTTGAGGGAGCCCACCTTCGGACCGACCGGATTCGGCGCGAGCTCTTCCCCGTCCGCTCCTACACCGCTGAGGAGACGAAAGCGGTCTACGGCGAACTCCTCCGCCGTGCGGAGCAAGCCCTCGGGAAAGGGAGGAGCACGGTCCTCGATGGGACTTACTTGGTGACCAGCAGGCGCGAGGAAGTCTATGCTCTCTTCCGTAGACTGGAGATCCCTTCCATCGTCGTCCTTGCCACTGCTGCCAAGCGGGTGGTGAGGGCAAGATTCGCCCGCAAGCCCCTTCTCCCCGACCCCAATGACTTTTCTGAAGCAACCTTCGCGGTCTACCGGGAGATGACAGAGGCGTTGAGCTCCGATCCAAACTACAGTCTACCCACTGCCGACCGCGATGTCTGCGTCCTCGTGGTGGAGACCGAACGGGGAGAGCTAATTGAGCCCCATCCCAAACCGCGGCTCGACGGCTTCTATCAAGCTTTTGCGGACCTCGACGCGGCAATCTTCGACATGGACGGCGTGCTGGTCCACAGCGAGGAGGCCTGGATTAAATCTGAGCGGGAGTTTCTCGAAGAAAAGGGGATCTACCTCGGCGAGGAGGGCTGGAAGGAATTCCAACTCCGCCATGCCCCCTATCTTGCCGGCCGGAACCAGACCGAGGCCGCCCGCTTCTACCAGGAGGTCTTCCATTTGCAAGAGCCAGTGGAGGAGATCCGCCGTCAACGGATGGCGATTGTCCGAGGCTACTTCGCGGAAGCAGGGCTCGTCCCCGGTGTGACCGAGCTGATTGCCGAGCTCCGGGATGGGGGATTGAAATTGGGCCTTGCCTCCGCCTCCCCGCCGGATTTGATCGAGTTGATCCTTAAAAAGTACGACCTAGAGAAATTTTTCTCCGCCGTAGTCTCCGGAGACGAGACCGGCGAGGCGAAGCCCAACCCGGAGATTTACCTTCGCGCGGCGCGACAGTTAGAGATTGAACCCGCGCGCTGTCTCGTCTTCGAGGACGCGCCAAACGGGGTCAGGGCGGCCAGGGCCGCCGGGATGCGCTGCGCCTGGCTTCCCAATCCCGCCCTCCGCTTCGAAGGGGAGATCGCCTGTGAGTTCGTCCTGGAATCGTTCGAAGGGCTGGAATTTTCCCGGCTACGGACCAGCCTGGCCTGCCGCCAGACCCGCTGAGATGGAGGAGGTCCTCGGCTCCACGCGCTGGGTCGCCGAGCGTAGTGTGCATCTGGGGATCGACCGGAAAGCACTGGAGCAATTCGCCGCCGGTCTAACCCGGGGGAAGTTGCAAATGCCTGAATGGAACTGCCGTTACCACTTCTACGATGGCGGTCCGCGGACGGTATTCTACCTCCTGATCCTGGACAGCCTGAACTTCTGCTTCTGGGCTCCGGCGGGCCAAAGAAAGTGGGAGATCGACTACGACGGAAAAATCTCCGGTTACTTCGCCCTGGCCGCCGCGCTCAAGCGGGCGCTGGAGACGGGCACGCCACTTACGGATGCAAAATACTTGGCCGCGCTCTCCCTCAGCGAATTGAGAAGAATCCTGGGTGGTCGCGGAGAGCTTCAATTACTCGACCGAAGGAGGGAGGCGCTCAACGAGCTCGGAGAGGTCCTCCGGCAGGAGTATGGGGGGCAAGCTCACCGCCTGGTCGAGGCAGGGGGCGGCTCGGCGGTCGAGCTGGTCCGACTCCTTGTCCGAGAGCTTCGGTCCTTTCGCGATGTGGCTGAATATGGCGACCGGAAGATCTGCTTTTACAAGCGGGCCCAGATCTTCGCCGCCGACCTTTGGGGCGCATTTGGAGGAAAGAGATGGGGGAGCTTCGCCGATATAGATCGGTTGACCGCCTTCGCCGACTATAAGCTGCCCCAGGTTCTGCGCCATCTGGGAATCCTTCGTTATGCTCCAAAGCTGGCTCAGAAGATCGATCGGCGCGAAGTGTTGCCAGCCGGAAGCCCTGAAGAGATCGAGCTGCGGGCGACCGCCGTCTGGGCGGTGGAGTTGCTCCGCCAGGAGCTAAGTCGCCGGGGTAGGGATTTGAGGGCAGTGGAGCTTGACTGGCTCCTCTGGGGGCTAGGGCAGCAGGCTGAATTCAAGGAGAAGCCCCATCATCGAACGGTGACCGTCTGCTACTGATGAGTCAGTTCAAGTTCGAAATAACGGCTCGGGATGCAGGAGCGCGATCCGGAAGGGTGGAGACGCCGCACGGGGTAATTGAAACGCCATCGTTCGTCGCCGTGGGGACCCAGGCGACGGTGAAGACCGTCTCCCCCGATGAAATGAGGGAGCTTGGGATCCAAGCAATCATCGCCAACACCTATCATCTGTACCTGCGGCCGGGCGTGGATACTATAAGAAAAATGGGCGGTCTTCATCGGTTCATGAACTGGGACGGACCTCTCCTGACCGACTCCGGCGGTTTTCAAATCTTCAGCCTCGGGGCGGGCAAGGAGCACGGAGTGGGGAAGATCGCTTCGATCTTCCCCGAGGAGAGGGACCGCGGCGGGCATTTCAAAGCCAGGGGAAAGCCTCTGGTTAAGGTCGAGGAGCAGGGGGTCGAATTTATCTCCTATGTGGACGGTTCGCGCCACCGATTCACCCCCCAAGGCGTCATTGATATCCAGCGGAAGCTCGGCGCAGATATCATCTTGGCTTTGGATGAGTGCACCTCACCGCTTCACGATTACCACTACACCAGGCAGGCGTGCCAGCGGACCCACCGCTGGGCCCTCCGCGCCCTGGAGGAATTCCAGCGCAAGCCCGGCAAACAAGCGCTGTTCGGGATCGTCCAGGGCGGGGCGTATCGGGACCTAAGAGAGGAAAGCGCCCAATTCATCTCCAGCTTGGATTTCGACGGCTTTGCCCTAGGTGGCTCCCTGGGAAAGTCGAAGCGGGAGATGGGCCAAGTATTGGAGTGGGCCGTTCCCCTCTTGCCGGAAAGCAAGCCGCGGCATCTCCTGGGGATCGGGGAGATCGAGGACATCTTCGCCGCGGTCGAGCGGGGGATCGACCTGGTTGACTGCGTGGCCCCCACCCGGATGGCCCGCAATGGAACGCTTTTTGCCCGGGAGGGCCAGCGATTCCGAATCCATATCCGCAACGCCCGATTCAAGGACGATCCCCGCCCCGTCGAGGGGGGCTGCGCTTGTTACACCTGTCAGAACTACTCTCGGGCCTACCTGAGGCACCTCTTCGAGGCAGGAGAGCTTTTGGGAATGCGCCTGGCCACCATCCACAATCTATGCTTTTTGGAATCGCTGATGCGCCGGATACGTAGCGCGATAGCCGAAGGACAATTCTCCGAGCTGAGGCGTGAATGGCTCAGTTCACCGAATATTCCCGATCAAGGAGCTTGATTAAGGCAGCCCTAGCGCCGCGATGACTTCCCCGATCCCGCGGCGATGCTCAGCCTCGGCCATGAGAACCGCCCCATCGGGATTGATCCGCCGGTAATCGGCCACGACATCTTGGGGGTGGACCTCGCCAGCTCGGCCAGCTCAGGGATATCGCCGGTCAGCTCGATCTCGTGCACCCGATCATCCCCCCGCCTCCGCCGTCCTTATTTCCGATATTGCTATCCCCGCTCCTTTCAGGTCATCGACTATCGCTTCCGCATCGGCAGTCGCCAAGTGGATTACCACCACCCCATACCCCGGAGCAGCGGGGCACTCCTCGCAGGTGACCACACTGAGGACATTCACCCGATGCTTCTGGATCAGACCCAGCGCCTCACACAATACCCCGGGCCGGTCTTCCAATTCGAGGGTCAGCCGCGTCCCGCCCTTTCTAATCCCCATTACGTCGATCATCACCTCAAAGATGTCCGACTCGGTGATGATCCCCGCCAATTTGCCGTCCTTCACAACAGGAAGCCCTCCGACCTTCCTCTCCCGCATCAGGGCTGCGGCCTCCTCCACCGGAGTCTCCGGTGGGACGGTGACCACCTCGCGGGTCATGATCTCCCCCACGGTTATCCGGGCCAGCAAGTAGTTCAGTTCCCAGACGCTCAAGGAGGTGGCGTCAGAGGGGCTCGCCTCCTGAATATCCCCCTGGGCGACAATCCCCACCAATTCCTCCTTATGAACGACCGGCAGTCGCCGGATCCCCTCGCGCTTCATCAATTCGGCGGCCTCCATGATCGGCATCTCCACCGGCACGGTGATCACCTCATCGCTCATCCACATCCTTACCAACATGGCGGATCTCCTTTGCCTCCTGAGCTTATTTGATCGCCCCCCGCGGTTCGATGGTCCAAGCCATTGTCGCAAAAGACCCAGATCTTGACAAGATGCGCTCCAACTGCGGAAGGGCCTCTCTTGTTGCCTCCTCCCCGCTGCTGATGATCTCCTGATAATGGGCAAACTCGAACCATTGCGAGCTGCCGATCCGGGGGCGGATCACCAAGTCGGCTTGGCGAAGCTGGAACTCCTTGAGATGGGTACGGGCGATCTCATCGGCCCGGAACAGGAGGTCGATCCCTCGTTCGGGCGCCGGTTCGCCCTCAAGCGGCTGGCCTACGTCAACGGCCGCCACCACCTCGACCCCCTTGCTGCGCGCTTCCTCCACCGGGACGAGGCTGCTCACCCCACCATCGACCAGCAGGCGATCGCTCCACTTGACAGGGGGAAAGACCCCGGGAATCGCGGCGCTGGCCTCGACTGCCTCGCGGATCGGACCTCGATCGAGGACCACCACCTCCCCGGCGAGAAGATCCACGGCTACCGCGGCAAAGGGGATCTTCGCCTGCTCAATCAAATCGTCCCGCAGAAGGGCGGAGATCGTCCGTCTGAGCGGCTCCTCCTCGAGGAGGGAACTCCGCTGGGGGCCGCGGGTGAGGGCGTGATACTGTCGGAGCGAGTTAGCCCAACGGGAGAATCGCCCCTCGGGCGAGCGCATCACCCAGCGTGCTACCCGTTCCTCTTCCTCNNGGCATCGGGCTCCTGAGCATAGGCCCCGCCCACGACGGCGCCCATCGAGGTCCCGACAATGAGATCAATGGGGATATCATGCTCCTCCAGAACCTGAAGGACGCCGAGGTGGGCCAGCCCCCGCGCGCCACCGCCGCCGAGCGCCAGCCCCATCCTAGGCCGGCTTCGGCGCAAGATACGCTGGATCAAACTCCGCAATCTCATATGACTGAGATCTTAGCATATCTGTCGTGGGCAGCCTAGAAAATGGCCTAAATTGACTTTGCCAAAACGACGACCCTAGAGTTATGCGTGATGTTGGGAGGGCATATATTCGCCCTCCTTCCAGCGCTCGCCAGATTCATGAAGGGCTGGGACTAATTGCTCGACCCCGAGGTTAGCAACGCCAATGTGAGGACGACTCAACCGCAAAAGTGGGTGTAGAAGGAGGGGATGATGAAAGTCGCCCTGATCCAGTTAAGGGTAGAAGATCAGGAGAAAAGGGAGAACATAAGACGAGCTACAGACTGGCTTGAACGGGCGAGGGGGGCCGATTTAGTCCTTCTGCCGGAACTGTGGAACATCGGTTACTTCTCCTTCGAAAGGTACGCCACGGAGGCGGAACCACTGGATGGTGAGACGGTCACCGCCATGGCCGCGCAAGCCAGACAGCTCGAAGCATATCTTTTGGCCGGAAGCATCATAGAAAGGGCCGGGGATTGCCTCTATAACACGAGCGTCCTGTTGAATCCGGACGGCATGATCGCGGCCACCTACAGAAAGGCGAACTTATTTAGTTACGGTTCAAGGGAGCGGGCGCTGCTCAAGCCAGGAGAGAAGCCGGGCGTGGCCAGGACCGAGCTGGGGACCTTGGGGATCGCCACTTGTTATGACCTCCGGTTTCCAGAATTGTTTCGCCAGTTGGTCGAGGCGGACGTGGAATGTTTCTTGATCGTATCGGCCTGGCCTTATCCCCGGCTGGAGCACTGGAAGCTGTTCAACCGGGTACGAGCGGTGGAGAATTTGTGTTATTTAGTTTCCTGCAATTGCGTAGGAGTCAGTAACGGAAGACAACTTCTGGGGCACAGCATGATTGTCGACCCCTGGGGGATACCGGTGGCCATGGCTGGGGACCGGGAAGGGATAGTCCGGGGAGAGGTGGACTTGGGTCTCGTAGCTGAAATAAGAGAGGAGTTTCCGGTTTTGAAAGAGAGATTGGCTCAAGGTTGTTCTAGATTCCGATCAATTGACCGTGACCAGCCGGTCTGATACCCTATACTGATTATGAGATCATTTCAACTCGTCCGTTGCAGGAACTCCACGAAGACCGAGAGAAGATAAAAGTGAAGCGGGGGATCCCGCTACAGAGGAGCATTATTTACGGCCCGATCCGCTCCCGGCGGATCGGGGGCTCGCTGGGGATCAATCTGTCGCCGGCGACGCTGAAGCTATGCGCCTTCGATTGCGTCTACTGTCATTATGGGATGACCGATATAAAGACGGACTCCCCTCAACCGGATCTCCTGCCGTCCGTGGAGCAGGTCACCGAAGCCCTCGAGGCGGCACTCCAGGAGATAAAGGGACTGGACGTGATCACCTTCTCCGGCAATGGAGAGCCGACCGTCCATCCCGAGTTCCCCCAGATCGTTGCCGCCGCGCTGGAGGTAAGGGATCGGCTTGCTCCGGGAAGGCCGCTGGCTATCCTCTCCTCAGGAGCGATGGCGCCTGTCCCGGAGGTCAGGGAGGCATTGAACAGGCTGGATATGCGGATCATAAAGCTCGACGCCGGAGACGAGCAGACCTTCAAAGAGATTAACCGGCCCGTTGCCGGCCTGCGTCTGGGGGAGATCGTTCAGGGTATAAGGGAACTCGCCCCGGTCATTTTGCAAACCCTTCTGGTGAAGGGCCCCTGGGAGAACTCCTCCCCGAAGAGGATTGCGAAGCTCATCGAGACGATTGGCGCCATCGGCCCCAAGGAGGTTCAACTATACAGTCTCGTCCGCCCGCCGGCCGAGGAGTACGTCCGGCCAGTCTCCCGGGAGGAGCTTGAGAAGATTGCCACGAGGATTGCAGAGGAGGTCCAAGTCAAGGTTCGGGTCTACTGAAGCTTGGAAGGGGCTGTGTTTACGGGCGCTGGCGCGCCCCATTTGCCCTGCCGCGAGTCCCACGGGTGGTAAATGCAATCGGCGACCAGCCGATGGACATCGGGGTCCCCCAGGATAGCCGGGGAAGGCAGCAGATCTTAACTGGCGATGGCTTTCGCCAAAGCCCCTGGAGCCTGCGGATGCGCCTGCTGCCCGATCGCTGCCGGAGTTGAGCCGCTGGCGAAGTTTGCCCCAATTACCCTTCTCTAGCTTCAGCTCAGCAATGGATTTCATGACCTTCAGGTGGAGATCTTGACAAGGGGCGGACCATCTGCTATAGTGGT
>JABAHQ010013943.1_pt5 | contig 13638 bp, 14 predicted proteins | sample 7062091 | NCBI WGS metagenome assembly JABAHQ01 (sample SAMN14534359, study PRJNA622989) | marine sediment metagenome | biome: marine biome [ENVO:00000428]; feature: marine pelagic biome [ENVO:01000023]; material: deep marine sediment [ENVO:00002113] | place: India: Gulf of Kutch | collected...
AGATCGCCAACTGGCTCACAGGCGACCTGTTCGGATTGCTCAACGAAGCCGGCCTCGAGCTCGCTGAAAGCAAGGTTACCCCCGCCATGCTCGCCGAGGCGGTCGACCTGGTCGAGGGCGGCGCAATCAACGCCACCAGCGCGAAGGATGTGCTGGCCGAGGCCTTCGAAAGCGGCCGTTCTCCCGCTGCAATTGCCGACGAGCAAGGTCTACAGCAGGAGAGCGATCCGGAAGTATTAAAGGAAATCATCGCTCAGGTGCTGCGGGACAACCCCTCCCAAGTGGATCAGTTCCTAGAGGGCAAGACGACCGTCTCTAACTGGTTCTTCGGCCAGGTGATGAAGGAGACCCAAGGCCAGGCTGACCCACAAGTCGTCCAAACTATCCTGGATCAAACTCTGGGAGCCCTAGCCGAGGAGGACGACTGATGCGCGCCAACACCTCGACGCATCACCTCCCTGGCTGGCTCCCGCCAGACCCCAAGGAGCCACCGTGAACGCGTTCGAGATGGCGCAAGCACAATTTGACCACGTGGCCGAGCTTCTTTCCCTAGACACCGACGTGGCGGCAATGCTGCGCGTTCCGATGAGGGAGTTCCGGTTTCAGATCCCGGTGCGAATGGATGACGGTTCCATCCGGGTCTTTTTCGGGTACCGCGTTCAGCACAATGACGCGCGCGGTCCAGCCAAAGGTGGGATCCGTTTCCATCCAGCGGAGACCATCGACACCATTCGAGCTCTGGCAATGTGGATGACTTGGAAGTGCGCCGTCGCCGATTTGCCTCTCGGAGGCGGTAAGGGAGGCGTGCCCGTGGATCCGGCCGAATTAACCGTAGGCGAGAAAGAACGGCTCTCCCGGGGCTGGGTNNCTGGGTCGCCGCGGTCTGGAAGAACTTGGGGCCGCGGGTCGATGTGCCCGCCCCCGATGTTGGCACGACCTCCCAATACATGGGCTGGATGATGGATGAGTACACAAAGCTGGCGGGCAGCTACACGCCCGGCTCCATCACCGGCAAACCAGTCGATGCCGGCGGCTCACGCGGCCGAGAAGAAGCCACCGGGTTCGGCGTCACCTTCCACATCCGCGAGGCGGCTCGCGAGCTGGGCCTGGATTTCGATGAACTCTCCGTCTCGATCCAGGGTTTCGGTAACGTCGGCCAGTACGCTGCCCTCGGCGTCAAGGATCTGCTAGAGGGTGAGATCGCCTGTGTGTCCTGCTGGGACCGGGTCGACAAGCAAGCTTACGCCTTCTACAAAGACGGAGGCGTTGATCCCCATTTCCTGCAGAGCATCACCGATCCGTATGGCTCCATCGACAAAGACGCCGCTATGCAGGCCGGCTATCAGATCGATGACGGCTCCTCCTGGCTCACCCGCGACGTTGACGTCCTGATCCCGGCCGCACTTGAAGCCCAAATCACCGACGAGAACGTGTCGCTCATCAGCGATCGCGTTCGCATCATCGCCGAAGGAGCCAACGGGCCGACGACGCCCGAGGCCGATGATGTGCTGCGTGAGGAGAAAATCTTCGTCATTCCCGACTTCTTGTGCAACGCCGGAGGCGTTACTGTATCCTATTTTGAGAGTGTCCAAAACGACATGAACTACTACTGGTCGCGCCAAGTTGCGCTTGAGCGCCTGGATGAGAAGATGACCAGAGCCTTCGGAGATATCTGCAAGACAAGCCAGCAAGAAGGAGTCTACATGCGCGATGCGGCCTATATGGTCGCCATTGATCGGGTCGTTCGCGCCATGCAATTTCGCGGCTGGGCCTAGTCGACCCTCAAAATGTCCAAAAGCCGAAACACAAGCGGCGTCACCGTCCCCAACTTTGATATGGTATACAACGCCTAGCATTACTGGCGGCACGCCGAGCTGGTGTCGGACAGTCAGGCCAAGAAGATGACTAGCACCCACAATGCGGCCCATGAGACCGCACAACACATGGAGGGCCAACGACCGCAATTCAGCCCAGTTTGTTGGCGCCATGTGGATGCATAAGTCCAACTACACGATTTGGCAGAGGAAAGGTAACTTTCAACAGTTTTCTCTTCATAGAAAAGTGAGGAGGTCGTAGTCGTAGCAGGGGCGGTGGATATGTGGAGAACAAGCTGCCCGACCCCCAAAGAGGGGAATCCAGAGGGCGGGGAGGGGCCAGATACAGGGGGTCCGTTAGCAGGGCTCTCCACACGCCCCGGTGGAGACCTTTGTGGAGAGCGTCGGGGCGGCGGAGGGTCACCGCCCTTGACACCCATATATGGGGCACTGCAGTGGACACGTCCAGATGTGGGGCTCCCGCCAGCGAGAGGGGCCTCCCAAGCGAGGTCTTATCCACAGTCAGCCGCCCTTTTCCACAGAAAAGCCGAAGTTATCCACAGCCCGGGGCGAACGCCTGTTCGCCCTGCAGGGACATGGGGCCATGGAGAATAGCTCGTTGGACCGTCGCCGCCTGACCGACGAGGTCGAGAGGGCTTGGAAGGGCCTTCCTGCGGATACACAGGAGGCCCTTCGACGGAGCCTTGGCTCTCTTCCAGAGGATCTCAAATCCTGGCGCGGCTTGATTGATCGGGCCGTCGACCACTTGAGGCAGGTGGTCGAAGATGCGAGTTCGGTCGTCATCATTGGGCCTGTCAATGTAGGCAAGTCGACTCTCTACAACCAGCTGCTACAAAAAGGCGAGCCGAGGGCGGTGGTAAGTGCTGTGCCCGGAACAACCCGGCGGACGCAGCGGGCGGATGCGGGGCTCTTCGACGTTGTCGACACTCCCGGCGCCGACGCACTGGGCGGGAGCGGAGACCGGGAGAGGGAATTGGCCCTGCAAGCGGCCCGAGAAGGCGATGTGCTCGTTATCCTCTTCGACGCTGGCCACGGCATCCGGGGCCCAGAGCAGCGGCTGATGGCCGACCTGCGCACACTGGATAAGCCGGCTGTAGTTGCCCTTAACAAGATGGACCTGATCCCGAAAGAGGAACGCCCCGCGGTGCTCGGCAGAGCCGCGGCCGCGCTGTCGTTCGAAATTCAAGAGGTGATCGGGATCAGTGCAAAGGACGCCACTGGATTGAACAAGCTGCTGATTGAAATCTCCCGCCAGGAGCCAGCGATTTTGGGAGCACTGGGTGTGGCTTTGCCNNGGGGTGATCGGAAGATCGGCCTCCACGGCGGCGGTTATCGCGGTGACGCCATTACCCATCCTGGATTTTCTGCCGTTGGTGGGGGTGCAGGCCGCAATGGTATTGACCATTGCCAAGATCTATGACTATCGCTTGAACCTGGCGCGCGCGCGTGAGCTCGTGGTTACCTTTGGGGCGGGGCTGTTGGGCCGGACACTCTTTTATGAAATCAGCAAGTTCGGCGGCCCGCCTGGCTGGCTTGTGGCGGCGGCTGTGGCCGTGGGCACAACTGCGGCCCTGGGTTATGCGGCCGCGGTGTGGTTTGAGCAGGGGACCCGACTGCCACAGGAGCGAGTGAGGGAGATCTCAAGCGTGGTCAGCCAGAGCATCGTCGAACGGCTGAAGGATTTGGGGCGGAGCCGACCAAGCCGGCGCTCCCTGCGGGAGCATATTGAGGAGGCCCTGCGCCGTACGCCCATGCCAGCCCGGGATGAGGACATCGTGCTGGAGGAGTAAGAGCGGAGGGGTAAGCGGGAGAGGCGCGCGGCAGGATCCTCCCTGTAGGCAAAGACCGTTTCCCTCTACCGTAGGCGACCAGCTGTGAAGTGCGCGCGGCGGCCCACGACGAACTCCAAGCGGCGCGGGCGCGCCGCTGGTGAGGAGACCGTCTGCCCATGCGCTACGTGACCTTCGTCACTCTGGATGCGCCACGCCGAGTCCGCTTGGGGGTGCTCGTTGGGGACATCGTCGTCGACTTGGCCGCCGCGGGCCATTGGGCACAGCGGACCAAGGGATTGGCCGCTTGGCAGATCCCAACCACCCTGCTGGAGTTGATCCACGCTGGCCCCGATGCCTGGGCTGCCTCTCAACAACTCTTCGCCGTCCTGCGCAGCGAGCCGCTGAAGTCGTTGACGACAGAAGATGATGGACGCATCGGGTGGGATGAAACCGAGGCCAGGCTGCTCCCGCCCCTGCCGCGGCCGATGGGGCTAAGGGATTTCTATGCGTTTGAGCAGCACGTCGCCGCCGCACGCGCCGATTTGGGGAAGGAGGTGCCTGGGGCGTGGTACGAGATCCCCGTCTTCTACTTTTCCAATCCCAACTCGGCCTACGGGCCCGATGAAATCATCCCCAAGCCAAGCTATAGTCAGGCCCTGGACTACGAGCTGGAGGTCGCTTGCATCATTGGGCAGCCGGGCAGAGACATCCCGGCTGAGAGGGCCGGTGCCTTCATTTTTGGCTACACCATTTTCAATGATTGGTCGGCGCGTGATGAACAGCGCAGGGAGATGGAGGTGGGGTTGGGACCGGCCAAGGGCAAGGACTTCGCCTCCTCATTTGGGCCGTGCATCGTCACCCCTGACGACCTGGAGGACAAGGCGACGGATCGCCTCGGGGTATACGACTTGGAAATGGTCGCCCGGGTCAACGGCCAGGAACGGTCGCGCGGAAACTGGAAGGACATTCACTACTCCTTTGGCGAAATGATCGCGCGGGCCTCGGCCGACGTGTTTCTGCTGGCGGGCGAGATCTTGGGCTCAGGCACTGTTGGGAGCGGCAGCCTGCTGGAGTTGACGGGAGGTCAAGGGCCTTGGCTCCAACCCGGCGACGTTGTGGAGCTGGAGATCGAGCGCATCGGGACTCTGCGCAACACCATTGGACCTGCGAGCCGAGGGCGCGAGGGCCAAGCCGCAACCTGATCCCGCGGCAAGAACCGCCTGGCGCGAGCGGGCGACAACAGGTCCGGCCGGAGGGGCGGGCTTCGCCACGGGGGAGCTCAAGACATACGGGGCCTTCGTACGAGGGACGGTGTACGGCGCACCCATCGCCCCGAGGTTGGGATGTGTAGAATGCGGGACGCGATGGCGATCCCTATGAGGGGCAGATGGCAAGAGAGACTTTGAGGGCGCGCAGGAGCGGACGGAGAATCCTATGGATGATCCTGATCGTCGCCTTGGCCCTGAGGGCTGTCATGATCGGCTGGGGGTTGCCCTTGGGGAATCCCCATGCCCATCCTTACCATCCCGATGAAGCTAAGATCATCGAGGCCGCCATCCAGTTTCCAGCGCATATCCTTGAAAACACAGATTTTCGCTATCCAACCTTCTTGCACTATCTGACAGGGAGCATCTCCGCGCTCGTGCCGGGGCTTCGCTCGGGCGAGCGCGCTGGCTTCTGGAACATCTTTCTCCTAGGCCGAGTGGTCATCTTGCTCGCGGCGCTCGGGACGGTTCCCCTGGTATATCGCTATGGAGTTCGTTTTCTCGGTCAGCGGCGGGGCTGGCTGGCAGCCGGGTTGCTGACTTTCTCTCTCTATCATGCTCAAAGTTCGGTTTGGGCGACCACGGACGTGATGAGCGCTTTGCTCCTGATGGCGCTACTCCTGGTGGCCAGGTGGGCTGCGGAGGAGCGACGGACGGTCGCCTCCTACGGGGCGGCTGGGCTGCTTTTCGGCGCCCTGCTTGGCACCCGCTACACGGGGATGGTCGCGCTGCCGGTCCTGGCGCTCGTTTACATCGTTGCGACCATCCCTCGCAGGGACGGCTGGTGGGATTACGTTCAATCGACGCTGGGAGATCGACGCTTGTACGCCTTCGGACTTGCGACGGCATTGGCCTTCTTTCTATCGACACCGGGCGCGCTGATTCACTACGACATGCTCCCCGAATCATTCCGCTACGAAACTGCCCGTTTGGGCCGCTCGCCATTCACACAGTTGTCTCCCGAGATCTGGTGGGGCAGCCTAGAGAAAATGGTGATTGCCTTTGGGGCCCCGATGGTCCTGGCGGCCTTCGTCGGTGCCGTGATGATGGGCCGGCGCCCGCCGGCAGAGTGGCCCCCCGCGCTGCTCGTGATCGGTTTGATCTTTGGCTTTGGCGACGCGCTCTTGCCGCGTTACCTGATCCTCGTCGCGCCGATGGTGGCGATCTTGGCCGCGGAAGGGTTGCGGACGCTCTATCGGCCGAAGCCCCCTTGGCGACGCTGGTTAGGCGGCGGGCTGGTGGCGGCCGTGGTGCTCTATTCGTTCCTCTACACCGCGGCTGGGACCTATTCGAGGCTGAAAGAGACTCGAACGTCGGCCGCGACCTTTCTGGCGGAGGCGGTGCCGGCGGGAACGACTATCGGGGTCGCATACACGGCGGTTGAATACGCTTGGGAAGCGCACGCCTATCGCTATCCACGAATTGACAGGGAAAGGTTGAGTTACGTTGATTTTCTAGAAGAACCGGAAGTCTTGGTGGTCTCTTCTTACGATCTTGAACCCATTAGGGAGGCGCTCCAGTCGGAACTGATGCTTCCCGGCTTCGAGTGGCCGGAGGCCAAGGACGACGTCTGGTACAGAGGGGCCGAACCGACACCGGAGATTTTCCAATTCTATGATCGACTTCTCAACGGGCCGAGCGATTACTGCCCCGTGGCGGTGTTCACACCAAACGTGCTGGTCCCCATTGAGTTTCCGCCGCCCGAGATCCGAGTGTTCGCCCGAGGGGGCGCGGCCGGAGGATTGGACTGCCTTGGGGGACAAGAATGGGCGGCGCAATCGGAGACGTCAACAGCGGGGAAGGCGGCCTCCTGTCAGCTGGAGGGCAGGGCCCGTAAGATGCGGTTGGGAGATGGGAGCGAAGGCTGAGTCCCGGCCGATGAGGGGCCCGCCGACGCGCGAGCCCCAATTTGGTTACGAATGGCCCCCTTTGGTGTTGTAACATGTGAGGCGAGATGGGATCCCTGCCATCATGATGGATGAGCGAACATTGCGCGTCGATGATCTCTCCTTCCGCTACCGAGGTCGGGAGGAGGCCGCTATTCGAGGCCTCACCTTTGATCTCCGTCCCGGCGAGCTGTTGCTGGTCGCAGGCGCCAGCGGGTGTGGGAAGACAACGCTGATCCGCAGCATCAACGGTCTTGTCCCTCGCTCCTATAAGGGGGAGCTACACGGGGATGTGATCGTAAGCGGGACGGATATCAGCGGCATGCCCCTGGCCGAAATCTCTCAGCAGGTGGGAACTCTACTCCAGGACCCGGAGCGGCAGATATTGGGGACGAAGGTCATCAACGAGGTGGCCTTCGGCTTGGAGAACCTGGGATTGTCGCGCGACGAAATCCTACGTCGGGCTGACGCCGCGTTGGATCGGCTGGGAATCACGGACCTGCGTGAGAGGGAGACCCATTTCTTGTCCGGCGGGGAGAAACAGAAGGTGGCCCTCGCTGGCGTGCTGGCCATGGAGCCCACACTGCTCTTGCTGGATGAACCTCTTGCCAGCCTTGACCCCGCTAGCGCCCAAGACGCGCTGGAGATGGTCAGAGGTCTCGTCGATGGTGGGATGAGTGTGCTCATCGTCGAACACCGGGTGGAAGACGTGATGAGGATCAACCCGGATCGGGTCCTTTACATGGAGGCCGGCGAGATTCAATACTTGGGGTCGGTGGGGGGCCTGCGCGAGAGCGTGGACTACCATGAGGTCAAACTGCCGGCGCCGATGGTGATTGAACAGGCGAGGGGGGAGCCAGCGCCGCCGGCTTTTCGGCCCGTGGTCCTGCATCATCGCAACGGATCAGGCCCGCTGGTGACGTTCGAGAACGTCTCATTCGGCTATGAGAGAGGCCCCGACGTGCTTCACGAGATCAGCCTCGAGATCGAGCCGGGGGAGATCATTGCGGTGCTCGGCCCCAACGGAGCGGGGAAGACAACGCTCATAAAGCAGGCCATCGGCCTTCTGAAACCAAAACATGGCCGGGTATTGATCGATGGAAGGGACACCAAGGAACTGAGTGTGGCGGAAATCGCCTCGACGCTCGGCTATGTCTTTCAAAGTCCGAGCCACATGCTGTTCGCCCCCAGCGTGCGTGAAGAGCTCGCGTTTGGGCCGCGCAACCTGGGGCATCAGGACGACCGTGTAAAGGAGGAGGTTGCCTATGCCATCGATGTGATGAACCTATCCGGCATGGAGGAAGATCCACCGTTGGCCCTCTCCTTCGGGCAGCAGAAACGGACAAGCATCGGCGCCATCCTCGCCATGCGGTCGCGCATTCTTCTGATGGATGAGCCGACCGCTGGCCAGGACTACAAGAACTACATGGGCTTCATGGACTCGATCCTGCAGACTCCTGGCTTTGAGGCTGTGCTCTACATCACCCACGATGTCGACTTGGCGGTGGTCTACGCCAGCCGGGTGTTGCTGATGGCCGAGGGAGAACTTGTCGCCGATGGGAAGCCCGAGGAGGTCCTGCGCGATTTCGACCGGTTGCGGGCGTGCAATCTGATCCCCACCACCCTCCTGCAAGCGAACCTCGAGCGGATCGGGACGACCCAACGGTTCCTGCGCGCGGAGGCGCTGGCGCACCAAGCCGCGGCCTGACGGCGCGCACCTGCCGGATGCCGCAATCGACCGACACAGTAGAGTTGGAGGAGGAAGAAAATGAACGAGTCATCTAGAGCAGTATCTGTGATTGGCACCTTGGTAGGCGTGCTGGTCTTCTTCGCCCTGATCATTTGGATCGGGGGACAGATCAACGAAAGTCTGCAGCTTGATGAAACGGCCGCTCTGCGCTTTGTCTTCGTTGCAATCGGCCTGCTGGCGGTCTTCGTGATCTACTGGCTGACGCGCGACAACGCGGCCTGGGCCGTCGGGACGCGCGAGGTCGTGTACATGGCCATTGGAGCCGCCTTGTACGCGGTGTTCTCCTACCTCTTCAACGGCACGGTCTTCGTCGTGCCCTCGGTGAGCCAGGTGTCCTTGCGACCGGCCATCGCGCTGCCCATGTTCTTTGGCTATGTCTTTGGGCCCGTCGTAGGGTTCTTTACGGGCGCGGTCGGCAACATGTTTGGCGACGCGCTGACCGGCTTTGGCCTTTCGCCGCAGTGGAGCGTCGGCAACGGCCTGATTGGCCTGATCGCGGGTCTGGCCATGCTCTATCGGGACAAGCGCAGGGGTCTGAACAATGTGCTGATCGCCAGCGCCGTGCTGGCGGCCATTGCGACCATCCTTTGGATCCTCAACCCCAACTTGTCCAACATGATGTTCTTCGCGCCGGAAGAAGGGATCTTCGGTGACGCGGCCATCTCCACCTTTGCCGGGTTGTCCGCTGTCGTCGGGCTGGTCCTGGTGCTGGTGGTACGCTTCGCCTTCGACGACCCGGACATCCAAGCCGCCGTCACCTGGTCGATGCTGGGCAACTTTGTCGGCATTGGCTTCGCGGCGATCTCCGACATCTGGATCAACGGGTTCTCGCCAGCAGTGGCGATCGTTGGTGAGTTCTTGCCGGCGGCTGGCCCGAATATGATCTTCGCTGCCATCCTCGTGCCGATCTTGGTGCGCGCTTGGTACGCGCTTCAGCGCCAGACGGGACGCTGAGCTTCGAGCGAAATCGAAGTGGGGGCTCCTCCGAGGAGCCCCCACTTCCGGGGAACACACGATGCTTGTAAGCTGGCGCTACCGCGACCGTAGATCTCTGGTTCAGGCCTTCGACCCGACGGCTTGGATCATTTTCTATGCGTGTTTCATCGCCTCTACCCTGCTCTTTTGGGACCTGCGGATCTTGCTGGCGTTTCTTCTCGTGTCACTGGTCGTGGTCTTCAGCTCGGGCGTCAGTTGGTCCGAATCCAAGCGGGCGTGGCTTTTCATCGGCGGCTTTATCGTCTTCTTTGCTTTCCTGACGTTTCTCACCGGACGGGGCGGGGTCGAGGTCTACGAGCAAGAACATGTCATCCGCACGCTACAAGCGCCGTTCTCGCTCTTCGGTTGGCGCCCGTCCATCGACATCACCATCGAACGCCTCATGTTCGCCCTGAGCCAAATGGCGCGCGTGTTCAGTCTGGCCAGCATGACCATCCTGATCCCCTACTCGCTCAACCCCTCCCACTATGGCATTGCCTTCCGGCGCTTGGGGATGCCGGACAAGATTGCCTACGCGATGGATCTCACAATGCGCTTCATTCCCACCTTCGCGCGCGACTTCCAGCTGACGCTGGACGCGCAGAAGGCGCGGGGATATGAACTGGAGAAGATCGAGGGGGGTTTGATTGCCCAAGTGCGCAAACTGGCACCGCTGGTGGTGCCTGTCACGATCCACGCACTTGTCGGCAGTGAAGACATTATCGATGCCATGGACCTCAGGGCGTTTGGCACGGGACCTCGCACGTGGTTGATCAACTTGCAGTACCGGGTCAGGGACTATCTGCTGATCGCCGGAGGAGGGATCGTATTTGTGGGCTCCCTGTTCGCCTCGCTCTTTGGCTACGGGCAGTTCTGGGTGCCGGAGTCCCTCTTGACAGCTTTTGGATTTTAGCGCGCGAACATGTCCCAGGGCGAAATCAGGGCTCCCCAAGAGGGGGCCCTTTCACTTTCCAGCGGGGGCATTGAATCAGCTGGATTGCGGTGGCAAGTGGTCCAGCAGATCGACCGTGCTCTCGAGCAGGAGGTGGGGCCCCGCGCGCTCCAGTTCGGGGCGCTCGCCAAATCCGCACAGGACGGCCACGGCCTGGGCGCCGGCAGCCCGGGCCGCTCGCACATCGACGGTCGTGTCGCCCACGAACGCGCAGGACCCCGGCGAAACGCCGAGCTGGTCGGCGGCCCACAAGACGGGAGCCGGATGGGGCTTTGCCCTGGGAACCGATCGGGTGGTGACCACGACATCAAACATGTCCTCGAGCTCCGCGCCCTGCAAGAAACGGCGCGTGTGATTCCGGCTGCGGGCCGTGACGATCCCCAGCAGGAAATGCCCTCGAGCTCTCTCCAGCATCGATCGGACCCCGGGCACCAAAGGCTCGCGCGTGGGCGGGCGTTGCCGGCGACGAGGGAGCATTCTTCCAAGGGGAGCTGTCAGCTCATCGAGATGGAGACGATCCCACCATGCGTAGAGGGCATTCAGGGGGGTTTCCAGGGCGAACAGGAGTCGCCGGGAGAATCGCGCAGGATCGAACGCCGGCCGAACGCTGCGCAGCGGTTCGAGAAGGGCGGACAAGTGACGCACCAGCGTATCGTCCGAGTCGGCCAGCGTCCCATCGATGTCGAACAGAATCGCCTCGACGCGCTCGGGATCGAATGTGTTCATCACCGCCCAGGGGATGGGAAGGCCACAGCTTCGCGCAGCACCGCCAGCACGTCGCTGTCAGGAGCGACCATCCACAGCGTCTGATCCGAGGCTCGTTCCAGGCGGGCATGGCCCTCGGCGGCTTCCCAGCGGTAGGCATCGCCCGTGGGGATCCGTTCGCCGAAGCGGGCATCTCCGTAGTCCCGCCAGGAAAGATAGGCATCCTGCGCATCGCGTATCGTGTCCCATGACTGGATCAGGATCAGTGCCCCCTGCTCGCTATCGTCGTTGTAGAAGGCGACGTACACATCGCCACCCCAACCGGCGGCCGCCTCCCGTGCCGTCTCCTCTTCCAAAACTCGCGCGAGCATGAGCTGGTGGTCGAACTCGCCGAGCGTCCCTCGGTCAAGCTCCCGCCAATCGTCGCCGATGGACTCCGGGTCGACCTCCGGATAGGTGAGCGAGGTCGGCTGATCCTTCGGATAGCGGATGGGATGCAGGACGTGCTCGCTGGACACTGGCGGATTCTTGAATGCCTGATCGACTTCCGCCCAGCCCCCCTCCCGCTCGAGCCAGCGGACGAAACCAAGCCCTTCCCGGTAGGGGAAGATGAAGCTCTCCTGAATGGCGGTTGGCGCGCCGTCGAAGACCGGGCTGCTGAATCCATCGTAGAAGGCCAGAAGTTGCTCGATGTCCGTTTCCGTGGCGTAAGTCCGGAGCCACTGTTCTTCGACGAGACTGGCATCGCCCTCGATCAGCGCTTGGATGCCCGCACAACGTTCGCTATCCGCCTCGCAGGCCTCGTCGTTGAACCCAAGGCCTTCGTCCAGATCGAAATTTTGGTCTTGGAGCGCGTGGACGTATTCATGTGCATAGGTCAACCGTTCCGGGCCTTCGAATCCAGCGCCTTGCACCACGTACATGACCTCTTCGTCGTCATCATAGAAACCGGCGATCTGCTCGGCGTAGAGATCGTGGTAAAGCTCCCAAAGGTCGAATCCCGGTTCAATCAGTCCGAGGAGCGCCAACAAGCGGGCATCGTCAGCAGCTTCCTCAGGGGTGAAATCCTCCAGCAAGTCCTCTTCGACAACCTGGCGCAGCTCGTCGCTAGGGAGCAACTCCCTCTCGACGGGCCCCGTTGGCTGCAACCCCCGAAGCTCGATGATCTGATCCTCGATGGTTTCCATCTGCTCGATGACTTGGGGATCATTAGAGCCAGGCGCGATGCTCCTTCTCGCCGTCGACCCCAGGTCGGCCAGACGGGTCGCCGACGCGCGAATGGTGGGGAGCGGTAGGTCCGCCAGCTGTTCGTCGAAAACCTGTGGCAGGGCCGCACAGGCCAGTCCGGTAGCCAGCAGCAGTACCAACGAGGCAAGACGGAAGTGCTTATTGGTCAACTGACGCTCCCTCTCCAGTCATTGGATGAAGGGGATTGTAACACCGCAGGTAAGAGACTCTGGAAAGGCAGCTCTTCAGTTAGGGGTTTCAAGGATCGCCATCGAGAAGACCGGTCCATGGTGAGGATTCTTGTTCCCGGTAGGGGTCGTCAAGGGGGGGGCGGTGGATCCCTCTCCGTCGTGGCTGGCCCTTGGCCAGTTCGCCGGAAAATGCGAGCATACCCTCACCGACCTCCAGCTGCGTGATGGCAACGAACTCCTGTTTGGCCAGCAAGGCTCGGCTGATGAGCCCTCCAAGAGGGTCGAAGAGAAAGACGGGCAGGGGGAGGCCGCCGAGATGCCCCTCGACGAACTCGAGCTCGAGCTTGCCCTCGCGTGCCCGCGGCGCGATCACGACAGGCAGTGGCTGCCGCCAGCGCCAAAGACGGCCATAGCCTCGCAGGATCATGCGACCGTCACCGGTGAAGTAGACTTGTGGATCCTCCAGTTGGAGGCGCATGTCACGAAGGATTCCCTCGCCCTTCTGTCCACTATCGGTCGCCGCGCCCAGGGATTGGGCAAGTTGCCGGAAGCGTTGAGCCTTGGGCGGCAAATCCTCCGTTGGTAGCCCACGCGTATTGAAGTCGGCTAGGCCCTCCTCAAATATGGGCCCGCCCTGTGAGTAGGCGGCCAGCTCGGCGCTGTAGGCCAGAGCAGAGGTCACCTCCTCCTGCGTGATGCCGAAGCGGACTGATTGCTTGGCAGAAGCCTGTTCACCGACAGCTATGACTTTGATGACGAAGGAGGCCGCCGCCCGCTTCGAGACGGGGACAGGTGGTCCATCTTTGGGCAGTTTCGCTGGGCCCCCGCCAGGAAGCGAACATGCCAGGGAGAACGCAAGCAGCAAGACGGGCACGAGGAAGGGCGTCCGCCCTCCCCAGATCGTACAGCTCATATAGAGTTCACCTTGGGCGACAGGATCCGACTGTGGCGAATGATCCAAAGACTGTTAGGGACAACTGATGTCGAACTCGAGTTCCCGGATGTCCCCGTTGACCGTCTCGGCGAGGGGGATTGGCTGGTCGGCGACGAGTCGTCGTTCGAGGAAGATCACCTCGAAGA
>JABAHQ010033214.1_pt2 | contig 13629 bp, 14 predicted proteins | sample 7062091 | NCBI WGS metagenome assembly JABAHQ01 (sample SAMN14534359, study PRJNA622989) | marine sediment metagenome | biome: marine biome [ENVO:00000428]; feature: marine pelagic biome [ENVO:01000023]; material: deep marine sediment [ENVO:00002113] | place: India: Gulf of Kutch | collected...
CGGTGCAGGGTGCAGCGGTTGTCCCACAGCACCAGGTCGTGCTGCCGCCAGCGGTGGGTGTAGACGAACTGGCGCTGGGTGGCGTGCTCCAGCAACTGGTCGATCAGCGCCCGCCCCTCCGCATCCGGCATGCCCACGATGCGCCCGGCGTGGGACGCGAGGTAGAGCGTGCGCCGGCCGTTCTCCGGCAGGGTGCGCACCACGCGCTGCTGCACCGGCGGCAGCCGCTCCTGGTCCTCGGCGTTGAAGTCGCCGAACCCGATGCGGGCCCGGGAGTGGAAGATCGAGTGCTCTGCGATCAGCGTCGCGATGCGCTCCTGCGTGGCACGGGGCAGCGCATCGTAGGCGGCCCGCTCGTCGGCGAACTCGGTGTGCCCGCCGATGGGCGCGATCTCCCGCCCGTACAGCAGCGACGCCCGCGCCGGCCGGTGCCGGAACGACGCGTCCGTGTGCCACAGCCGGTTGCCCATGTAGAACATGCGGCGCCGGCTGGCCTCGTCCCACATGGCATCGCCCGGCTCCAGGTTGGAGACGTCGGTCAGTTGCGGCGCGATGCGCGGCTCGGTGTCGCTGCGGTCCGCCGCACTGCCCGGCTCCAGCGGCCCGAAGCGCTCCGCGAAGGCCATGTGCTGGGCTTGGGTGAGGCGCTGCCCGGGAAAGACCAACACCGCGTACTGCGTGAAAGCGGCCTGGATCGCGGCGAAGTCCTCGTCCGGCAATGGTCCGGAGAGGTCCACGTCGCCCACCTCGGCGACGAATGCGGGGGTAACGGGGTAGACGGTGATGGCCACCGGTGGCGCCTCCCTGACAGCGTGCCGACGAGGGACCGGCTCACCGCGGGGCACGCGGCGGGCCGGCGCTGCGGCCCTTCTATCACAGCCGACGCGGGGCACGCCACTCGCCCGGCACGGCGGCACCGCCGCCCGCGGCGGCGCGGGCTCAGGCGGAGGGACGGCGCGAGAGGCCCTCCGCCAGCCGCCGGTCGATGGCGTCGAACAACTCGCCGGGCGTGAACGGCTTGACCACGACATCCTGAATGGACACGCACGGCAACTGCGCCCGCGCCACGTCCGGGCAAGCGGTGACGATGACGACCGCCTCGCTGCGCTCCTCGGCCTTGAGCCAGCGCACCAACTCCCCGCCATCGCCGTCGGGCAGCCGGTCGTCCAGCAGCAGCAGCTTCGCGGGGCGTGCGGACAGGGTGGCGCGGGCCTCCGCGAGCGTCCCGGCACAGCGCACCTCGTAGCCCCGTCCGGCCAGGGCTTCGCACAACTCGGCGGCCAGGTCCTGATCGTCCTCGACCAGCAGGACGGAGGCGGGCGCGGTCACGGTGGAGACCACGGAGAAGAGATCGTCCACGGAAACGGGCTTGCCCAGCACCGCCACCGCCCCGGCGGCCAGGGCCTGCCGCAACAGCTCGGTGCGGGTGAAGGCCGTCACCATCAGGGCCGGCAGGCCCGGCCGCAGCCTGTGCAGTTCTTCGAGGCAGGCCACACCGCTCATGCCCGGCATCTTCATGTCCAGCAGCACCAGGTCGAAGTCTGCCGCGGCGATGCGCTCCAGGCCCTCGCGGGCGCTGTGGGCGAGGGCGGTCTCGTAGCCTTGCCCCTCCAGCAGGTCCGCGATGCTCTCGGCGAAGTCCACATCGTCGTCGATGATCAGCAAGCGACCAGCCATGCCTAATGCTCCATCTCAGGGGGTTCCGATAGCGGCAGCCAGAATTCGACAGAGGTGCCCACGCCCGGTTCGGACCGAATGTCCACACCGCCCCCCTCGTCCTCCACGATCTGCTTCACGGTGGGCAGGCCCAGGCCGACCCCGTAGACCTTGGTGCTGAACAACGGCTCGAACACCCGGGCCCGCATCGCCTCGTCCATCCCCGGCCCGATGTCCGTGACGCAGAGCAGGAGGCGCCCCTGCTCCGTGCGGGCGCTCAGGGAGAGCCGGCCCCCGCCGTCGCCCGCGGCCGGCTCCATCGCCTGAATGGCATTGTCCAGCAGGTTGATGACGACCCGCCGGATGCGGTCCCGGGCCAGCGGCACCTCCAGCCCCGCCACGGCTTCCAGTTCCAGCTGGATCTCGAGCCAGGGCGGCTGCGCGTGCTCTCCCACCAGTTCGGTCAGCCACGCGACGATCGCGGTGGGCTCGCGGAGCGCCGGGCGCGAGCGGGAGAAGTCCAGCAGGTCGGTGATGATGTTGTCGCACCGCGCCACGTTGCGCTCGATGCGCTGCAGCACCCGCGACGTGCGGGAGTCCTTGTCCGCCGTGGTCTGCAGCAGGCCGGCGGCACTGGCCCGGATGGTGCCCAGCGGGTTGCGCAGCTCGTGGCTCACCGTCGCGGTCAACTGCCCGATCGTCGCCAGCTTCTGTTGCTTGGCCATGGTCTCGCGCGCCACCGCCAGCTCCTGCTCCGCCACCACGCGGTCGGTGACGTCAAGCAAGGCGCCCACGATCTCCTCGGGGGTGCCGGTGTCGTCGCGCACCAGCCACATCTCGTCGCGCATCCAGCGGTATCCCCCATCCGCCACGCGGAAGCGGTACTCCACCGCCACGCGGCCTTCGGCGAGCAGGCGCTCGATCGCCGCCCCAATGCGCACCGTGTCGTCCGGGTGCAGGCGCTCGGTCCACAAGTCCGCGTCCTGCAGAAAGTCCCCGGCGGCGTACCCGGTCACCCACGCGACGTTCTCACTGACGAACCGCGTGGCGTAGCCTTCACCCGGCTCCGCCGAGTAGATCACGGCGGGCGTGTTGCGCAGCAGGTACTGCAGGCGCTCGCGGGCGGTCTCCAGTTCCCGGGTGCGCTCGGCCACCCGTGCCTCCAGGTCTTGCGTGAGCGCGCGCAACTGTTCCTCGGCGCGCTTGTCCGCGGTGATGTCGAGGACGGTGCCGAACAGGGCCAAGGGCGTGCCGTCCGGGTCGCGTTCCCACTCCCCCAGGGAGCGCTCCCACCGCACCGCGCCGTCCGGGGCCAGCACGCGGTACTCGTTCGCATGGAGCGCTCCGGCATCCGCCATGCTCTCCTCGATGTGTTCCATCAAGCGTGGCCAGTCCTCCGGGTGCACGGCGTGGCGGAAGGTCTCGAACGTCGCCTCGGCATCCGGCGGCAGGCCGTAGAGCGCCCGCAGTTCCGGCGACCAGTCCACCTCGCCCGTGGCGACGTGCCAGGTGAAATGCCCCAGGCGCACCAACCGGTGGGCGCGGGCCAGCCGCTGCTCGCGCTCGTGCACCTGCGCTTCCAGCACCCTGCGCTCGGTGAGGTCCTGCAGGGTGCCGGTGATCAAGGGCCCGCCGCCGTTGGGCGAATCCACCGCTTCCGCGATGGTGGTGACGTGGCGCACGGTTCCGTCGGGGCGCACGGCCCGGAAGTCGATGGTGTAGGGTTCGTGGTGCTCCACCGCCCTTCGCAGCGCCTGCTCCACCCGGCGCCAATCGTCCGGGTGTACGGTGGCGCGCCACGCCTCGAAGGTCGCCTCGGCATCCGGCGCCAGCCCGAGGATATCGCGCTGGATGTCGCTCCAGCCGGCCTCGCCGGTGGCCGGGTTCCAGTACCATTGCCCCAGCCGCGCCAGCTCCTGGGCCCTCCGCAAGGCGTCCTCCGCCCGCTTGCGCTCGGTGATGTCGGTGATCACCGCGGTAAACCCGGTGACGCGCCCGGCGGTGTCGCGCAGATAGTCCCAGTCCACCTGCACGTCGATCACGCGGCCGTCGCGGGTCCGGTTCCGCGAGACGTAGGACGCGGGCGGGGGCTGCTCGGCGGCGAGATGGGCCAGGTAGCCCACCAGGCGCTGCCCCTCCTCCGCGTCGGCCATCAGCGCCGCCACGGACAGGCCGAGCAGCTCCTGCGGTGTGTCGTAGCCGTTCATGCGCGCGAAGGCCGCGTTGCAGAACACGATCGTCCCGTCCACGCGGAGTTCCTCCACCCCGTGGGGCAGGGTGGCGAGCAGCGACTGTATGCGCGCCTCGCTCTCCTGCAAGGCGTCCTCCGCCCGTTTGCGCTCGGTGATGTCCTGGATCGCGCCGAAGATCCGCAGCGGCGCCCCGTCCGCGCCCTTCTCCAGGGCCCCCTGGGCCTGCACCCAGCGCACGGCGCCGTCGGGCCGCACGATGCGGTAGGTGATGCGCACCGGCTCACCCCCTGCCTGTACGGAGGCGATGCCGGCCTGCATCGTTGGACGGTCCTCCGGGTGAATGGAGCCCATGAAGCGCTCCAGGGTGGGCTCGACCGCGCCCGGCTCGTGACCCAGCACACGGAAGGCCTCGTCGGACCAGTGCAGCGCGGCGGTGCGTGGATTCCACTCCCAGCTACCCAGATGGGCGAGGCGCTGCGCCTCGTTGAGGCGCGCCTGGCTGTCGCGCAGGGCGTGCAGCGCACCCTCGCGCTCCTGGATGGCCAGACCGAGCACGATCGCCCCGCCGCCCAGCACCAGCACGAACAACTGCAGGTCCAGCACCAGCGCCCCCAGCGCGGGCCCGGCGTAGTAGAAGGGCCCGCTCTGCTGGCCGGTCAACCATGCCCCAAGCAGCACCAGCACCCCGGCCATCGCCGAGGCGAGCGGCGCCCCGTGCCGCAGGGCGCCCCAGAGCAGCGGGACCGTCAGCAACAGGGCCGATATGCCCACCGTCTGACCGGGTTGGCCGAACACCCAGGCGGTCGCCCCGGCGATCACGGCGATCGCCGTCAGGCGCTCCACCAGGCCCCGGGTGGGGCGCAGGTGCGCCGGCTGCGCAGACAACAGCATCGGCCCGAACAGCAGCAAGCCGATGCTCCCCGCGCGGTACCACTCCCACCAGCCCCGCCCATAGGCATGGCCGTGCAGCACCGTGTCCACCCCGCCGGCGAGAAAGGCGCCGAGCGCGGGTCCCAGCAGCGCGGCGGCCCCGAGTGCCAGCGCGATGCGGTCGAGGCCGTGCAGCCGCATCGGCAGCCCCACCCACCGGCGCACCAGGAGCGCGGTCAACACCGCCCCCGGCAGCGGCGCCAACGCGATCGCCGCGGTCCACCCGGCGCTGTCCCCGTGCAACCCCGCCGCCGCGGTGGCACCCACCGCGTAAGCCAGCACCACGCCGGGCCATGCGCGTCGCCCCGAGCGAAGCAGCGCGGCGTACAGCACCGCGTGGGCGGGCCACACCACCAGGTGTTCCCCCAAGGCGCGGGTCAGGGCCAGCCCCGCCGTCGTCAACGCGACCGTTGCCAGGGCCGTGGCCAGGGCCAGTCCCACGCGCGGATGAAGGGAAAGCGTACGGGTCATGTCACCGTGCCGGCACTGGGCGCTACCGTTTCCAGTCCAGGGGAGCTGGGGGCCGCGGCCTCCACACCCCCGCCGGTGGCCGCGGGCCCCCGGAACCCGGTGCGGTGCGCCGCCCCGCGCAGCGTGAGGCGCGGTTTGCAACGCAAGCCCCGCGGCGCCCCCCACGGACCTGCGGAGGGGGCCGGGACCATTGCCGCGGCGGATGGTCCTCGGTCATTGAACGCCCAGGATAGGCCTCCGGTTGCGATGGGATTGTGGAGAGAATCTGAATTTCGCTGCAGGCCCGTCGTGCCGGCGCCCACCGGCCCCTTGGCCCCGCAGAGGGCCGGAGACCCGCCTGCAAGGGGACCACGGGAGTGGTAAACTGGCCATGCACACACTTGCCGGGCCGCAGCGCGGGGAGTTCGCGCGCAGCGGTGCCCGACTCCCCCGTGTTGCCCGGCTGCACCCGATGACCGGAGGAAACGGATGGAACCCGAAATTCGCAACGCCTACATCGAAAAGCTGAAAGCCAAGCTCGACGAATGGAGCGCCGAGTTGGACAAGCTGCGGGCACGCGCCAAAGGCGCCGGTGCCGACCTCCGCGTCGAGTACGAGCGTCGGGCCGCCGACCTGGCCACGAAGCGTGACGCCATGGAGGAACGTCTGAAGGCGCTGCGCAATGCCACCGGCGAATCGTGGCACGAGGTGAAGGGCGGGGCCGAGAAGACCTGGAAGGCCATGGACGAGGCCCTGAGCACGGCCTGGAGCCGCTTCCGCGGCGGCGGAGGCGGAGAGTCCGGCGGCGGCAGGGACGCTTCGCAATAGGCGGCGGATGGCGGACACCACGGCCCCGGCGCCGCACGCACAGCAAGCCCCGGCTCCTCCACCGCGTGCCGGCAGCGCCGAATGGGGACCGGCCGAAACCCTGTCNNAGCCCCGGCGGTACCGACGGTGCAGGTGCGCTGCTATGGTGAGCTGAACGACTCCCTGCCCTCGGCACGAAGGCAGCGGACGTTCGGATGCGCATTGCCGGAGCCGCCCACCCTCCTGGCCCTGCTCGGCATGCTCGGCATCCCCGCGCAGGCGGTGGACCTGGCCTTGCGCAACGGGCGCTCGGTGGGGCTCGCGGCCCGGCTGCGGCCCGGAGACCGTGTCGCCTTCTACCCGGTCTTCGAGGCGCTGGACCTTTCCACCGTGACCCGATTGCCCGGACGGCCCCTGCGCCGGCCGCGCTTCGCGGTGGACGTGCATCTGGGCGGCCTGGCGCGGCTGCTGCGCATGCTGGGCTTCGACACCCTGTGGCGGCAGGACTGGAGCGACGCGGAACTGGCGCGGGTCGCGGCGGAGGAGGGCCGCGTGCTGCTCACCCGCGACCGGGGGCTGCTGGAGGCCCATGCCGTGCCCCGCCGCTTCNNCCCCGCGCGCAACTGGCGGAGGTGGTGGCGCGCTTGCAGTTGCTGGGCGCGGCGCGGCCCTTCACGCGCTGCATGGTGTGCAATGCCGCGGTGACGCCCGTGCCCAAGGACGAGGTCTGGGCGGACCTGCCCCAGCGCACGCGCCGGCACCACGAGCGCTTCCTGCGCTGCACCGGCTGCGGCAAGGTGTACTGGGAGGGTGCACACCACCGCGACATGCGCGCCCTGCTGGCACGGCTGGCACGGGAGGCGGCGCTCCCATAGCCAACCCGCCGCCTACCCCTTCCGCGCGGTGACGATATGGGCGGGGGCGTCGAAGCGCACCGTGCCGTCGCCATCGGTCAGATCGGCGAGGCCGCTGTTGGCCTCCCGCAGCAGCCGTGCGTACTGCGCATCGTCGATCAGGTCCGCGAGCGTCCACCCCTTCACATCCGTGTGCACCCAGGCCTCGATGGAGTCGAAGCGCGCCGTGCCGGTGCGCGTCTGCAGGTCCACGGCGGAAAAACCCGCCTCGGTGAACAGCCCCCGCACCGCCGCGGGATCGCCCAGGCAGAAGGGCGCCTCGAGCGCCGCGGCCACCGTACGCCCGAAGAGCCGCTCCAGCAGTTGCACCATGCGCAGGTAGCCGGGGGACGTTTCCAGCGCGCCCCACACGGCCACGGCGCACCTTCCCCCGGGCTTGAGCACCCGGCGCATCTCCGCCAATGCCTGCAGCCGGTCCGTGAAGAACATCAGGCCGAACTGGCTCACGACCCGGTCGAAGCGCGCGTCCGCAAAGGGTAAGGCCTCCGCCGGTGCGGGCTCCCAGTGGATGCCGGGCGCCTTGCGCGCGGCGACGGCGAGCATGCCGGGGTTGATGTCCACGCCAGTCGCGTGGCCGGCCGGGCCGACTCGCTCCGCCACGGCGCGGGTCAGCACGCCGGTTCCGCAAGCGACGTCCAGGACGTGCTGGCCGGGCTCAATTGCCGCGGCATCCGCNNCGCAGGCCACGTCCAGCACCTGTTGCCCCGGCCCCACGCCCGCGGCGTCCGCCACGCGGTGTGCCCATTCCCCGAACAACGCGGGCACGAAAAACGTATCGTAGACCTCCGCCGCATTCGTGTTGACCTGCCCGGTGCTTGCGTCGCTCATGATCCCTCCCCACTGCTTGTGGATGTGCCGGGCGTCCGACCGTGGTGCGGAACTACCCGTTGCCCCACGCGTCGCGCTTCCCGATCGTGGTATGGTATGCTGACCAGCGGATTAAAAAATACGTTCGTCCGTTTTTGTTTGTCAAGTACCAACTGCAATTTGCCCATGTCCCGCACCGGCGCCGTTTCCACACCCGCAACGCGCAAGCCGCGCACCGACGGTGTCCGCAGTCGCAGGGGCATCCTGGCCGCGGCCGCGGCTCTGGCCACGACGGTGGGCCTGGACGGGCTCTCCATCGGCACCGTGGCCACCGCGACGGGCCTCAGCAAGGGGGGCATTTCCGCGCACTTCGCGTCCAAGGAGGCACTGCAGCTGGCGACGATCGACTACGCGATGGAGGTATTTCAGCGGGAGGTGCTGGAGCCGGCGGCGGCGGCGGAGCCCGGGGCGGAGCGGCTGCGCAGCATCTGCAGGCACGACCTGAGCTACATCGAGCGCCGGGTGTTCCCGGGGGGCTGCTTCTTCTCGTCCGTGGCGGCGGAGTTCTGCGCGCGCGAGGGGGCGGTGAAGGAGCGCATCGCGGAGTACAACCGGGTCTGGATGAGCCTGCTGGCGGACACGGCGGGTGAAGCCACGGCGCGTGGAGAATTCACGGCGGACGTGGACCGTGGGCAGCTGGCCTTCGAGCTGAATGCGATCATCGTCTCGGCCAACTTCGCCTACATGCTCTACGACGACCCGGACGCGATCCGGCGCGGACAGCAGGCCATCGAGGAGCGCATCCAGGCGGCGCGGGCGCGCTGACCGACGCGCCGGCGCTCAGCCCGGCAGGCCCAGCAGCCGGGCCGCGTTGCGGTACAGGACCTGCTCGCGCACGGCGTCGTCGCGGAAGGGCAGCCGCTGCCAGCTTTCCACGGCGGCGCCCACGCCGATGAAGGGATAGGCGCTGGCGAAGACGATGCGCTCGGTGAGGTAGGTGTTGGCGGCCTGCACCCAGTCCAGGTAGCCGGGCATGCCGATCGCGTAGAGATCCGGGCAGAGGTAGACGTTCTCGCGCCGGAAGGCCACGCCCAGGCCCTCCTGCACCCAGGGCCAGCAGGCGTGGGAGACGACGATCGGCAGCCCCGGGAAGTCCCCCGCGATGCGGTCCACTGCCTCCGGGTGGGACATGCTCAGCGTCTGGTACGGCCCGGAGCCCCGGCTCACGGTGAGCGCGAGGATGCCGCCCAACTCCTGGCAGCGCTGGTAGATGGGGTACAGGCGCGGCTCGTCGCTGGTGGCGGGCGGGTGCGCGAACTGCGCATCCACCGTGATGCCCCGCAGCCCCAGCTCGCCCAGGGCCGTGTCCACCACCTGCAGCCAGGGCGCGATGCCGCCCGGCTCCGGCACGCCGACCCCGGCGAAGCCGGTCACGAACAGGTCGCCGTGCTCGCGCACGAGCCGCGCCACGTCGGCGGCGCTGGTGCTCTCCTGCGGCTTGTCGGTGACGGCCCGGCCCCACAGCACGGCGTGGGTCACGCCGCAGGCGGCCATCTCCTCACGCAGCTTGGGCAGGGAGCGCTCCCGCACGGAGGGCGGCAGGGGGCTGTGCCAGCCGAAGGGCTTGGAGGCCGCGTCCTGCGGCCGGGGGTAGATGCCCAGCCGCGTAAACGCCTCGGTGGGCGGGCGCACGCGGAAGTCGATGATCATGCCGGGGGCCTCCTCGCGTGGCGGGACGCGCCGCGCCCTTAGGTGAACAGGGGCGTGATGCCGGCGGCGAGGTCGTCCTGCAGCAGGGCCTCGGGCGGGGCGGCCTGGAACGACGCCGCCGCGGCCAGCACGTGGGGCTGCAGGGCCGTGTCGCCCACCATGTTCAGGAAGACCCCGGGCCAGGAGAGCACCCAGTGCACCGCCCGCTCGATGGCTGCGGGCTCCTCCAGGGGCTCGTACCAGGTGCGGCGGGTCTGCGCCTGCCCCTCGCCCCAGGGGCCGCGGGCGATGGACTTGATCGTCTGCACGGCCACATCGCGCTCCGCGCAGGCGGCGAGCAGCGCCTCGAAGTCGGAGCGATACTGCGGGTTCTGCAGCAGCACGTAATTGCAGGGCACCAGCACGGAGTCGAAGTCGAAGCGCTCCAGGCTGCGCAGGTGCATCGCCGGGGCCTGCAGGCCGTGCCCGGTGACGCCGATGAAGCGCACCAGCCCCTCCTCCCGGGCCTCCACCGCCGCGCGCAGGGCGCCGTCCGGGCCCAGCGCGACCTCCCACTCCTCCGGCTCCACCAGGTTGTGCAGCTGCAGCAGGTCCACCCGCGGCAGGCCCAGGCGCCGCAGGGAGTCGCGAATCTGCTCGCGGGCCGCGGCGTAGGTGCGCTCGCGGGTCTTGGTGGCGATGAACAGCCCCTCGCTGGAGCCCTGCAGCCAGGCCCCGATGCGCACCTCGGACTCGCCATAGCCCCGCGCCGTGTCGATGTGGTTGATGCCGTGGGCCCGCGCGCGCTCCAGGGCCGCGTCGGCCTCCGCCTGCGCGCAGGCGCCCAGCGCCGCGCCGCCGAACAGCACGCGGGCGCTCTCGTGGCCGGTGCGGCCGAAGGGGTGCGTGGGAATCATGGGCGGCTCCTCATTGGCGATGGGTGCGTGCGGGGGTGGCGGTCGGGGTGGCGTGGGTTCCTTCTAGCATGGATGGCGACCCGGCCACACCCCGGGCGGGTGAGGCGGAAATCCATGCGCGCGGCACACCCGCCGCGACGCCCGTTTTGCTACCCCCGCCGCGTCTCCGGTGCTAAGGTGGGGGCGACGTCCGCTTCCCGATTCCGGGGCGGATGGCCGGGGACGCTGCTGGCTTCGGGGGGCCGCGCCGCACCGCCTGCCCACTTCGCTTGGTGTTTCTTCGCTTGCTGCGTGCTCACGGTCTGCCGGCCGGGGGGTGGCGGACGGGTGCGTCCCGGCCTGCCAAGTGCGCGGGTCGGCATCCACACACCCTGAAAGAGGAGCAGGCGTCATGGCCACCTACATCTCGCTGTTGAAGTTCACGCAGAAGGGCCTGGAAAGCATCAAGGACAGCCCCAACCGGCTNNCGGGGGCGAGCTGAAGTCGTTCCACCTCACCATGGGCCGCTACGATGCGGTGGTGGTGATGGACCTGCCAGACGACACCACCGCCGCCAAGGTCGCCCTCATGTACGGCAAGATGGGCACCGGCAGCACGGAGACCCTGCGCGCCTTCGATGAGGCGGAGTACGCCGAAATCGTGGGTGCGCTGCCCTAGCGGGCTCCGCCTGCCGGCCCGGCCCCCAGGGAGGGGGGCAGGGCGCCGCAACCGGGCGACCGGGGGAGCGCGGTGCGGCGCAGGGGCGGGCTGCCTTCGCGGATTCCTGCCGTCCGCCGTGGGCAGCGCGCAGAACCGCCGGACATCCTGCTGCTTCTGGGCTGTGCGCCAATCCACGCCAAAAGTCCAACAGCCAAGTGTCGGCAGGGCCTTAACCGTGGGAGGGGAACGCAATGCACACCACAGGTGAACATACGATTGCGCCGGTGCATTCCAAAGTCGGGGCCCTCATCGCGCTTCTGTTCTGGGTGCTGGCGGGCATCCTTCCGACTGCAGGCTTGTTTTCGGAGTTCTCGGGTGCCTTTTGCGTACTGCGGGACGACTGCGCCGCATGGTCAATCGCAAGTCTATACTCTCACGTTTATATTTTCCCTGTGCTGTTCGGGTGGGCAATTGTTCTTCTTGTTTACCCTCCCGCACTATTCGTGTTTTCACAATTCAGCGCACATCGCACAACGATATTCATCGTGTCTGTGCTGATTGTGACGGCAATGTCGTCGATCGTTTTGATATCGCAAGCTTTTCTGGAGAATGTGGCGGTTTGGGAGATCTCGCCTCAATATGTTGGGCAAGACGCCACGGGTAGCGAAACCCGTATTGACGATCTCATTCAGCACATTCAAGCGATGCAGGAGGCCACCAATGAGCAGGATACCGACGGCGGCGCGGCCGGAATGTCCGCTACACGCATTGGTGCGAAGACATTTGAAGGGCACCTGCTTTCCGCGCACCGTGACCGGGAAAATTGGTCGACGACCAAATATTTTGTCCTGGTTTCTACCTTCCTGCAAACATATGCATATCTTTGGCTGATATTCATGACGATGCTATTGCCGTGGATCAGCTCAGCTGCGTTGCGCTTCAATCGAAATATTCCCAAGCCGGTTGTCATGTANNCATGTATCTGCTGATCTCTCTGCTGCTCTTGGGAATCTGGTATTTGATGGCGCTAGGATTTATTGAAAAGGAGAAGCTGCTTGTCTCAAGGAACGAACTCCCCATCGATGGACCTGCGATAACGGTGGTCTATTTGATGGGGTTGATGTACTGGGTCGGAATTCTATTCAAACAGGAAGCCGAAAAGATCATGGCAGCCGTGGGGGCAATTGCCGCCGTTCTGTTCGGAATATTGACGTACTTCGACAACCACGTCGCCCCGTTTCTCAACAGCCCCAATGTCGGAAACTATCTCATCTTGAGTGGCGTGGTCGTGTTCCTGGTGGCGCCCGCTGGCATCGTTTCGGTCTTTCGTGCAGCCCGTGAAGGCGAGGCAAGGAGGCCGCATTGATCGCGAGAACGCTCGCCCGACGAACGGGATAGGGCGCAGCCGGCGATCTCATGCCGCCACCGCCATCCGTCCGGCGTGCGGATGCCGGCCCGTGCAGGACCCCGCCGCCCGGCACGGCGGCCCGGGTGCTCAGCCGGATGCGGGGTCGCGGCCATGGCGCTCCGCGAGGGCCTGCCAGTCCTGTGGGGAAAGCTCGGCGACCAGCGTGAGGCCCTGGGGCGTGACGGCGAACACCCCCGCGCCGCCCTCGCCGGCATAGCTGCCCGTGGCGGCCCGCATCAGGTTGCCGTGTGCCACGAGCACGGTGTTGGTGCCTGCCGCGGGTGGTGTGGACAGCACGCGGCGGGCGCGGGCGACCACGGCCGCGCGGCCGCCCACCAACTCCGCCACGCGCATGTTCATCAGGTCGCGGGTGGTCATCACCGTGCCCACGGCCAGCAGACGCGCCGTTTCCGCGGCCCGACAGTACTCCGATGACCGCACCCGGCCCACGGGCACCCCAAGCCGGCGCATGGCCGCCCCGACCCGGCGCGCTGTCTCACGACCGGCTGCGGAAAGCTGGCGCATGCGCTGTCCGTCGCAACTCGTCCAGTCGCCGGGACCGCCCACGCGGTCCTCCTGCGACCAGTCCGTGGCGGCGTGGCGGAAGTAGATCACGTAACCACCCCTTCGCAGCGCCTGCACCAGCGCCTCACCGCTCAGGCGCTCGCTCGCCACTGCGGGCCACGCCCATGCCGCGGCCGCGAGAAGGCAGGCCGCGGCGAGCAGGGGGCACCATCGCGGCACGGGCGTCGGCAGCACAGTGCGGGGGGGTCGGTTGACGCCCATGACAGCCCTCCTCACTTGGGGGAATCTGCATGTGCCAGCGCAAGCTGCACCCTGGGCCGGACGCGGAGATCGGAGGTGGTGTCGGGCATTGGTCGGCCACCGTTGGGAGTGACGCGCTGGGCCTGTCGGACACGCCGCCGGACCACGCCGGCCCCTGCCGGAGTCCGTGGGACGTGCAGGTCGGATCATACGCACTCGCCATGGGCAGGCCAATGTCTGCGCACCGGACGCCGCGTCGGCGGGTCACGCGCAGAGGGTGGCGACGCGCCCGCGACCGGTTTGAGTACCAATCCGGGTGCAGGTCGTTTAACGTAATGCGGGGCGTGGCTCCTGCGCCGCCCACGGGGCAGGCGGCCCGGCGCGCGGCGCCACGAGCCGAGACGCGGCGCCACGCCGCGCCCCGCATGCAGTGCCCTGCGACCAACCCACACGGG